>Ga0126377_10001823_pt1 | contig 14224 bp, 10 predicted proteins | sample PanSoiMetPlot_22_FD_92647 | JGI IMG/M metagenome (GOLD analysis project Ga0126377, IMG submission 92647) | Tropical forest soil microbial communities from Panama - MetaG Plot_22 | ecosystem: Environmental > Terrestrial > Soil > Tropical forest > Bulk soil | place: Panama | collected 2016-02-17
ATCGGCGTCGATGGCTTTCACCCGCTTGCGGGCCCAGCGGGGCACGACGCGCCGGTTCACGTCAGTACTTCCCCCGCGGCGGACCCATCTTGCGGGGCGGGATGGTGCGACGCCCGCTCGGGAGTCGAGGCTTCCCCCGGGCAGACATCGGGAAGAGGGGGGCGGTGTCGCCCCCCTTGGTTGGTAGTCCACGAGGCCGCATTGACGGTCTCCTTCCCGTTGGAATCAGAGCGCGAGCAGGTAGTTCGGCTCGACTTCGAGATCGGTGATCACGCTGTGCGCGTTGCACCGATTCGAGCCGAAGTTCGCGTACGACTTCATGAAGAAGTAGTAGACGTCGCCGCCCGGTAGGCCGTTGTGCTTCAGGATCGCGCCGTCGGAGTCGTCGAACTTGAGCTCCATCAGGCCGTAGTGCTGGATGTAGTCGCTGTTCAAGAAGTAGATGCGGTCATCCTGACAGTCGACATCGACGAGGAAGGTCTTCCCGTTGAAGTCGAGCACCTCGTAGCCACCGTCGAGCTTCCCGGTGTTCACGAAGCGCTTTTGCGCGACCAGGAGCTGCGTGTAGAGGTTCCGCGCATTCGGGCTCCCGATGATCAGGTTCACCCGCTCCCCGCACTGGATCTCGGGGATGTCGTCCGCGAGCTGCATGAGGGGCAGCGTGAGCGGCCGCGGGCTGCCCGCGTTCGAGAGCACCTTCGCTTTCCAGAGCGGATAGGTCGTGCGCGAGATGTCCTGGAAGGTGATGACGTTGGTCCCGTCATCCACGATGGCCTTCAGCCCGTTCATGAACATGCCGGGCGCGTTCGAGCCGGTGGCCAGGGCGGTCTCGGGGATGATCCCGTCCGGGGCCGCGGTGCCGGCCGGGGGCGCGATCGTGGCGCCTGTCACGTCGTTCTTGAACGTGATGGTGGGCACGCCAGCCAGGATGCCGACCGTGCCGATGGCGCGATTGGCCGTGGCCGCCGCTTCGAGCAGCACCGAGGCACTGTCGTCCCAGACGTCCGTCCGCCGGTTGACCCGGAGGTACTTGATCGTGTCGACGCTGACGTTGTTGCCCGCGACGGCGCTCACCTTCGCGTAAATGCCGTCGCCGGAGAGGTAGAACTGGAAGTTCAGGTCCTTGAGCGCCATCCGCGTCAGCGCATCCATCTTGTCGCTGAACACGTTGACGAACGCGTTGACGTTGCCCTTGCCCTTCGCCAGGTCGGGACCCGTTACGTCGCCCGTCGCGTAGAAGAACTTGTGGCGGACGCGGCCGGTGACATCGAGCGTCGCCTTGGGGGTCGGCAGCGCGGTGCGATACCCGCGCATCCCGATCGACTGCGGTGAGCCCATCCGACACGGGAACTCGTACGCGTTGCCCCCGAAGGTGACCGTGGCGCGCTTGAAGCGCTTGTACGCCATCGGGGTGAGATTCTGCTGCTCCTCGACGCCGGGGCCGTACACCGTCTTCAGCAGGGTCTGAAGCTCGCTGGTGTTCGGCGCGTCGGTAAACTGCGGATTCGCCATGACACACTCCTCGGCGGGTTACGCCGCCGCGTCGCGCCACCCTGCTTCCCGGAGCACCTTCGCCGCCTGTTCGCGGATGCGGGCGTCTCCGACTGCAAAGGGTTTGGCACCGGCCGGCGGCATCACGTTCGCCGGGACAGGCGCGGGCCGGGCGGCGTCCGCCTTGTGGGCGGCGATCCGCTCGGTCGCGCGGGCCTGCTCCGCGAGTGACTGACCTTCCAGCCACTGGTTGAAGAGCCACGGCACATCCTCGACCGTCCCCGTGTCGTCGAACATCGCTTCCCCACGCGCGACGATGAAGTCGATCACGCGCGGGGTGAGCTTCTCGACGTTCTGCGAGTACCCGTGCTGCTTCAGCAGCCCGGATACCTGCCCGTGGACGGTCGAGTAGAGCCGCTCCTTGTGCGTCTGCTCGCGCTCGGCCTGGAGCCGCGCGCGCTCTTCACGGATGAATTGGTTGTTCTCCCGCACGGCCGAGAGCCATTCCGGCTCCCCGTTCGTCGGGCTGCGCTGGGCCGGGGCCGGTGCGGGGCGTCCGCCCCCCGCACGGGTGTGCGTCTCGATCCGGCTGCGAACCGTCTCGTAGAGGTCCGGATCACTCCGGACGATCTCTGCGAGGGCCCGGTGATCTCCGAGCTCCTCGTCGCGCTGGCGGAGCTGCTCCTCCAACGCGCCCGCACGTCCCCGGAGCTGGTCGTACTCCGCCCGCTGCTGAGCCAGCGTGCGGCGGTACTGGGTTGCTTCCGTCTGCACCTGGCGGAAGCGGGGATAGGGTACTCGATCGTCGACCGCGCGCCGCGCTTCGGTGGCTGGCGGCTCCTCCGCAGGCTCACCAGCGGGGGGCGCCTCGGCGGGTGGCGGGCTCGCCGGGGGCGCGTCGCTCGGAATCGGAGTCTCGGTCGGCTCCGGAGTCGGTGTGCCTTCTGGATTCTCTACGTCGGCCATCGTCGTACCCTTCCGTGGGTCTTGGTCTGGCGGTTACCCGTCCGCCGCAGCGCGGATGCGGGCGCGCTGGGACCCGGGCGAGGGGTATGGGGCCTCGCCGTCCCCAACGGGGCTGTATGGCCGCCCCGGGAGCCGCGTCATGGCTAATCTAGGACACACTGCGGACAGCTCACCCGATGCCACGGGCCGTGAAGCGCAGCGGCACCGTCGAGAGATCGACCGCCCCCGCCACCTCGGTACCCGCGGCGACGTAGGCAACGATCTTGTTGTTCGTCCAGTCCACGGCGACGCTCCGCATGGTCGCGCCGGGGACGGGCGGGATGATCAGGTCCTCGAGCTTGTGTAGACCGAAGAGGCCCGGCGTGATCGGCACCCCATTCGTCACGTAGGAGCCGAGATTCAACGTGCCCGTGTGCGAGCGCCGGTTCCCCGCAACGCTCTTGTTCGTGATCGTCGCGCTAGCTGCCATGCTGCCCTCCTCGTCGTGCCCTATCTTCCAGGGCTGTCTGCGAAATTTTCATTCGTCAAGGGCCAGGAGCCGGTGTCGGCGCTTCCTGAGGACCCGGGGCTTGCGCCGGCCCACCCGGACCCTGTGCCGGACCGCCAGGGCCCCCGGGCCCCATCGGGCCAGGCGGCTGCGTGCCGCCCTGTTCCTTCATCATCTCCTCGAGCATCTTCATCCGCGTCGCCATCAGATGCTGCTCGTAGGCCTGCTTCGCCTGCGGCGTCTTGTCGTCGAAGCGCGGCTCTTTCTTCTCCTTCAGGTGAATCTGGTAGTGGACGTCGGAATTCTCGAGCGGATCGACCATCGGGACGATCCCGAGATCCATCTGCGCGTTCTCCATGTTCGCGCGCTTCGCGTCGGCCCCGATCTCGGTGTCGAAGTGCATCAGGCCGATCTCTTCGAGGATCTTCTGGCGCAGGATCGGGTTCCCGGCGATGTCGCCCAGGAGGCCTTGCTGGATCGAGTCGAAGACGAGCTGGATCTGCGCGGTGCGACTCCTGGGGAGCGCACTCCCCGCTTCGACGGTCACGTCCACGTTGTCTCGGATGTCGGCACCGCGGAGCGCGCGGGTCGTCCATTCGGTCCCAGCTCCGAGAATCTTGACGGTGCGCGGCTCGTGGTAGTGCTGCTGCGCCAGCAGCAGGCGCTTGCGCGCCCGCTCCCCGATGAAGAGCTCCCACCGCCGCGCCCGCGGCGCCTGGGTCGTCTCGGCCTGCTCACCGAGGTAGTGCAGCGCCACACCGGACTTCACGCCCGGCGGCACTTGGCCGATCATCACATCCTGCGTGCCAGAGATGCGCTCCATCGCGTTCAGGATGGCTTCCCGCTCCGCCTGGATGGACGCCGGCAGCGGCTGTCCCGGGATGATTTGCGGCGCCACCCCACCACCGCCGAGGATCGAATACTCGACCACGGCCGCCGGCCGGAGCGCCACCTGGCCGGGCTTCAGACTCCCTTTCGGCGCCAGAATCCACGGGTTCAGGATGGTCTTGCGGTTGATGATCACCTGGCTGTCGATCGCGTTCAGCCGGCGCTGGAGCGGCACCATCTGCTCCACCGGGCCCGTCCCCCAGAGCCGGCCCGGCATGAGCGCGTACTGGCAGATCGAGTACGAGAACTCCCCCTTGATCGGCAGCGGGCCGTAGTAGAGGCAGACGCCGTTCGCGACGATCACGTGGAGGCCATCGGGGAAGGATTCCGACTCCGCCTCCTCGTAGTTCAGCACCGTGGCCCCGTGGGAGAGCGCGATCGTGTTCCCGGTCCACGACTGCGGCTGGCTCTGGCCGACCACCTGGAGGAGCGCCGCCTGGTAGGTCGAGCTCTGCAGCGACGGCGTCTCCTCCTGGACGAAGTGCCCGATCGCGGGGAACGTGCGCTTGATCCACTCGAGGTCCTGGTAGGACTCGTGCCCGCACCACTGCGCGTCGGGCAGGTAGTCCACCTTGGGATCGCAGTGGAAGCTGAACGGGTAGATCACCCGGCTCTCGATCTCGCCCATCTTGAAGTTGTGGACGACCGGCTCGCCATCCGCGCCCAGGACCGGTGTCCGCCGCGGGATCGAGACGAAGCCGCCGTCCGGCCCCACCTGCGGCGCCCGTTGCGGCGCGAGCGGCCCCTCGCCGCAGGTGGGACAGACCTCACCCGCCATCTCGGGCGGCTGCCGACTGCCGCACTGCGGACAGGCCGCGACGTCGTCGAACTGCGGGTCCATCGTGAGCTCGGTCTCGGGAATCTCGACGTCGGGACCCGTGTGCGGGTTGAAGGACTCGTGCGAGCAGATCGAGCCCGTCAGCGTGAAGCCGAGCGTCAGGCGGTGGCGCAGGGCATCGTCATCGACGACATCGTCGATGTGCGCCAGGAGCTGCTCCGCCCCGCGCGCCGCCTCGCGATCCTCGGGATCGTTCGTGTTCGGCCGCACGCGCGCATGCGGCGTGTTCCGGAGGAACATGGCCGTCAGGCGCTCGACGCGGGGGAAGATCTCGTTCGTCACCGGCTGCGGAAACCATTTCGGCGCCTTCACCGGGACGAACTGCGCGCGCTGACTCGACCAGTCGAGCCACTGCATGCCGAGGTAGAAGAGGATGTTCTCGTACCAGAGGCGCTCGAGCTGGTAGCGGTTGACGTCGTACCCCTGCCGCCCCATCCGCTCCATCACCCGCGCGATCAGGAACTTCTCGATCGAATCGGGCGTGTAGGGAAGCGGCTTCTCCGGCAGCTCGCCAGAGGCCGGGAGAGGAGTGTCCGATGCCCCGTTCGTCTGCGGATCAGCCATCCATGATCAGGTTCTCCGGTGTCCCTTCACTCGCCGGGGCTGACGCCCGCGGCCTCCTGGTGGAGCCGTTGCATCCAGCGGTCGTACTCCTCCACCCGCACCAACTCGCCATCGATCGCCACGCAGGGCGCCCCCTCGCGGTCGAACAGGACCTCGCGCTCGCCGTGGCCGGTCATCATCGTCGTCCCGGTCTCGTCCGTCGCCCAGGTGCGCGGCGGCTCCGGATTCCGCACCTCCTGCAGCGCCGCCAGCGCCTGGCGATCGGTGACGGCGAGGAAGCGGTCGAGGAGCTCCTGCTCCCGCTTCTCCGCGCGGCCGAGCTGCTCGCGGAGGTACGCGATCTCCTGGTTGGCCTGCAGACATGCGAGACAGCCTGTCGGTGTACGGGTCCATCTCATGACGTTACCTCAGCACACCGAATCGTGAGCACGATCTCCAGCGTGCCCCCATTCGAGAACTGCTGCGTGACCGTGGCGCTGGTATGCCAGCCGAGCGCCGTCGGCCCCGAGTCGAGCATATGCACGCGCGGCACGTCCTGCGGGTTCGCCACCAGGTTCTCGGTTCCGCCGGAGATGAGCGTGAAGCCCGGATCGCAATCGAGCTCCAGGCTCACCACCTCGCCCAGCTGCGGCCGAACCAACACGCCCGACGAGATCGCCTTCGTCAGGAAGAGCAGAGCGCCTGCCCCCCCAGTCGGTCCGGTCGGGCCCGGTGGCCCTGGGGCTCCCGGTGGTCCGGCTGTTCCCGGTGACCCAGGCTGGCCCGATGCACCCGGCGGGCCCTGAGGTCCCATCGCCCCGGGGGGACCAGGGGGCCCAGGGATTCCAGCCGTCCCAGGCTCCCCTGGGAGTCCCTGCGGTCCCGGTGGTCCAGTCGCTCCCGGAGGACCGGGGGTGCAGACGCGCAGCTGCCGCTTGGAACGGACGACCGCGAACGGCGGATTCTGACAGACCGCCGCCATCAAGAGTGTGCCCGCCCATATCAAAAGCTCGCTCCGATCCCCGCCACCGGAGTCACCGCACGGGCCTGCAGGTCGGAGTTGTTCAGGGACACCACCCCGGCCGCGAACAGCATCAGCCCGAGGGGCAGGACGGCGCGGACGCCAAAGACGAGCGTGAAGAAGTCTCGCCGGCCGTAGTCCATGCCAAGAAAACTCCGGGTATCGAGTGTCCCAGTCGGTAGGAGGAAGAGGGTGCCGGTATCGAGCGCGAACGCATTCGCTCCCAACTGCGTCCGCCCGAGGAACTCGACAATGCCGGCCAGCCGCCGTGGCCAGAGCGCCTCCGAGAGGCCGATCCCGTAATGCACCTCGCTCGCGTTGATGGTGTTCAGATCGAGGTTCAGGCGCAGGTTCACGTTCAGCTCGAGCCAGTCCCAGAAGCGCCACGCGCCTGCGATCCCTGGTGAGAGCCAGTAGTCTCCCGTGCCGAGGCCATCATCGGGGTTCCCCGTCGGGAACTGCACCGCCAGCGTCGCGGCCCAGTGCGGCGGGAGCTGGTACTTCGCCCGCAGCGTCATGTCGCTGACGCCCGTCACCGAGAGCACCTCGCGGCTCCGGAACGTGGTGCGGTCCCGCTGGGGAATCGGCCGGAACCGCCCCATGTCACTCAGCGTGAAGACCGGCGTGTTCGTGCCCGCGATGTCGGCCTCGAGATGCACGATCGGCAGCAGCAGGCTCAGATCGAGCGCGTCGGTCACCCCGTAGGTGAGGCTGAGTCCAGCCGCCGTGGACCGGATGGCGATGTCGTAGTCGAGCTGCGCGGCGACCGCAGCGCCGTCCACCCGCTCGAGGACGATCGCGCCCGGCCCCGTCAGGTGGCTCAGGTCCATGCCATCGTAGTCCGAGAAGGGCCCGGTCTGCGTCAGCACGTTGGCATTCCAGTGCCCCGCGCCGATGGTACGCGCGTGGTCGAGAAAGATCGGGCCGAGCGCGCCCTGCGTGGAATCGATCGCGGATGGCGTTGCGGCGACGCTGCCGTTGCCCTGCGTCACCTCCCTCCCGAGGACGCGCGCGAAGTTTCCCGCCCAGGTCGCCACCACCGGACTCGCCTGCAGCCCGGCACAGCGTGACGCCTGCTTCAGCGCGCCGGTCAGCGTCTGCGCCTGAAGCGGGGCCGCAAGGAGCAGCATGATGAGCACGCGCGTCATGGCGGCGTCGTCGCGCTGCAGTCCGTCGGCAGCGTGCAGCTCCCGCAGCTCGCCGCGTTCCGCCCCGTGCTCGTGTAGCTCGTGCCGCTGCACATACACTGCTCGCCGCGCAGGCCGCAGGAGCAGATGCGGCAGATGGCGGCCGCCGACAATTCCACGTTGGCGACGAAGCATTCATCGAGCTGCCCGGACCACTGACAGCCACCGCATTGTGTGGTGCTCAGTTGGAAGGGCAGCGCGCTATCCGCAGCGAGCGTGCCCGTAGTCGTCTTCGTGTCGGCCAGTGCCCCATTCTTATACAGCCTCATGGTGGGAGCCCCGTAGGTGCCCGTGATGTGCGCGTAGGCCCCTGCCACGAGAGGGGTCGTTGTGGCGAAGGACGTGCCCGCCACGGAGGTGTAGAATTTGTACGCCGCATTTTCCTGGTCGATCAGAAAGCCATTCGTGGTCGGCCACTTGTTCATCATGACCCCATAGGACACCCCACCGTTCACGGGTCGTCCCCAGCAGCCCATTGAGAATGGCGACACGAGATTGCTAAAGGTGGTAGTAATCCCCGGCGACAGGGACGTACCCGATATGTCTGCCGCCGCGGCGCCTTCCATTTTGTTGACGGTGGTGCTCCCTGCGCTGCCCACAGTCAGGTTGAGGCTCGTGTTCCCCTGTGCGTTGACCCGCGTCCCCGACGCCTCGTCGAGCATCCACGCGGCCAGCATCGACGACACCCAGGAGGGCGCCGGCACCGGGGCCAGCGTGGTGGTCGTCGCGGCGACCGTCGTCCCGGTGCTACTGGTGGAGCTGCTGGTGCTCGAGCTCGTCGTCGTGGTGGTCGTCGTGCTCGTGCTCGAGCTCGTGGTGCTGGACGTGCTGGTGGTCGTGGTCGGCGCGATGTTCGAGGCCTCGCGGGCTCCGATCGATGGCGGATTCGCCCGCGTCGTGCCGTCGATGTCGAAGAGCGGCGCATGGATGGCGGAGCCCGCTCCCCGCGCAGGCGAGCCCCCGTGCGGGCGCAGGAAGTCGCTGCTCGCCGGATCGGTGCTCATGAAGCCCGGATCGCCGATCACGGAATTCTGGTCCCGCGTGAGACTGCTGCTCGTCCCGTAGGCCCGGTAGTCGGAGAGCGCCTTGTTTCGCACTTCGCCACTCGACGGCGGCGCATATTCGAAGGTCCGCGGATCGGTCGTGACGCCCGTCAGGTTCGTCCAGAACAGGTTCTTGTCCGAGAGGACGGTCGTCCCTCCAAACGCGTTGTGGTCGTCGCCGTAGCAGAGCCCCCACGGACAGTTCGTGTACAGATCGACGTTGTCGTACTGGTAGAAGCCCGGGATCTCGCAGCCGAAGCCGTCGCTCGCGCACGTGCCGCCGTTCGTCCCGTACGCCGTGCAGACCTGGCCACCATTCGCCCCCGCCTTGCAGGTGCCAAACGGGTTCATGACGATCAGGTTGTTGAAGATGTCGAGGTAGCGCGCGATCAGGTTCAACTCGCCGTACGACGCGCCCTTCTTCGCGTTCTGATAGCAGGTGTTGTTCACGATCGCGCCGTGCCCCTTCGCCACGCTGCCGGCGTCGGCCAGGAAGAGGCTGATGCAGTCCCCCTGGTTCTTCCAGATGATGTTGTTCCGGAAGTCGATGGCGGAGAAGTTCGAGCCCCGGTCGACGATGATCCCGCGGCCCTCGGTGTTCCCGCTCGGCCCACTCCCCGCCGTCGGCTGACAGGTGAGCCCCGCCTGACACTGCGAGGTCGCCGTACACTCGCACTGGTAGCCCTGGCCGACCGGGTTCCCGTTGTACGAGATGTCGAAGACGCACAAGCCGCCGCAGTGCCCGTAGCCGCACTCCTTCGTGAGGCCCTCGCCTGTGCAGGACGCGCCCGCATTCGGGCCGTCGAGGCAGGTGAGTGTCGGCGGCGTCCCGGACGGCCGGCAGGACGAGATCGCGCCCCCATCCCACCAGCGCGAGCCGCCGTGCGCCCATTCGGGCACGTAGTCCCCACCCTGGCCGATGTCGTTCCCCCAGATGTACGTGACGCGGTTGCGGAGCTGGTCCTGCGCCTGCCAGTGATTCACCTGCGTCGTGTAGCCGCGCGTGATGTTGTCGCGGAAGCGGTTGTGGAAGATGCGCGCGCCGGCCGTTCCGTGCATCCAGAGGACGCCGAAGCCGCCGTTCTGGAGGAACGCGTTGTTCTGGATCGTGATGCCCGTCGGGACCGGGCAGCCCTCCCCGTTCCCGTTGATGTTGAGCGCCTTCTCCGAGCAGTAGTTCTGCGTGTCGTTGATCGTGTCGCGGCTGTCCCAGAAGTTCCAGCCGCTCAGCGTGAAGCCATCGACGATGACGTACCAGGGCGTCGTGCCACACGTGCCGCCCCCGCCGCAGTCGCCATCAGCCGTGCAGGGCTTCCCTTCCTCCGTGCCGCCGAAGCACTCGAGGCGATCGTTGTTCGTGCCCACGCAGGCCGGGTTCCCGAAGTTCAAGCCAATGTAGCGGCCCGGCACCCCGCCGTTGCAGTTCGTGCCGCCGAAGATCGGATCGGTCGGATGGTGTCCCCCGGGATTGATGATCGCGCGGCTGCCGTCGCTCTCCGCGAACGCCTTCCACACCACGGGCTTGTATGCGCACGTCGAGCCGGGGCAGCCCGCGGTCGTGGTGCAGCCCCAGCCGGCCTTCGAGCCGCCCACGCAGCGCGCGGTGCCCTTCGTGAAGAAGCTGAGCGTGGCGACGGCCCACTTGCTGTCGACGTCATCCACCTCCCAGTAGACGTCAGCGCTGTTCGCCCCCGACCGCACGTTGATCAGATCGCCGGCCTGCGAGCGCTGGTTTGCCCGCCGCAGCGTGCAGCAGGGCGCCCCTTTCAGCGTGCAGTCGTTGGCATCCGAGCAGGCGACGGAGCCGCAGGGGCCCGCGTTGCCCCGGCCGCAGCGATCGACCCAGAGCGTCCGCGTCGGCGTCGGCCAGGTGTCGCCCGTGTACGCGGCCGGCGCACCGACTGCGGGCAGCACGGGCGGCACCGGCAGCGTGGTGGTCGTCACCGGCGGGGTCGTCACCGACGTACTCGTCGTCGTCGGGACCGTCGAGCTCGAGCTGCTGGTCGTCGAGGACGTCGTCGTGCTCGAGGTGGTCGAGCTAGTCGTCACGCCCGTCGAGCTCGTGGTCGTCGTCGGCTCGACCGGGACCGGGAGGCCCGCCGCACAGTCGGCGGGCAGGAGGCAGTTGTTGCAGGATGTCAGATTCCGCCCCGTGTTCGTGTAGAGCGGGCCGGCGCAGATGCACTGCTCGCCCCGGATGCCACAGGAGCAGACCCGACAGATCGCGCCGGCGGTCCAAGCCGAATCCGCGACCACCACTTCATCGACGTTCCCGACGAAGCTCTTGAGCGCGCTGGTCGGGGCCGCGATGTCGGCGCCGCCCAACCGGAAGACATCGGCGCCACCCCCAAGCAGCGTGTAGGCGGTGCAGCTCGTCGAGGTCGCACTCGGGACGCCATTCACGAAGAGCGCACACTGCGTCCCCGGGATCGGGGGGTCCCCGCTCGCCGTGGCGGGGGTGCCGGCGTGCGTGATGGCCACGTGCCGCCACGTCCCGATCGGGGAAGTCCCGCTCTCCTGGAGCGCCTCGATCGTCGCGCCAAGCGCGCGCCGCGCCGCGTGCTTCACCAGACCGGAGTCCCAGTCGAGCACGAGCCCGGTGCCATTCGCTCCATTCGTCGCGTTCCGATTCTCGACGATCGTGCGGCCCGTCCCGGCGCTCGGCGCCGCCCAGAACATGACGGTGTACGGCGCCGTCAGCGCCCGGAGCTGCACGTCAGACGACTTGAGCGACAGCGGCAGATTGAGCACCGCCGAGGCCGCGCCTTCCATCTTGTTCGTCGTGTCGTTGGCGACGGCACCGCCCGTGCCCTCGGTGAGCTGCCGGAGCGTCGGGTTCCCCGCATAGTTCCCGTACGCGACCCGCGCCTGCCCGGCCGGTTCATCGAGCATCCAGCAGGCGAGCGGCGACAGATGATCGCCCAGGCCCTGCTGGCACCACGCGCGCGCGGGAGGCTGCCCGCCGCAGGGACTCGCGGTCGGCAGCGGCCCCGGGCCGGCGCCCCAGTTCTCCACGAGATAGCCGAGCGAGGAGGCGGCCTCCGGGAAGGTCGAATTCGCGACGCCCTTCGTCGCCAGCCAGAAGCCGCCAAACATATCGGGCACGAGGCCGGTGATCGTCTGGGGGCTCCCCTGCGCCGTCCAGGTCGTCCCGTCTGGCGAGGTGTAGCACTGGAACGTCTCGAGATCCGTCCGGCGAATCCCGACGTAGCTGGCCACGGGCGGCGTGTACGACGCGATGAGCACATCGTCTGCTGCGACGGAGCGCTGCACCACCTTCAGGCGGAGCTGCCCCTGGCTCACGACGCACGCCACCACATCCTTCCCGTAGTCGTTCACGAACGCCGGCCCCATGAACGAGTCCGTCCGCGGCGTGGACGTCATCGCCGCCGAAATCCCCGTGCACGCGTAGCCGTTCGGGGGATCCAGCCGCGCCGTCGTGTTCCACTCGATGAAGTTCGACGAGCCGGCCACGACGGCGTTGTTGACCCCGTCGACCTCGGAGTTATGGACGATGAGGGCCGTGTTGTTCGTGTCCGTCACCGGCTGGCTGAAGCGCCAGTCCGTTGGCATGCCCCCGTTGTAGGTCTCGAAGGGGTCCTCGACCGGCCCGGTCATGGGCGGTGGCGGCGGGTACCCGCAGTAGTAGTCGTATGGGAGCTCCCCGCAGCCGGCGCTCCAGGCCTCATTCAGCCAGTCAATGTCGGCCATGTAGACGCCGGGATGACCGGGACCCATCGGCGCACCCGGCCGCGTGAAGTCGGGCCCGAATTTCGTCCAGGGATGGAGCACCCGGTCCGCGTCCGCGGTCCACGGCACGGTGTAGCAGCGGAACGTCGTCGCATTGACCCGTTCGATGCCGATGTGATCGCCCACCTGGACGTCGTGGTCGGTGCTCGTGAAGAGGAGCGATTCAACGCCGTTCTCCCCGGTCCGCGCCGTCTTCACGCCGAGGTTCCCCCAGACGTCCCCTTCCTCGCAGCAGCACATCCAGTCCGCGTTCGCCTCGTCGATGATGCACGCGCAGTCCCGGCCGGCGCCGACCCCTTCCTCGTTGCCACTGTTGTTGACGCAGACGTGGGTCCCCGCGGTGGTGGGGAAGGCGTCGTTCCAGTACGCGAAGTTCTGGCGGTACGGCGTCGGCGGCGTCGGCTCCGTGTCGGGGTCCCACGTCGACTGGTACCCTTCAAACGCCCGCATGAGTGGCGCGTTTCCGCCCATCGTCGTGGCACTCGTCCAGTTCGGGCCGAGGGCCGTCCCGACCCGCTCAAAGTCGTCGTAGAACGGGCCGACATCGCATCCGCCAGGCGGCACCGGGACCTGGCGCTGGAAGACGGTGAGCATCGCCGCGGCCGAGCCCACGAGCAGCAGCAGCAGGAGCAGGACACGGGTCACTACTTCTGGGCCTCCGCCGGTTTGGCGCTCGGATCGATCGGAATCGGCGCCGGTAATCCTGCGCGCGCGAACCACCCCTGGACGTGCGGCGGCTCGCAGTAGACGATGGTGAGCTGGGAGCTATCGCCGCCGAGGCGCAAGGGATCGAGGGAGAGGACGGGGGCCGTGGAGACCTGGATGTAGGTCCAGCCTTCGCCCGTATCGCTGGTCTTGCCACAGAGGGCGCAGGTGATGGTCATGGCTAGCTAATCTCAAATGCATAAAAGAGGTTATTGGTACCGCCAAACGCCGTAATGGAACTACTCGCCCCAGTCCCCTGATACACCTGATAGGTGTAGGTGTGTGCGCCAGCGGCGGGCTGGTCAACAAAGGTCGTGCCGGGGATCGGGATGATTCCTGTGATGCCAAACCTGTTCCCGGGCTGCACGCTACCGAGTGTGATGGAGGCTCCGTCGCGGAGCAGCCGTTGATGGAGGTTGATCTGGCCCGAGCTGATAGAATTATAGGTAAGCCCTTGCACGACAATCACCACTAGCCCGCCGCGTGTCGTGATCGAGTTCGTCGTGACGGTAACCCAGTTATCGTAGACCGTCGTGGTGAAGCTCGCAGGGATCGAGCCTGAAGGGACACTGGGAGCGGTCGCCGCCCCCGCCGCGAGCATCGCCCGATTGACGGTCCCGTCCGCGAGGGTGCAAGTGGTCTTGCCGACACCATCAATCGCCAGAAAAATGGATGGCGACGTCGTTCCTGGCGCAGTCCTCTGAATGACGAAGTTATCCGTCGCGTCGACCGCGAACCGAATTGCCCACGCAGGTTTAGTACTATCATCGAGAATGTTACCACCAACCCAGTTGCGGTTGAGACCAAACACCATCTGCGAGTTGACAGTGGGGTGGTGCTGGATTCGCGTCCGCGCCGTGCCCGTCGTTGGGCCGAGAAGTTCCTGCGCGCCACTGGTCGTGTCGCCGGGAAGCTGAAGCATTCGACCAGCGTTCGTAGGTGTCAGCGCCGTGCCCGTGTCGGTCCAGTACGCGGCAGCGACGCCAGCGCTCGTCGACCACACCGCACCGTCCCAGGTGTAGATCACGCCGCTCGAGGCGGTGTAGGTCTGCCCGATGGTGGGAGACGCGGGAAAGTCGGGCGCGGCCATCACGCGATCCTCGCCACTTCGAGCATGGCTGCTGCGGCGTTCCATGTTGGCGCCACGTTCAACGCCGCGCCGGAATCGTGATACACATTCACGCCGATAGTCGCGCCAGCCGCGAGTGTCATCATGGCACTACACGACATGGCGCCCATCGATGCGCCTTGCGGGAGGTCCTGCACGGTCGGCATGTAGGGCCCGCTCCGGACAATCGACATGCG
>Ga0126377_10001824_pt1 | contig 14223 bp, 8 predicted proteins | sample PanSoiMetPlot_22_FD_92647 | JGI IMG/M metagenome (GOLD analysis project Ga0126377, IMG submission 92647) | Tropical forest soil microbial communities from Panama - MetaG Plot_22 | ecosystem: Environmental > Terrestrial > Soil > Tropical forest > Bulk soil | place: Panama | collected 2016-02-17
CGCGATCTCGGCGGCGGTCTCGCGCGGCGATGACGGATGATATGTCGGCGCGTAGCCGTCGTAGGCCGAGATCGGCGATCCGACCATATTGCCCCGCGTGTAGACGACGTAAGTTCCCGGCGCAAGTCCGTAAAATCGATAGACGCCGCGATCATCAGTTGTGCGCGGGCTACTGCTTAAGAAGTCCCGCACGGAATTGCCATTTGAATTCTTCCTCACACTCATCGCGCTGACCTGCACGCCGATCATCGGCTCGCCGGTCGAAGTCGTCACACGGCCCGTGATCACGCCGCCTCTGACCAGCGTGAATGTGACGTGGTCGCCGGGACTGTAAATGCGAGGTGGAGTTCTTTCAGAGGCCGGGACTGGGCGATTGATATAGCCCTTCCCGGCGGAAACGTTAACCGAGTATTGGCGCGACGCGAGTCCCGTGAACTTGAAATTGCCGCCCTCATCGGTGACGGCGATCTCCGGTTGATTGTTCGACGCCACGCGCTGACCTGGACCGATAGGCCTCATATAGACCGTCATATTCGGTATTCCGCCTCCGTCCTCGCTTACGACTCGGCCCGTGATCTCGCCCGTCTGCGCATTTGCTATAAGTGGGATGAACAACGAGAAGAGAAAGAGACCAAGAGACGGGGCGACGAGGCGACGAGGCGGTGAGGCGATGAGGCGAAAATTTCTCCCCGTCGCCCAGTCGCCCCGTCGCCCCGTCTCTATGTCCCTCTGTCTCTCTATCCCTCTGTCTACCTGTCTCCTTCTCATCGGTCTTCCTCTTTCTTGCTCAAGTCGACCGCAAACGTCACGCGCTGATCGCCGCTATTGATAGTGACTCTCTCTTTAGCAGATGACAGCGCCTTCGCAATCCGCAGATCAATCGGATCGGCGCCCTCATACCAAATAGACCAGACCGTCACTTCATATTCGCCTGGAGTAAGCCCATCGATGACGAACTGTCCGCGCGCGTCTACTGCCGCGTCCGTAAGAGTGGTCTTCTGATCCGCCCTTCTGACGTAGGCATGAAGATTCTGTCCGGCGGGCAGAGCGCCGCCGGTGATCTTCACCTCACCGCGCAGCGTAAAGGTCGCATATGTCAGGACGACTTGCACTCCTGTTACCTGCTCGCCAGCGCCTACTTTAATCCCATCGCCCACAGGCGCGCCGTTGCGCTCGACACGGGCCATCGCAAGACCGCGAGCTTCAGGCCTCTGGTAATACTGAATACGCGCGCTGCACGGCGGCAACCCGCTGATGCGAAAACTTCCATCGGCGTTGATCTTCGGATTATCCATTCTCGTCAAGCCGGATTGGCCCGGCCGGACACTGATATTGAGATAAAGTTGCGGCAGTTTCGCCAGCGCCATCCTATCGTTCGTCCCCTCGATAACGACGAGGCCACTGATCGAGCCTCCCGGACGAACTTTGATCTCCACGCCGCTCGCGTCGCCCTCGCTCAGATCGCACATCACTGACTCGCCGAAAAACTCGTTGTCGCCGCCGCCACGAGGGAAGATCCCATATTTTCCCGGCGCCATGCCTTTCAGATGAAACTCTCCGTTCGTTCTCGATTTATCGCCGTTAGGTCCCCAGCCGCTGGTGACCTTGCCATCGGCGGACACCAAGCCCCAGGTGATCTCGACTCCCGCGACTGGTTGCCCGGTTTCGGCATTGATCACTCGACCGGAAACGGCGCGAGCCTTTCTCGCCTCGGGAATGGTAATGTCAATATTCGAGCTCTCGGATCCTTCGCCGACTTCGATCACCTTGGCTTCGGATTCACTTGTGGCGTCGGGGTGAAAAGTGCGCGGGTAGAAAGTCCCGCCAGAGGTAACCCTACCGATTGACTGCTGCGCTCCCACGCTGACCAGATAGCGTCCTTCGGGCAGGCCATAAATGCGGTAGACGCCGCGATCATCGGTGTGAAACATATCGAAATTGGGGCCGTAGAAAGTATCCGATTGAAGCCGGCCGCTCCTGTCGAACCTGCTGAGCATGACGCGTTCATCGGCCAGCGGACGCCCTTGAGAATCGGTCACGCGGCCCGTTATTACGCCGCCCTGTTTGAGATCGAAATCGACGTTTTCGATGTTCTCGCCTTCCGACACGTTGAATGTTTTGCCTTGCAGACGAGGCGTGTCGGAGGAAGTGAACCCCGGAGCCAGCGCAAAGACCAGGTAAGCGCCCGCCGCGACGCCCGCTATGTGGTAGTGCCCGCTCTCATCTGTCCTCGCGCGCAAATAAGCGTCCGGATTGGCAGGGAATGACGAGCTCCGCGGCTGTAGATAGACCAGCACATTTCTCGCCGGCTCGCCTTTCAACACGACGCGGCCCGAGATCGTGGCCGTTCTCGTTTTCGTGTCTACGGTCTGGGCCTGGGTTGAAACGTCGAGGCAGAGCCAAAATATCGTAACGAAAACGCTGAAGGTAAGCCCTCGTTTTGGCATATGTCCTCCTCATTGATCCCTTTTGTTTGAATCAACGACGAAATCCGCGCGCGCCTCAACCCCATTGGCGTCGCGTATCGCTTGCTTCACTGGAGAAACTTGTGGTTGCTCTCCCGCGCCGCATCTGAACTTGATGAAAAGTTATTTGCGCTCCAGATCGAGAGTGAGCTTGACCATCGTCTCAGAGCCACTACTGACGGTGACGCGCTGCTTGACTTGACTCGTTCCCGGCGCGCTCGTCCAGGAATCCTGACCTTCTCTTACCATTGCATTGAGACTCAGTTCGTATTCTCCGGGGATCAATCTCTCGATCACGAACCGGCCCTTTTCATCCGCAAACGCAGACCCATTGCTGTTCGTATGAAATGCTGGCATGCCTTCATTGGCTGTTGTCGTTTTAATCGGAGTGGCCCAGATATCCAACTGCCAGCCTTCGGGCAATTTGGCGCCAGTGATCTCCACCTGGCCGCGAATCGTCCCGTTATCGTGAGCCACGACGATTCGAACGCCTGTGATCTGTTCGCCGCGCCCGATTTCAAAGGCGCTTCTGATTTCCGCGCCATCGCGCTCGATGCGCCGGATCGAAAATGCGTTCTCCTGATCGCCTTCCAAATAGAAACTTGCCATTCCAGGCGACGCTCCGGCCAAACGGAAGCCGCCATCGCCGGCGATCCTCGCCATAATCCTGTCAGGGCGTTCATAGGCTCTGCTGTCCGCATCCGATTCGCGAAGGCGTTCGACCTGGACGCCGACCGACATCCGCTGCAATTTTGCTTTGACCGCCGGATCGCTGGCGCCTTCGACAACGACGACGCCGCTGATGGTCGCGCCACGAATCGCCTTTACCTCCAAACCGCCCACGTCCGAGTCGGTCACTTCAAACCTGATCTTTTCGCTGTAATGCGGGCTGCTAACATCTCTCCGTTCCCACAAACTTAGCTCGTATCGCCCCGGCGCCAGATTGGCGCATCTGAATCGGCCTTCGTCATCCGTTGCCGCTGGTCTTCCAATACGCGTTCCTTCCCCCGGCGCTTCCATGCAGAGCACGGAGACTCGGGGCAGAGGTTGTCCGGTCACAGCGTCAACGACTCGGCCGGCGGCTGCATACGTGTCTTCCCCGGCGCCGAGTCGAATGTCGATGTCGGCGACCTCTGCGCCATCTTTAACTTCGATGATCTTCGCCTGATTCCGATCCGTCGCGTCAGGGTGGAAGGTTTCGGAGGATTTACGCCTCACGAGACCGGAAGCCCATTCGCCACCCGCGCCGAGAATGTAACGCCCCGCAGTCAGGCCGTAGATGCGATAAACGCCGCGATCATCTGTTTGAAGCATCCATTCATTGTGTCCATAGTGGGAATCGAGTTCCTCCTTCGGCCTGCCTTTTTCATCCACGGAGAAGAGCCGTACCTCCGTCCCGATGACGGGGCGGCCTTCGGCGTCGATCACGCGCCCTGTGATCACGCCGCCGCGGACAAGCGCAATGTCGACTTCATCGCGCAACTCCCCCTCGTCGACCGTAACCGTCCTGAAAGCGTCGACTCCGAACGGACTCTTGGACAGCACATAGGCCTTCGAAAGCGCGCGGATCACATAAGCCCCCTCGGTCAGCCCCGTAATGCGATAACGCCCATCACTGCCGGTCCGGACCTCGATGGAGACGCCTTGCGGCGACTCGACGCCGAACAACGCGCCCTGCGACCGCGGATCGGCCTCCGCCACTGTCACCAGGACGTTCGCCGCCGGAGCGCCGCCGACAGTCACACGACCGCCGATCGAAGCCGTGCGCGGGCGGTTGTCGCGCTGCGGCCTCTGCGCGCCAGCCCTTGAGACGGATTGGCCGAACGCAATCAGAAGCAATATTGACAGCGTTGAAGATAGATTGAGTGGGCCGGGTCTCATAGCGTCCCTCCTCAGAAAATAACTACGTAGTAACGACTTTAGTCGTTACGTGACGAATAAATTCGTCGCTACATAGCGCATTTTCATCGTTTCAGGGCGTCGCATCGCGACATGAGGGCTCTTCAGAAATAGACAGGATTTACAGGATTTCTCAGGATGGATCTCAATTCATAAAATCCTGAAAAATCCTGTAAATCCCGTCTATTTCGGAACTCCAAACGCTTTTGCAGACGTTACGGTTGCAATCTCAAAACATGCTCTTTCACGCGCTCACAAACTTTCAATTCGATTTCGTTCTTCGCGGCAGCGGCTTCGCGGCGAAGTTTCGCGCGTTCGACCGCGTCCCAGGCAAGCGGGCGAGCCCGTTCATCGTTCGCATCTTTTTCCGTGGCCTGACGCGTATGCAATAAATACTTGCCGGGCGCGACGTGATTGAATTCGAAGGAGCCGTCGGCGCGAACCATCCTCTCGGCATAGCGGAGAACGTCGTCCGCCGCCGTCACATCAGCCGGAATCAAATGAACGCGCAGCCGCGAGGGCAATTTGGCTCCCTCATTTGCTGGAACGACGCGCCCACTCAAACTTGCCGCGCCTTCGGCAATGATCACTTCAATGCCCGACAGCCTTTCGCCGACCTTTACGGCAATGCCATCGCGAGAAGCGTCGACCGGCTTTTTCGCCGCGCCCGGGGCCGGTTGCGAAATGGCGCGAATGTACCAGCCGTCGTCTGGCAAATCGGCTTTGATCCGGAATCGCCCCGCAGCCAACCCGCTCAGAGTGAATTCGCCTTTTTCATCCGGCGCGCCGCCCATCGCGCCGCCAATGTAACGGAAAAAAGGCGCGATTGATTGTAATGATGGCCGCGATTCATCCTCAGGCGCGGCGCTCAACAGAACATCTTCAATCACTGCGCGATCCCTTGCCTGCGCCACATCTTCGCAAGGACTTTTTCCCGCTCCGCCCACAGAAGAGGACTCGATCTTCACCCGCCCGGAGATCGAAGCGGGCGGCGCTATCCTCAGATCGATTCCCGATACATCGGCGCCCTTCACAATCACCCGGCGGGGCGTCGAGCTTGCGAATTCATTTTCTCTGGCATTCGCCCGGAAAGCGACTATCTCGTACTCGCCGTCAGGCGCGCCGAAGATCGCAAAGCTTTTCGTTCCGTACACCCACGCCGTCCCGACCAATCGCCTGCCGGCGCCGCTCGTCAGCATGACGGTTATGCCCCCGCTCATCGAGCCTGACGCGGCGTCGCCGACGACTGTTCCGCTGATCGTGCGACCTCGTTCTTCGCGCTGGCGGATGTCGGCGCCTGTGACCTCTTCGCCGTTCCGCACAGTGATTTCCGCAGCCGTCGCGCGCGGAGAGGACGGATGCCACGTCATAGCCTCGCGCTCGGCGTAACCGCCGTACAACCCCGATTGGTCGTTTGAGGCGCCGACGACGTAAACTCCCGGCTCCAGGCCGTAGAGGCGATAGACGCCGCGATCATCCGTCAACTTTCCATTCGGTTCCCGAAGCCCACTGAAATATTTCTGACCGCCTTCCAGTTCGCGCACTTTAACTGCCTGCGCGCGAACGCCGACCATCGGTTCGCCATATGCGTCGGTGACGCGCCCGGTGATCACTCCGCCTTTTACCAGATTGATCGTGACGTTCTCGCCCGGACGATGGTAATCGCGCTCGGAATCGGTCATGGCGATGACATATCCCGGAACGTTTGTGGAAATCATGTAAGAACCGGGACCAAGCCCGGTCGCCTTGAAATTGCCCTCGTCATCGGCTGTCGTCGTTTGCACTCCGCTCGCAATCTTGACGCCGGCCTTGATGACGAAGATAAACGCGCCGGTGACGGGCCGCCCCGCGTCATTGACGACGCGGCCGGTGATCACTCCGTCGCGCCGCGCCTGGCTCGGCGCTTCCGCGTTCTCCTTCGATCCGATTTGCGCGAGAGCGACCAGAACCGGCCCCACGCAGAGAAGAACCAACGACAATGCTTTCATCACCTTCATCGCCGATCCTCCTGATTTTTGGGCTGATTGTTAGGCCGATTTTTTGGCTGATTTATTTGGTTAAGGTCGATAGTGATTGTGACCGGGGTCTCGCCGTTCTCTCTGACGGTGACACGCTGATTCGACATCGGCGACTCCTGCAGGTTTCCATCCGCGGTCTCCCTGACGGCAATAATGGACAAATCATATTCGCCGGCTGGCAATTCCTCGATCTCGAAGCGCCACTTCTCATCGATAGTGGCGGATATACTCACTCCGTAAATCGCCGCGGGTATCCTGTCGGACGCCTTCGATTCGTCGGTGGTCGCCGATCGCCTGGCGCTGGCAATCAATCGACGCCCATCGGGCAGCGCGCCTCCGGTGATCTGAATCTGGCCGCGAATCCGTCCCTGCGCTTGATAGAGCGCTATGCGAACGCCGGTAATCTCTTCGCCGAGCCTTACCTCGATCGCGTCTTTGATCTCGACTCCGTCGCGATCGATCCGTTTGATCGGCGCTATGTATCCGCCATTAACCAGCAGGAAAGTTACTCTGCCCGCCGGAAGCCCTTTGATGCTGAAACTACCGTCAGCATTGACTTTCGCCGAAGTGGAATAATGCGGCGCATAAGAGCTTGAATTCACGGGCGTGACGCCGGGGGAGATAGACATCGATTGAAGTTTACTTTTGGCAGCGGCGGCGGCGCCCTCGACGATTACGACGCCGCTTATTGTCGCACCCAGGATCGCTTTTACATCGACGCCGCTCACACTGTCATTTGTGATTTCGAACTCCGTGGCCTCGCTCGTATACCCTATCTCGACTTGATAGTCCGCAACCCTCGCCTGGTAACGTCCCGGCGACAATCCGGTGATCCTGAAATTGCCCTGCCCATCGGCGACGGCTGATGTCGAATAACTCGTGTTAGACCCGCCCTTTTCAGATTTCGACCTGCACGAAACAGAGATTCCGGGAACCGGTTTACCGGTGTCTCTGTCGACCACGCGGCCAGCGGCTTCATAGGTCTTTCTGGCGCTCCCGAACCTGATGTCGACGTCCGTGACCTCGCTCCCTTCTTTGATTTCGATGATCCTGGCCTGTTTCTCGTCGGTTGTGTCGGGATGATAGGTGCGCACGAACTTTCCGCTCCCGAAACTCCCTCCTTCGCCGCCTGCGCTGATGACGTAGCGCCCCGGCGGCAACCCGTAGATGCGATAAACGCCTCGGTCGTCCGTCTCGGACATCTCATGCATAGAGACGTCTCGGTAGTAGAAATTCCGCCCCCGTTCATCCACCGTGTCAAGCTGTACGCGTGTCGCGATGATCGGCGCGCCCTCGTCGTCCATGACTTTGCCGGTCATGACGCCGCCTCTGATCAGCGCGAAATCTATCTTCTCCTGCGCTTCGCCTTCATCGAGGGTCACCGTCCGGCTCAGACCGAGATTATTGGAACTGTCAGCGCCAACGAAGGCCTTCAGCATCGCGTTAACGACGTAGCGCCCTTCGGCCAGGCCAGTGACCAGATAACGGCCGTCGCCGTCAGTCCGCGCCTTGGCCCGGAAGGGGATGGGAATGTCCGATCCACCAGCCGCGTCAGGTTTCAAATCGGTCTCCGTGACGGTGATCACCGCATTCACAGCCGGTTTTCCGGCAATGGTCACCTGCCCGCCGATCGAAGCCGTGCGCGGGCGGTTGTCGCGCTGCGGCGTCTGCGCGCCGGCCCATGAGACGGATTGGCTGAAAGCAATCAGAAACAATATTGACGGGATCGAAAAGAGATTTAGCGGGGCGTGTCTCATTGTGTCCCTCCTTTGCAGTCGTTACGGCTGCAATCTCAAAACATACTCTTTCACGCGCTCACAAACTTTTAGTTCGATTTCGTTCTTCGCGGCCGCGGCTTCGCGGCGGAGCTTCGCGCGTTCGACCGTGTCCCAGGCGACGGGACGAGCATGGTCATCGTTCGCTTCTTTTTCAGCGGCCTGACGCGTATGTAATAAATACTTGCCCGGCGCTATGTGTTTGAACTCGAACGAGCCGTCGGCGCGGATGGGCGCTTCGACGTAGCGGAGCAGGTCGTCAGCGGCGGTCGTCTCGGCCGGGACCAGGTGGGCGCGAAGCCGCTTCGGCAATTGCGCGCCTTCACGCGATGGAACGACACGGCCGCTAAGGCTTGCCGCGCCCTGGGCGATTATCATTTCGATCCCCGAAATTTTTTCGCCCTGCTTGAGGGTGACGCCGGCGCGAGAAACGTCGATGGGCTTCGGCGTCGCAGCCTGCGTGACCGCGCGGATGTACCAGTTTTCATCGGGCAGGTCGGTATTAATTCGATAGCGCCCCGCCTCCAGGTTCTTCACAGTGAAGCCGCCGTCCTTCTCGGGCGTGGCGTCGCCTAAAGACATTCCGGCCTCCATCGGAAAAAGTCCGGAGGAGAAAACGCCGGGCGTCCGATCGTCGCGCTTCAGTTCGACCAGGGCCTCTTCGACCTTGAACTGACCGGCGGCTTTACACTCCTCTTTCGGCGCCTCGATGACGACGCGACCGGAGACCGAGCCGAGTTTCATCAGCTTCAACTCAACGCCGTTGACGTCGGCGCCTCTCATCGCAACGCGCCTCGGCGCCGAGAGAGCGAAATCAGCGCTCTCGCTGAATCGCACCGCTATCAATTCGTATTCGCCATCCTCCACGCCGCGCAGCGAAAAGTTCTGGCCGCCGATCAGAGCGGTCACTCCCGCGAGATATTTATCCGCGGCTCCGTAGAGCATTACGGCGACTCCGTTGATCAACCCCTCGCCCTGCGTCTCTCCAGAAATCGTCCCGCTGATCGAACGGCCGCGCCCACTGCGCGCGCGAATGTCAACGCCGGTTACCTCCTCGGCGCCGCGCAGATTGACCTCGACCGCCGCGCCTCTGGGCGACGACGGGTGATAGCTTGGAATCTCACGGCTTGTCCGCTCAAAGTCGCCGAACGGCAAAGACGCCACGTTGACGCCAACCACATAGGCGCCCGCTTCGAGGCCGTAGATGCGATAGACGCCGCGATCATCGGTCATGCGCGATGAATCATTCATCGACGGGACGCTCCTATCCGGTTCGCCTTCGGAATCACGCACACGATCGGCCGAGACCCTGACGCCGACCATGGGTTCGCCGAACTCGTCGGTCACGCGGCCCGTGATCACGCCGCCTCTGGCCATCCGGACAATCACGCTCTCGCCGATGCGGTATTTGCGCGACTGGTCCAGAACGGAAATGTAGCCTGGCGCCCTGGCCAGGAGCGAGTAGACGCCGCTCGACAAGCCAGCCACTTTGAAATTCCCATCCGCGTCGCAGTTGGTCGTCTGCGGCGCGCTCGCGATCGGCGATTTGCCGACGCCGATGGCCATCACCTGCGCGCCTCCCATCGGTTGGCCGTCGTCCGCGACCAGCCGCCCTGAGATCGCGCCTTCGCGCTTGGGTTGCGTCTCTTGCGCGGTCGCCGTCCACGACGCCGATATGAAGAGGAGAGCGGCGCCCATCAGCGACAAACTTTTCATTGTTTCTCCTCCTGATTTTTCCTGCTCAGATCGAGTGTCATTGTGACCTGCGCCTCCTGGCCTTTTGTAACAACTACTTTTTGTGTGACCGGCGCGGGCATGTTTTGGGCGGGCTGGGGCGGCGAATTCGGATTTATCTCCGGTCGCGCAATCAAAATCAATTCATATTCGCCCGGCGCCAACCCTTCGATCACGAACCGGCCTTTGCCATCAACCTCCGCCGAACCGCCGGATCTTCCGAACATAGCGGCGGCGCCCTCTTGTTCGCTGCGGGCCGTCACATATATCCGCAAACCTTTGGGCAATGCGCCGCCCGTCGCCTGTACCTGACCGCGAATCACGCCCGACGCTTTTCCTAAAACGATCCGGATACCCGTGATGTCTTCGCGGCCCGTTACGACGATTCCATCGTTCATCTCAACTCCGCCGCGTTCGATTCGCATGATGCTGAGCCCTCCGCCGGTCATGCTGAAAGCCTGAATCATTACCTTGCCGGGCCGAATGCCTTTGAGGGCGAACCCGCCGTCAATTCCGATTCGAGAAGTCGCAGGCGCTATTGCAAACGCGTTTTCGACTATTTCATTCGGCGGAGGCGGCATGGGCTGCGTCATGATAATTGTCTGCGAGAGGGTAGATTTTGCGGCCTGATCCGCGTCTTCGATTACGGCGACGCCGCTGATCGTCGCGCCGATTTTCGCTCTGACCTCGATGCCGGCCACGTTGCCGCCGTGAATCTCGAACCTCGTCCCGTCGTCGTAATAACTGCCGCTGCCGGTCAGAAACGATTCGAAGTCGGCCAGACCCACGTTGTACTGTCCCGGAGTGAGACCGCTGAGCCGGAAATTGCCCTGCTCATCGGTCCTGGAGTTTCCGCCGTATCCGTTGAAGTCGGCGCCGTCAATCGCCGCGCCCTCGTTGACGCTCTTCACTTTGACACAGGTCACGCCGGCGCCAGCGATGGGCTTACCCGTCTCGTCATCAACGACGCGCCCCAACGCTTCGTAAGTCTTCTTTGCGGCCCCGAGCCTGATGTCGGCGCCGGCGATTTCGCCGCCCGTAGTGACTTCGATGATTTTCGCCTGGTTTTCATCAGAGGCGTCCGGATGCCACGCGCGCGGATAAAAGACGTCTGACTCTCCGCCCGCGCTGACCAGATAGCGCCCCGCGCGCAGCCCGAAGATGCGATAAACGCCGCGATCATCGGTTTGAAACATCTCAAATGTCACCGCCAGGGCAGTCAGAGTCGGAACACTGCGGGCGTCATGTTTCCGCCCCTCCTCGTCCACGACCTGTAAAATGACGCCTCTTGCAATCACCGGACGTCCGTCCGCGTCGGTCACGCGCCCGGTGATGACCCCGCCACGCACAAGCGCGAAATCAACCTTCTCCCGCGAGGCGCCTTCATCGAGCGAGAATGATTCGATGAGGGAATCATTCGATGATGGCTTCTCTCTGACGTAACCTCCTAGCATCGCTCGCGCTTGATAATTGCCTTCGGGCAAATTGGTCACGCGGTACCCCCCCTCGGCGTCGGTCAGGACGACGTGATCCGCTCCGGCGTTCGATCCTGGCAGCCCTATTGAAAAGTCCTGGTTCCCGATAATCGGTCTATCCTTGACCTCAGTCACAGTGACTTTAACGTTGGCCGCCGCTTTCCCGGCAATGGTCACGCGCCCGCTGATCGAAGCCGTACGCGGGCGATTGTCGCCCTGCGACGTTTGCGCGTTGGCGATGTCAAAAACGAGGAGAAGAGCTGTCGAGAGAAAAATCGGGAATCGGGTGAATCGAAGCATATCGCCCTCCTTGAGAGGCGCCGAGAAGCGGGCGATTCGCGCCCACTACATTATTGTGTGTTATGTTAGAGCAGGCGGCGTTTGAAGCTGCAATGATCACGGTCATTGTACGAGCGCCATCCGACCCCCGCAAGAGAATTTGGCGGAGCCCTCCCTCACGGTCGGGCTAGCGGCCACGGAACGGCCTCTTGACGCGTCTCAACGAGCCCAATAAAATCTCTTCCTTCTGTTTACGCAGATCGCATCCCTTGAATCAGACATATCCAACTTTGCGACCCCTTCGGAGGCTGACTTGATTGAAGTTGAGCATCTTGTAAAAAGCTACGGACAGGCTCGCGCTGTCAATGACATTTCATTTAAGGTAGAAAAAGGCGAAATCCTGGGCTTCCTCGGCCCGAACGGCGCGGGTAAAACCACAACAATGCGAATACTGACCGGCTACTTGCCGGCGACGGGAGGGACGGCTCGGATCGCGGGCTTCGACGTTTTCGAACAGTCGATGGAAGTCCGCAAGCGAATCGGCTACCTGCCCGAAACCCCGCCGCTCTACACCGACATGACCGTCAGCGCCTATTTGAGATTCGTGGCGCAGATCAAAGGCGTTCCGACGGCCGAGATTCCGAACCGCGTCGCCGAGGCGATGAGGATGGCGAGTGTGGCCGATCGTGAGGACGAATTGATCAAGCGGTTGTCGCGCGGCTACAAGCAGCGCGTCGGCATCGCGCAGGCCATCGTCCACAACCCCGACGTGATCATCCTCGACGAGCCGACCGTCGGACTCGATCCGAACCAGATCAAAGAAGTCCGCCGCCTGATCAAAAATCTGGCCGGACAACACACGATCATCCTCTCGACGCACATCCTGCCCGAGGTCGAGATGACCTGCGACCGCGTGGTCATTATCAACAAGGGCCGCATCGCCGCAGTCGACACGACCCAGAACCTGACCACACAACTCAAAGGCGGCGAGCGCGTTCGCCTTCAGGTCAAAGGCGCCGCCGAGAGCGTGCGCGCCGCCATCGCCTCGATCGGAGGTATCAAGAGCGTCGAGGTCGAATCGGGCGCGGACGGCCTGGTCACCGCCGAAGTCGAAAGCGAGCGCGGCGCGGATTTGCGAGCGCAGATCGCCTCGCGCGTCGTCAGCAAGGGATTCGACCTGCTGGAGATGCGCGCCATCAATCTCAGCCTCGAAGACATCTTCATGCAACTGACTACCGAGGAGCAGGCTGAAGGAAAAGCCGAGGCGAAGAGCGCAGCGAAGGTCGAAGAGCAGGCTGAAGAGGCTGTCGCCGAGACAGTCGCGCCGTAGGTCGGTAACACCTGATCGAAGTTCCGTGGCGCTTACCGCCGCGGAAGTCAAAAGGAAGAATTTATGAAAGGAATTCTCGCAATCTACCGCCGCGAACTCAGCGGCTACTTCGTTTCGCCGATCGCCTACACCGTGATCGGGTTTTTTCTGCTCGCGACGGGGCTGGTCTTCTCGCTGATCCTGAACTATTGGATGAGCCAGTCGATCAGGATGATGATGCAGGCGCAGCAGATGGGCGTGCCGCCAGAGGTCGACGTGCCGTCAATGGTCATCCGCAACTTCGTCAGCTTCATCGGCACCTACGTGATGCCGCTGCTGATGCCGATGCTGACCATGGGCGTTTACTCCGAAGAGCGTAAGCGCGGCACGATGGAGATGCTCATGACTTCGCCGCTCACCGAGTTCCAGATCGTGATCGGCAAGTTCGCCGCCTCGCTCACCTTCTTCGTGTTGATGCTGGCGCCGACGCTGATCTACTACTTGATGGTGGGTCTGTACAGCGAACCGAGCATGCCGTGGCGCATCGTCGGGGCAGGCTATTTGGGGCTGTTCCTGCTGGGCGCGGTGTTGATCGCGCTGGGGTCGCTCATCTCGTCCTTGACCGAAAACCAGATCGTGGCAGGAGTGGTGACGTTCATCCTTTTCCTGCTGCTGTTGTTTTTAGACCTGACGATGCGCGATTCAACCTCGTCCGCGGCCGAGGTCTTCAAATATCTCTCGATCCTCCAGCATCACGAGACTTTCGCGCAGGGCGTGATCGACAGCTCGTCTGTCATCTTCTACGTCTCGGCGGCCGCTGTCGGCGTCTTCCTGACGTTACGCAATCTGGACTCTATGCGCTGGAGAAGGGCATAAAAGGAGCGAGAGTGGGGAATGGGTGGTAGGGAGTGGGAAGTTATTTTTGACTTCCCACTCCCTACTATCCACTCCCCACTCGCTGAATAACTATGAAAATCGATCGGCAAGAAATCTACCGGCTGTCCGGATTCGTCGGCGTGGCGATGACTCTGGCTGGTTACTTTCGTTACCTTATTCAAGGCGTCTGGGTCGGCGAAGGCGTCATGGGCAAGCTGACTCCGGCGATGTTCGTCGTCGGACTGATTTTGATCGCGGTCGCGATCGTGTTCAACCGCAGCGCGATCGTAGGGTTCTTCGGCAGGCGACAAGGGAAGCTTGGCGCGAACACAGTCATCCTGTCGGTGGCTGTGCTGGCGCTGGTGACGGTGGCCAACTTCCTGGGCTATCGCC
>Ga0126377_10001825_pt1 | contig 14222 bp, 13 predicted proteins | sample PanSoiMetPlot_22_FD_92647 | JGI IMG/M metagenome (GOLD analysis project Ga0126377, IMG submission 92647) | Tropical forest soil microbial communities from Panama - MetaG Plot_22 | ecosystem: Environmental > Terrestrial > Soil > Tropical forest > Bulk soil | place: Panama | collected 2016-02-17
GCCCCTGATCGAGCTCGCGCCGCGCTTCGGCGCGCTGGTGCGGCCCGGCGGTGCGCTCGCACTCTCCGGGATCCTCGAGTCGCAGGCTTCCGCCGTGGCACTCGCCTGCGCGCCGTGGTTTGATATGCGCACGTTCGCCACTCGCGACTCGTGGGTGTGTCTGAACGGGGAGCGTCGCTGACGTGTTCACGCAGTGCCCACAGTGCCAGACCGTGTTCCGGGTCACCGTGGCCATGCTGAGGGCCGCGCAGGGCCGCGTGCGCTGCGGCCGCTGCTCGCACGTGTTCAATGCGCTCACCTTCCTGATCGATCAGCCGGAACCGGACGCGCCGCCCGACGCCAAGTCGCAGGAGTCGCCGCCGGACATTTCACCGGCGCCGAACCGCCGCGCCTCCGACCTGCCGGCCGATTCAGGTGAGTTCGCGACCGGCGAGATCCCGGAGTCCGCGCTCGAGTTCGATCTCACGGTCGATGACCTGAATCGTGTGTTCATCGCGGCGCCTGCGCCGTCGCTGCGCGTCAAGCCGCAGGAGCCGCCGGTTCCGGTCCCGCCGCCGGGCGACGACGACACCGCCGAGCACGAAATCATCGACATCGAGATGGATGACTCGCAGACGGTCGAGGCGATCACGCTCGAAGGCGACGAGATCCAGGTCACTGCGAGTCTCGCGCCCGCGGAAGTCGAGGCGCTCGAGGACAACCAGACTTCGGAGTTCAGCGCCGTGGCCGTGCCGCCACCGACGCCGGCGCCGACCGACGCGGACCTCAGGCGTGAGATCGAAGCTGCGTTCAAGGGCGATCCCGCGACGCGCGCGGAGTTCGTGCTGCCTTCAGGTACGCATCTCAGGTTCAATCGCGGCGTTGCGGAAGTCGATCCGGAAACTGAACCCGGTCGCATGCTCGAGGAGGAGCGCGCGCGCCGCCACGAACTGAACAAGCGCTGGGCGCTCGCGAGTGGCGCGATGGCGCTGCTCCTCGTCATTCAGCTCGTCAACTTCAATCGCGATGCGCTCGCGCGCAGTCCCGCCTTCGGCTCCGCGATCACGAAGGTGTACTCAGGTCTCGGCGTCAAACTCTCGCCGCACTGGGACCTGAATGCTTACGAGCTGCGCCAGTGGGGCGCGGCCGCCGAGGGCGACAGCGGCACGCTGCGCGTGCGCGCGAGCGTCTTCAACGGCGCGGATCGTGCGCAGCCGTATCCGCTCCTGCGCCTGACGCTCCAGGATCGCTTCGGTGGGCGGGTCGGCTCGCGCGACTTCGAGCCGCGCGAGTACTTGCACGTGCCCCCGACCAGCAACGAGCTCCTCGGCGCTGGACAGCGCATCGATGCGGACATCGCGATCGTCGATCCGGGCAAGGACGCCGTCGGCTTCGAGGTCGATGTGTGCTTGCGCGATGCCGCAAGCGTGAACTGCGCCGCAGATCTGCCGAAGGCGAAGGGATAGAAAGACGGACCTCGGGCCTCAGGCCTGAGGTCTCAGGCGAAGAATAAGAAAACGGCGAAGATGTTTCTGTTTCTTTGGGGGTTCTTCGTCCTTCATGCTTCGAATCGGTCAATACAACCTGTCGTCTCCTCTCGCGCTCGCCCCGATGGCCGGCGTGACCGATCGTCCCTTCCGCTTGTTGTGCCGGCGCCTCGGCGCGGGCGTCGCCGCCTCGGAAATGCTCACCTCGGACACGCGTCTCTGGCACACGGCCAAGTCGCGGCGGCGCATGACGCATGAAGACGAGCCCGAACCGCGCGTCGTTCAGATCGCGGGGGCCGAGCCCGACATGCTCGCGGACGCCGCGCGGCTCAACGTGGACGCCGGAGCGCAGATCGTCGACATCAACATGGGCTGCCCGGCGAAAAAAGTCTGCAACAAGGCCGCGGGCTCGGCGCTGTTGCGCGATGAAGCGCTGGTGGCACGCATCTTGGAGCGCGTCGTCGGCGCGGTGAACGTGCCGGTGACGCTCAAGATCCGCACCGGCTGGTCGCCGGAGCATCGCAATGGCGTCACGATCGCGAAAATTGCCGAGGCGAGTGGCGTGCTGGCACTCGCGGTGCATGGACGCACGCGCGCGTGCATGTTTCGCGGCGACGCGGAGCACGAAACGGTGCGCGCCATCAAGGCCGCGGTGAAGATTCCGGTGTTCGCCAACGGCGATATCGACTCACCCGAGCGAGCGCGCGAGATTTTTCAAGCGACTGGCGTCGACGGCGTGATGATCGGCCGCGGCGCGCAGGGTCGGCCATGGATTTTTCGTGAAGTCAACTTTTTCCTCGCGACCGGACGCGCGCACGTTCCGGTTGCGCTCCAAGAAGTCCGTGATATTCTGCTCGCCCACTTGAAATCCCTGTACTCGCACTACGGTGAAGACACGGGCGTTCGAGTGGCACGCAAACATCTGGGCTGGTACTGCCACAATCATTCCGAAGCAGGAGAGTTCCGCAAGCGAGTGATGAAGGCGACGACGACCGATGAGCAGTTCGCGATGGCCCGCGAGTACTTTGGTCAACTGGCATCGGGTATCGGCCTGGCGGCATAACAAGAAAAATTCTTGACGGTAGCGGGGAACCTTAAATGGTGGTCAAGAAGAAAACCAAACTGCGCAGGGAGCCTCCGGCGCGCGCAGTGAGCAGGGAAATTCCCCTGCGTGATCATGCCCAGGAAGCTCTTACAACCTACTTCACCAACCTCAACGGCCATCGTCCGGCCGCTCTCTACGACCTGGTGATGCGCGAAGTCGAGGAACCGCTGTTCAAGGCGGTGCTCGACTATGCCGCCGGCAACCAGAGCCGCGCCGCGGTGATCCTCGGCATCAACCGCGGAACCCTGCGCAAGAAGTTGAAGGAGTTCGGACTCTCGAAATGACGCGGTTGCGCCGCGCTCTGCTGAGCGTGTCCGACAAGACCGGCGTCGTCGAGTTGGCCCGCGCGCTCGTAACGCGCGGTGTGGAAATCCTGTCAACGGGCGGCACCGCCAGGCTCCTCACGCAGAATGGCGTCGCCGTGAAGGAAGTCGCGGCGCACACCGGCTTCCCCGAAATCATGGGCGGACGGGTGAAGACGCTGCACCCGCGCATCCACGGGGGCCTTCTCGGGCGGCGCGGCGTCGACGAAGCGGTGATGGCCGAGCACGGCATCGAGCCCATCGACCTGCTCATCGTCAATCTCTACCCCTTCGCGCAGACCATCGCGCGCCCCGACTGCAGCTACGAGGAAGCGGTCGAGAACATCGACGTCGGCGGCCCGGCAATGTTGCGCGCGGCCGCCAAGAACCACGCCGATGTCACTGTGATCGTGGATCCCGCCGACTACCCGGCGCTCCTCGACGAGTTGCAGGCGCACGGCGGGGAGACCTCGAAGGTGTTCCGTGCCCAGCTCGCGGCCAAGGCGTTCGCCCACGCAGCGAGCTACGACACGATGGTCGCGGGCTACCTCATGCAGAAGTGGCCGGTGGCCGATGAGTCCTGGCCCGAGACGCTCGCCGCGGTCTTCAACAAGAAGATGGAGCTGCGCTACGGCGAGAACCCGCACCAGCGGGCGGCGTTCTACCTCGATCCAGGCGCCCGGGGCGCCAGCATTGCGCGCGGCAACCAGCTCCAGGGCAAGGAGCTCAGCTTCAACAACATCGCGGACGCGGACGCCGCGCTCGAGTGCGTGCGGCAATTCGCGGAGCCCGCCTGCGTTATCGTCAAACACGCGAATCCATGCGGCGTTGCGATTGCCTCGGACATCGGCGTCGCCTACGCGAAGGCGTATCGCACCGATCCGACCTCGGCCTTCGGCGGCATCATCGCCTTCAACCGCCCGCTCGACGGCCAGGCCGCGCAGTCGATCCTCAGGCAGCAGTTCGTCGAGGTGATCCTCGCGCCGAGCTTCGATGCCGCGGCCCTCGAAGCGCTCAAGGCGAAGGAGAACGTGCGTGCCATCGCCCTGGGGGATCTGCGCGCGGGGCTCGAGCTCGGCCCCGAGTACAAGAGCGTGAGCGGCGGACTGCTGGTCCAGGCGCGCGACACGGACACGATCACGCCGGGCGAGCTCGACGTGGTGACCCGGCGCGAGCCGACCGAGGTCGAGCTCGGCGATCTCCTCTTCGCTTGGCGCGTCGCGCGGTTCGTGAAATCGAACGCGATCGTCTACGCCCGCGAAGGCATGACGCTCGGCGTCGGCGCCGGCCAGATGAGCCGCGTGATGTCGAGCCGCATCGCCGCCATGAAGGCGGCCGAGGGCAAGCTCGACCTCAAGGGCGCCGCCATGGCCTCCGATGCGTTCTTTCCGTTCCGCGATGGTATCGACATCGCCGCGCAGTACGGCATCGCGGCCGTGATCCAGCCCGGCGGCTCACTGCGTGACCCGGAAGTCATCGCCGCGGCGGACGAGCACGGCATGACGATGGTGTTCACAGGCGTGCGGCACTTCAGGCACTAGCATGGCGGGCCACGCACCGATAGCGATGCCACAGCAGCGGACAGCGGCGCTGCACCCGCGGGCGCCGAATCAATGAAGGTGCTCATCATCGGCGGCGGCGGCCGCGAGCATGCCCTGGCCTGGAAGACCGCCCAGTCGCCGCTCGTGACGCACGTGTTCGTCGCGCCGGGCAATGCGGGGACCGCGTCCGAGCCCAAGACTCACAACATCGATATCTCCGCGGACGATCTCCCCGCGCTCCAGGCGTTCGCGCTCAGCGAGCGCATCGACCTCACCATCGTCGGGCCCGAGGCGCCACTCGTGGCCGGTGTCGTGGATCGATTCCAGGCGGCGGGCCTGCGCTGCTTCGGACCGGTGCAACGCGCGGCGCAGCTCGAAGGCTCCAAGGCCTACACCAAGGAGTTCCTGCGCCGCTACCGGATTCCGACCGCCGCCTCGCGCACCTTCACGCAGGAGACGTTCGACCCGGGCTACGTCCAGACCCATCGCACGCCGATCGTCGTCAAGGCGAGCGGCCTCGCGGCCGGCAAGGGCGTGATCATCGCGGAAACCAACGCCGAGGCGCTCGAAGCCGCGCAGGCCATGTTCGCCGGCCAGTTCGGCGAGGCGGGCCGCGAGGTCGTGATCGAGGAGTTCCTCAAGGGCGAGGAAGTGAGCTTCATCGTGATGGCGGACGGGCGCCACGTCTTGCCGCTCGCCACTTCGCAGGATCACAAGCGGCGCGATGACGGCGATCGCGGCCCGAACACCGGCGGCATGGGCGCGTACTCGCCGGCCCCGATCGTCACGCCGGCGCTGCACGCGCGCATCATGCGCGAAGTCATCGAGCCCACGATCCTCGGGCTCGCGCAGGATGGAACGCCGTATACGGGTTTTCTCTACGCGGGCCTGATGATCGGCGCCGATGGAGTGCCCAACGTGCTCGAGTTCAACTGCCGCTTCGGCGATCCGGAGACGCAGCCGGTGCTGATGCGCCTGAAGTCCGACCTGGTGCAGCTCTGTGATGCGGCGCTCGACGGGCGGCTCAACCAGGTCGATGCCGAATGGGATACGCGCGCGGCGCTCGGGGTGGTGATGGCGGCGGACGGCTATCCCGACAACTATCACAAGGGCGATGTGATCACCGGCCTGGGCGCTGCAACGCGCTTGCCCGGCAAGGTGTTCCATGCGGGCACACGGCTCGCGGAGGGCAAGGTCGTCACCAGTGGCGGGCGGGTGCTTTGCGCCGTGGGTCTCGGCGATACGGTGCGCCAGGCGCGACGCGAGGCCTACACGCTCGTCGGTTCGATCCAGTGGTCCGATGCGCACTTCCGCCACGACATCGGTTATCGAGCGATCGCACGTGAAACCTTGATCGCCGCCGGAGATTAGGCGAGTGTTCAAGCGACGACTACGCTGAAGGCTACGCCAACAGACCGTCCCGGCGCGCTGAGGCCGCGACGCGGTCAGCTCTCCGGCCGATTCAACTGCGGCGGTGCTCCTTGCGGATCACGAGCTTCAGTCCCGACCAGGTTTCATCCACCGCGCACACCTTGATGTCGACCAGACCGAGCGGCAACGCGAGCTCGCGGATCGTGTCCTCGGTGATGTCGGTCGGGACCTTCGAGGATTTCTTCGGCCACGAGACCCAGATCGCACCATCCTGGGGCATCTTGCCGAGGAGTGCCTCGAGTCGACGCGCGAGCTCGGCGCGGCGCGTGATGAACAGGTGCGCGATCTCCGTCGCAGCGTTCATGCGTGCGACCAGCCTCGCGCCCTTGGGAAGCGGCGCGACCAGCCGGCGGTAGTCGGCCGGGGGCCTGAACACCCAGACTTCGCTCCCATCGCGAATGCCGAGTTTCTTCGCCAGTGGTGTCGCCGAGTAGCCCGCCACGCCCTGCCTCCAACGGTTCCGCGCTCAAAGAGTAGCGCCAGCGACTCTACATATATGAGTGATATCCGCCGCGCTCACCGGCTTTTCGCGGCTGCCCGTCCCCCGATTTAACTTTTGCGCCGCACAAAGTGTTGACAACAAGGTTGAAAAGGCCAAAGTACGGGAGCGCGCCGGTTGAGATTGGGAGGCCGGGCGCGATTCGACCTGAGATAAAGAGCCGGCTCAGCACAGACCAATAAATATAATGAGTATTGATTCGGAGTTGCAGGCGCTGGCGGCCGCCATCGCCCCTGATCAACCCTGCGGCGAAGACCTGGAAGATACCCAGTTGCTGGCTTCCTTCGACGGCTTTCGCCTGTTCGGCCAGACTACCGCGCTCCCGCAGGTGGAGTGGCGCGACATCAAGGATCGGTCGGTCGAGGCGCTCGGCAAGAGCAAGGATCTGCGCCTCCTCGCGCACTACGCCGCCGCATCGCTCCGGGTCGATGGCTGGCCTGGATTCCTTGGCGCGCTCACTGCGGCTTCCGGCTGGGTCAAGGACCACTGGGAGCAGGTCTATCCGCGGATCACCGACGATGCAATCCTGCGCAAGAACGCACTCAACTGCTTCGCGGACCGCATGGCGATCCTCGACGGAGTGCGCCGCACCCCTTTTGTGGTCAATCGCCAGATCGGCGCATACAGCCTGCGCGATCTGGACATAGCACTCGGCCAGCAAGCGCCGACTGACGCCGACACGACGCCGGCCACGCAGGAGCAGATCTCGGCCGCGATGACGGCAGCCCCGGTCGAGGAACTGCAGTCTTTCGACGCCGCGCTCTCTCCCGCGATCGATGGGCTCAAGTCGATCGACGCGGCGATGCGCAATTCGGGCGGCTCCGTGGCTGCGCCGGACTTCGATCCCCTCGTCGGCGTGCTGGAGAGAATCCGCAAGGTCGTGCGCGAGCAAGTCGACGCCCGCGGCGGTGCCGGGGCGTCACACGCCGGCAACGGAGCCGCCGGCGAGCAGATGGTCGCCGTCGGCGGCATCAAGTCACGCCAGGATGCGGTGCGCGCGCTCGACGCCGTTGCCGCCTTTTTTCGGCAGAATGAGCCCTCGAGCCCGGTGCCGCTCTTCGTCGAGCGCGCCAAACGCCTCGTGGGCCGCGATTTCATGGAAGTACTCGAAGATATCGTGCCCGAGGGTCTTGCGTCCGCGCGCAACGCCGGAGGCATCAAGCCCGACGGCCAGTAATTTCGCGCGCGTGCAGCTAATTCGATTCGAGGAGGTGTCCAGTGCCCAAGCCAAGTAGTCAGAAATTCATCGCGCGCAACCGCGCGCCGCGTGTGCAGATCGAGTACGACGTCGAGCTGTACGGCGCCCAGAAGAAGGTGCAGGTGCCCTTCATCATGGGCGTGATGTCGGATCTGTCCGGCGACGTGAAGGATCCGCTCCCGTCGGTGGACGACCGCAAGTTTGTCACGATCGACATCGACAATTTCGACGAGCGGATGAAGTCGATGAAGCCGCGCGTCGCGTTCGCCGTGCCCAACACGCTCACCGGGCAAGGCAACCTGTCGGTGGACATCACCTTCGAGAGCATGGAGGACTTTTCCCCGGCGGCAGTCGCCCGCAAGGTCGATGCCCTGGCCAAGCTGCTCGAGGCCCGACAGCAGCTGTCCAACCTGATTACCTACATGGATGGCAAGTCCGGCGCTGAGGATCTGATCGCCAAGGTGCTCAACGATCCCGCGCTCCTCAAAACCCTCGCCGACAAGCCCAAGGCTGCCGACGAAGAGAGCAAGTAAGCCGCCAGGAGTCCGACAATGGCCGAAGCCAAGCAAGAACAGCAGGCCCCAGCTGCCTTAGAAGCTGACCAGTTCGCAAGCCTGCTGAAGAAGGAGTTCAAGCCCAAGACCGATCGCGCGCGCGCTGAGGTCGAGAGTGCCGTGCGCACCCTCGCCGAGCAGGCGCTGCGTGATACGGCCGTGGTCTCCGATGACGTCGTGGGTACGATCAAGGCGATCATCGCCGAGATCGACAAGAAGCTCACCGACCAGGTCAACCTGATCATCCACAACGAGCGCTTCCAGCAGGTGGAGAGCGCGTGGCGCGGCCTGAACCACCTCGTGAGCAACACCGAGACGGACGAGATGCTCAAGATCCGCGTCATGAACATCTCCAAGAAGGACCTTGCGAAGACGCTCAAGAAGTACAAGGGCGCGGCCTGGGACCAGAGCCCGCTGTTCAAGAAGCTGTATGAGCAGGAGTACGGCCAGCTGGGTGGCGAGCCGTATGGCGCACTGGTCGGCGACTACTACTTCGACCACACGCCCATGGATGTGGAGCTGCTCGGGCAGGTCGCGCAGATCGCGGCCGCCGCGCACGCGCCGTTCATCGGCGCGGCGGGTCCATCGCTCATGGGCATGGATTCCTGGCAGGAGCTCGCCAACCCGCGCGATCTCGCCAAGATCTTCTCCTCGCCCGACTACGCGGCGTGGCGCTCGCTGCGCGACTCCGACGACGCGAAGTACGTGGGCCTCGCGATGCCGCGGTTCCTGTCGCGGCTCCCCTACGGCGCCAAGACCAACCCGGTGGAGGAGTTCGATTTCGAGGAAGAGACCGCTGTCGGGGATCACAGCCGTTACACGTGGGCGAATGCCGCGTACGCGATGGCCGTGAACATCAACCGTTCGTTCAAGCTCTACGGCTGGTGCTCATCGATCCGCGGTGTGGAATCGGGCGGCGCGGTCGAGGGGCTGCCGGTGCACACCTTCCCGAGCGATGACGGCGGCGTCGACATGAAGTGCCCGACCGAGATCGCGATCAGCGACCGCCGCGAAGCGGAACTGGCCAACTGCGGCATGATGCCGCTGATCCATCGCAAGAACACCGACGTCGCGGCCTTCATCGGCGCGCAGTCGCTGCAGAAGCCGACCGAGTACCAGGACCCGGACGCGACCGCGAATTCACGCCTGTCCGCGCGTCTGCCGTACCTGTTCGCCAGCTGCCGTTTCGCGCATTACCTGAAGTGCATGGTTCGCGACAAGATCGGGTCGTTCAAGGAGCGGGCCGACATGGAACGCTTCCTCTCCGACTGGATCCAGCAGTACGTCCTGCCGAATCCGGGAACAGTCGGCGACGAGATGAAGGCCAAGCGGCCGCTCGCCGGCGCGGAAGTGAAAGTCGAGGAGATCGAGGGCAACCCGGGCTACTACGCCGCGAAGTTCCACCTCCGCCCGCACTATCAGCTCGAAGGGGTGAACGTCACGCTGAGTCTCGTCTCGCGGCTGCCGTCACAGAAGACGGCTTGAGGATCATCAAAGCAGGGCTAGTTGTAAGCACGGCGTCAAATAACAATCAGTAGGAGTGTTGTCATGGCAGTCGACATGTTTCTCACCCTGGATGGAATCAAGGGCGAGTCGGTGGATCACAAGCACAAGGACGCGATCGACATCCTGGCGTGGAGCTGGGGTGTGACGCAGTCCGGATCATTCCAGTTCGGCGGCGGCGGCGGCTCCGGCAAGGCGAACTTCCAGGATGTTTCCGTCACCAAGTACGTAGACAAGTCGAGTGCCGACCTGCTCTATGCCTGCGCCAGCGGCAAGCATCTGAAGGAAGCCTCGCTGATCGTGCGCAAGGCGGGCGAAAAGCCGCTCGAGTACCTGATCTACAAGCTCCAGAACATCATCGTGACTTCGGTGTCGACCGGCGGCAGCGGCGGCGAGGATCGCCTCACCGAGAACGTGTCGCTCAACTTCGCCAAGGTCAGCATGGATTACCAGATGCAGGACGAGAAAGGCGCCGGCAAGAAGGCCGGAACTTTCACCTGGGATATCTCCGCCAACCAGAAGTGAGGTCGGGCGCGGCGCCGAGGTGCGTCCGCGCATGCCGCATCGTCTGCCCCGCCCGGTCCCTGCCGTGGCGGGGCGGGTGCCTGTGAGTCCTTCTCCGATTCCCGGTGACCCATGAGCGCAGCAGAAGCCAGTTTCCGTGCGGGTGATCTCCAGCGCGCACTCGAGCAGCTGCAGGCCGAGGTGCGGCAGAAGCCGGCCGACGCCAAGTTACGCATCTTCCTCGCGCAGCTCTTGATGGTGGTGGGCCAGTGGGACCGGGCGCTCAACCAGTTGAGCGTCATCGCGGACCTCGACGCCGGCGCGCTGCCAATGGTGCACTCCTACCGCAGCGCCATCCAGTGCGAGCTGCTGCGACGGGGAGTGTTCACGGCCGAACGTTCACCGCTCCTCTTCGGCGATCCCGAACCTTGGATCGCGCTGCTGATGCAGGCGCTGCCCCACGATGCGCAGGGCCGCAAGGCCGAGGCCGCGAAGCTCCGTGCGGAAGCGTTCGAACAGGCCCCGGCCTCCTCGGGCACTCTCAATGGAGAGGCATTCGAGTGGGTTGCCGACGCCGACTCGCGCCTCGGCCCGATGCTCGAAGTGCTCCTGAACGGCGCGTACTACTGGGTGCCGATACACCGCATCCAGCGCCTCGTGATCGAGGCTCCCGCGGATGCGCGCGACCTGGTCTGGACCCCGGCGCAGTTCACCTGGGTCAATGGTGGCGAGGCCATGGGCTACATTCCCACGCGCTACCCGCTCTCCGAAAATTCCGATGACGATGCGATACGTCTCGCGCGCAAGACAGAATGGCAGGAGATCGCTGACAACTCCTACTCAGGCCTCGGTCAGCGAGTCCTCACCACCGACAGCGCGGACCACGGCATATTGGATGTGCGCGAGCTCGTGATCCAGGCGCCCGCAACCTAGCGCGCACCAGCGGGGCGATCCGAATCGATGGCCGAGCTCAGCCTCCGCGAACAACTCCAGCCCGCCTTGCTCGATCGGCTGACTGACGACGAACGGGTCGTCACGGTCTTCGAGATCAGCGTGGATCCGCGTGAGCTGCAGCGCCTCGCGCTGCCGCTGCGCGACCTGGTCTCGATCCTCGAGACGCTCGGACTGCGCGACACCTCCGGCTCCGGCGCGCAGACGCCGCCTGCGGGCGAACCGGTGCGCCTCGAATTTGCGGCCCCCGGCCGCTCGGTGAGCCTCTCCCAGCTCAAGGAGCTGCTGATCAAGCCGCCGGGAGCGGCGGGGCGCGGCATCAAGGTGCAGGAATTCTGCTCGGTGCAGGCGCACACGATGCTCAACACCCACACCGAGAGCATCGAGCGGCGCATGGTATCGATGCGCCGGTTGCGTGAGTCGGTGTTCCGCGACCTGGTCTGGCTCCTGAACTCGATGAGCCTCGACACCACCGAAGACCTGTCCCGTTACCCGCACGTCGAGCGTTCCGTGCTCAATTACGGGATGCCGAGTCTCGCGGGGCGCAAGCTCGTGACGCTCGACCCCGAATACGCCGCCACGCGCATCCAGAAGGTCATCGAGACCTTCGAGCCGCGCCTCAGCCGGGTGCGCGTGACGCCGGACATCAAGGACGATGGCACCGAGCGATTCGCGCTGGAGTTTCGCGTGGAGGCTGAACTGTGGGGCCAGCCGGCGCCGCAGCAACTGCTGATGCGGACCAGCATCGATGTCGACACCGGAGAGATCGCGCTCAGCGAATCTCGGAGCGCCTGACGATCATGGATCCGCGCGTCCTCGAGTACTACAACCGCGAGCTGCAATACCTGCGCGACATGGGCGCCGAGTTTGCGCGCACCTATCCGCGCATCGCCGCACGGCTCGGCCTCGATGGCCTGGAATGCGGCGACCCGTATGTCGAGCGCCTGCTGGAGGGCTTCGCGTTCCTGAGCGCACGCGTGCAGCTCAAGCTCGACGCACGCCAGCCGCAATTCACCCAGCACCTGATCGAGATGGTGTATCCGCACTTTCTCGCGCCGGTGCCCTCCTGTGCCATCGCCGAGTTTCAGCCGGAGCTGAAGGAGGACGCGTTGCACAGCGGCGTCGCGATCCGGCGGGGCAGTTCGCTGCGCACACTGCTGGCGAAAGGCGAGCACACCGCGTGCGAGTTCCGCACCGCCCACGATGTCACGCTCTGGCCGTTGACGGTGAGCGAAGCCCGGTACATCCCCGGGACCGGTGCATTGTCGACGCAAGGTCTCGTCCTCGATTCGCGCGCGCGCGCCGCGATCCGCCTGCGTCTGCGAACGAGCGGCATCAAGTTCTCCTCGCTCCCGCTCTCCTCGCTCACGTTCTTCATCAAGTCGACGCCCGACATCGCCTACAAGCTCTACGAGCAGATCCTCGCCAACGGGCTCGGGTTCTACGTGCGCTCGACTGCGCAGGGCGCGCCGGTGCACCACCGTCCGGCGGCGTCGATCAGCGAACTGGGGTTCGAAGACGAGGAAGCGCTGCTGCCGGTGACGCGCCGCAGCTTCCAGGGCTACCGGCTCCTGCAGGAATACTTTGCGCTGCCGGAGCGCTTCCTGTTCTTCCGTCTCAACGATCTCGCGAGCGCCGTGAAGTCTTGCGATGGCGAGGAACTCGAGATCTACATCACCGTCGACCGCAACCAGCCGAGTCTCGAGAACGCGCTCGATGCGTCGCAGTTCCGCCTGCACTGCACACCGGTCGTCAACCTGTTCCCGCGGCCCATCGACCGCGTGCACCTTGCGCCCTACGACACCGAGCATCACCTGGTCCCGGACCGCAACCGGCCGATGGATTTCGAGATCTTCTCCGTGCAGAAGATGATGGGCATCGGAGCGAGCGACGAGAACCTGATCGAGATCCTGCCCTTCTACTCGGTGAGCCATCGCACCGCGACGCACGACGAGCGCGCTTTCTACACCATCCAGCGCCAGCAGCGGCTGTATTCCGCACGCCAGCAACAGAGCGGCGCCCGCACCAGCTACATCGGCACCGAATGCTTCGTGTCGATCGCCGACTCCGAGCATCGGCAGGTCTCGGGGGAGTTGCGCCAGCTGGATGTCGAGGCGCTCTGCACCAACCGCGACCTGCCGATACAGGTGGGCTTCGGCAAGTCGAAGACGGACTTCCTGCTCGATGGCGCCGCGCCGCTCGAGGCGATCCGTTGCATCACCGGGCCGACCTACCCGCGTCCGTCGCCCGCCTTCGGTGACACCACCTGGCGCCTGATTAGCCATCTCACGCTCAATTACCTCTCGCTCCTCGACACCAATCCGCACAGCGGCGCGGAAATGCTGCGCGAGATGTTGTCGCTCTACGCGGACCCGGACAGCTCCGCCATGTCGCGCCAGATCGAGGGGGTGCGCAATGTCATCCATCGCCCGGTCGTGCGTCGCATACCGATCCCGGGACCGATCAGCTACGGGCGCGGCCTGCACATCGACCTGACGATGGACGATGCCGCATTCGAAGGCACCGGCATCCTCATTCTCGGCTCGGTGCTGGAGCGCTTCTTTGCCCGTTACGCGTCAATCAATTCCTTCACGCAACTGCGCCTGAGCTCGCTCACGCGCGGCGAGGTCAGGCAGTGGCCGGCACGACTGGGAACGCGCCAGATCCTGTAGCGGTGTTCACCACGCTGCAGAGCGAGCCGAGCCGCTTCACCTTGTTCGCGGCGCTGCGCATGATCGAGCAGGCGTTTCCGTCGCAACCGCGATTCGGCGACTCGCGCCGCCCGGCGGACGACGCCGTGCGCATCGGTCAGCCGCCGCACCTGGTGTTCGCGCCATCCGACGTGGCGAGCTTCGAGCAGGCCGACGGCGAGCGGCCGCGACTCGGCCAGTATTCGTTCGGCATCTTCGGACCGAACGGCGCGCTGCCGCTGCACCTCACCGAGTACTGCTACCAGCGACTGCACCAGCTCGATGATCCGTCGCTCAGCGACTTCGTGAACCTCTTCCAGCATCGCCTCGCTTCGCTCTTCTACCGCGCCTGGGCGAATGCCGACCCGGCGACCAACATGGACCGGCCCGCAAGCGATCGCTTCGTGCTGCAGGTCGGAGCGCTGCTGGGGCTCGGCACGCTGGCGGCGCAGCGCCGCGATGCCGTGCTCGATTACGC
>Ga0126377_10001826_pt1 | contig 14220 bp, 10 predicted proteins | sample PanSoiMetPlot_22_FD_92647 | JGI IMG/M metagenome (GOLD analysis project Ga0126377, IMG submission 92647) | Tropical forest soil microbial communities from Panama - MetaG Plot_22 | ecosystem: Environmental > Terrestrial > Soil > Tropical forest > Bulk soil | place: Panama | collected 2016-02-17
GGAACGATCGCCGGAAATGTCGCTCTGACGTTTGGTGCGCGAGGCGGCGTCTACATCGCAGGGGGAATCGCTCCGCGCATCACGGACTTTATGGCGCGATCGGAATTCCGGGCGCGATTCGAGCACAAAGGGCGTTTTCGAACGTACCTCGAGGCGATTCCCTCGAGCATCATCGTACACCCCGCTGCCACGTTCATCGGGTTGCGGACAATTGCGCACGGTGCCTCGGGCGCGACCACCGCGTCCAGCACGGTGTGAAAAAACTCTCGGGGAGACGAGGAGTTCGCGAAGTGCAGAGAGAGCGGTCATGGCGAGGAAGCGCATCGGCATTCTCACCGGTGGCGGCGACGTCCCCGGCCTGAACTCGGTCATAAAGACCGTTACCTACCGCAGCAGCGACGACGATGTCGAAGTCATCGGTCTTCGTCGCGGCTGGGAGGGCATCACACAGCTGGATCCTGATGACCCCGCCAGCAGGCGCCGCTACCTCATGCCCTTGGACCGTGAGAACACGCGTACCATCGACCGGCGAGGGGGGACCGTACTGCACTCGAGCCGCACCAACCCGTCCAAAATGCAGAAGCTGCCGGACCACCTCGCCGGCAAGAACTTTCCAGCCTCGCTGAGCACCAAGAGTGGCACCGCCACCAAGACCTGGGATCTCTCGGGGCAGGTCCTGGCAAATCTCGCGGCGCTCGGCATCGAGCACCTCATTGCCATCGGCGGTGACGACACCCTCGGCTACGCGGCCAAGCTTGACGAGCTTGGTGTCAAGGTCATTGCGATCCCGAAGACGATGGATAACGATGTCCGCAACACCGAGTACTGCATCGGCTTCTCGACAGCGATTACCCGCGCCTCCGACGCTATCCAGCGCCAGCGGACGACCGTCGCCTCGCACGAGCGGATCGGCATTTTCCGCGTCTTCGGCCGCGACGCTGGATTTACAGCGCTCTACACCGCATACGTCACCTCGATTCGCTGCGTCATTCCCGAATACAAGATCAATCTCGACAAGCTTATTGGACTCCTCATCGAGGAGAAGCATGCCAACCCGAGCAATTACGCACTGATTGTGCTCAGCGAGGGCGCCAAGTGGGAGGGCTATGAAGTGCAGGAATACGGCGAGCCTGATGCATTCGGGCACCGCAAGAAGGCGAACGTGGCCGAGTCGCTTGCCGACCAGATCAGGCGGCGCACCGGCGAGGAGACGATCGTTTCGGACCTCACCTACGATCTACGCTCGGGCGATCCGGATTTCGTCGACAAGTTGGTGAGCTTGACCTTCGGCAACATGGCGTACGATGCCATCATGGACGGCAAGACCGGGCTCATGTCGGCGCTGGTAAAAGGGTGCTACGAGCTGGTGCCCATTCCTGATCCCAAGCTGGGCCCGCGCAACCTGGATGTTGCCACCACGTACAACACCGAACGATATCGTCCGATGTACGCCAACAAGCTGGGGCTGCCGGTTTTTCTCAATCGGGCGTCGTAGGCGGACATCGAATGCTGCCGTGGCAGGCCGGACCACGCCAGTCCCGCTGCTTCGATGCCGTCAAGCGCCGGAGCGCGCAATTGCACTCCGGCGCCGACGATGACACTCAGTGTGCGACTACGCAGCCTCGGCCATCGGCGCCGTGGCGGCAGCCAGGGCCTGGTCGAGATCGGCGATGATATCGTCGATGTGCTCGATGCCGACGGAGAGGCGCACGTAGCCCGGCGTCACGCCGCTGGCCAGCTGATCGGCTGGGCTCAGCTGCGAGTGCGTGGTGCTGGCCGGATGGATCGCCAGCGAGCGCGCGTCGCCGATATTGGCCACATGATAGAACAGCTCGAGCGCGTCGATGAAGCGTGCGCCCGCTTCACGCCCTTGCCTGAGTTCGAAGCCGACCAGCCCGCCCAGACCACCCCGCAGATATGTCGCCGCGCGCCGGCTCTGCTCGGGGTCGTCGTGTAAGCCGGGATAGATGACGCGCGCGACCGACCGATGGCGCTGCAGATAGAGCGCGACGTCCGCGGCGTTGCGGCAGTGCTCCCGCATCCTGAGCGGAAGGGTCTCCAGCCCCTGGATGAACTGGAACGCGTTGAAGGGGCTCATGCACGCGCCGATGTCGCGCAGCAGCACGACCCTGGCCCGGATGATGTAGGCGACCGGCCCCAGCGGTTTCACCGCCTCGGTCCAGATCGCGCCGTGGTAGCTGGGGTCGGGCTCGTTCAGCGTGGGGAAGCGGTCCGCGTGTGACGCCCAGTCGAAATTCCCGCCGTCGACGATGATGCCGCCGATCGAGGTGCCATGCCCGCCGATGTACTTGGTGGTCGAGTGCACCACGATGGCGGCGCCGTGATCGAGCGGCCGGCAGATCACCGGCGCAGCGGTGTTATCCATGATCAGCGGCACGCCGAGCTCCCGCCCGATCGCCGCCACCTCGCCGATCGGGAACACGGTCAGCTTCGGGTTCGGCAGCGTCTCGGCATAATAGGCGCGGGTGCGTTCGTCGGTCGCGCGCCGGAAGGCCTCCGGGTCGGCCGGATCGGCGAAGCGCACGGTGATGCCCATGGACGGCAGCGTGTTGGCGAACAGGTTCCAGGTGCCGCCGTAGAGATCGGTGGAGCTGACCACGTTGTCGCCCGGTCGGCACAGGTTCTGCAGCGCCATCGCCGAGGCGGCCTGCCCGGAGCTGACGGCCAACGCCGCCACGCCGCCTTCGATCGCCGCGACCTTCTGCTCCAGCGCATCGCAGGTGGGGTTCATGATGCGCGAATAGATGTTGCCGAAGTCCTTCAGCGCGAACAGGTTCGCCGCGTGCTCCGTGTTGCGGAACTGATAGGACGTAGTCTGGACGATCGGCACCGCCACGGCGCCCGTGGTGCCATCGTTGCGCGGGCCGGCATGCAAGACCAAAGTCTCTGGGTTCTTACTTTGCGAAATCATCTTTCCCTCCGTTGCGTCGGATTGCATATGAACGTGTGAGATGGTGCTGACTCAGGGGTTCGCTCGTTCAGCAGCTCAATGCGCGGATCCGCTCCACTTTGCCTCTGACGGCGCTCGCGATCTCGGAGCGGCTGATGCCAATGTCCTGGAGCTGGCGATCGCTCATCGACCCGAGCTGAATGATCGCTGCCCGCTCGATGCGCCAGGTCAGGTAGGCGACACACCAGCGGTTCAAGGTGGCGCCCAGGTCCCTGACCCAGGAATGCTCGGCCAAGTCTTGGGGCGCAGTCGGCGCGTTGGACATCGTGCTCATGTTCATCTCCGTCAGTCTTTGTTGTCTTCTGTGAAGAGCCGCCCGCCGGGCCGCTCAACCCACGGTTACTCATCCGTTCTGGTCGGGACGGATTTGGCCGTAGCCGTCAATTTCGCCAATGATCGCAACGCCGGTTGTCTTGTCCGAAACGCCGATATTGGCGCGTTGGGAGCTCGGCAGGCCGAGGCCCGAACGGGTCGACTATGCCGACGCCGGGCGCCGAAGACTTTGACAAAGGCTTGATTTCTCCTTGAGATGCCGTGGAGAAACCGGGTGCGTCGACAAGGTATGGTCGGTGGACCCGCAGCGGCGATAGGCGGCCCCTATGGATGCGCTGTCAGACGTCTTGCGGGTCATCCGTCTGAAGGGTGGGGTCTTCCTGCATGCGGAATTCACCGCGCCCTGGTGCATCTCCTCGAAGGTATCCCTGAAGGACTGCGGACCGCTGCTCGAAGGCGCCGAGCACCTCGTGCTCTATCACTATGTCGTGGAGGGACGGCTGATCGCGCAAATCCCGAACGGGCAGCCGGTGGAGATCAAGGCCGGCGAAGTCGTGATCCTTCCGCACAATCATGGGCACCTGCTTGGCAGCCGCCTCGACCTGCCGCCGGTGCCGACGCGAGAGGTGGTGCGCGTTCCGGCCGACGGCGGGCTGAGGGTAATCCGCCACGGCGGTGGCGGCGAGCGGACGCGCATCGTGTGCGGGTTCCTGGGTTGCGACCGTCTGGAAGGCAATCCTCTTGCCGAGTCGCTGCCGCCGCTGTTGCGCTTCGATACCCGTCAGGGCAGCGCGGCCGCCTGGATGAAGAGCTCGCTCGAATTCGCCGCGCAGGAGATCGCGACGCGCCGGGCGGGTTCGGAGACCGTGCTCGCAAAGCTGTCCGAGCTGCTCTTCGTTGAAGCCCTGCGGCGCTATGTCGAGGGACTTCCGGACGAGCGGACCGGATGGCTGGCGGGTCTCAAGGACCCGCATGTATCTCGCGCCCTGTCGTTGCTGCACGGGCGCGTGGCCAATGAGTGGACTGTCGACGACCTCGGGCGCGAGGTTGGCCTCTCCCGCTCGGCGCTTGCCGACCGTTTCACGCGCCTGATCGGTGAGCCGCCGATGCGCTACCTGGCGCGCTGGCGCATCCAGCGGGCTGCCCACGAGCTGCGCACCAGTGACATGCCGCTGGCGCGCATCGCCGAGCAGGTAGGCTACGAGTCCGAGGCCGCCTTCAACCGCGCGTTCAAGCGCAGCCTAGGAGTGCCTCCGGCCACCTGGCGTAAGAATGCGTCGGCGTCGCAAGACTCGCCCCCCGGTGCGAATTGAGCTGCGCCGAGCGCGCACGTCTTCGTCATTCGTGGCGTGGGTGGATTCACATCAGAGTGAGTTACCTCGCGTCCAGAATTGGCGCCGTGTCATTTCATGGTTGCCGGCTACGACAACAGATGGAACGCACGCGATACCTGATCAAACAATGCCTTCTTGTCGCTGAAGGACAGCCTGCCGCCACGGAATGCGTTCGCCGGAGCGCTACATGTAATGCTCTGCTCATCGTAGATCGGACCTACGAGTGAAGAAGGCGACCCACCAAGCCAGGCGGTCAGCGTACCGAGCACGGTGACAGTCACAACGGCGATTTCAAACTTGGTGAGCATTGGCACTCCTGTCGCTTGTGTGGGCAACACATCACTCAGGAGAGTCGGACCCGCCGGATTTCATTTCCCCAGGTCACAGGAAAGTGTTCGCTCGGTGGGACTGGCAAGCAGACGGCTCGTCACGACAGCATCACGATTAGTTCAATCCGCGGAATACGGCTCGCCCGGTTCGAGTCTCTTCGCCATGTCGTCACGAGCTGCAATTCGCCGCGGCTCGTCACGCCATGAGCAACGAGGAGACATGAGATGAGCTTGTTTTCAGGATGGGCGGTCGGCCGTCTGACCGCAGTTGCCGGTTTCGTGCTGGCATTGTCGGCGCCGTGCCTGGCGCAATCGCAGAATCTTCAGGACGGCATGATTCGAGACAGCGGGCAGCTGGTCCAATTGCTGCGCTCGGGCGGTTACAACATCGTCGTCCGCCATGGCGCGACGTTTTCGAACCAGGCGGATACCAATCCGTTCAATTTCGATGACGTCGCCAACCAGCGAAACCTCAACGACAAGGGCAAGGAGCTGGCCAAGGCGTTTGGTGACGCAATTCGCCGGATCGCTGTTCCGGTCGGAGAGGTTTATACGAGTAAGTTCAATCGCGCCTACGAGACCGCCGTCCTGGCGGGGTTCGAAGACATCAAGAGAACGGTGGACCTGACCGAGGGCGGGCTGGTGGTGACGCCGGACGAAAACAACAGGCGAGCCGAGGCGTTCCGCAGAATGCTCACGCGGGCGCCGGAAAAGGGCAAGAACAACGTCATGATCACGCACAAGCCGAATATCATCGATGCCCTGGGCAAGGACTGGTTCGACGTCAAAGAAGGCGAGGCCTCGATCTTCAAGCCCGAAGGCGCCAAGTATCGGCTGCTAGCGCGCGTACAAATGGACGACTGGCCAAAGCTGGCCATCAGCGTGAACTAACCGACCGGCGAGATTACGGGCCGGTTGAGACCGACATCCCAGCGGTAGCCTGGGCTCACCTTCGACAAAGAAGCTCTGTGCAAAGGAGACCTAAATGCCCGCAAGGCCGCCACGATGTTGATCGGCTTGCTCATGCTCGGTCTGACCTCGGTGGTCCTGGCTGACGCCCGGTGTCGGTGATGTCCGACGATCGCATCGGGCCGTGAACGATGCCGCGAAGCCATTCGCTGCCAAGGGAAGGCTTCGTTCGCCGCGTCACGGCCCGCCGCCGTGCAGAGCGCTCCGATCCGTCGTGGTGGTACTGCAGTCGGAACGATGGCTTGGATCACGCTGACACAAACTGATTCATATCAACGTGGAGCATGTAACTTCCGTGTGATCTGAATGGATCACTTTGGCCTTGCTGAAACGGGCCTGCTCGGTACGCTCTTCTCTGCATCGGGCAGCCAACTCTGATCAAAGATCTGCTTCGCCAGGACGGGGTCGGTGTGCGGCGCGATCAGCGTTTGATACGCGTAGGCGACCTGCTTGTACTCGTCCTTGCAGTCCTCGGCTCGTTCCTTCGGAAGATATCCCTTCTCCACGAAATCACCGAACAACTGCGGCTCCGCGCCGTATGCGATGCACAGCAGGTTGTAGAAACGTTGCGCAGGCATGCCGTGCACGTCCGCGAACTGCTTGATCGTGAGTGGCCCCGTTATGGCGTCGGCCTCCGTTTTGAATCCGTAGGCGGTGCCGGCGATCAGTCTGCGCGCCTCGGCCTTTCCGAGATGCAGCATGATGTAGGCCGATACCTGATCGGCAGCGTCCTCCTCGCGCCCAAGGACCGGCAGCCGCAGCATGTCGAATAGAGCGTGGGCGAACTCATGCAGGCAGGTGTCGAACAAGGGGCCTACCAGCGCATCGATCGGCGTGACGCCGGCCGCTGTCGTCTGCGCGGGCATCGTCCGCCACAGCTCGTCGACGTACTCGTAGCAGACGACTATCACGTCCTTATCGTATGAGGCGTTGGCATCGCCGTCGCAGCCCTCCACTTTCACCAATAACGTGCGCGGCAGCCTCACCGGGCTGAGGAACTCCTGTAATTTCTCGAGGAAGCGCATCTCCTTGAGCTGTTCGTAGATCGGCTGATGCGCGAGTTCCTTCGGAGGCACGTAGCTGATGGCCACCGAGCCGGCGTGCGCGGGGGCGGTTTGTGCCGTCGCCGCCGCCGGGGCGAGAACCATCCAGGTGGTGACCAGAGCTAAGATTGTTTTCATTGTGTCCTCGCGTCGGCCGGTGGCCGATATGGTACCACATCTGTGGTACCACTTCACCCGGGGATGCAGGGTGGAGCGGGTTGATCGCGGTGCTACTCGGCCGCTACCCTCGGATCGAAACAACCGGCCATCTCCCGCGACAGCGCGGGCTCGCTCGACGCGGCCCGGTCGACCGCCACGTGGCGGCAAGACAGCTTGGCTGGATTGCCGCACCAGACCGTGTACGGATCGACGACTTCGCCCTTCATGAGAAAGGAATCGGCATTGAGCACCGAATGATCGCCCATCGTCACGCCGTAGTGCGCAAATGCTGCGGGGCCGAGCGTGCAGGCCTTGCCGATCCGGACGAGGTCGGACTTGAATACGCCCTCCTCGAGCGAGTGCGCCTGCAGGACACAGACCTCGTTCAGATTCGCATAATCACCGATCTCGACCAATGTACGGTCCGTTGTAATGGAGCCGCCGTCGTACACTTTCCGGCCGATCTTCACTCCTGTCAGGCGCAGGATCAGGTTCCGGAACGGCGTGCCGGCGAACAGCTTCACGATCGGCGAATCCGAGAGCTTCCAATGGCGCTCGTGCGACCAGTAATACGGATCGTAGATGGTGACGATCTTCGGCTCCAGGCACCTGAACCCGAGGCTCGCCCGTTCGAGTAGCACGAAGTACAAGATGGTCGCCAAGGACATGATCGCCGTCGCGGCGAAAAGCGAAAACACCCCGTGTTGCGGATAATACAGCAGCGCCAGCTGCCAGACGACCAGCGTCGCGAACAGGAGGAGCCACCGAAAGAACAGGAACAGCGAGCCCGTGACCAGATTGTAGAGGTTCTTCCGTCGCAGGCGCTCCCGGCGGTCTTCGGGGCTGAAGGCGCCGATCAAGGTCTTGTCGCGCTCGACGATGCGCGGAATCTCGAAGCACGGAGATCCCAGCAGTCCGACGTTCTCGCGCACCGGGCCGTCGATCGGGATCATCACCTTGGTTCCGAGCAGGCAGTTGGCGCCTGTTCGCCCGTCCGGCGGATAGTGGATGTTGTTGCCGAGGTAGTTGTGATCGCCGATGCGGGTCTTGGCGAGCCGGAACGATGAGCTCGACTGGTGCATGTTGATCATCGACAGGCCGTCGGAAACCATCGTCCCGCTGCCGATGTCGCACAGAAACGGATTGTCGTGCTGCTGGTTGGTGCCGAAGTTCGAGCCGGTCTGCTCAACCTTGTTCAGGGTCCAGCCGCAAAGACGCATGTAGTGGACGATCGCGGAGCTGTCGCCGAACAGCAGATTGAAGAACCTGGAATCGCTGAACCGCGCGATCATGTTCTGCAGGCCGTAATGCACGCCATAGAGCGAATAGGTCTTGTCGATCTCGAGGAAGAGCTGGCAGATCCGTGGCACGGCGCAGACGGCGAGCAGACCTGCTGCCAGAGAGCCGAGGAAGGAGCCGACTGAGACCAGCAGCAGGGTCGATATCAGCGCCCCGACATCGGTGCCGCCGGCGAAGCCGTTGGTGAAATGCTCCCACTGTGCGAGCAGCAGGATCGGAACCGGAATGGCGACCGCAAGCAGGCAAAGGAGCCGGATCATTTCGACCGTTGCGCGCCGCAGCGGGGAGCAGGGCGTGTTGTCGATCGGGCAGTAGTCGGACGTGGTCTCCTGCGCGGGCGAGCCGTGATAATGCTTGCCGTCCGGTATGCGTTGGCCGCTCTGCAAGGACGAGGCGTGTCCGAGCTGCGTATCGTCGCCCATGGCGGTGTCGATATCCAGCACGCTGGCTTCGCCGACGAACGCATTGCGGCCGATCGCGATCGGGCCGATGTGAATGAAGTTGGATTGGGCGCGGTAGCCCAGCAGGATGCTGTCCTTGCGAACGATGGTATTTTCGCCGATCGCCATGAGGTCGGTGCAGACCGGGACAAACCGGCAATCGAGGACGACGTTCGCCCCGATTCTCGCCCCCAGTGCGCGCAAGTACATGTTGTAGATCGGGCTGCCGGAGAAGGCCGCCGCGGGGGCGGTGCGGACGAGCGTCTTGACCACCCAGAAGCGGAAGTAGCGCAGGCTCCAGATCGGAATCGCCTCGGCCTTCCATCGTCCGATCAGCAGCCACTTGGCCGCGATGGGAATGGCATTCAACAGCACGAAGGAGCCGACGGCGACCGCCACGCTGCGAAGGTAGGCGTCGAGGGGGTTGTCGATCGCCGCGTAGGTCCATTCGAGGCCGGCATCGAAAAACCACAGCCCGAGCAAGGCGCATGCGCCATAGAACAGAAGCTGCAGGGTGCCGCATCCATAATAGGCAAGGTCGGATGGAACGTGGAACGGCTCGCGCTTCGTTGCCACCACCGTCCCGTCGGTTCCGTGACGCAGCCGCTCGGCGAGCTTGGCGATGGTCGGGTTCAGGTAGATGTCCCGCATCGACACGTTCGACATTCCCGCACACTTGCGAATGCGGGCGCAGAAGCGCGCCATGATCAGGGAATTCGCCCGGAGGTCGTCGAAGAAATGGTCGTCCGTAGAAACGTGGTCGACCTTGAGCACCTCGGCCAGTGCACGTGAGAGAACATGCTCGCCTTCCGTCTTGGCGGCGATCAGCTTGGCGCCGGCCTGCATGTACGGCCGCTTGGGCTTCGGCAAATGCCTGTGATCAGCCTTGTTGCTGATCGTCATCGGAATGAACGGCAACTCTTCGAGATAGGGCGGAACCATGTAGGCGGGCAGCCGGCTTCGAAGCTCCTGCTCGACCTCGCCGCGCGACAGCACCGATGCGTCCTGCTTCAGCGCATAATAGGCCACGAGCTCGACCTGTCCCGGCTCGGGCTCATACGTCGTCACCACGGCCTGCGCGATCTCCGGCATTTCCAGCAGCACGGATTCGATTTCGATCGGCTCGATCCGGTAGCCGCGGATCTTCACCTGGGTGTCGATCCGCCCGTGGTATTCGATCTCGCCGTCCTCATTGAATCGGCCCAGGTCGCCGGTTCGATAGATCCGGTTCGATGGATTGTTCGGAATGGCCAGGAAATCGGCGATGAATTTCCTGCGCGTCAGGTCATCGCGGTTGACGTAACCTGTGGCGAGCCCGATCCCGGCGATCCCGATCTCACCGAGCTCGCCCGAGGGTGCGACCTGATTCGCAACCGGGTCGAGAATGACGATCGAATAGGTCGGCAACGGCCGGCCGATCGTCACCCGCCGCTCCGGGACCAATTCGGCCAGCGTTGCGGTGACGGTGGCCTCGGTCGGACCATAGGAATTCAGGATCGTCCGGCCTTCGCGATGCCATCGGACCACCAGGTTGTGCGGACAGGCCTCGCCCCCGACGAGCAGAATCCGCAGTCGAGGCAGATCGGTTTCGATCGTCGCCAGCAGGGTCGGGCAGCAGCAGAGGCACGTGACCCGCCGGTCCCGCAGGAAGTCGGCGAGCTCGTCGCCCAGCAGCGTCATGCCCGGCGTGCCCGGCACCAGCGTCGCACCGGCCATCAGCGGAACCCAGATCTCCTCCACCGAAAAATCGAAGGCGATCGTCATGCCTTGATAGACGCGATCACCAGGCGCAAATCCGTACCGCTCCGCGGCGACCCGGACAAAGTTGCAGATGCTGGGGTGCTCGACGGCGACGCCCTTGGGATTGCCCGTCGTCCCCGAGGTGTAGATGATGTAGCAGGTCCGATCGACCGGCGGCCCGACCTCGTCCTGCGCCAGCGGCATGTTCGGTTTTGCATCGATGGCCGGCTTCGCGGTGTCGAGCAGGATGTGACGTACATTGAGCGCCGGGAGCTGGGCGCTTAGGTCGGCCATCGACACGACCGCTTTGACATTCGCGTCGGCGAGGATGAAGCCGACCCGCTCGGTCGGGAATGCAAGGTCGAGCGGCACATACGCCGCATTGGCCTTCATCACCGCCAATAGCGCGACATAGGTCTCAACCGATTTGTCGAACAGCAGGCCGACGCGATCGCCGGGTTCGATCCCCTGATCGATCAGGTACCGCGCGAGTTGGTTGGCGCGGTTATCGAGGTCGCGGTAGGTGATGATGGCTTGGTCGGTGACGACCGCCTCATTTGATCCGAATTGCCGGCAGACCTGCTCCAGGAGGTGGTTAAGCCGTTCGCCTTCCCGCCAGCGAAGCGTGCCCTCGCCCGACAATATCTGCGGCCGAATGACCGTCCGCTCCACCCGTTCGAGCGAGAGCGGCCGAGCATCCATGCTTCGGACGCGTGCGCAGGCGGGTGAGGCTGCATGGTCCGGGGAAGGGCGCCCAAGCGGGCCAAATTCGAGGCTATGGGCCATGCGCGCTCAGCACAATGCAATCGGCGCCGCGAACCCGTTGTGGCCGCGGCTCCAAAACGTGGGTTGACGTTCCCGAAGAAATTCCTCCGCGGCGAAAATAGCGTTGTCCCCTCGGGCGCTCGTTACTTTGCTTCTTGGAGCGCAAGTTCTCCTGCTGTCAAAAGCAATGCTCGTACTGCGCTGCAACACGAGCCGCGCTGAAGCAAGCCGCGCTGAAGCAGCCATAGCGTATTCTAATGCAGGGGAGTATCGAAAATCGAGCGCGGCGATCAGTCGCTGCAAGAATGTTGTTGGATGTGTTGTTTGTATCGTGACGGAACCCTTATGGGCGCTCCCCAAACCTGAACGGTTATTCACATCCGAGCTGCGATGCGACCACCGGAGCCGCGCTTACGCGCGCAGAGCGTCGCCGTCCTTCGTACTATTACCGAATGCGCATTGCTTAAGCCGGAGCGCGCTACCGCGCTCCGGCTCGCGACAATGCTCAGCGTGAGTCCGCCACCGTTGCCGGCTGCATCACGCTTCTCACCGCGTGCTGGCCGATCTTGCGGCCCATGTCCTGGCCGACCACGGTCGAGAACCGGTAGTGGAAGCCGGCCCAGATGCGGGCCTGCGCCACCTCGTCGGCATAGGTGCGCAGATTGGTCCAGCGATGGGTGACGCCGGGCGCGGTGGAGCTGGTCATGGCGATCTCCGGAATCTCCGCCGAGCCCAACAGCGTCTCCGCCACCGCTGCCAGCGCCGAGCTGCCGATGCAGTGCGCGCACGGATATTCCGGATGCATCGGCGTGTTGTCGATCGGCTGCCACGCGGCGTCGCGTTCGGTGGCGGGATTGCTGTCATCGTCACCGTTGCGGATGGCGGTGATCGGGCGCCAGAAATCGTAGTGATACTTGGCGTCCATGACGGCGATATAGGCGTCGGCCAACGCGGCTGACACCAAGGCCATGAAGCGGGCGCTGTCGATCAGGCTCATCTGTTTCACCGCCACCAGCTGCCGCGCGATCGGGTCGGTCGATTGCGGCCCCGTGATCAGCCAGAAGCGCGCATCCTCGGTCTGCTTGTCCGAGCGCTTGGCGCTGGCCTTGCCGCCCAGCGTCTTGATCTCGTTGTAGTCGGCAGCCCATTGCTCGCTCTTGAGCGGGATTGGCGGCTCCGGACGGAACTGCGACGGGCTCGTCAGCGCGAACGGCTTCACGTTCGGCCACATCGAGGTGACGGTGATCGGCGTCGGGACATAGACGCCCGGCTTCGCCTTCGGCCGATAGGCGTCGGGTGCGTCGGCGCCGTCCTTGGCGCGCGCCTCCAGGACTTTCGCGCCCACCATTTCTCCGAGCGCGATCCCTTCGGTCTTCGCCGTGCCGTCCGGTAGGGCGGCGAGATAGCTTGCCAATGCCGACCGCAGCTCCGCCGTCGCCTGCGGATGGCCCGCGAGCACCGTGCCGGCCGCCGCTGCCGCCGCCGCCTCCTTCGAGGTCGTGGGCGGCGCCGGCAGTTGAACGAGATATGGCCGATAGCGGCGCTCGATCGAGTTGACCGCGTCGAACATCGCGACCTGGACCATCGCGACGACCCGCTGCGCGGCCGGCGGCGGCATCCGCGGCGTCACGAATGCGACCGCCTTCTCGTTCCAGTCGGTGATGACGTCGCCGAATGTCGGCGATGCCGGGACGATCAGCGCGATCGCCACCAACGCCTTTGCAAGACTTGCACCCATATCGTGATCTCCTCTGTATCGATGGTCCCTGAGCGTCGCGAAACGCGGACGCGCGTCAGTGGTCGCGCGGCCGCGATCGCCCGCGAGGCTCCGGAACTCACTTCGGTCGATGTTGCACGCCGCTGCCGAATGTGACGGCATGATGCGCGAGTTAATGATCCGATGCGTCGCCGCCATCCAGTCACAGATCTGTACTTGCCGCTCGGTTCAAAATCTGGACTTGTCGTTCGAGGCTGCGATGTCGTCTAATTCGCGCACACAAGAGAGACGACCGAGGAGGTGCATAATGAAAGGCTATGGCCAATTCTGCCCGGTCGCCAAAGGCGCCGAGGTGTTCGCCGAGCGCTGGACGCCGCTGGTGCTGCGGGAATTGCTGCTTGGTAGCACCCATTTCAGCGATCTCCACCGCGGCGTGCCGCTGATGTCGCGCAGCCTGCTCAGCCTGCGGCTCAAGCAGCTCGAGGAGATCGGCGTCGTCGAGCGCAAGTGCGGCCCGCAGGGTCCGGAATATCATCTGACCGAGGCGGGACGGGAATTCGCGCCGATCGTCCGCCAGCTCGGCGAATGGGGCCAGCGCTGGTTTCGCCCCAAGTTCGATCGCCACGATCTCGATGTCGGCCTGCTGATGTGGGACATGCGCCGCTCGATCAAGCCGCAAGCATTCCCGCAAGGCCGCGTCTCGGTCCAGTTCGATTTTTCCGACCTGCCGGCATCGAAGCGGACCTGGTGGCTGGTCAACAACGGCGGCGAGGTCGACCTATGCCCGAATGATCCGGGGTTCGAGGTTGGCCTGTATGTCGTGAGCGACCTGCGCACGATGACCCGGGTCTTCATGGGCGATCTTGCGCTGAAAGCCGCCGTCGGCTCGGGCCAGATCGAGCTCGACGGCTCACGCGCGCTGCGCCAGCAATTCGAGCACTGGCTCGGCCTGAGCGGATTTGCCGAGATCGAGGATGCCCGCTGCTCGGCCGCGCCCGGCCGCCAGCGCGACCGCGCGGATCGACGGCGCGCCGCTCACCACCAGTCGGCCTGAGGCGGATCCGCCCGTTTTCCCGCCGCGATACACATTCTGTATCGCATTGCAGCCTGCCGCGCCGGCGCGCCTGCACGGCCCAAAAATTGCATTGAAAATCGCATAATATAGAGGCGGTCTTAGAGCA
>Ga0126377_10001827_pt1 | contig 14213 bp, 12 predicted proteins | sample PanSoiMetPlot_22_FD_92647 | JGI IMG/M metagenome (GOLD analysis project Ga0126377, IMG submission 92647) | Tropical forest soil microbial communities from Panama - MetaG Plot_22 | ecosystem: Environmental > Terrestrial > Soil > Tropical forest > Bulk soil | place: Panama | collected 2016-02-17
GCCCGGATGCTACTCAACCAGATCGACGCACTGACCGCGCAAATCGGCACGGCCTGTCTGCACTCTGCGCACGTGGCATCTGCGCTGGTCAAGAGTGGTGGTCAGGGGCGGGGTCGAACCGCCGACCTTCCGCTTTTCAGGCGCATACGCAGTGTTGCTGCATGTTGCTGGACGTGGCCTGATGGGCCATCTAGCTGCACCAACCATGGCTGGTTGTCGCGTGATGTGGCCTGACGCCTGCCGACGTTGGCTCCCCGTTTGGCTCCCCGAATCTCGTCAGCGTCACTGACGTTGGCACGCTCGGCGGTCGTGGTGGATCGCGTCGCGTCGCAGAGCAGAACGCCAAGCAGAACTGACCACTATGTCCTTCGGGTGTTGCCGTCCTCGGCGTTGCGATCGCGCGCCAAGCCTTCCGCTGGCACTGCATGCCTCACCGAACACGACGCGGTGGACAGAGCAACTATTCCGCGATGTCGTGCAGGAAGTCTGTGAGACCGGCGAAATAGACCTTCTGGTCGTCGTACATGGCCAGATGGCTTCCGTTCGGGCAGTAAAGGTAACGCCCGCGCGGCAAGCGGGTGGCCATCATCTCCATATGGGCCGGGTCCATGGTGTCATAGCGAGCGCCGATGACCAGCGTCGGCACCTCGATCGACGCGAGATCGCTGGTTCGCACCCAGTGGGCGAGTTTGGCATCGGAACTGATGCCAAGTTCGCTGGGACCTTGCATCGATACGTAGATTGCTGGGTTGACATGGTTGAGGCCGCGCTGCACCGGATCGGGCCAGTCCTCGACCGGCATGCGCAGCACGTGATGGACGTAATGCTGCTCGTTCAGCAGGTCCATGTACCTCGGGCTGTCGGTCTCGCCGCTTGCCTCGAGTGATTTGATCTCGGCCAGTGCCGCCTGGTCCATCGCCGGCATCAGCACTTGCTCGGCGTAAGCGTTGTAGGCCGGGACGCTGGACATCATGCAGGAGATGACCAGCCCGCGCAGGTGCTGCTGGTGCCGTAGGGCATATTCGATGGCGAGGATGCCGCCCCACGAATGGCCGAACAGTACGAAGTTGTCCCGGTCCAAGCCGAGGGAACGGCGGACCTGTTCCACCTCGTCCACGAAGCGATCGAGTTCCCACAACGATGGCTGGTCGGGCTGATCGCTGAAACCTGACCCGAGCTGGTCGTAGTAGTAGTACTCGACTCCTGCTGCTGGCAGGTAGCTGTCGCAGGCCTCCAGGTACTCGTGGGTCATCCCCGGTCCACCGTGTAGTAGCAGGAGCCTGAGGCGGGGATTGTTGCCGATCCGCTTGACCCATACCTGATACTCGCCGGCTGGCGTGTTTACCGGGATTCTTCTCGCACCCCCACTCAGCGCGTCTTCCCGGCTGGAATAGTCCAGATAGTCGTTCATCGGCCGCGTGTGCTCCTCTCATTTCCAAGGCGTCATCCTCGGCGCCGGCATGCAGTTGAATCAGCCCCGCTCGAAATACCGCCGCAGCTCCCACTCGGTCACTCCGACAGGGTCATCGGTGGCCGGGCTGGCGGTCCGCTCGGCAGCTGTTTTCGGGCCACGGTCGTTGCGCGCGCGGAACAAGGCGGTCTCGTGCCGGCCGAGCAGGGCCAGATGCGCGTGCACCGCAGCGCCGAATGCCGATCGCGCCAGCCCGCTTGCCTCGTACTCCTTAACGGCTTCCTCAAGCGAGGCCGGCAGATGCTGCGCGGTCCTGTCGAGGTAGGCATTTTGCGCACTCAACGTTGGCGGCTCGGATTTCTGCTCGATGCCGGCCAGGCCCCCGGCGATGGTCGCGGCGAACGCGAGGTAGGGGTTGGCGTCGGCGCCCGGAACGCGGTCCTCGATCCGGATGCTGGCGCGTTCCCCCAGCAGGCGGAACGCGCAGGTGCGGTTGTCTTCGCCCCAGGTAATCGTGGTCGGGGCGAACGAGTCAGCCCTGAAGCGCCGGTAGGAGTTGACGTAGGGAGCGAACATATAGGACAGCTCGCGCGCCGATCCCATCAGGCCGCCGATGTAATGCCGGAACGGCTCAGCGAGGTGCAGCGGAGCGTGCGGGTCGAAGCCGAGCGGCGACGAGCCGGCCTCGTCCCACAGGCTGGAGTGAATATGGAAGGACGACCCGACCTCGTCCGCAGACCACTTCGCCATGAACGTCGCCGACAGCCCGGCCAGGGCCGCGATCTCCTTGACCCCGTTCTTGTAGATGGCGTGCCGGTCGGCCATCTCCAAGGCGCTGGCGTACTCCAGGTTGATCTCGTGCTGGCCGAGCCCCCACTCGCCCTTGGAGAACTCGACGGGAACGCCCGCCGCCTCCATCGCGAGCCGGATCCTCCGGATCAGCCACTCGTCCTTCGTGGTCTGCAGCAAGTGGTAATCGGCGCGGTAATCAGACAGCGGATGCAGTCTTGTGTACCCGCCTGCCCATGCGTCTCGGTAGGTATCAGCGAAGAAGAAGACCTCTAGCTCGGATCCGCATTTCACGTTGAGCCCCTGATCGGCGGCTCGCTGGATTTGTCGCTTCAGGATCTGGCGAGGAGCCACCTCGACCGGTTCCCCGGTGTGCTCGATGACGGCATCGCAGAGGACAAGCGCGGTCCGCTCCAGCCACGGCACGACGCGCAGCGTGGATAGGTCGGGGAGCATCAGGAAGTCCTGGAAACCGCGGTTCCAGTCGGTCAGCGCGAACCCGGGCAGCGGCTCCATGTCCATGTCCACGACGAAGAGGTAGAGCGACGCGTTCAGCCCGCTGCCGTCATCGAGGATGCGGCGGAAGGTCCGGGCGGTGACTCTCTTGCCGACCAGGCGCCCCCACAGGTCTGGCAGGGCACACAGCACCGTGTCCACCTCCCCGTCCCGGAGCATCTGGTCCAGGTCCTGCGGGTCAAGCACGGCGCGCTCGTCACTCGCCATCGCCGTCCTCCGATCATGCGCCGGGGCCGAGCGTATCGCGCACGGGCCAAGGGGTGAAAGGTCTGACGAGCGGCCCACAAGACGCACTGGCCGCCCGGCTCAAGTGGGAAGTCAAAGATGAACGGGCGGAGCGGCGCTCACCGGACCGCAGGGCTAACGGCCTCGGCGATGGCCGCAGCGAACTGCTGGAACACCGCGAAGCTGGCGTGATCGGATCCGAGCATCTCGGGGTGCCATTGAAGACCGACCACGAAGCGTGTCCCGCGATCCTCCAGCGCCTCGATCACCCCGTCGGGCGCGCGGGCGGCAACCCGCAGGCCGGGTGCCACGGTTTCCACGGCCTGATGGTGCAGGGAATTGACGGTCGCCTCGGGACCGAGGAGCCGGTAAAGCAGCGTGCCCGGCTCAACTGAAACCTCAGGTCGGCTGCGGAGTCGGTCGAACCGCTGACCGGGATCAGCAGTGCCGCCAGGCCGGCGGCGCCGAGCATCTCCAGGTAATCATCCGGTACGGCCTGGACTGCTATGTCGGCGAACCCTTGGGCAACTGCGCTCGGCCAGGCGGTAATCCCGGCGACCGGCCTCACCTGACAAACCGTTCCGGCCGCGCGCTCTGGTCAACGCCCCGAAGCTGGTCGGCGCCGCGGGAATTGTCCAGCCTTCGGTAGTCGCCGCCGTAGAAAAGCAGCGGTTCACCGCCGCTGCCGCCCATTTCCAGGACGTTGCCCACGACGATAACGTGATCTCCGCCGGGATATATGGCATCCACCTGGCAGCACAGCCAGGCCAGGGCTCCATCGATCACGGGGACGCCCAGACATTCGCCATGGGCACAGCCGGCAAACTTCTCCGCTTCCGGCTGCTTGCCCGCGAAAACCCGGCTGACCTCCTGTTGATGGCTGGCTAGCACATTCACGGCAAACAGGCCCGACTGCCTGACCGCCGCCAGGGTACGCGACTGCAACTCGAAGCCGACCATCACCAACAGCGGCTCGAGTGACAGGGAGGCCACAGCATTGGCCGTCATGCCTGCCGGGCCGCCGGGCCCGACGCTAGTGACCACCGTCACTCCGGTCGCGAACCTGGCCATCAGCGACCTGAAGCCAGCCTCGCGCGAGGCCATCGCGCACTGGGTCATGTTCTACCTGCGGGGTCAAGCGCTGCGCGCAGCACCGCGGCCAGCTCTGTGATGCCATCGCGGGCCGCGTCCAGCCACGCGGTGCACAGGAGGAAGCCGTGGACCATCTCCTCCCGGCGCCGCAGTTGCACGGACACCCCCGCCGCGGCCAGCCGCTCGGCATAAGCGATGCCCTCGTCGCGCAGCACGTCACGCCCGGCCACCAGCAGGTACGAGGACGGGAGCCCGGCCAGGTCCGGTGCCAGAGCCGGCGCAGCGAGGCCGTCGGGCGGCGTGTCACCCAGGTAGAGTGACCAATAGGACTCCATTTCACTGCGCGACAGGAACGGGTCGTCGCCGTTCTGGGCGTACGACACGGTGTTCATGGCCGGGTCGAGGGCGGGATAGGCCAGCGCCTGAAATGCCACAGCGAAATCGCCCTGGTCCCTCGCCCTTAGGGCCACGGCGGCGGCCAGCGACGCACCCGAGCTGTCACCCACCAGCGCCAAGCGCGAGCCGTCCACGCCCAGTTCGCGTGCGTGGCTCGCCACCCAGCAGGCGGCCGTGAAGCAGTCATCCAGCCCGGCGGGATACGGATCCTCCGGCGCCAGCCTGTAGTCCACGGCCACCAGTACCACACCCGCCTGCCTGGCCAGCTCGCGGCAGAGCGTGTCGTGCGAATCCAAGCCGCCGAACACCCACCCCCCGCCGTGGAAGAACAGGGCTGCGGGCAGGCCCGGCTCGGCCGCGGATGACGTCGGCGGATCCGGGCGGTAGACCCGGACGAGCACCGGCCCGGCCGCGCCAGCGATCTTGCGATCCTCGCCGACTGGCCCGGTGCCCGCGCCGGCGAGCCACCGGGCTAGCTCGGTGAAGTTCTGCAGGCCCGCTTGTCGTGGCAGAGACATGCTGGACGGCCGGCCGGCCGCCTCCAGCGATGACAGCAGCACATCAAGCTGCCCCGGAGGGGTCATGGTTCGATTGTCGGACCATTGGAGCATGAGGTCAAGGCCACCGCGCAGCGCGGCCGGCTGCCCGCATGCGGATCCCGGATTGGCTTACCCGTCCGGGCCGTAACGGGCGGTGTAGGCACGGGCGGCAGCGGCGAAGCACTCGAGCGGCGCGCGGACTATCCCGGCACCGATCTGGCCGCCGCCGCGGCCGGCCAGGCCGGCATCGAGCACCGGGGTGATGCCGGATTCGACCACCTTCAGCACGTCGATGCCCGTCGGGGTGCCGCGGTACCGCAAGTACGGGATCTTGTAGTCGGTATTCTCCCCCACCGTGATGTCATACATGGCGAGGTTCATCTTGATCATGGCCTCGGGCGAGCCGCCCTGGTAGTTCTGCAGCGGGAAGGCGGCCGCCTGGGCGAACCCGCCGAGCCCCACCGTCTCGTTGATCAGGCTCTCGCCGCCGATCCATTCGATGTCCGCGGGGGTGAACCCGTCGAACAGTTTCGCTGACACCTCCGGGAATGGCCCGTCGAACCACTCATCCCCCAGCCCGCTGACCCGGATCGAGACGCCCCGGCAAGTGATGCTCATCGCGGTGACCACGCTGCTGGCCTCGATGCTGCGCGCGGCATCGGCCACCGCCTTCCCGCTCGCCATAGACAAACGCAGAAAGAAATAGTCGCTCGCCGACAAGTAGCTGAGCGTCTGCAGCACCTCGCCGCGGCGGTCGGCCTCCGCTTCGAGCAGGTACGGGAACAGCTCCCGGCTGAACAGCAGCGTTGCCGCGGTGTTCCGGCTGTGCAGCTCGTCACCCATGTGGACCGCGCGACGCATGATCGGCTTGAGCGGTATCCCGCCCGCGCGCTCTACCGCAGCGCCGATCGTCGGCGCGATCACTCGCTCGATGTAGCGCAGCTGGCGGCGCACGCCGTCGTCGTACGAGCCGTAGTTCAGCCGGTTGCGCGACTCTCCCTCGTAGAAGTTGCAGAAGCCGGTGGTGCCGTGCACGTCGTCGCGGACCACGAAGACCGGCATCGAGGCGGTGAACACGCCCGCCACGGACCCGACGCAGCCATGGTCATGGCACGCGCCGATGATGATGTCGCCAGCATCCATCCGCTCCCCGGCGTCGGCCGGGCTGCCGGCCAGGCCTTCATACAGTGCGGCGTAGACCAGCGCGGCCCGCTGTCCGCCGGTGTACTGCGCGAACGGTACGGCGGGCCCCGATGTCAGGATGGTCCTGTCGGTCATGCCGGGGACCACGTCCCTGGCCGCGGCCACGCCGGTCAGGACCGGCTCAGCCTCACACATCCGCCTCAGCGCGGTCAGATTCGCATGCTCACGTTGCGCGGCGGTTACCATGCCGCCGTCCCGCCGTCGACGGGGATCACCGAGCCCGTGATGAAGGACGCCCTCGGCGAGAGCAGGAACTCCACCACCTCCGCGACCTCGCTCGTCCGGCCGAGGCGTCCGAGCGGTACCTGCGCCGCCAACGCGGCTTCGCCACCGGACATCCGCGCCCAGGCCGGAGCCATCGGAACGTCGATGAACCCGGGTGCGACGGCGTTGACGCGGATTCCGCGCGGGGCGAGCTCGCACGCGCCAACCCTGGTCAGGCCGCCGAGCGCCGCCTTGGACGCCGAGTACATGGCTGTCCCGGCAAACCTGCCGACGGCTCCGGCGATGCTGCCGATGTATACGACGGCGGCACCCTCGGCCAGGTGAGGTATCGCGGCCCGGGTTACCCGGCCTCCGCCCATGACGTTGACCGCCCACATGGCCGCGGCTTCCGCCTCGGGCATCTCGTCGCTCCGCGCCTCGCGGACCACGCCCGCGCAGTTCACCAGGGCGGTCAGAGCCCCGAGCGTGGCCGCTGCGGCCACGTACCGCCCGACACTCGCCTCCTCGGTGACATCCAGCGGAAAGTCAACGATGGTCCCGCCGCCCACGCCGTCAACCTGAGGCCAGGCAGTGACATCGACATCGCCGGCCGCCACGATAAGGCCCGAGACCGCCAGCCGTCGGCAGATCGCCCGCCCGATGCCGCCGGTGCCGCCGGTGACGAGCGCAACAGCGGTCACCCAGGCCTCCAGACTCGCGCTGACCATGCGGCCGAACTTTGGCCTGAACCTTAGTCCATTCGACCATGCCGGTAAAGACCCGCACGTTCCTGGCGTGACCGGCAACCCAGGCAGGCGCGTTCTCGACGGTGATCGAGCCATGAGCCGGCCGGCCGGGCCGTTGTGAGAGCATCGGAGTATGAGCGGAGCGGCATCAAGCCCAGCCCAGGCCGCTATCGAGCGAGTTGCGCACGTTCCGGTCTACGGCTTGGTCGTGGACAAGTTGCGGCGAGCCATTCATAACGGCTCGTTCGTTCCCGGTGACAAGTTCCCGCCCGAGCGGGAGCTTTCCAAGCAGCTCGGCGTATCCCGGGCCAGCGTCCGCGAGGCCATCCGTGTCCTCGAGGGCGAGGGATACGTGGAAACCAGGCGTGGCGCTAGCGGCGGCATCATCGTCCTGGACCGCGCCCAGACCGAGGACCGGCTGGCGGAAGTCATCCGTGCGAAGCTGCCGAAAATCGAGCAGGCCATCGACTTCCGGCTGGCCGTCGAGTGCGGCGCTGCCCGGCTGGCGGCGGTACGCCGCACAGACGACGACCTGGCCAGGCTGCGGGCAGCGTTCCAGACGATGGCCGCGAGCCTCGAGACCCGGCGGTTCCGCGCCGCCGATTCCGCATTTCATCAGGGCATCGCCGCAGCGGCGCGAAACGACTGGATGGAGCGTTCGATCGGGGACGCGCGGGCGTTCTTGTGGATGACCGTCGACAAGGTCGCGGAGAATGTCTTCCGGACCGCGCAGCTCCATCACGCGCAAATCCTCGCCGCTATCGAGCAGAGCGACCCTGATGCGGCCGAGCGTCACGTGGCCGCCCACATAGAGCTCACCCGCACCGACCTGATGCGGATCGCCGCCGCCGCGCCTACGCAGGGTTAACCGCCGTGCCGCCTCGCCAGCGAGCCCCTGACCTTGACACTTGGTGATCGCGATCTCTATGCTCACGGCCCAAAGGTCCGTAAAGTGAACCTAGTGCAGCACTAGCGGCGGGACCATGCCGCAACGCGGGCGGCGGGCGACGTCTTGAACGCTGGCCGCGTCACCGTAAGGGGCGACTGGGAATGACTGCCGAACCGATCACCCGCCCGGCTGACGAGCTTCGCCGCAACGCCGTCGGGCTGCCTGATGTCATCTTCACGTCGATCACCACAATGGCGCCGGCCGCCGGCGCGGCCTTCTCTATCACGGTCGGCGCGCTGTTCGCGGGCGGGGCGCTGTCCGCCGGGGTGATCATCGCCCTGCTGGGCTGCCTGTTCACCGCGCTGTCCATCGGGCAGCTGGCCCGGCACCTGCCGACGGCCGGCGGCATGTATACCTATATCGCCCGTGGCCTGGGCACAAAGCTCGGCTTCCTGGCCGGCTGGGGGTTCGACCTGGCTTACCCGCTCGTAGTCCCGCTGGTGGCCGTCCTGTTCGGCAGCATCCTCGGTAGCACGGTGGCGGCCCATTTCGGCCTGTCCTACGACGTGTGGTGGCCCATCGGGGCGGTGTTCTGTGTCGTGCTGGTCGGCTCCCTGAACTACTTCGGCATCCGGGTGAGCACGCGCTTCGGGATCATCCTGGGCACCTTCGAGATCCTGGTGATGCTCGCGCTGTCGCTCACGCTGATCGTGAGCGCGGGATCCCGCAACACGCTCAACGTGTTCACCACTCACTACGCGACCGTGCCCGGGTTCACGGGGATGTCCGGCATCATCGCGGGATCGGTGTACGGGGTGCTGGCCTTCATCGGCTTCGACGCCGCGGCCCCGCTGGCCGAGGAGACCAGGAACCCCACCCGCAACGTGAGCCGGGCCGTGGTGGGGTCCTGCCTGCTCGTCGGCTTGTTCTACGTGCTCACCACCTACGCGGCGACGGTGTACTTCGGGCCGAACAGGTTCGTCAACTTCTACACCGCGGGCGGCGGGAACCCGTGGAACCTCATGGCGACGGCGGTCTGGGGCGTCGGCTGGGTGTTCCTGTTCATCGCGTTCCTCAACTCCAGCGCGGCCTGCGCTAACGGCGGCGGATGCGCGGCCACCCGGTGCTTGTGGGCGATGGGCCGCATCAGGGTGATCCCCAGGGCGTTCGGGCGGACGCAGCCCAGATTCAAGTCGCCCCATGTAGCGGTTATCTTCACCTTCGGCGTCGGCCTGATCCTGACCCTGTGGCTGGGCGAGCAGTACACGCCGACGACCGCCTTCGCGCTTCTCGGCACCATCATCACCGGTGCGATCCTGCCGATTTACATCGCCGTGAATATTGCCTGCATCGCCTACTTCTGGCGGGAGCGCCGGAGCGAATTCAACGTGCTCAAGCACCTGCTCTTCCCGCTGCTCGGCATCGTCCTGTTCGTGCCCGCGTTCTTCACCGGCCTTGGCATCCCGGTGTTCAAGTTCATCAGCAAGCTGACCTACCCACTTGACCTGGCGGGCATCGTCATCGCCGCCTGGTACGTCCTCGGGGTCGTCCTCGTGATCTACTTCTCGATCCGGCACCCGGACCGGATCCGGGATACGGGGAAGGTGTTCATCGAGGCCGACAAGCCTGAGCTCGCCGATACCCCGTCCGCCTGATGGCCGACATGCCTGTCCGATGCGCCGCGGTCGAACTGCGGGGACGGTGAGGGGTTCTGGCGATGTCTGCCGATGACGAGCACGAGCTACGCCGGGAACTATCCCGCCTGGCCAGCGAGCGGCTTCGCGAGCAGGGCATCCGCGTCATCCAGATGGAGATGCCGGACATCAACGGAGCCGTTCGCGGCAAGATAGCCGGCCTGCAGAAGGGGCTCGGGCCGAACGGCACCAGCGTGAGCACTCTGGCCATGTCATTTCGCGGCGGGGATGAGATCACGTTCTCGCCGTGGAGCAGCTTCGACAACGGCTTCCCGAAGTTCTCCGCGATCCCCGACCTGGACACCGTTATTCCGCTGCCCTGGCGGCCGGAGACGGCGGCCGTGCTCTGCGATTGGGTCATGGACGACGGGTCGCCCTGCGTCATGGACGGGCGGCATATCCTGCGCCGCGCGGTGGCCGAACTCGCGCAGCTCGGCTACACGGCGAAGACGGCCCTCGAGTGGGAGTTCTATGTCTTCGAAGGCGACGATGAGCTGCTCCGGGCCGGGCGGTACCGGGAGCTCAAGGCCCTGGGCCGTAATCTGCACTGCTACACGCTGACCAACCTGCCGTCGTTCATCCCGCTGGCAACGGAGTTCCTGACCAGGATGGAATCGGTCGGCATACCGGTCGAGGCGTTCCATTCCGAGTACGGGCGCGGCCAGTATGAGTTCACCTGCGCCCCGGCCGAGCCGCTCGAAGCGGCCGACCGGGCGGTCCGGGCGAAGACCTACCTGCGCGAGCTGGCCGCGGAGCACGGGCTGGTCACGACCTGGATGGCCGCCCTCTACACCGAGACCATCGACGCCAAGAACGGCTGCCACGTCAACATATCCCTCGAACGCGACGACCGGAACGCCTTCTGGGATGAGTCCCGCGGCGGGCTGTCCGAGCTGGCCGGCCACGCCGCCGCGGGAATCCTCGGCACGATGTCAGATTTCCATCTGCTCTTCCGGCCCTGGGTCAACTCGTTCCGCCGCATGGACCGGCTTTCTTGGGCTCCGGAAGATGCCTCCTGGGGCCCGGATAACCATGCCGCGGCGATCCGGGTGGTGCACGGCCGGGACCCGGCCAGGTATACGCGTTTCGAGCACCGGGCGCCTGGCCCCGACATCAGCCCGTACCTGGCCCTGGCCGCGATCATTTATGGGGCGGCGCGAGGCATCCGCGAGGCGTGGACGCCGCCGCCGCCAGTGGTGAGTGATCCGATCGCAGCCGGCGGGTACACGATGCTGCCGCGCACGCTCGAGGACAGCGCGGCCGCGCTGCGTTCTTCGGCCGTGGCCAAGGACCTGCTCGGGACCGAGTTCATCGAGCACTTCACCGCGATGAAGCTCGACGAGGCGCAGGCCTTTGACGACTGGCGTAAGCAGCACCCGGAAACTCCGGCAGATCGGGTGACCGACTGGGAGTTGAGCAACTACTTCGAATGGGTCTGACCGCGCCGGCCGGTCAGCCGGCTGCCTCAGCGGCAAACGCGGCGACGGCGCTGTTGAAGGCCTCGCTTTCTTCCCAGAACGGGCAGTGGCTGGACCCGGCGAATGTCTGCAGGCGCGCACCGGGAATCCGGTCGGCGATGTACCGCCCCGCCTTGGGGCTGGTGAGCTTGTCGTCCTCACCGAAGAGGACCAGCGCCGGCACGGCGATCTGCGGCAGGAACTCGCGGTAGTCCCGCAGAGTCTGGTCGGTCAGGATGGTGCTCGCGATGACCGGCGGGACCTGCAGGATCTCTGCGCTCATCCAGGCCTGGGTCGGCTCGTCCGGCACGTGCAGCATCAGTTCGGTGAACTCGGCAACCAGCCCTGCCTGGTCGAGTTGCAGCTGCTCGTTCATCGCGCGCAAGGTCTCCAGGGTGAAAACGCCGAACTCATAGCCCTCCCACGCGAAGTCCGACGGCGGCTGGTCCACGATCACCAGGGCGGCGACGCTGCTCTCCCCGAAGGCACGAAGGTACTCATAAGCGACCATCGCGCCCATCGACCAGCCCACCAGGACAGGCCGCTGGACAGAAAGCCGGGCAAGGATCGCCTGCAGGTCGGCCGCGTACTGCGGCACGGTATGGCCGCGAGTGGGCTTCTCTGAACGGCCGTGCCCACGGAGATCGGGGATGATCACGCGGTGCGATCCGGCGAACTTATCCAGCTGGCGCTGGAAGAAGCGACCGCTCATGCTCCAGCCGTGGACGAAGACGACCGGCGACCCAGCTCCGCTGTCCTCAACCCAGAAGCTGACCTCGCCGACGCGGATCTGCTGCCCCATCGGCATCCTCCTTCTGCCTGGGCCCGATCGACCAGCTGTGGCCTACTGCACCATGAACCCGCCGTCAACCACAAGCGCCTCACCAGTGATGTAACTGGCGTCCTCGGAGGCCAGGAACAGGGCGGCAGCTGCGATCTCCCCCGGCTGCCCCACGCGGCCGAGCGGCACTAGCTTCTCGATGCTGGCCCGCTTCTCCGCGTTTGACAATGCGAACGAGGCCAGCGGCGTGTCGGTCAGGCCTGGGCAGATGGAGTTCACCCGGATCCCGTGCGAGGCAAGTTCCACGGCCAGCGCCCGAGTGATCATGTGGACGGCGCCCTTGGACGCGTTGTAATGCACCTGCGGATGCCCCTCGCTGGCTAGCACGACGTGCGCCTCTACTGAAGCAATGTTGACGATCGCCCGGGTCCTGCCCTCCGGATGGCTGGTCACCATGTGCCGCGCGACGGCCTGGGCCATCAGGAAGGTACCCGTGGAGTTGACGTCCTGGACAACCTGCCATTCCGCCAGCGGCAGCTCCAGGAATTCCGTGTACCTGGCGATGCCCGCACAGTTCACGAGGATGTCGATACTTCCGAACGCCTCGGCGGTAGCGGCGGCCATCCGGGCCGAATCGGCCGGCTGGGAGACGTCTCCGGTTACGGCGATCACCCCATCGCAGCCGCCGAACTCGGCCGCGAGCCCGTCGCCGTTCGCGTCCGCGGCCGCAACGCGGGCACCTTCTGCCAGGAAGCGCCGCGCTGTCGCCTTGCCGATCCCCGACGCCGCGCCGGTGATGAGGGCTACCCGCCCGGTAAGACGTCCGCTGCCGGTCACCCGGCCGGCCCGTCGGCGGCGGGCCGGTCCGCGGGCCGCCGCACGAAGTGCGGAGCGACGTCGGAGGCGAACCGGATCGCCCACTTGCGCCTGACCTCGGCGGGGATGCCTGGCGTCGAGAAATGCAGGATGACGTGATTGAAGCCGACGCGGAGATAGTCCTGCAGCTTGCGCCGCACGGTCTCCGGGGAACCGATGAGCTGCCACTCGCACCAGGGCACGATGTTCTCCGGCCGGGTCCGTTGTTCCATCCCGGCGAAGATCCGCTGCCAGGCCTCATAGCCGGGAGTACCGGCCCAGTCGGTAGCGTGCGGAGCGTAGTGGTCGATCTGCGCCTGCATGTACCGGGGCTTGTACAGGCAGGCCTCCCGCACCGCCTCCTCGTCGGTGTCGGCCACGATGCAGTCGATCATGATGGGGAAGGTCGTATCCGATACGTCCATCCCATGGCCTGCAGCCGCGTCTGCCCAGGTGCGCAGCGTGTCTGCCTGCCGGTCCAGATTGCCGATGGTGTTGCAGATGGGCGGCAGGCCTAGCCCTGCCATGATCGCCGCGCTGTCCGGGCTCCCGATGGCACCATAGAAATGCAGGCTGCCAGTGCGGGGCGCGGGCCGGATGCGGATCTTCTCCGGCACAGACAGATAGGTCCCCGTATAGGTGAAAGGCTCGCCGGTCATCGCGGCCCGGAGGATCTCCCATGTCTCCTGGAAACGGCCCCGCGCCTCCCCCATGGCAAGGCCGAAGGCGTCATATTCGAACTTCGCGGTGCCGCGGCCCAGGCCAAGATGGAGTGGCCGGTCGGTGAGCTGCGTGAGCATCGCGATCTGCCCGGCCAGCCGCAGCGGGTTGTGCCACGGAGTGACCACCACGCACGTCCCGAATCCCAGTTCCGGGAACCGGCCGGCCAGGTGGCTGATTTGCACGGCTGGGTCCGGGGCTGGGAAATAGTCGCTGAAGTGATGCTCGAGCACCCAGATCGTGCCGAAGCCAAGCTCCGAGAAGAGCCCGCAATCCGCCACCATTCCCTCGTAGAGCTCATGATCGCTGGCACCGGGAGCTCCTGCGGCTGCTACCACGCACCCGAACTCGACACCGTTGCCACCTGGCACGCTGACCTCCACTGGGTCTTTGGTCCGAGTATTGTGCCATTCACCGCGGCCGTCAAGATCCGCTCTCGCTGTGGATGTGGCTCCCGCAGTGGCTGCGGCTCCCGCAGCCCAAGCGCTCAGACATGATCATGATCAGGGCCGACAGCCCCGGTTTCTCCTAGCGTGTCACAACGGCCGTGGCGGCTCGACACCCTGGGTTTCAGCCAGCAAGGCAGGGAGCGAAAGTCGAGTAAGGTACGACTCGTGAACCAATAGCCGGCTTGAACTGCCGGTTGCGGCAGACCCGGGAAAGTGATGAATCCTCAGGTTGCGCGATCGAGCGTCA
>Ga0126377_10001828_pt1 | contig 14203 bp, 13 predicted proteins | sample PanSoiMetPlot_22_FD_92647 | JGI IMG/M metagenome (GOLD analysis project Ga0126377, IMG submission 92647) | Tropical forest soil microbial communities from Panama - MetaG Plot_22 | ecosystem: Environmental > Terrestrial > Soil > Tropical forest > Bulk soil | place: Panama | collected 2016-02-17
CGCGTGACATGGCGTGGACGCAGCAGCTCGGTGACGCCGTGCTCGCCGATCGGGCGGCAGTGATGGACTCCGTTCAGCGGCTGCGACGCCAAGCGTCGACGTACGGGTATCTTCGCTCGAATGCGCAGGTCCGCGTGACCAGTGGTCCCTATATCGAGATCATGCCTGCCGGCCCGGCCTATCTCGCTGTTCCGCTCTACGATCCGAGAATCGTGTTTGCGCCGCCACGTCGCGGCCTCGCGGTCTCGTCGGCGATTCGGTTCGGCCGCCCGGTCAGACTGGGTGTGGGGTTCGCGCCGTGGGGGTGGAGCGAATCGCGTCTCGCGTGGCCGAGCCGCACGATGATCATCAACCGGACACCATGGACACGTACCTGGGCCAACCGTCGGACTTACGTGCACCCGTACGCGGTTCGCCGCTTCCCCGCCGGACAGCGAAAGGCCGAACGACATCAGTTGAGACCGCGAGAGGAGCGCTCGCGCAATGCACGCCGATCGAACGACCGCCGGCGCAACTGACTCCGGTCCGCCGTAAAGCCGGACTACGTACGGAATCGTTCCAGCAGGCTCTCGATCACCGACGGTTCGGGGCGCTGCGGTGCCTCGATGAAGCGGACACGCTTCATCGCCTCAGCGCCCCAGAATCGACCCACGGTGATCAGGAGATCGAGGTCGGGTCGAATCCAGTCGGGCACGATCGTCTTCGCATCGATCTCCTGCAGCTGCTCGTAGGTGAGTTCGTGGAGGCGGATCGGCTGCCGGCGAAATTTCATCATGTGGTCCGGCACCGTCAAGTTGTCGATCAGCACGGTGAGCACCCGTTCACGCCAATCATGGGAAAGACGGTCGAGTACCGTGCGAAACCACTTCATGCCGAGGAGCTTTCTGAGCTCTGCTCCGTCGATGGGGATGTTTGATTCGGCGCCGTCGAATGCCAGAGCGAGCGCCGCTGGATCGGCACGATTCACCGCAACGGCGAATTCCCAGAACGTGCTGAAGGCCAGCACCCGCGGCCGATCCCGTGCGAGCAGGGGCTCCGAACGCGAGTCGCGGGGCTTGTCTCGAGCGAGCAGTGCCTCAGAAGGCGAATCGAGGGGCTTGTCCTCAACGAGGGGTGCCTCAAAGGACGAGTCGAGGGACTCGTCCCGAGCGAGCGTCTGATCAACGCGCGAGTCGAGGGACTGCGGTGTCTTCGCCGCAACCAGTGGGACTTCCTCGACGGTAATCGATTCAGGCGCAAGGCGGTGCGAGCTCGCGAACGTGCGGACGCCTCGCTCGAGGCTCCAATCGACGTCGAGTGGCCGGTGCACGCCCGTGTACTCGGCAAACAGCGTCGACACGCCCCATGGCTTCGGCGTGCCCATCGCGCGTGCGTACAACGGACTATAGGGGCTCGTCGCATCGACGCCCATCGCCGCGGCAAGCCCTCTCTTGATCTTTGCATCCACGAGATTCGACCAGTTGCCCTGGATGCAGATCAGGGATGTGCCGGCAGGCTTGTTGAACGCGTAGTACGAATTGTCGCCGCACCGGCGAACCGCCTGCTCCACCTGTTCATCAGTCGGCTCGGAGCCGTCGGCAGGATCGATCTCCGAAAAGCCGATGCGCAGACGGCCGTCGCCGGCAAACAGGATCGACAGATCGGAGGGATCGACCTGCGAGAGATCCCACAACACGTAAATCAGTCCGCGGAGACCGCGTGCGATCGGAAGATTCATACGCTCCCACACGACCGGCTGCGGCTGCGGATCGTGCTCTGCATATCCTCGATCGTTCAGGATCTCGATCAGCCGGATGCCGGCTGCATCGAATTGATCGATCGCGCTCACCGCGTAGTCATAGTGGCGCTTGTCCACTTCGTGACGCTCGAACGACGGCCGGACGAAGATCGGGATGACGAGCTTCTTCTGCCGACGCGCGATCTGCGCGAGCGGAAACATCGTGCCCGAGCCGGTCCCCTTTCCTCCCGTGCCGATGAGGATGACGATCGAATAGCGACCGAAAAGCGCCTCGACCTCGCTGCGTGATTCGTTCAGCGCCTCCAGCGCCACCGTCGGGTCGTGCCTCGCTCCCAGACGGCCCGTGGTCTGGGCCCCGATGAGAAACCGCTCTTCCCGAGGCAGATCGGACAGCGCAAACTCGTTCGTATCCATGAATCGAGTCGCGACGGCGCGTTTGAGTCGTTCCGCGTACCTGGCATCGGTCTTGTGCGCCACGGCGACGTCGCGCCGGAACGCTGCCTTCACCGATCGCAGAATGTTTCCACCGCCACCGCCCGCGCTCAAAAGGAGGATATGCATGTGACACCTGCTTGCTCTTGCCGCGCCGAAGCGCCGACGGCGCGACGAAGGCGGTTGGGACCGACCGGTCCGCCTTCCCGAACGCTGCCGCGGACCCGAAATTGAAACGGCACCACAACCCATCCGGCGTGCGTCGAGAGCGGACCGCACACGAATGATTCATCGCTGAGCACCTGCACCACCCGGGCGACGTCGTATTCGACGTTCTTCTTATGGTCCGAGAGGTTCGGATACCGTCTTCCCTTGCCTGGTGCAAGAAGGATGTCGAATCGTCCTCGGGCTGCGCTGCATCGAAGCCGCGATCGCAGAGGACGCGCACCGCCGTGGTACCGAACCAGCGGCCGTTCGAATTCATGAACGAATTTCTCGGCAAAGTGCCGCATGACGAACGAAATCGTCTTCAGTCGAGCGAGGTAATCGTCGAGGATGCGCCAGCCGAACCATGGCACAACCATCGCCGCGCCGAGCCAGACCAGTACGAGATTCACGTTCCCGACGATGGAGGCGCCATCTTCGGGCTGTCCTGGAGGTTGGTTGACGCCGGCGCCTCCGGATGCTCCGGCAGTCGAGAGTGCATTTGGCGCTTTGAGCTCTCCCGATGCTTTGGAAGCTGCGGAGGCATTGATCGCGCCGGGGGTCTTGGACTGATTGCCGCCGGACAAGGTGCGATCGAAGGCCGGATTGAGGACGCAGGCCCGCCAGCCGGCACGAATACTGTCGTATTGCGACTTGGGAATGAACCTGGACGAGGGGTTCATGATCTGGAACCACGCCTTATACGTGTTCCGGGCGTCGCCGGTGATGCGGCGAGCGACGTGGGCTGCGGATTCGCCACGCCCAATCGCATGGCAGACGAACGACTCCGCGAAGGCGGTTGTCGGTGCCGCCGTCAGCATCAGGACGATCGGCAGCGCACATCGAGCGAGGCACACGACAACCCACCGCGCCGTATGCGGTGAGTGTGTGAGTGCCCGGAAGCCACACCTCATCCGTTCTGACCCCATAGCGAGGGTGGTGGGCCCTGACTCAATCCATATGCCAAAGCATGAATCCCATAAACTTGGGCATTTGGCAGATCGGGCCGAAGGCAGATGTGGCTTTTCGCGGGCAATTGTGTCACTCGTGAAGGTCGTTCCATCCGTGTCACGCAGATCGCCGCCCATTCTGCAGCAAACGCGAGTCAACGATACCACCGGACGACACGTCATATGCGAGCGGGCGCGCGATGCTGCACGAGAAGCGGCGCCTCAATGACGTCTTCGGTCAGGACTGCGATCGATATCAGGCAGCCGGCGCCTTCGAGACCTCCGGTGAGGGGTCCCGAAGCGCATACAGGAGAAACAGGATTACTCCGATCCTCGCGAGTGCGGACGGCAACTGTGCAGTCCAGGGTTGCGCATCTGCGAATAGATACGGAGACACGTCGAGTGCGAGCCCGCCACCGACGACGACAATGCTGCCCGTGAGGCCGGCTCGATGCCTGCGCCACAGCTGAAGGCACGCGAATGGTCCCACCGTCAGTGCGAGTGCCCAGTAGCCGGCGAGCAGATACCCAGGCGGCCCGGTCACGAGCACGACGTCGATCAGTCCGTCGTCCCCCAGCCGCCATAGGTAGAACGCCGCGTCAATGACGTAGGTCGCAACGATGACCATCGGCAGCTTGCTGCGAACAGTGGGAATCATGGGCCGATTACACGCATGCGCGACTCACGCCACGGCACGAGCAGGGCACGCGCGCAGCAGCGACAGGATCGCACGGGTCACCTCTCGCCGGCTTCATTCACGTGTGCTGCTCTGCTCCGTTTTTCACAGAATGATCTCAGCGATCCGACTCGTGACCACGCTCCACAGGCACACGGAGTCCTGACGGCTCTCTCAGCGTACCAATTGCCGCCGCAAACGCGTTGCGATGCTCCGCCGTCCACGGTGGCTTCAGTGTGTGCTTGAGACCGTTCAGAAACCGCTCGACCTCGCGGGTGCTCACCTTCAACGTGTCAGCGGCCTTCGCCACTTCCTCCCCGCGATGGTGAAACACGACTTCCAGGTCACGCTGACGAGCGGCCGCACAGATCGCCGAGTGATAGAGCATGCCATCTGCCCGACATAACACATGATAGGAAGCGTGAACCTCGCGCACCGTCGCTGGCAGTTGCGCGAGCGACGGTTCTCGAATGGTGAGCGAAGATATTCGATAGTCCGGCCACAAGTCAGCCGACAGACGATCGAGCGCCAGAGCCGTACACCCGGCGATCGACTTCTTCACCTGAAGCAGCAGCTGTTCGGCCTCGGCGTCAATGAGAGCTTGCGTCCCGTGCTCATAGGGCTGACTCGGCATGCCCTTCTCGATCAGCGGCACACGGCGTCGATCGACAACAGTCGGTCCGCCATTCACCGCAGCCGCGGAGACGAGGATCGCCCAGCCGCTATGGTCTGCGACGGCGACTACTACCGGCCGTGCCCTTGAAGCCTTTCGATCGGACGAAGCGCGTTTCAAGACGACGTTCGAGGCAGTTCGATCAGTCCGGCTCGTCGCCTCGGTTAGGATGTCGCGCATGCTGCAGATGCTCCGCGATCTGGTCGCTCACAAAGGACACGCGAACGCTGCGCTGCTGACTGCCGTTCGGCAGAACGACGCCGCCGCATCCGATCCCGAGCTATTGGAACTGCTCCACCACATTCTGCTCGCAAATCGCTTCTGGTTGCTCGCTGTTCTCGGGCAGCCGTTCGATCTCGACGACGAGGGTCGCCCCTCACGCTCGTTCGATGCACTGGTCCAGCGATACGCCGGCACTCAGGCGCTGGAGTCGGCGTGGCTCGAGATCGCCACCGAGAACGATCTCGCGCGGACCGTGGAAGACGCGCGGGTTCCGGGTGGCACGTGTTCCGTATCGCAAGCGTTGATGCAGGTCTGCATGCACTCGCACGGCCATCGGGCTCAATGTGGGAAGCTGCTGCGGCGGCACGGCGGCGTGCCTCCGGCGACCGATTTCATTCTGTGGCTGGCGGGGCGACCACGTCCCGAATGGCCCGCGGCTCGCGGTGACCATCCGACCTCGTGAGACACATCGTCACGACTTCCGAAAGACGACGAGAACGAACACGTCGCGAGCGCTGCTGTTCAGATCTCAGAAGAGCGACACGCCTCGCAGGCCACTGGCGACGAGCACGAGCCCGACGATGAGCCATCGCATGAACTGTCCGTAGTCGTTCAGCGCCCCCGTCAGGCCGCGTCTCAAAATCAAGGGCGCCGGAGTTCTTCGGTCACGGCGGCTGATGCTTGCACCAGCCGCCGTCGCCCGTCGTCCCAGGCTTCTCAGGAAACCGCGGGACCGTTCGATTCAGCAGGCAGTAGCGACGGTTCGATTGACGTCATCTCGACCGGCGCCGGTGGCTCGGGCGCTTCAGGAACGACCGTCACGCGAGGCTGACGCTTCACGACTCGCTTTGCCGCGGGCTTCCGACGCTTCTTCGGCGCGGCCGCCTTCCGTCCGGCAGCGCGCCGTGTGCTTTTCGCCGCCGTCTTCTTGCTTGCGGCCCGGCGCTTGCGACTCATGGTCGCTTTTTTCGCCGCGACCTTCCGCTTCTTCGTCCGCGCCGCTTTTCTTGCCGATTTTGCCATCTTTCCTCCGTCGTTCTTGTCGGTCCGGTCCGGCTCACGCCTTACCGCTCATCTGCACACGTTTGCCGTCTTTGAGGCGCCCAACGAGGGGTCACGTTTTCTGAATCAACTTGCGTCCGGGTCACGTCCGGAATTGAGGGGCAGCGTCTCGATCCAGACGAGATTGTGCCACAGCCTTTGTCCGCTTCGATTGAATTGTCGCTGAACACCGCTGGCTAGGCTTCGCGCCGCCCCGCGCCATCGACCGACCAGAGGCCCTCTCTTGGGTTGCCAGAAATGCGGGCAGTCACCCTGCCGTCAGCAAGGGACGACACTTTGATCAAACCGTTAGATTGCTCCGCCGGTTGGATCTCGAAAGCCCGCGGAAGACGTCGCCGCAACGTCGCGACGAGTTCAGATGGTCCGGCTGAAGCCGGACACTACGTCTTCTTGTAATACGTCTTCACGTGTATTCCGACAGCGCCGAGCCCTGGTTCGACGACCGCTACTCCTGATGCGATACTCTGCGTCATGCCCGCTTGGCCCCTGACGGCTGCCTGGCCCTTGATCGTTGCGCTGTTCGGACAAGTGTCCCAGGCGTCGCAACCGGCGACAGTCGCCGGACAGATTCACACGCGCGACGGCGCGCCGGTTGTCGCCATTCGCATATCGGCAGTCGTGGCCGCGCCCCCAGACGCGCGTCCGGAAGACGGGATTCAATACTACGAGGACCCACCGCCGGTCGCGACGACACTGACCAACGCACAGGGCCGCTTCCGCCTGCCCGCGATTCCGCCAGGCCGCTATGTGATCGTCGCCGGCGTGAAGGGCCAGGCCACCTACTTTCCTTCGACCACCGAGGCTATTCGCGCAACTGTTGTCAACGTCGGCACCGGTCCGACGGACAACCTGGAGATCACGCTCGCGCAACCGATCGGCGGACGCGTGCGCGGCACGATCAGTCCGCCCCCCTCCAATGCGAAATCGGAGATCGCGGTCTTGTCAGGGTTCCGACTCAGTGAACTGGTCGAGATGCCGGTGGCCGCAGACGGATCGTTCGATTTCGGTCACGTGCCGAGCGGTCCCTATCTGCTGAACTTCTTCCCCACGCCACCAGGCGGCCGTTCGGTGTCATTCCAGGTAGGCACGACTGACCCTCCGCCCATTCAATACACGCGTCCGCCGACCCACGCGGTGACCGGACGGCTCGTCGTCGAGAAAGGACCGCTCCCATCGGCGATCCTCGGCTTTCGCACCGACGACAGCTACGTGAACGCGACGATCAATGCGGATGGCACCTTCACCACGCGCCTGCACGCGGGACAACACCTGACCGATCTCGGTGGGATGCCGGTCGGTTACGACCTGCGGTCGGTGCGCATCGGCAACGCTGATGCCGCGCAGGGCATCGTGGTCAGAGACGCCGATGTGTCGAATGTGGTGATCACGGTGAAAGCACCCGCGCAGCTCCCGCGCCTGCATGGACGCGTCAATGGCGCACCGGCGAATGCGAGAGTTCAGATGACCGGCCCGATCGTGGGCAGTCAAAGCGCGACAATCGGCGCCGACGGCGCGTTCGACTTTCCTGCACTCGTGCCTGGACTGTATTACGCGCGCGTCCCCGAAGCACCCGGTCTCGGCACCACGCTCGTCGTCGTGACGCAGGGCGCGAATGACGTCGTCATTGGGGCGGCCTCACAATAGTCGGAAACGGAGAGGACGGAGCCTCCTCCGTTCACGTACTCGCCCGAGCCCCAGCGCAGTACCTCTAGTCGAACCCGTGTGCGCCCCCTCCGCAGAAACCCAAGCTTCCGTGCCGCCCCCCACGACAGATCGATCACGACCCCCTCGCCACGCGGGCCGTCAGCCGGCCCCCGATCCACCACACGCACTTCGATCTGTCGCTTGTTGGCGAGATTTGTAACCCGAACGACGGTTCCGAACGGATACGTGGGGTGGGCAGCGACCAACGCGGTCTGGTCAAAGGTGAGGCCGCTGGCGGTCTGTTTTCCGTGGAAACCGGGCCCATAATAGGACGCCAGACCATGCCGGACTTCGAGAACCGGCGTTTTCACCGTGTCGGAAGTGGGCAGCATCGATCGGGCCGCACATGCAGAAATGATGAGAACCGGCACCAGCTTCGCCCCGGCGCGGACGATCGGCCTGCGATGCCTGGCACTCCTACGGTGCCGTTTCGCGCACATGGGTATCGGGCGCACGCAACGACCTCGCCACCGTGCACATGCGGGAAGAAATGAGGTCGGGCCTCAGGGCCCAGGGCTCTAGGAATCAGGGACCCTCGAGCCGGACACTACGCGCCGGTGAGAAGACGGTCCTCCCAGGAGAAATCGAGGCGCGGCCGCTGCTGTTGCTGATACCAGCGATAGGTCTCGCGCAAGCCGTCCTCGAGCGGCGTGAGATCGAGACCGAGCTCCGAGCGTGCTCGATCGTTGCGGGCCACGGTCAAGGGAACATCAAGATACACGCCAAAGTAGAGCGGCTGCGCGAACAGCTGCCCACCGGCCTGCTCGATCTGTGCACGTGGGACGCGGACGATGCTGGCTCGCTTTCCAGCGACCTGAGCCAGCAACTGCAGGTACTCGATCTGCGTAACGGGCGGATAGCCGGCAAGATTGTACGCCCGCCCGATCGCCCTGGGCTCGTCGCCCGCAAGCATGGCTGCGCGCGCGACATCCCGAACGTGGACCCACTGCATCCTCCGAGAGCCATCCTCGGGTACGACGATCGGCCGGCCGGCAAGCAGGCGATCCCAGAAGAACGCTTCGCGATCGAACGCGTTGTACGGCCCGTAGATGAACGTCGGCCGCAGCGTGGCCACAGGAACGCCTTTGTAGAGGTGCAGGTCGAACAGCGCCCGTTCGCTCTCCGCTTTTTGAGCAGCGTAGCCATTTGGATAATCGGCGGCCACGAGTGGACCACCCTCGTCACACTCGCCCTCGGCGCCGTAGACGGCGACGCTGGACGTGAAGACATAACGACGCAGACGTTCGGACGCCACAGCGATCGCGGCGGCACTCACCTGCTCGGCACTCGTACCGCGCTGCCAGTCGTAGACGTTGTCATAGACAACGTCGAATCGGCTGTCCTTCAATGCCGCTCGCACGGCCGCCACATCGTTGCGGTCGCACTGCAGTTCTGCAACGCGGCTGCCGAACGGCGTGCCGCTGCCGCGATGCATGATCACGACCTCATCTCCACGCACGAGCAGCTGCTCGACGAGCGAACGGCCGATGAAGAGTGTCCCTCCGATGACGAGTGCGCGTGCCATGAGTCCTCCATCGAGACGGAAGCGGCGCTACGGACTCCAGAAAAATGTCAGCGCAGCGGCGCGGTCGTGAGCGGGACACCGAGCGCATTATGCGCCTTGCTGTCGGCCACGCGTGGAGTGAACCAGTGTGGATACGGAACACTCGGCGTGGTCGCAGAATCGAGCCGGGCCAGTTCCTCAGCGTCGAGCGTCACGCCGATCGCGTTGAGGTTGTCGTCGAGCTGTGACACACGCGACGCACCGACGAGAATCGACGACACCGCAGGTCGTGTGAGGAGCCACGCGAGCGCGATTTGCGCCGGCGAGGCCCCCCGCTTCTCGGCGATCGATTGCAGAAGATCGATCAACTGATACCCGCGTTCCCGATCGTAGGGAAGGAAGTCGAATCCCCCGAGCCGGTCGCCCGCCTCCCCCTTCGGCCTGCTGCGCGTGTATTTGCCGCTGAGAAATCCTCCGGCCAGCGGGCTCCACACCATCACGCCAACACCCGAATCGGTGCAGAGCGGCGCGATCTCATGCTCGAGATCACGTCCGACCAGCGAGTAGTACATCTCGGCGGCGCGGAACTGCGTCCATCCGCGTGCGCGTTGAATGCCGATGGCCTTGGCGGCCATCCACGCCGGCCAGTTCGAGAAGCCGACGTATCGCACCTTCCCTTGGCGCACGAGGTCCTCGAGCGCTTCGATCGTCTCTTCGACCGGCGTGAGGGTGTCGACTTTGTGCACCAGGTAGACGTCGATGTAGTCGGTGCCGAGACGGGTCAGGCTGCCCTCGGCCGCAGCCAGAATGTGCCGCCGCGAAAGGCCGCTTTCGATGAGTGACGGCCCCATACGGTTGCCGACCTTGGTCGCGATCACGACCTCTTTGCGCTTCGCGCCGAGCGTCTTGCCGAGGATTCGCTCGGACTCGCCGCCCGCGTACACGTCGGCCGAGTTGAAGAAGTTGATACCGGCATCGAGGGCGCGCCCCACGAGCGCGTCCGCGCCCTCCTGACGGACTTTGTACACTGACGCAAACGTCGGGTTGGCCGCTGACCCGAACGTCATGCTGCCAAAGGCCAGACGCGACACGATCAGACCTGTCTCACCGAGACGCGAGTACTGCATCCGTCGATGATCGCACGAAACGATCCGGTCACCAGAGGTCACCGGACCATTCATGACCAGGCCTATGCGAGTTCACCGTAGACCGAAGCACGAGGCCTCACTGCCTCGGTGCCCCGGTGGGTGGTCACGGCGCGCTTCTACCAGCGCGACTCGCGGCGCTGACGACCGAAGCCACCACCGCTGCGACCGCCGCCACCATTGCCACGCGGCGCCATCGGCCTTGCCTCGTTGACCGTGAGGTTCCGACCGCCGTACTGATGCTTGTCGAGCTCGCTGATCGCGCGTTGCGCGCCCTCGGCGTCGCTCATCTCGACGAACGCAAATCCGCGCGCCTGGCCGGTCGCGCGGTCACGAACGATGTTGATGGCGGCCACCGGTCCGGCCGACTCGAACAACGTCTGAAGATCGGACTCGGTGGTCTCGTACGGCAGGTTGCCGACGTAAAGCTTTGTGCTCATGCACTACTCCTGCATCTTGGAAGGATGCGATCAATCTGAACGCAGGCTCGAGCGGAATGCCCGACGACGAAACGCAGGAGAGACGAGGGAGAGGCTCGGATCTGATGCGGAAGCCCTGAACGCAGCGGTCAGAAGGTAAAGAGATCTTACCATCTGCGGCGGTCAGGGCCCAGCGCGACACTACGATCGTTGTCGCCGGTCATGCGGGCACACCTGCAACCATCGCTCAGAAAGATTACAGTCAGCCAATCAGGAGGCCACGTGACGCACGCGATCCCGGTTCTCGACCAGGACATCTTCAGCGCCGAATCGGTCCGCCACGCGCGGGCTGTGGACGATCGTGTTCGCGAGCTCGCGCCAGTTGTCCGCCTCGGTCATGAGGATATCGTGGTCATCGGGCGTTTCAGTCATGTCTCCGCCGCTCTGTCTGACTGGCGATCGTTCTCGAGTCGATCGCGGCCCTGGCACGATCCCGCCTCGGTCAGACCCGAGATCCTTCTCACCGACGATCCGCCTCGTCATACCGAGGTGCGCGTCGTGATCGCCAATGCGCTGTCACCGAAGGCGCTCAACCGCATGGCACAGGCGTTCGCGAAGGAAGCCGAGCTCGTCGTCGAACGCGTACTCGGTGTCGATGGCGAGCTCGACGCCGTCTCCACTATCTGCCGGCCGTTCGTCTACACGGTGCTGCCCGATCTGCTGGGACTGCCTGTGCCCGGTCGCGAACACATGGAAGCGTTCGGCCACATGGTGTGGGCGACGATGGGCCCGATGAACGAGCTGTTCAACGAGGCGATGGTGGGCAGCGAGCGGGTGCTGGCGTGGGTCGAAGAATGCTGCAACAGAGAGAACCTGGATCCCGACGGGCTCGGGATGGCGATGTTCAACGCAGCCGATCGCGGTGAGATCACACATGCCGAGGCCAAGCTGCTGGTGCAGATCCTGCTCTCGGCGGCGGCCGACACCACGGTCATGACGCTCGGCACCGCGATTCGCGCCTTCTGTGAGTTCCCCGACCAGTATCAGACGTTGAGGCAGAACCCGACGATGACGCGGACTGCGTTCGACGAGAGCCTCAGGTGGGATTCACCGTCGCGAATGGCGGGACGCATCACGACACGCGATGTCGAGGTCGACGGGTACGTGATTCCCGCTGGCACCCGCTGCGGCTTGCTGTTCGCGGCCGCCAACCGCGACCCGCGCAAGTGGGCCGATCCTGATCGATTCGACATCGGCCGCGACCTTCGCGGCCAGGTCGGCTGGGGCGCAGGTGTGCACATGTGCGTGGGCAGAACGCTCGCGCAGCTCGAAGCCGACGCGATGCTCGGCGCGATGCTGCCGAAGATTCAGCGATTCGAAGCGGCGGGAGATCCGGAGCCGTGGATGACCACGATTGGACATGGACCCGTCAGGCTGCCTGTACGCGCAGTCGCCGCCTGACGCACCGGTAGATGTCGTGTCCGGCTTTCCTGGGCACCGTAGCCGCCACGCGCGAAGGTGCCAGCCGGACCGGTTAACGTAGTGTGCCGACAAACGGAAGTCCGGCTAAAGCCGGACACTACGTACGAGAGGGGTCATGAGCGATCGACGTCAGTTTCTGAGATCCGGCTCACTCGCGCTTGCAGCCGCGTTTGCGAGCTGCCGCCGCGGCCAACAACAGACTGGCGGTTCTTCGCCAGCGACGCCGTCCACCGCAGGGGCGCCGCCAGCGTTCAACACCGGCCCTGCGATCGGACCGCCGGTCACGCCCGAGACGTTTGCCGAAGCTGGAAAGCTCGCGCAATTCGAGACGACCGATGCCGAGCGTCGCATCGCGGCGGGCAGCTGGCGCACGTCGATGGCACCGCTGCTCGAACGGCGCATCGGTCCGCGGAAAGTTACGCTCGATCCGACGATCGCGCCCGCGACGCAGTGGAGCCCGTGGCTGATCGACGCACGTGCGTCGACTGCACCGGCGAACGCTCGCGATCGATTCGTGCGGACGCCCGCCGATCCAGGCCCGCTGCCCGCATCGGACACCGACATCGCCTATGCGCCGGTGCACCGGCTCTCGCGCTGGATCGAAACGAAGAAGCTCACGTCAGAGCGGCTGACGAACATCTACCTCGATCGCATTCAGCGCTACGACGGCAGGCTTCGGTCGGTGATCACCATCACACGCGACGCGGCGCTCGCACAGGCGAAACGGGCCGACTCGGAGATCGCTGCCGGGAAATATCGTGGACCGCTGCACGGGATTCCCTACGGCGTGAAGGACCTGCTCGACACCGCCGGGATTCCGACGACCTACGGCGCCGAGCCGTTTCGCACTCGCATCCCATCAGCCGACTCCGTCGTCGTGGCACGACTCCGTGATGCCGGAGCAGTGCTGATCGCGAAACTGAGCATGGGAGCATTGGCGCTCAACGACATCTGGTTCGGCGGCGAGACGATGAACCCGTGGCTGCCGGAGGAAGGGTCGTCAGGATCGAGCGCGGGCCCGGGTGCTGCCACCGCCGCGGCGCTTGTGGCGTTCTCGATCGGGAGCGAAACGGAAGGCAGCATCGTCAGTCCGTCGATGCGGTGCGGGCTCACGGGATTGCGTCCCACGTACGGGCGCGTCCCGCGAACGGGGGCGATGACGCTCTGCTGGTCGCTCGACAAGCTCGGGCCGATGACACGAAGCGTCGAAGACGCGATGCTCGTACTGCAGGCGATCAGCGGGCCGGACGCGGGCGACGTGGCGAGCATTGCGCGCCCACTCGACTTCGATGCAGGCGCCGGCGTGAAAGGACTGCGCGTCGGGTACTTCCCCGCGTGGATGAAGGCGAACCCCGCGACCGACGTCGATCGCGCCGCGCTCGAGACGATCAAGAAGACGGGCATGGTGCTGCAGGAAGTCACGCTGCCGGACTGGCCGTACGATTCGCTCAACGTCATCCTGTTCGCGGAATCAGCCGCTGCATTCGAGGAACTGACATTGAGCGGCCAGGACGATCAGCTGAAAGTCCAGGTGCCCGACGCGTGGCCCAACCTGTTCCGCGAGTCGCGCTTCCTCTCGGCCGTCGACTTCGTGCAGACCGATCGATTCCGGCGGAACGTCGCCACTGAAATGGCGAGGATCTTCTCGACCGTGGATCTGCTGCTGGTCCCGTCGCTGCGCGACGAGATGCTCGTGATCTCGAACTTCACCGGTCATCCGTCACTGACGCTTCGCGCCGGGTTCGTCGAGGTCGGCGAGGCACGCAGCGACTGGGCACCTGATCCCGCGCGTCCGCTGCCGACGTTCTCGCCGCCGCGCCGTGTGCCGCACGGCGTCACGCTCGTCGGCCGCCTCTTCGAGGAGGGCGTGGTCGCCCGCGCGGGACTCGCACTCGAGCGCGCGTTCGGAGTGATCGGCGAGCGCCCGCCAGGGTTCGTATGACCAAGAGCCCCGGGCTCTAATTAGAGGGATAGGTCTTCGTCTCCCCTGTC
>Ga0126377_10001830_pt1 | contig 14202 bp, 10 predicted proteins | sample PanSoiMetPlot_22_FD_92647 | JGI IMG/M metagenome (GOLD analysis project Ga0126377, IMG submission 92647) | Tropical forest soil microbial communities from Panama - MetaG Plot_22 | ecosystem: Environmental > Terrestrial > Soil > Tropical forest > Bulk soil | place: Panama | collected 2016-02-17
ATGAGCAACTTGCGGCGAGACGCTCGGTGCTTAATTAGGCAGCGAGAGCCAATTCATTGTTATTGGCAGTTGTGTTTCCCTACGCGTTTTAACGAGCTGCATAGAGTAGCCCGGCATGCATCCGTCGGTCGCCAGAAACCCCTGTCGAAGCCTGTCGCCCCCAAAGCGAACGCAATCTGATTATAAACAGGATATTCAGTGAGTCCTAATCTGCAACATAACTAACGCCTGGACATGAGGTTAGACGGCACCTGGGTTATAATCCAGCACTAGCCACCTCATCCCCAATGCCCTGGCACTGTGGCTAGCCACGTTGTCGCATTCCTAACGTATGAAGCACCTTGGTTTCTGAGGGCTGATAATTTATGGCTACAAAATATACTACTGGTTCGAAAATTAAATCATATTCACCTAAAGCAATAGTAAATACTCCTCCTGATCAACACAGCAACCTGCTCCGGCGCTTCTGGCTGCCCGCGGTTTTGTGCCTGGCACTTGCCGCCGGAGGCCTGACCGGAATCATCGCCGCCTACGAGCTGAACTATTCTCGAGCTGCCAATGAAGTGGCAGCGCTGGCGACTTATCGTCCCAGCGTTGTCACTCGTATCTACGCTGACGACGGTGAGACGGTCATCGGTGAATTCGCGCTCGAGAAAAGAATCCCTTTGAAGTATGAAGAGATTCCACCGGTCCTAAAGAACGCGATACTCGCCGTCGAAGATGTCCGTTTCTATGATCACATCGGCATCGATCCGATCCGCATCATGGGCGCAGCCTGGAAGAATCTCACTACCGACAGGGTTGAGGGTGGCTCGACCCTGACCCAGCAACTCACTAAAAACTTATTCCTGACCAAGGAGCAATCCTACAAACGCAAAGTGAATGAGTGGTTGCTGGCCTTACAGATCGAGCGCTACTACACCAAGAACCAGATCATGGAGTTGTATGTAAACCACATGTTCCTGGGGGCGAACGCCTATGGCATGGAAGCCGGCGCGGAAACCTATTTCGGCAAACAAGCCAAGGACTTGACGCTTGCCGAAGCGGCAACCCTGGCCGGCGTGCCCAAGGCTCCCAGCGAATATTCCCCGACGGCCAATCCCGCTAAAGCAAAAGAGCGTCGCGATCTGGTGTTGGATCTGATGGCCAAGAATGGTTTCGCCAGTCAGGCTGAAGTCGACGCAGCTAAGACCAAACCGATTCAACTAGCGGATACCGCTTACTACAACGCACAAACCAAAGCGTCGGTCTTCGATTATCCGATCGAGAACATCCGGCAAGAACTAGAAGACAAGTACACGACTCGCGTGGCCCAGGGTGGTTTATCGGTCTACACCACCATCAACGTCGAAGCGCAGAAGCGCGCTTATGAAGTGCTGCGGAGTGGCCTGCGACAATACGACCACTCGCACACGAGCTGGCGCTCCAGCTACACCCCCATTCCCTCCACCGTCAACAATGGCGATGGACCACCAACTGCACAGGAACTGAATACTTACAAGCATCCGGATTGGTATGGCAACGATTACGAAGTGGGTCGTCATTTGATGGGCTTGATCATGAAGGTCGACCGCACTCGAAACGAAGCCACCGTGCGCTTCGGCAACTTCAGCAGTATTGTCACCGCCGCGGACATGGGTTGGGGCAAGCGTCTACCCGGCAGTGAGTTCAAGCCGGGCTACCTGGCAGAGTTCGAAATCAAAGAAGTCGATGAGAAGAACCGCCGCCTCAAGGTCGAACTCGAGCAGATTCCCGCCGTCCAGGGAGCAATGATGACGCTGAACGCCAAGACCGGTGAGGTTGTGGCAATGATCGGCGGATACGACTTCTACACCAACAAGTTCAACAACGCCACCCAGGCTTATCGACAAACAGGGTCATGTTTCAAACCTTTCATTTATACAGCTGCCGTTGAATGGGGCATGACGCCTGATACGAACGTGAGCGGCGCGCCCATTAGCATCGGCGACTGGCAACCGCACAACTACGATGGCTCGCTTGGATGTAGCGACATGCCGATGAAGATGGCGCTGGCGAAGTCGATGAACATACCCGCGGTCCATTTGTTGCAAACTGTCGGCATTCAAACCGGCGCCCAGATGGTCCGTCGCTTCGGTATCAAGGTACCAATGGCCCCGTATCTTCCTTCGGCGCTGGGCGCGACTGAAGTACCGCTGGACCAAATGGTGTCTGCCTACTCAGCCTTTCCCAACAAAGGCATTCGGGTCGAACCACACCTCATTCGCAAAGTACTGGATCGGGATGGTGGCCCACTCGAAGAATGGGAGAACACCACCTACAAGGTAATGAATCAGTACGTGGCGCTCACCATGGTCTCGATGATGCGCGGCGTGGTGCAGTTTGGTACCGCCACTGCTGCGGGGTCACTGGGAGTGCCACTCGCCGGCAAAACGGGAACGGTAAACGACCACACGGACGTTTGGTTCATCGGTTACACACCGACTTATGTAACCGGTGTTTGGATGGGATATCCCGGAAAGAAGAAACCGCTCGGTAATGACATGACTGGTGGACACGGTGCGTTGCCCATGTTCATCGACTTCATGAAAACTTTTCTCAAGGACAAACCGAAGGAGGAGTTTCCGAAGGCGCCTGACATGCCGGAGGACATGCGCGAACTCTTCCGGCAACGTCAACGAGAGCTTGCTGCCGAGCGTGCGGAATTGGCGGCCGCAGCTGAGGAAACAAAAGACGAGAATGCAGCCACACCGGCGAGCACTACCGAGCCAAAGCTAGAGCAGATAACCCTGCCGCCACCACCAAAGACAGAAGAACCTGCTACCAATCCGCAACCGAAGGTGGAAGCGCCACCTACCAAGCCGGATACTACAACCCAGCCCGCTACTCGACCTCGGGAAGCAGAACCCGCGAAGAAGAAGGGAAAGAAAGGCGACGGGGAACCCGGCTAAGAAAGGATGAAGGATGAAGGCGGAAGGATGAAAGCCTACCGACTTTCGTTCTTCAGCTATTTGGCCCAAATTGATTTACTAAACAAAGGATGAAGGATGAAAGCCCGCTGACTTTCGTCCTTTTTCTATTTGGCCCAACTTCATTAGGTCAAACCTAGTTAGCGCACTCGGCCTCGGGCTTTGACCTTCTTTACAACCGTGACCAGGATCGATATTAGCTCGTCGGCTTCCTGGCGTAGGCTAGCAAGTCGTTTGGCAGGAACAACGTTTCCGTCCGCAAGCAGTTCGAGCCAATAAGCGGTCTCGTCCAATTCTTGCAATGCGTCCTCGATCTTGCTGATGAAATCCGCGTTCGACTTGGCTCGTTGCCCTTCCCGTTAGTGCGCTCCAACAGATGTTCCTGCCTTCAGTATTTGGAGCCCTAAGACTTTGCCAACGCCTCGTGAGGGCAAAGCAACATGGAGTTTAATGATCCTAAGAGCAAACAGTTTTGTGCGTTCTCGCAGATCTCTTTCCATCGTGAGGTTCTCCGTTTTGTGAAGAGGTTATGAGGTTTTACTTCATCCTTCATCCTTCATCCTTACAGAAGCTTTCCTAAAGCATACGGAAGCATCTTGCGCCACCAGGGCCAGTCGTGGTCCACGTCAGCACCCCAGAGATCGAGAGTGTGCGGGATACCTTTTTCCCGGAGGATATCCGAGAGGGCGCGACTTCGTTCCGGCGCTTCATAATTCCCCTGGCCCGACATGATGATTATCGCCTCAGCTTTCTGCAGCGTTGGCAGAAAGTGATCGTCGTCAAGACCAGGCAGATAATCGATCGGGTTGTTGAAGTAAACGTTATCGTCGTAGTGGCCCTTGAGGTAGGAACGCACATCGTAGCTGCCACTCATCGCGATCACACCCCGAAAGACGTCAGGATGTTTGAAGTACTCATTTGCGGCCAGGAAAGCACCCAGGCTTGCACCGGTCGTCAAAGGTCGATTCTCACCGTCGCCACAGTCCTTGCGAATCAAGGGCAACACTTCCTCGGTGATGTACCGGTCATACCTGGTGAGCAATTCGGCCTTCAACGGCGCCGGCATTTGTTCATTCAACAAGCTATAGCGGTTGACGCTATTAACTGAGTAGGCGCGCAACCTGCCCGCTTCAATGAAAGGCTTGATAGCGTCTACTAAATAGAAGCGTTCATATTCAAGATAGTCGGCGGCTGCGGTCGGGAACATGAGGAGCGGTGGCCCCGCGTGTCCATATGCAACCAGCGGCATTTCGGTACTCAAGTTTGGGCTAAACCATGCTGTTGTCCTGCGTTCCATTAGTCCTCGCGCTCAGCCTGAAGACAATTCTCCCAGGCAATTTGAAAATCATTTATTTGATCAGGGTGTTCAATGGGCGGCCAAGGATATTCTCGCAGTTCCGCGGCTAACGCAAGCCAGGTCCGAGCAGCTTATCCTCGACTTCAATGCGGCAAACTGCGCCGAGAGTTGAGTCAGGTTGATTCGAACAAGTTTTCGGGAACACACACACCTTTAACTTCACGGCAGCCGCTTCCTTGACGCTCCCGAACTCATTTGTTATAAAAACCGCTCGCGCCCTGCACAGTTCGAAACGCTGTGTAGGGCGCGGCTATTCCGCAGTAGCTCAATGGCAGAGCATTCGGCTGTTAACCGAAGGGTTGTAGGTTCGAGTCCTACCTGCGGAGCCAAACATTTTGTAGCCGTAAGTTCCTAATTCTAGAAACTTACGGCTACTCTCGTCTTCGTCGTACTTGTTGTCTGAGCGGCTATTAGGATCACCTCAAATATATCGTCGAGCCAGGCGGAAGCATATCGTTGAGACAAACTTCCCCTGTCGGGCTCAATTGTTTACGGCTTCGAAGAGTCGCAGCTTGGCGACAGATCGTCGATTCGCCGACTGCGCTCGTCGCACTTTGGCTCGTGCGGAAACCAATGCACGCTTCCTTTGGTAAGTTCAACTAGATCAATCGGGCCGCCCGCATCACTATTGTCTTCAATCGAAAGCTGCAAGACGTGTTGAACGCCTGCGACTGTGCCCTTAGCCCAGAAGCTTGGCTGATCGAGATATACCTCGGCGCGTTTACTAACACCCACAGAAATTCGTTGGGCTCTTCTAACGGGACCGCTGAGGGTGATCGGGTGGCTATCGAGAATTATCGAATCATCTTTAGTGTCTCTTGGTGTCAGTGCAGTGGCAGCGAGCTCAGGACCATCAATGAAGCGTACAAAAACTACGTTGACCACCGCTCCTCGCTTGAAGACTTCGTAACGAGCAGGATTTCGTTTCCTCAGTTTCTTAAGAACATCGATGAGCGGCTGCTGAATGAGTTGTTCAAATCTGTCTCGGACTTCCGTCAGCTTCTTCGAACTTTGAATTGCCTGGCGGGCAAAGTCTTTCGGATCGAATGAGCCGTATTCAGCAAGTCCTGCAACGGCTACAAAGGTGTCGCCGATTTGACTCAACTTGCAAACACAAACAGTTTGCCCCGTCTCTGCGGTGCGTTTGCTGTCCGTGGCGATGATGATTTCGTTTGAGGTGTAGCGGACGTAAAGGACAGTAGCGTTGCATTTAGAGATGATCGCCAATACCAGCAAAAGCGAAAGCCAATTGTTCAGATTGAGCTTCAATTGTTAGTCCATCTCAATTCCGCAGCGTCTGAAGAATTGATTTGATGCCGCCAGTCTAGCAAAATCAAGGGCGAATTGATTATCTGAATATTACTGCTGACTACGACACCGTTGTCGCCGTTTCAGGGATTCGATCGAGTACCGAAGTAACTTCAGACTCAATAGTGTTTGAGGTTGAAAGAAAGTAGTAGCCTACAATAGTTCAGAATTCATCGCGCAGGTGAACCTATTAACATACTCTCCAGCGTACTGCTTTCGTTAACATTCGTGTGGGCGAATCCATCCAAAGTAGTCATTCAACAGTGGACCTTAAAGGACCGCTGCGTTTCATAAAACTGACCTCCGTTTTGCACGATTCCATCACCAGTGCCAACGTCGTGCAGCAGAAAATCGCTGAACGGATGAATGATCTTGTCACCCAATAGTTCATTCAAACTATTGACAGCGCCGTTCATATAGTTATAGAGTCCGCGCCCAACGCACGTCGTCGACTCCCCCCTTCAGTCGACTCTGCCTCAGGAGGACTAATACTAATGGTAACTAAAAAGAAGCCTGCTGCCCCGAAGGTTCCCTCGGCAGCGAAGCTTAAAGACCTTCAAGCGAAGCTCAATAAGGACAAGGCCCTTCGCGCCAAGTTCGTTAAGGATCCCGGCGCCGTTTTGAGCGCCCAGGGTGTAGAGATCACTAAGGCGAAGTCAGACCAGATTACTAAGTACCTCGCAGACATGACCGCGCCGCAACGCGCCGCTTTCCAGGCCGAGTTGGTCAGAGTACAAGTAGGAATCCAGGTTCGCGTCCGAATCCGGGTCAATATCGGCATTACTTTATAACGAGCAGCAATTAAGCTCGGCCTAAGATTGTTTGTTCCGAAACTGCCAAGTGGCGACTCGCAGCAAATTCGCCCGCGCCCACTTGGCAGTTGCGGATTTTTGTGTCCGCTTCCCAGGAGGCTTCGATGGCTCTTCCTGACATAGATTCCGTTTTGCGAAATGGCGACGGACTAATCGTTGTTCCTCCGTTCGCCGGACTTGATCGTCCCTCACTGGCGGCCCATGTGCTGCAAGCTTGTGCGGCTGCAGCCGACATTCGCGTGAGCGTGCTCTACGCCAACCTGCTCCTCGGCGCTCAAATCGGCGAACTCAATTACCAGGCCGTCTGTTATGCGCCCACGGGTGCCTTACTCGGTGAGCGCTTCTTTGCGCGGGCAGCGTACGACGTTCCCGCTTTTGGTCACGACACCAGCTATCGTTCCTACTTCGAAACTTCTGCTACAGAGGAGAGAGCCGACTCTGAAGTGGAAATAAACCTCGATGAATTGCAAGCGCTCGAACCAGAGTTGCAGCAGTGGACAGAAACTGTGGCTACGGCCATCGTCGCGCGTGGTTACAAAGTGGTTGGTTGTACTTCTACATTCGAACAAACTGCAGCCAGTGTTGCCTTGCTAACTCGTATTAAACAGTTGCGGCCTGAAACCGTGACGATTATTGGCGGCGCCAACTGCGACGGAGAGATGGCGGAGGGCATCGTCTCGCTTGGAGCGAACATTGATTATGTGTTTGCCGGCGAAAGTGAAGTATCGTTCGTAACGTTCATGCGTCGCGTGCTCGCTGACGATCTGCCCACCGAGCGCATCATCGCCGGAGAACCATGCATAGATCTCGACGCACTTCCCACCACGGACTTCTCCGACTATTACGAACAACTCGCCTTAGCGATTCCCAAGAGCTTACTCGCGCAAAGCTCACTGATCCTCCTGCCGTATGAAAGCAGCCGCGGTTGCTGGTGGGGTGAAAAACACCACTGCACATTCTGCGGCCTGAACGCCCAGACGATGAAGCATCGCGAAAAATCGCCGGACCGCGTTATCGGAGAACTTCAATCGTTACTGGTAAAGCATCCCAATAAGAAAGTTTGCGTCGTCGACAACATCATGCCGCATTCCTACTTCCGCACCTTGCTGCCGAGACTTCCCGCCGAGGTGCCAGGACTGATCGCCTTCTACGAAGAGAAATCCAACCTTTCTCTGGAGGATGTCGTCAATCTCAAGGCGGCCGGCGTTTGTGAGATTCAGCCCGGCATCGAGGCCCTCTCAACCTCGCTACTGAGACGGATGGACAAAGGTGTAACTGCCCGTCAGAACATTGCGTTGATGAGGTATGCCCGCGCCGTCGGTGTTAACCTCGCGTGGAATTTGCTCTATGCCTTTCCCGGCGACCACGCCGCTGACTACGAAGAGACGTTGGGTTTGATCCCACTACTACGTCACCTAAACCCGCCTGCCGGCTTGTCGTTTTTGAGCATCGACCGCTTCAGTCCCTATTTCGATTTTCCTGAACGATACGGGATAACCAATATGCGACCGATGAAGAGCTATTTTTCCGTGTTTCCTGCCACCGCCAACATCGAAAAGCTTGCCTACCACTTCGTCGGCGACTACGGCAGCGGCTCACGCGAAACTCCGGAGTTGATGAAACACCTCGAAACAGACGTGGACCAATGGATGTCGTTGTGGAACAAGCAGGATGAGGCGTTGCCTGCCCTCGCCGTCACCTCACTGGCGGAAGATACTTTCCTGCTAATGGACACGCGTGGTCTTGAAGATACAGAGGAAATACAGTTTCTCGATCGCGATCAAGCTTCGCTGATACTCGCCGGTCGCCGACTGGATGAACGAGACGACAATGTTGAATGGGCGCTGGAGGCAAAACTGATCGTTGAGTTGGATCGCCTCTTTGTGCCACTGGCGACCGCTGAACCGGCACTCTTGCGCGAGTTCGAAGCTGAGCAGCGAAAGAAGCTGCACGGATCGGTCGTACGCCAATCGCTGCCAGTTATCCCGGCAGTGCTTTCCTGACCTAGTTTCTCAATTCGTCAAAATGGTTCCTACCAGATGTGCGTTAATGGCACTTTTAACGGGCGGCAAACCGTGTATAGATGGGGGCCTTTATCTGAGGGGTGAGGAAACAAGATGATAAGGACCAGAGAGATCCGATCGGCGAGCGAGATTCTGCTCATCTTTGCCGCAGCCATGTTTGGTTGCGGATTCTTTGTCCAGATTCCCAAAGAAGTTTTTTGGCCCTATCTTGCCGGGATCGTAGCGCTGCTCCTGGGTTTCGTCGCGATGCGAAACAACTTTGTCCAGGCGCGCTCAAGTGACAAGCTAATCGCCCTCGGACCATTGCTCTTCGCTGCGCCTCTAACTGCTTTTGCCGCCGAACACTTTGTCTTCACCCAGTTCATGGTCCCGATGATTCCTTCCTGGATTCCGGGTCCTTCGTTTTGGATTTACTTTACTGGCGTGGCTCTGCTCGCCACTACCGCCAGTATCTTTCTGAATCGCAAGGTACGCTTATCGGCAACGTTGCTGGGAATAATGATCTTTTCGTTCGTTGTGCTGATACACATTCCCAGGGTAATTGCCAATCCGCACGATAGAGTTGCGTGGGCCGTGGTGGTGAGAGATTCGTGTTTCGCGAGCGCTGCGTTAGTACTTGCCGCCACGCATAGCGCGGGGTGGCGAACTAGACGTACCCACACGCTGACAATCATTGCCGGTCTGCTGGTGGGGATCGTATTGGTCTTCTTTAGTATTGAACATTTTTTGCATCCTGAATTCGCTCCCGGCGTCCCGCTCAACAAAGTCACTCCCACCTATATTCCGCTTCGTTCACTTTGGGGCTACGTCACTGGCGTTGCCCTGGCGCTTGGTGGCCTTTGCCTGATCTTCAGATGGCGAGCGCGGCTGGCCGTAACCAGTCTTGGGTTTGTGTACCTGGCTCTCGTCATCTTCTTCTACTTGCCAGTGATGGTGATGATGTGGGCGCGCTCAGAATCCAGGATCGAAGGATTCAATTATTTCTTCGACACGTTGATGTTTGGCGGCGTGGTGTTGATTTTGGCGGGCGCCCTTGATAAAGAGCCCACTGCGGTAGCTGGGGAGGCTGCGGTCAACTCTTCAAGCGAAGCTATGCGGGCTTAAGGCAGGTCATCTGTTACGGTTACTGACAGGAACTCCCGATCTCGTTCAAGCACGCCACAGTTGACGGTACCTCAGCTACCGCTGTGGGTTCTCTATCACAATCCCATAACGAATGATCTTGGCATTCAAAGTAGTCTTCTTTTCTCCCAGGAGGCGGGCTGCTTGCCGCTGTTTCCCACCAGTTCTCATAAGGGCATGCCGGATAAGTTCAACCTCAAAGCGACGCACCATCGTGTGCAAACTCAACTCTGATTCTGCCGCTGCGTGGCCTGGCTCGGTTAGGTAATCAAGTTGGTTCAGCAGCGACCTGATCAATATCTTCAATGCGTCAATGCGATCTAGTTCTCGGGTAGGTTCATGCTTAGCCACCTGCGTCGGAGCAATTTGCATTATTGAGCGACGCGTGCTCGCTTCATTAAGATCACAGGCCGGGCGTTTTGCCGCCGTCTGATCGACTTGTAGCGCGGTCCTCATAACCCCGGAAATCCCACCCAGTGAAAAACTCCAAGCTGGGCAGGGTCGAAAGTGATACTAACAGCAATTGGCCCTAGCGCCAGCGCCATTTTTCGCTAGACGGGTAGTACCAATTTTTTCTAATATGCCTTACCCCGGACGCCTTAGCGACACAGTCATGTCTAAACACTTAACGGCAGCACCGTTCGCTTCAGTTCCGTTGGAAGAGTCGTCGTCCACGCCTCTCTATTACCAGGTGTATCAACGTTTGCGCTCGGCGATTCTGTTTGGACAGTTGTCACCTGGCACACGTTTGCCGTCGACTCGCCAGATGGCCAACGATCTTGGTGTTTCCCGCAACACGCTGTTGAGCGCGTTCGACCAACTGACCGCCGAAGGTTATGTGGAAGGAAAGGTGGGCGCCGGCACTTTCGTCTCGCCCACGTTGCCTGAAGACCTGCTCGAGGCACGACTCAAGCCGAAGCCAGTTCAGCACATCGAAATGGACCATCGCCCGCTGTCGGAGCGTGGCAGAGTGATCGCCAGAACCGCCATGACTGTTTCCGGTCCGGTTGGGAAGGCCCGTCCCTTTATCCCGGGCACACCGGCACTCGATCAATTTCCGATGTCGCTGTGGTCTCGTTTGCTAATGCGACACTGGCGCGACGAGTCGCGCGATCTATTGAATTACGGTCCGGCCGCAGGCTATGGACCACTACGTGAGGCAATTGCCGCTTACCTTGGTCCATCGCGCGGAGTTCAGTGCAACCCGGATCAGATCGTGATCGTTTCGGGCACCCAACAGGCGCTGGATCTGGCAGCCAGAGTCCTCATCGACAGCGGGGATTCCGTACTGGTTGAGGAATACTGTTACAGCGCTGCCCAGGCCGCCCTGGTTGGCGCGGGCGCGACGTTGGTCCCGGTACCGGTCGACGACGCTGGCCTGGACATTTCAGCCATCGCGACCACTCACTCGAGTGCACGGGTGGCGTATGTCACCCCCTCACATCAGTATCCATTGGGAGTCACGATGAGTCTGTCGCGACGGTTGGCCTTGCTTGACTGGGCCAATCGAGCGAGTGCCTGGATCTTGGAAGATGACTATGACAGCGAATACCGTTACGTAGCGCGACCACTGGCGGCTCTGCAAGGCCTGGATAAGAGTGGCCGAGTTATTTATATCGGCACTTTCAGTAAAGTGCTCTTTCCCTCGTTGCGCATCGGCTACGTAGTTGTACCTCCTGACCTGGTGGAGGCGTTTGTCACCGCACGCGCGGCGGCGGGTTGGTGTTGTCCCACAATCGATCAAGCAGTGCTTGCTGATTTCATCGGCGAAGGCCACTTCACCCGTCATATCAGGCGGATGCGTTCGATTCATGCTGAACGACAAGCCACGCTGCTGGAGACTCTGCAACGCGAGGCCGGAGACTTACTTGGTATTGCGAGAACCGATGCCGGCATCCACGTGCGAGCGCTCTTACCAGATCACCTGGACGACAAAGAAGTCGCAGCCGAGGCCCTGGCCCAGGGAGTCGTTGCGTATCCGTTGTCAGCTTTCTATCTCGGACAACCCAACCAGGCGCGGTCGGGCCTGGTTCTGGGTTACGGTGCATACAACGTGCGGCAGATTCGCGAAGCTGCTCGCAAGTTGGCAGTTGCAGTGAAAACTGTAGCGCGTGCGAATACCCGCGACGGGCGCCCCCTTCGACATTCAGTTATCTAATAAGATCAGTCACCTCAGTCTCAGACTACTAGCGGCTAAAGCTGCAGCTTTGCCGCAAAAGTCAAGGACCAAATAAGAAACCAGTCCAAGGATCGGGACACTGGCTGGATGCGCCTGATCCAATTTAAGCAACGCGCTCTCAAACAAAATCCAGATTCCTAGAAACACGGGCCACCAACCCCGCGACGCTCGGACTCAGATCCTCAAACCTCCTCACTTGCTATTTCATCATCGCGAACAGGCATAACCCTTGCACTTTTCCATCCCGATGGAAGGGCTGCCTTTCTCGCTGTCCCGAATCATGGTCGCGAATTTTGGAACAGGTCGGTAACGAGATTCATCGTTAGTGACAGCGGACAAGTTGCGGCGAGATCTAAATCACTAGAAAGGAACATCAAGATGAAGTGCATTCTAAAATTGTTCACGGGTGTAAGTCTGCTGCTACTAGCTGTCACTACAATGGGCCAGTCGAGTACCACTGGTTCGATTGAAGGTGTGGTGACTGATCCTAACGGGGCTGTCGTTAGAGGCGGCACGATAACCGCAACCAGCCCGAACATGATTTCCTCAAAGACGGCCGTCACCGGTGAGGATGGTCATTACCAGATTCTCGCGTTGCCCCCGGGCACTTACAAAATTACCGTTGAAGCACCTGGCTTCAGCAAATTTGAACGGCCCGACGTCGCCGTAAACCTCGGCCGAACGTCAACGACTGACGTGCAACTGACCCTGGCTACTGCCAGCGCCACTGTGACGGTGGTTACCGGTAGCGCGGCAGTGGATACGAACCAGAACACAACGGGCTCAAATATCTCAACCGAGCAGTTCTCGAACTTCCCCACCCAGCGCACTGTGCAGGGTCTCTACACCATTGCCCCCACTGTCACTCGTTCAGGTATGCGTGACGCAACGGGTCGCGATCGCGATCCTTCGGTGGCGGGCTCGTCAGGACCAGAAAACAACTACATTCTCGATGGCGTCAACACTACCGACCCAGCAATGGGCGGAGCCGGCGCAAATCTACCGTTTGAGTTTGTGCAGGAAGTTGAAATCAAAACCGGCGCTTACGGCGCCGAGTACGGTAAATCGACGGGCGGCATTTTCAACGTCATCACCAAGAGCGGCAGCAACGAATTTCACGGCGACGTTTTCGGGTTTGGCACAACCAGGGGCCTGGTACGCGAAGTCAAGAACTTCACTTTCACCGGCGCAGCCGCGAATGGTTTTTCCGAAGCCGACATCGGTGGCGACATCGGCGGTCCCATCAAGAGAGATAAGATCTGGTTCTTCGCCGCTTTCAATCCCCAACGTCGCTCTAATTACTATTTGACGCAAACCTTTCACGCGTCGGTCTCAAACAAGGTCAGCATTCCCTTTTATGCCGGCAAAATCACCTGGGCGCTGAACAACAAGAACACTTTGACCGGTTCGACGTTTGGCGATTTCACCACTATCAATGGCTTCCAGGCGACCGGTGGCTTGAATAACGTCAGCGGTTTTGGCGACGACATAAATGCGTTCATCGCCCATGGCGAGGCCGGTGGTCACAATTTCAGCCTGCGTCTTAACTCCACCATCACAAACAACTTCATTGCCGAGTTCTCCGGTGGTTTGCACTTTCAGCGGCTTAACCAAATTCCGGACGCGCTCGATAAGTCGTTAATCGTTGACAACTTTGCGGTCTTGAAGAACGGCGCAGTGCTGACGCCGGTAGCGACGGGAGTCACCTGTCCTGACAACGGCTGTGCTTCGACCGGATTTATCGACTATGTCGATGGTCGTGGCGGTTCATTGCAGCGCAACTACACGCGCGGTCCAGGTTTTGGTCTGTACACCCAGCAGAATCGCGATCGCTATGAGTTCAATGCCCACCTGCAGAACATCCGCGGCAAGCACACGATCAAGTGGGGCTTTGAGTGGTTCCGAAATATGTACGACATCAACACCCTGTCCAGTGGCGCCCCGGTGACCTACGCGTTTTCCGATAACGTGAATGCGGACGGAACTCCCCTGCGTAACACGAACGGCAACGCGAACGTTACCAACGGAGCCCGCATCACCAACAATTGGTTGGTCTGCGCCGTGCGCGGAAACGCCGTCACCTGTCCTACCCAGTCTGCCGTCACCAGGGCGCAAGCTATCCCAGCCACGACCCTGGCCGCACTCGGGTTGACTGTTAACCCTGTAGCCACCGTACCTAATGCGACGGAGGTATTAAATAACCCCTTCATGATCCGCGGCACCACCCGTGTTCGCGATTTCGAGCTGGTCGGTAAGACTAACACGAGTGCCGAGGCGTTTTATGTGCAGGATGATTTCAAGTTCGCTCGCAACTGGCAGTTGAGCGTCGGCGGTCGTTGGGACTACCAGCAAGCCTATAACAACGACGGCAGCTCATACCTCAAACTCAATAACTTCTGGGACAACCTGGCGCCAAGACTCGGCGTGACCTGGGATTTCACCGGCAGAGGAA
>Ga0126377_10001831_pt1 | contig 14200 bp, 8 predicted proteins | sample PanSoiMetPlot_22_FD_92647 | JGI IMG/M metagenome (GOLD analysis project Ga0126377, IMG submission 92647) | Tropical forest soil microbial communities from Panama - MetaG Plot_22 | ecosystem: Environmental > Terrestrial > Soil > Tropical forest > Bulk soil | place: Panama | collected 2016-02-17
AGACAATTGCGACTCCCTGATTTCCTTTTGCATCGCCATCGACGAACTCTCTTCCCTGAAGAATTGGGACGTTCAACAGCCCGAAGTGACCTGGAGAGGCGGGGTCGCGGCGCGCCTGCATCTGGGAACCGCTATCGGCTGGATTTGCGCCAACAGCTCGCAGACCTGCTGACTGATAGGTGACCGACCAAATGACTGCGGCTTCGACAATCGGCAAGGCGATGATGCGAGTCTTTAGTATATTCATACGAGCATCTACGGCCGCAGCGGACGGTGCGCCTGTCCAGACGTTCACGCGCATCGCGATCACGCGGTCCGCCAATGGCGAGTGCGACCGGCTGGGCGGGTCCTGGAGAATCAGCACCAGGAGAGCACCCAGCCCCACCAGCAAAGGTTGCGTGAGCGCGATCTGCGCTACGATCAGAGACGACTGCAAGGTCGACCGCGCGCTTGCGATTGTTTGCGCGGATTCCTTCATCGTCTCGCCGACACCCACTCTCGTGGCGTGCAAAGCCGGCGACAGTCCAAAGGCAAGGCCAGCTCCGAGTGCAATCGCCGCGGTGAATGCAAGCGTCGACCAGTCTGGGGTGAGGTGAATGTCGGGGAGTCTCTGCTCGATGACAGGCGCGATCGCGCGGACGAGGAGCAACCCACCCATGCCGCCCGCAAAGGCCAACAGCACGTTCTCCGTGAGCAGTTGCCGAACGATTCTCCCGCGAGTCGCACCGAGGGCAAGTCGAACACCAATTTCGCGCCGTCGTTCCAACGCCGCAGAAATGCGCAAAGCGCTCACGTTCGTACAGGTGATCAGCAGAAGCAGCAGAGCGACGGATGCCAAGAGCAACGAGGTGTAGGCCACCTGCGAGGACATTTCTGGTTCAGCGTTATTGGCTCGGAGCGGGACCACATCGGCTGAGACCCGTCGATCAGATTGGCTGGCGCTTTGTCGAGCGACGGTTTGGACGATCGAGGACGCTCTCTCGAGTCTCACCCCTGCGGCGAGTCGAGCCACGGCGCCGAACACAGCCGAGTCCGGATGGGCGGCGAACGCATTACCGGATTGTTTCACAACGAGGTGTCTCACGCTAAACGGCAGGAAGACTGTCGCCTGAGAGCTGCTGCGGGCGATGCCGGTGAATTTCGGGGGCGCCACGCCAACGATCGTGACCAGAATGTTGTTGACTCTGATCTTCGTTCCCAGGACGCCAGGCGCCCCCCCAAACTCCTGCTTCCACGCACTGTGGCTGAGGATTGCGATAGGTTGCGAAGCAGGCTCATAGTCAATCGGCATGAACGGTACACCGATCGTCGGCGATGCTCCGAGCGTTTGGAAATAGCCCGGCCCGACGTATACCGCCGTGGCGGCCGCAGTATGTTCGCCAACGCTGCGTCCGCCGTAGTCGACGACCGCGTCACCCGTCGACCAAAACGCAACGGAGTGAAAGACGTCACTCAGTGCAACGAGAGCCTTCAGCTCCGGGCTCGATAGCGGCCTGTTCGTGAGCCGGCCCTCCTCCTTGAAGAACTCGGTTCCACGAATCCTCACAAGGCCCGTGTTGTCGAGCCCCGCAACCGGCTGCGTCGTAAACCACCGGATAGTGGTAAACACAGCCGAGTCCACCGCGATGCCGACGCCGAGAATGCCGATGAGTCCCACTGTCCGTAGTCGTGATCGCAACGAATGACGAACCCCGAACCGGACATCGGTACGGATGGCGTCGAGACCATTCAACATTCGTCTGTGCCAGAGCCGGACTTCTTGACCGAACGAGCGCCTGTGCCGGGGTCCGTTGGTGTGAGCCTTAGGCGTTTTCTCTTGGGAGCGCGGGCGCATGGATTTAGTCTGATCTACGTTTCGGTCGCAGGTGGCCCAGGGCGTCGATGGCGCCGGGCTTCATCAGCTTCGGCTGGCGCGACCAAGATGGCATCAATTTGCTCGACTCGCGAGTTCAGTCGGCGCGGGCTCGTGTAGGTGTTCGGGCGGCCCCGCAACCGTGCGATCAGCACAGGACGTCTTCTCTCGCCCCGACTCGAATGCCCGAGCAGCGGTTCATCGACAATCGTTTACGCTTGGCGGCTCCTTGCCCTCGTCTTCGCCACGTGCCAACGTAAACCCGAGTTGAGAGGACTCGTTTCGCCCAAGGGACTACTTTAGACGTTGCCGGTGCGGAGCATTTACGGATTTCCAATCATCAGGAAAGGAACTGGTTGTTCGAATGCCCGACAATAGCCTCTGGCCGGACCCGTCTGAACTTCCGAATGAAGTGCGCTCACCAGCAAGTATTCTTCGCCAGCAAGCAAGGTCGCTGGCGGCTTCGTATCCAGAACTTGGCGCCGAGATCACGAGCAAGGTACAGGAAGGCACAACATCGTACGCGCTGAACGTGTTCGTAGCCGCCAAGCCCGCGCTGCCGCGCCAGATCGTAGTGATCAGGGGCGTAGCGGAAGCGTACCCTGTGACGATGCGTGCTGGCAGTAGCCAAGACTGGCAACGTTTCAGCAACGAGTCCGATTTCACTGATGCGCTTCGAAACTATTTCATGTCTGACGACGCCAAGGGCATGCTTGCGGCGCTGCGCGCCCTTGCTCGCGAGCAATGACATCAGTGTGCGGCAATTTCGGTGTGCATGCTACCCGGGTGGGCGTGCCGCGTCCGCTGTTGATGTAATTGTCCGCAATTCGTATCTAACAATCTCATAAGCGAAGCGGCCATCCGCCGTCCGTAGCCTGACATATCCAAGGCGTGTCCCTGGGAATCTTCGCACAAAGCCGTGATTGAGCGAGTCAGAACGAGGAGCCGGCCCGGTTGCGGCAATGACCCTCATTCCGCTTGGATCGATGACTTCCGTACGAACGTCGAAGAGCTGCCCTTCGACACGTTCTCGCTCGCGGGCATCCTTGATGTGGCGCCAGTCGGCGTTTGGTATAGTAACGGATACAAAAAGCAACCCGGTCGAATCCTCGGTGATCGATGGAAAGAACGGCGGCGGCCGGCCGGTCTCCGGGTTCCGCGGCCACTCGTCAAGAGATTGCTCGAACCATTTTGCATTGCGGCGGAGCGAGGAAATGAGGCGTCCGTCAATGCCCCATTTTTCAAGCATGTACCCCGAGCCCATGCCCATCATCGGCGCCGCCCAGAAATAGTCGCCTCCGGAATATGCGATTTGCCGGCCGCTGAAGGGTCGTATACGTCCCGACGCCTTCGCGCCCGCCGGAACCGAAGCGATCGCACTCTTCACGGAGCCATCCAACGCAGTTCGTAAGAAGTAGTGGCCGCGCTCGGAGGTGACATTGTAGCCAGTAAGTACAGAGCCATCTCTAAGAAGAGTGGACGACCCGCGCGCCAGGTTCGGGCCGACAACTGTTGAAACAGTGCGCATGCGCTTAAGCGATGAGTCGAAGATCGACCACCTACCGCTCCCATAGACGTATAACTGGTTTTCGGGGCCGACGAACAGCTGAATGCCTCGGGAAAATGCGCCAGGCTCGGAGCCGAGACGGCCAAGAGTGGTATCGAAGCGGCCCGCCGCGTCCCAGACGAGTACTACTCCCCTTTCCGACGCACTTGTCGAAAAGAATCGACCGTGCCCGTCACGAACGATTTGGGGACCAGGATCTGGCCACCGACGCAGGGTGTCTGGCCGGAGCACGATGCCCGTCGCCACCACCGAGAGGCGAACTGCTCCAATCGAGTCCTGCAGCACCCGACTATCCCGAATCCGATCGTCAAGCAACCGTTTGTCGGGTTTGATGGGGGCCCCAGCCGCGGCAGTGGAGTCGGCTTGATTCCGCTCCCAGCAACCGGTCGACAGAATTGCAGAAACGAACACAACTAGCACCAGCTCGGCACGAGTCCCGCTGCTCATCGAGCGCGTCATGAATAGTGACCCAGAGTGGCACGTGTGGACGCGCCACTCTGGCCATGATTAGGGGGAGGGGTGAACACGGACGTCCTACGACCCGCAGTGGTCGTGCTCCTGCGCCGTCGGTCCCGAAACCCACTGATTATGAACTTGCCCTTCGAAGCTTCCTGCGTACTTCGGCTCACCAAACTCTCCGCCGCCGAATGGATCGGCGTCGGGAAACTCGGCGTCAGATCCTTGCTTCGCATGAAACACATCGGGCGGCAACGGGGAATCGTCTTCCTCGACGTCCCAGAACGCGTGGCATTCAATTGCTCGCGCGGATTTGGGGTTGTAACTCAGCGTCAAGACGGCCCCCAGCGCAACTGCCATCGCCGCGAGTCTTACGACAGACATTGGCTCCTCCTTGATCAGGTGGACTGAACCTCTAGGCGTCAAGCGCCCGAGAATGTGGGTGTCATAGCGTTTATGTCTGCGCGGATTCGAAAAAATGTGACCTAGCAAATGCGAGATCACGAATGTGGCTTCGCAAATGCTATCTCACAAATGCTGCTTCGCAAATGCGACGTTGCCAACGCAGCTTAGTTGCGAACAGATATGTACGAACGGCCTTGTGATGATGCTCACTGCTTGTCGCGGAATGTCGATGCTAATAAGAGCCAGAATCGCTGATTTGGTTTATTTGCCCATCGACGACGAGGGCGTAGCGAACGCCGGCCACCCTCCGTCCGTTCCGCCATCGTGGCGTCAAAACACGTTGCGGATTTCGTGGCCAGTTTGCACTCTGGCGACGAGGGCTTTTTCGCCGACCTGGTCCACGTGCACAGTGTTCAGGTTAGGCGCCATTGTCGACGATATGCCGCGGACGTCGACGAGGAGCGGGACCTCGTGCAGGCCACGTGGGTGCTCGTGTGGGAGAACCGTCGAGGCTATACGGGCCGCGGATCTTTCGCGGTGTGGCTTCACCGGCTGTCGCGAACCGTCTGTACCCGCGCCGTGCGCCAGCGAGTTGACGCCGTCAAGATCGACGAGACGGTGTTCGAATCAGTCTCGGCGGATGGCCAAGATGCGATCGAACAGCAGAATCTCGAAGATGATCGACTCGACCTGATTATGTCACTTCCAAAGAGACGTCGAGCCGTTGTCCTCGCTAGACTCTGCGCTGGCCTAAGTACGGAGGAGACCGCGGCAATGCTTCACTGCAGACCTGGAACGGTTAAAGCGACTCTTCACAAGGCCATCAAGTCGCTTGTTGCGGCCACTCGGAAGGTTACGGACTAGCAAACTGTGACATCGGCGTTCGTCAGTTATTTGCGACCGGATGCATTTTTGAGTGCGCGGCTGATCGCGAGAAGAACATTTCGCCGATGTCAGGCAACTCGGCTGGCGCACAATCCGTGACGACGTCCAATTACTGAATCGCTACGCGGACGTGGGCACGTCGCGCTGCCGATGATTGCGTACGTCGCGGTAGTTCTCGCGGGATTTACGCTGAGGCTACACATCACCGGATCGTTATTCGCGATCGCTTGCGCCGCATTGTCATTCCTGTTCATCGGCAGTCACATTGCGTGGGACACAATCCTGTACATAGTCTTGGATCGTGCGCCAGATGTCGGCAACGAGTCAAGACGAGTACGGCGCAGCCTGGCCGCCGCCCTTTGTCAATCTTGCGCCGTTTCCGAACTCAGGAGAACGTTCGGAGACCTCTTCCCATCGTCCATGAAGAATCTCGCCTTCATCGCCTCTCTCCTCGCCGCTGGCTCGCTGCACGCGCAGGACGCGTCCATTGTTTATCGCCTCGGTCGAGATACGGTTGCCGTCGAGCAATTCTCGCGCAGCGCCACACGCTTCGCCGGCGAAATGGTCACGCGCTCCGGCGCCGCCGTCACGCGCACGCAGTACGAGATCACCCTCGCCAACGGCAAGCCGACCGCTGCGGTGATTCGTCGCCGACAGGCCGACGGATCACCGATTCCGAACAACCCACAGGAGGTCCGCTTCGCCTTCGGTGCCGATTCTGCAAGGCGCGAAATCGTGTGGCGGGACAGCACACAGACCGCCTCGTTCCGCGGTGCGAATGCGTTCCCCGCCCTGCCCGTTTATGCCTACGCTCCGTTCGAGTTGATCTACGCACGCGGCGCCGGCGCGCGCGACTCGGTCCCTGCGATCCCACTCGGCGGAAACAACATCGGGGTCGTCGGACTGCAGACACATGCGGCCGACACATTGCGCATGCGTGGCGGCGCATACCCCATGCTCGTGCGTTTCGACCGCGACGGTCGCCTTCAGACGACGGACGGCATTTTTACAACGAACAAGGCGATTGGAACGCGCAGCGCAGGGCGAGTCGACATCGCGGCGCTCGCGAAGGCGATGAAGCCGACAGGCGTGTTGTCTCCGCGCGCGACGGCCTATGCGGCGTTCGACCGCGGACCGATCTTGATCAACTATGGTCGTCCAGCCGTGCGCGAACGGAGCGTGTGGGGCGGGACACTCGTGCCGTTCGACTCGGTTTGGCGCGTCGGCGCGAACGAGGCAACGCATCTCGCAACATCGAAAACGATCGTCGTCGGCGACATGACGCTCGCGCCGGGAATGTACTCATTGTGGATTCAACATACGCGCACCGGCACATTTCTCATTGTCAACAAGCAGGTCGGTCAGTGGGGCACGGAATACCAAGCGTCACAGGACATCGGACGAGTAAAGATGGATTTCGCGCGCACACCGGAGCACATCGAGGATTTCACGATCACCATTCGGCCGACGGCAGCGAACCGCGGTGCGATCGACTTTGCTTGGGGCGACTCCGTCGCGACGGTGAGCTTCACGGTTCAGCGGTAGCCGTCGGATCGAGGATCTTGCTGGGATCGCGCCGGGCATGCGTGCGTTTCCTCGCGCAGAGTTGATAGATTCGCTCGAGCGCGACCCTGGTGTTCGGCGCGAGTGCGGGCGCCGACCCAGCCTCGATTCCCTGTTTGCTGAACGGACACTGACAGCCGGGGCGATACCAACATTCGCCGCGCGCTTTGTGCTCCAGGTTCGGCTCGTCCAGGAACTGCGTCGGCGGTTTGATGCCCCATGCATCGACCCACGTCGGATTCTCGCCGCCGAGGGTGTGCATCGTCTCGAGCGTCGTCTTGCAGCCGTGTGCGATGCTCCGTGCTTGATCCTCGCGACGGAAGCCGAGCATCGGGTGGAACGCGAAGGTGCCGCACAACCATTGCGGCTTCACGCACACGACCTCAAGATCGAGCGGGACGTCCGCGTCGGCCCGCGGCGACGGGTCCGCGTTCATGATCGTGCGCAGCGCGCGCTGCGTCGACGCATAGTTGTCGATTTTCCCGTTGTAGCTCAACTCACGTGATCGGCGGAACATCTCGATCCATCGCTTCACCGTGAACGCCGCCGCCGCGTCGCTGAGATCGGGACGTTCGACCTCGAGCGATCCAGTGAACAGCAGATGCGGCACCGACACACCGCCGACGACCGGTCGCGCGGCGACTTTGCCGGCGTTGTACGCGGAATGCAGAAAACGCGCGACGGCGTCGAGCGGAAGGTTGTCCATCACGCCGCCGTCGATGTATTGCTCGACTTTGCTCGTCTCAGGAATCACCTCCCACGTCCAACGCGGCCGGAAGACCGCAGGGAAGGCGCTGCTCGCGAGCAGCGCTTCGACGAGCCGAGGCTTCTGCTCACGCGACGTCGCGGGAACGTGCAGTGTGTCGAGGCGGCCGCACGTGAGGTTCGTCGCCGTCGCGATGAACTGAATTCCACTCGATTGGAGTTTTGTGATGAACTCCGCGGCCGGATCGCCGCCCAGTGCCGACTTTCCGTCCAACACGTGTTCGGCGATCAAGAGAGCGAGCGGTTCCGATCCCAGGATCTCGCTGCCGACGGCGCCACGCTCGAGCCACTCCTGTGCGTAGACGCCCAGCAGGGACTTGACGTCGTCGTAGCGACGCATGCGGAAGGCGTGCGCGAGGTCGCGCGACTCGAAGGGGCTGAGGTAGAGCAGCCGCTCGAGACCCGCGAGCACTTTTCTGAACTCGCGGCCAAACCGTTCGGTCCTCGAGCGATCGTAAACGCGGAACGCGGTGTCGATGTCGCGCAGCGAGAAGGTCGTCGCTCCCGCGCGCAAGGTGAAGTTTCTGATGAAGTCGGAGAAACGATCGGTCAGCACCAGACGGTCGACCGCAAGATACGTTGCGCACATCCGCAGCAGGCGACGACGGCGTTCGCTCACGTCGGCCGCTGGCGTCGCGAACAGTCGCGCCGCCATTGCAGCGGTGATCGATCCGATCGACGAACCGGCAATGAGATCCGGCTGCGCGCCCACTTCGCTCAAGCCGGTCATGACGCCCGCGAGGTACACTCCGCGGAACACACCACCGCTGAACAGCAGATTGACCGTCGGCCGCTCGACGCCAGGAGTCGCACTGCGCGGCAGCGGCCACGGCATCGCCGTCTCGAATCGCGTCGTCTTTTTCCGAGCGGGCGCGTGCGGCGGCTCTTCCCCATTCTCGCTGATCGCCGCCACGGGGCCGGACGTGCGCAGCGGATAAATCGTTGCACCCTCGTTCGTCTCCATCGGCCAGAGCGGCAGATTCCGACTTTCGTTCGGCACGCGAAGTGACTGCGTGCTGACCGTTGGCGATGCCGTAGGCCCGTGTCGAACCGAGCATGCGCGGCAGACTTCCGGAAGACCCGGCCCGCCGGCTTTGCTCGAGCCAGGCAACGTGCCGTCGGGACCGACGCGTTCCTCGATCACCCGCCGGCATGGAATGACATCGCTCGAGCCGGGAACGAGTTTGTCGTCGAGCAAGACCTCGAGCGACAGGCGGCATCCCTGCGCGACGGATTCGACGATCAGCGCACGGCGCTCGGTGAGACTTCGCGCGGCGAGGAGTCGTTCGTTGAGCGATGCGCCCGCGTCGAGGTCGATGGGAAAGAGGCTCGCGCGAAGAAACCGCGGCTTGTCTCCGCGAGGCTCGCCCTTCTCTCGTCCGGGCCACCACGTGGCACGATTGCCGGGCAGCGCGCGTGTGACGAGCCCCATCGTGCGACGATCGAGCGTGGCGTCGCGAAACGCGCGCAACGTCATCGCGCGCCGTGAGCTGTCTACTAAACCAGAATACTCATCAGCCTCGACGCCAAGCTCGCTTGCGCCGAGTGGCAACGAGCTCGCCGGGTAGATGTGGACGGCCGTTGCATCCTCGTGCACCAGTGGTGTGAGATACGACAGCAGTGCGCGCGACGGCTCGTTTGCCACGACGGTTCCATCGATGTACCAGGAGTCTCCGCAATGCCGCGCCTCGAAGAACGGGGGCATCGCGGTCGCGGCGAGCAGCGCGTCCACCACGGGCGTCTCGTCGGATAATACCCTGAGCTGTCCCGTCTGCACGTTCGCCGCCATCGGCGCGACGTGGATCGGCGATTTGTGCGCCGCGTAGTCGCGCAACGTCCGTCGGCTCGCGACGATGTCTTCCGGCGGCTCGGCGTCGAGATGCTGCGTCGTGAGCGCCGCCTCGACGATGGCGTCCATGTTGTTCGCACCGTGATAGGTGGGGTCGAACAACTTCACGAACCAGCTGCGCAGCGGATATGGATCCAGCAGCGCGTCGGAGATGCCGTAGTATCGAAGAATCCGATCGGTGCTCAGCCACGCGCGGAGACGGAAGGCGACGAGGACCGCCAGCGCGAACACGACGATCCACGGGATCTGCATCTTGGTCGCCGCGTGCAGCCAACTATCGAGCGACGCCGCGTCCACCGCGTGGTGAAGCTCCTCGAGGATGAGTTTCGCCTCGTCACTCGAGTAATACGCGATGACCGCAACCGCCGACACGACGAGCACGAGCGGCAAACCGGTCACGACTCCGAGGACAAGGAAACCTCCGAGCCAACGCACACCGCGACCGAGGCCTTTCGTGATCGCGCCGCGGAAGAGAATCGAGCCGGCCGTCGTGCCGACCTGGCGCTGGCTGCCCAACTTCGCAATGATGCCTGCGACGAATTGTACGAGCTGATCGCAAGTGACTCTCGGAATCGGTGCGGCGAACACCCTGAACGCGCGGCGGGCCCACCGCGACTGCGCCACCCATTCGCCGAATCGATCGGCGTGCGGCGCGATGGCGATCTGCACGAGACGAACACCAATGGGTGCGAGCGCTACGACGTTGGCCGCGACGACTTTCCACAGACGCCACGCTTCGACCGTGAGACCGGCCCACCGCTTCCACAATGGGCGCACTTCCGCGAGCGCACGCATGCCGAGGATCGCGCGCGTGACGCGAGCGATGGAGCCGATGCTGACGTCGAGGTTCAGCAGGTCATTCGTGAGCTTGATGAGTCCCGCGCGCGAACGCGCCGCGCTCAGACGATCGGCGCGCTCTGGCTCCTTGTAGATCGGAAGATCGGTGGGTTTGAGCGGCTTCTCGGCGTCGACCTGATAGATGTCAGGCAAAAACGCGGCGAGGACTTCCTCCGGCGATTGGCGATAGGCCTCGAGCACTTGGCGAAACCGCGCGACCTTCGCTTCGCGAATCTCGTCTGGCGTCGCGCCTGGCGCGCCCGCTTGCAGAATCTCGGCGGCGGCGACGGCGTTGATCGCGCCGGTGGAGATTCCGACGACGACGTCGGGCGGCGCGGAGTTGCTGACGAGCAGCGCATGGACGCTGCCGAGTTGCATGGCGGCGTCGAAGAGTCCGCCGGCGAAGGCCAACGCGCGGACCGGTTCACCGGGCTGTCCGATGCTGGCGCGCGGGTCGCGTGCGGCGTTCGGATCGTATCTCGTTGGGGCAGAGTGACGCGGTGTGCGGACCGGCATCGGGCTCGCGATTAGGGTGGGTTCGTCGGTTGTCGTCACGAGGGAGTGCAGCGACCGAGGATCTGCTTTTCATCCGCACTTCGATTGGCGGCATCCTTGGCGGACTGTCAACATTTCAGTACGCGGATGGTGCTGATGACGCGGATCGTCGCGGATCCGCGTCAAACGGCCTAATCAGTCCATGATCCGCAGTTCAAATTGTTAGAGTTATCTATTACAATAGATCAGATGGCCGCTGCACTTCATAGTGTGTTTTGCAATCCTCTCGTCAACGCAATCCGTGACATCCGCAGCTCACAATGCTCTTGACACCAGGTTGTATGGCTGCGGATTTCGCGGATTTCGCGGACACACCAGCAGTTAGGAGAGTTCAGTCGCGCTCGGATGGCATCGTAGGCTTCGCTGAGGATGACACTCCGCTCATCACGACTCAAAGATGACGTGATATTTCTCTGAACTTTCTCCGCGTCCTGCCTTTCACATCCGCGGTTCCTCCGCGCCCTCCGCCGCCCTCCGTGGTCAACCCCCCGCACGCTCCAGCGACGGACGCTGCGACCCGGGCAACACCGGTGGGCCCGACGACGCAACCGTATGCTCGCCCCGATGACGCTCGTTGATCACGTCCGTGACTGCCTGAATGACCTCGAGCTTCTTCACCGCCGAACCCGGACACGCATGCGTCGTCAGAGGATCCTCACGATGGAGCCGGATCGTTTGCGGATCGAGACCGAGCACCGCCGATAGCGACGCCATCGCTTTTACCGCATTGGCCCGAATCGCGAGCCCGCGACCGTCCGTGAACGACTCGGCATCGTAGTCGCCGAGCATCTCGATTCCGAGCGCCAGCTTGTTCCACGACGGTGAGTGGGTGCCCGACATCGTCAGCGGCGTGAAAACCCAGATCTGCTTGTCGTCGACGAAGAGATGCGGGCCGGCACGCCATTCCTGCGTATCACGATAGAACGCCTCGAGGTCCCGAATGTGACTCAGCGCAAACCCATTTGGCCGCTCGGCCAGCGACGGAATCTGTGTGTTGTGCAAGACGATGAACGACGGCCGCCACGCGTCCCACGTCAGCGTATGACAATACTCATCGAAGGCGTCTGCGTCGAACGCCTTGGCCACGATGCCTTTCCATCCAGCCATAGATTGCTCCGCGTCGTGCGGTTGAGTGTTATGAACCTCCTCTCCTGCCCGCTCAGAACGGCGTGTGGACCGACAGACCCGCGTCGAAGCTGAAGTAGTTGACGCCCTGCCCAGTCGCGGGCGGTGCGGCCACGCCCGGGATTTTCGCCTTCAACTCCTGTCCGACGTACCGGACTTGCGGCATGAAGCTCAGGATGCCAAGCAGCCTGACGTCGAGGCCGAGGCCAATCTCGTAGCCCGGCGCTCTGTCGGCAGTCAACACGTTCGTCGACGAACCGCCGTAGCCCCCTTTGAGATCGTTGAACGTCACCCCTGCCTTGACGAACGGATGCAGCAGCCCCGCAATCGGCGGCGACAGCTTCACACCGCCGCTCACACCCTGGAGCGCGTATTTGCCATCGGTCTGACACGTCTCCGTCTCGCAGTCGAACTTGACGTGATCAAAGCCGGCGTAGATGCCGAACATGTTCAGCGACAAGCCGACCTCGAGTCCGTACCCGAAACCGCTTTTGGCACCCTCGATGAGCGCGTCATTCGCCGTCGACGAGCTTTGGGCTTCCGAGAACGCACCGGTCGGAATACTGCCAGATCCACGAAGCGCGATCGAGATCGACTGCGCGGACAGCGCCGACGCGGCCAGCGTCAGCAGCATGGCGGGCACGACGGCCTTTCGAGTTGTTTGCATGGGATGGATCGGTGGAGGGGACCGGCTGAACGACGCGGAGGCTAGCGTTTATGGTTTAGGCATGACGTGTATTGAAGAAGTGACGTACGAGTTTCAACGCGCCGCCGCCGCGGCGAGGGAAAGTCGCACCCTGCTCCGCACCGAATCGGTCGTCGAGATCGTGCCGCGCAGCTGGAGCCTTCGATCGACGATCAGCAAACGGTACGCTGTCGGCTCGCCGGGACCAGCTTTCCCCGACCGCAATTGAATCTCGAGTCGTCGTGGATCGAACGTCCCGTAGACTTCGCTCTCCCCTTCCGACAGTCGCACTGGTTGACCGTATTGCTCTTGTTTTTCCGACGCCGCGATCCACCGAACGTGGCCGGATGCTTTCTCGCCCTGGAAGGTCAACGACAACTCGATCGACGACGTCGCACCTTCGGCGCGCGTCCACTCACCCACCCAGCTCTTTAGACGGCCGTCCAGCAGCGGTTTCACGTCGATCGTGTCCGTCGGCGATGTGGGCCCGGTCGGCGTCCTCATCGAGTCCGACGACGTCCCGGTCGCCCCGGTCTTCGGCGCGGTGGGCGGCTGGCGCTGCGCGCCCGACGACACGACGATCGGCCGCAAACCCAACCGCTCGGCGCATTTGTCATATGCCTTGTTCGCCGTCGAGTTGTTTTCGCCGAGTATGGTGGTGCGGTCCTGGGCGCTGAGACAGCCGCTCGTGGCGGAGGCGAGGTAGGTGCGAAGGTCCGGCCAACTGGCACCCGCCGGTGGTGCCGAACGATCGAGATCCCATATGCGAATTGTCGAATCGGACGCGGTGATGAGCGACGATCCCGACCCGAACGAGAGCGCAGCCACGGGACCCGGCGTTCGCAAATAAATCGAGTCGCTCGAAGAGCCGCGAATCGGAATCACGAGCGTGTTGCCAGACACGCTCGACAGCGCGACGTGCTCGCCCTTGCGATCGACGGCGAGCCCCGTGGCCAACATCGTTCGACGTTGCCAGATCGTCGGTCCGATCTGATCCCACACCACCGCCGAGCTGTCCTGCATCACGACGCCGATGTAGTTGCCGCTCGTGCTCACGGTGAACAGTCTCGGCGTCACTGAACGCGTGAGTATCGGTGCGTACGGCGACCGGGTGCTCCACAACTGAAAACCGCGCACACCACCGACGCCGAACGTGCTGCCGTCGGCGCTGAATGCCGCGCCGCCGATTGCGTCGCCGCGCGGGTGAATCTGTCTCGACGTCCACGTGCAGCAGCCCGAGCGACTCCACGACGTAAACGAGCCGTCGCGATTGACCGCCAACAGTGCGTGATCCGACGTCAACGCGGCGCCGACTGTCTGCGTGCCGGTCGGCAGACTGCTCGATTGACGTCCCGGCGTCCACGTTGGAGAAGCGTCGCCGACGCTGTCAGCGAGAACGAGAAGCGATCCGTCTTTTCGCGCGACGAGCACCGCGCGTCCATCGGGACTGAAGCTGCCACGCAACGCATTCGTGACAGGAAGCTTGAGGAGACGGCCGTTGTCGGCTTTCACCGTGCGGAGAAATGCGCTGCCGTCGGCAGTTGTCGTCACGACGTACGTGCCGCGCGCGTTCACTGCCGCCGACGCAATCGCGCCCGGAATCGGAAACACCGCGACGGGGAGTCGATTCGCCGCGATTTCTCTTCCGCGCGCGAG
>Ga0126377_10001833_pt1 | contig 14196 bp, 12 predicted proteins | sample PanSoiMetPlot_22_FD_92647 | JGI IMG/M metagenome (GOLD analysis project Ga0126377, IMG submission 92647) | Tropical forest soil microbial communities from Panama - MetaG Plot_22 | ecosystem: Environmental > Terrestrial > Soil > Tropical forest > Bulk soil | place: Panama | collected 2016-02-17
GATGCACTGGCCGCGGTCGCCGAGGGCTATCCGGACGACCTCGACACCAGCCGGGTCGGCTTCAAGGGCTGGTCCTACGGCGGCTACCTCGCCGCGATGGCGGTGCTGCGCCGGCCGGACGTGTTCCACGCGGCAGTCGCCGGCGCCCCAGTCACCGACGTGCGGCTCTACGACACGTTCTACCAGGAGCGCTACCTCGGTCATCCAGACGACAACCCCGACGTCTACGACCGCAACTCGATCATCGCGGACGCCCCGAAGCTGGAGCGGCCGCTGCTGATCATCCACGGCACCTCCGACGACAACGTGCTGTTCGCGCACACCCTGCGGCTGTCGTCGGCATTGCTCGCGGCCGGCAAGGCGCATCAGGTGCTGCCACTGTCCGGCGTCACGCACATGACGCCGCAGGAGGTCGTGGCGGAGAACCTCGAGCTGCTGCAGGTGCGGTTCCTCAAGGAGTCGCTCGGCATCTAGGCCTCCCGGTCCGCTGGCGGTAGGCAAATCCTGAGACACGCCGGCGTGTTTCGGGATTTGGCTACCCCCAGCGGGCGCGGGCGCCTGCCCGGCCGCGCGGGCTAGAGCTGGGCTCGGATCAGGGGCAGTCGGTCCTCGAGCCGGGCGAGTGTCCGCCGCATGCGGGCCGGCTCGCCGACCTGGGCCAGGTTGAGCATCCCGGGGTCGCCGGCCCGCTGTCCGGCCTCGATCCGTTCGCCTGCGGCCGTCATGCGGAGTACGACGGCGTCGAGGATCGCGACCGGGTCGACGTCGCCGTACGCCTCGGCCATCAGCCGCAGTCGCCGGGCGGACTCGTCGATCGGGATCGGCTTGGCGAGCGGCAGCGTGTTCCAGGCGACGAAGGCGACGTCCTCGATCGGGCGGCCGGGCCCGGCCATGTCCCAGTCGACGACGCCGGTCACCCGGTCGTCCTGAACCCGCCAGTTGTAGGCCCCGGCGTCGTGATGGCAGACGATCTCACCCGGCCCGAGCGATCGACCGGGCTGGTTGCGCCACGGCAGAGCCGGGTCTGGCCGAAACGTCGCGACCGCGTCGTGGAACCGGCGCAGCCAGCGCAGCCCGTCGGCAAGCACCGCATCCGGGGCGATCTCGCGCATCGTGTCGACCGACCGACCCGGGAGGTAGGACAGGATCTCCCGATCGCGAGCGTCCCGCCCGAGCACCCGTGGTACGCCGTCCAGCCCGGTCGCGTGGAGATGGGCGAGCAGCGCGTGTACGGCCGGGGTCCACGGCCCGGTCGGCCGGCGTACCGTCGCGCCGATTCGGACCGCACCGCCGACGTTGCCCAGGTCGAGCGGTGAGCCGTCGAGCAGCGGCTCCCGCAACGCGGCGACGAAGGGCATCTCGGCCGCGAGCCACTCGACATCGTCGAGCTCCTCCGGACCCAGCCATCGGATCGCGTCGTGCTCGTGCGGGATGGGCTCGCCGGAGCGCAGGACCGCCTCGTACACCCGAAGGGTCAGCCCACGACCGAGCGGCTGCTCGCCGGGCAACCGGCGTACCACCTCGACCTCGCAGCCGAGCTCCTCCCGGATCTCGCGTACCGCCGCGATCTCCCCGGTCTCGCCCGGATCGACCTTGCCGCCCGGGAACTCCCATCGCCCGGCATGCTCGGCCGGACGGGTCCGACGGGCGGCCAGCACCCGGCCGTGCCGCACGATCGCGACTCCGGCCACGAGGCGGTCCGAAACGGCGTCAGCTCTGTTCATCGCCGGCCCAGGCTAGCCGTATCGAAGCCGACTCAGAGCCGCGTCGAAGGCACCTGGAGCGGCGCTGGATGTGGGATACCGCACGGGTGAGTGCATGGCCGAGAGGGGGTGAGTAGGGTGCTGTCCGGCATGCGGCCACCCGACGAAGGAGACGGAATTGGCCACCGGAATCGCTGGACCCGGCAGGGCCCAGATCGACGCGAAGACGCTGCGTACCGACCGCTGGTGGCTCTACCCGCTGGGGATGGCCCTCGTCCTGGGCTTCTTCGTCGTGTACGCCACGGTCCGCATCTTCATGAACGACGACTACTGGGCCGCCGACGAGCACTACCTGACGCCGATCTACTCGCCGTGCGTCAGTGACTCCTGTGTCCCAGGATCGAGCCATTTCGGCACCTTCCTGCCGGAGATGCCGGTCTTCATCCCGATCGCCCTCATCACGTTCATCGTGCTCGCCGGCTTCCGGGGCTCGTGCTACTACTACCGCAAGGCGGGCTACCGGTCGTTCTTCCTGGCGCCGATGGCCTGCGCCGTGCCAGAGCCGCACAAGAAGTACACCGGTGAGTCGCGGCTGCCGCTGATCCTGCTCAACGTGCACCGCTACTTCTTCTACTTCGCGTTCATCTTCGGTGCGATCAACATCTACGACGCGATCATGGCCTTCCACGGCCTCGACGGCGGCATCGGGATGGGGCTCGGCACGATCATCATCTGGATCAACCTGGTGATGTTGTGGGCGTACACGCTGTCGTGCCACGCCTGCCGGCATGTGGTCGGAGGGCGGCTGCGCAACTTCTCCAAACACCCGTGGCGCTACCGCTATTGGACTTTCGTGTCCAAGCTGAATACAAGGCACGGCACCTTCGCGATGATCTCGCTAGTCACCGTGATCGCGACCGACGCCTACATCATGTCGGTATCGGCGGACTGGTTCTCCGACCCGCGCCTCTTCAACTAAAGCAGTACCAAGGACAGGATTCATGGCCGAGTTTGAACGTCACTCCTACGACGTCGTCGTGATCGGGGCCGGCGGCGCCGGGCTTCGAGCTGCGATCGCCGCGCACGAAGCCGGCGCCCGTACCGCCGTCGTCTGCAAGTCCCTGCTCGGCAAGGCGCACACCGTGATGGCCGAGGGCGGTGCCGCCGCCGCGATGGGCAACCTGTGGCCGGAGGACAACTGGAAGGTCCACTTCCGCGACACCATGCGCGGCGGCAAGATGCTCAACAACTGGCGGATGGCCCAACTCCACGCGCAGGAGGCGCCGGACCGGGTGCTCGAGCTCGAGACCTGGGGGGCGCTGTTCGACCGGACGCCGGACGGACTCATCTCGCAGCGTGACTTCGGCGGCCATCGCTACGCCCGGCTCGCCCACGTCGGCGACCGCACCGGCCTCGAGATGATCCGTACGCTGCAGCAGCGCACGGTCGCCCTCGGCATCGACGTCTACATGGAATGCACCGTCACCGAACTGCTCAAGGACGGCGACAAGATCAGCGGCGCGTTCGCCTACTGGCGCGACAGCGGCCGCTTCCTGGTCTTCGAGGCGCCGGCCGTCGTGCTCGCGACCGGTGGCATCGGCAAGTCCTACCAGGTGACCAGCAACTCCTGGGAGTACACCGGCGACGGTCACGCCCTCGCGATGCGGGCCGGCGCGTCCCTGATCAACATGGAGTTCGTCCAGTTCCACCCGACCGGCATGGTCTGGCCGCTGTCCGTACGCGGGCTGCTGGTCACCGAGTCGGTGCGCGGCGACGGCGGCATCCTCAAGAACTCCGACGGCAAGCGGTTCATGTTCGACTACATCCCGGAGTTCTTCAAAGCCGAGACGGCCGACACGGTCGAAGAGGCCGACGGCTGGTACGACGACAAGAAGAACAACCGCCGCCCGCCGGAGCTGCTGCCGCGTGACGAGGTCGCGCGGGCGATCAACTCGGAGATCAAGGCCGGCCGCGGCACCGAGCACGGCGGCGTCTACCTCGACATCGCGTCGCGCCGGTCGCCGGAGTACATCAAGCGCCGGCTGCCGTCGATGTACCACCAGTTCAAGGAGCTGGCCGGCGTCGACATCACCAAGGAGCAGATGGAGATCGGCCCGACCTGTCACTACGTGATGGGCGGCGTCGAGGTCGACCCGGACAGTGGCATGTCGATCGTCGACGGCCTGTTCGCGGCCGGTGAGGTCTCCGGCGGCATGCACGGCTCGAACCGGCTCGGCGGCAACTCCCTGTCAGACCTGCTGGTCTTCGGGCGACGCTGCGGCGACGGCGCCGCCGAGTACGCCACCTCCGTCGCAGCGAGTCGTCCCAAGATCGACGAGGCGTTGGTCGACGCGGCAGCCGAGGCCGCGCTCGCGCCGTTCGCCGAGTCGGGCGACGAGAATCCGTACACCGTCCAGCGCGATCTGCAGGAGACCATGCAGAGTCTGGTCGGGATCATCCGTCGCGAGGGCGAGCTGGTCCAGTCGCTGGAGAAGCTGGCCGAGATGAGCAAGCGGGTGCCACAGCTGTCGGTCGAGGGCAACCGGCAGTACAACCCCGGTTGGCATCTCGCGCTCGACCTTCGCAACATGCTGGTCGTCGGCGAGTGCATCGCGTCGGCGGCGCTGGAGCGTACCGAGTCGCGCGGCGGTCACACCCGCGAGGACCACCCCGGCGCCTCGGACGAGTGGGGCAAGATCAACCTGGTCCTCACCCTGGACGACGGCGGCGACGTCCAGCTCAAGCACCAACCACTGCCGCAGATGCCCGATGATCTCACCGAGCTGATCGAGACCCAGGGCTGACCGGGCACGGCTGATAGGCAGCGTTAGATAGAGAGGGCGAAGCACTCATGGGCTACGACCTGGCGATGCGGGTGTGGCGCGGTGACGGCGACGGCGGCGACCTGCAGGACTTCACGGTGCCGGTCGAGGACGGCGAGGTCGTTCTCGACGCCATCCACCGGCTGCAGGCCACCCAGGCCGGCGACCTGGCCGTGCGATGGAACTGCAAGGCCGGCAAGTGCGGCTCCTGCTCGGCCGAGGTGAACGGCCGGCCGACGCTGATGTGCATGACCCGGCTGTCCGACTTCGACCCGGCCGAGACGCTGACCGTGACGCCGTTGCGTACGTTCCCGGTGATCCGCGATCTGGTCACCGACGTGTCGTACAACTACGAGAAGGCAGCCGAGCTCCCCTCCTTCGCGCCCGCACCGCCGGACGCCGACGGCAAGCGCCGGATGATGCAGGCCGACGTCGAGCGCGGCCAGGAGTTCCGCAAGTGCATCGAGTGCTTCTTGTGCCAGAACACCTGCCACGTGATCCGCGACCACGAGGAGAACAAGCCGGCCTTCGCGGGTCCGAGGTTCTTCCTGCGATACGCCGAGCTCGACATGCACCCGCTGGACACCAACGACCGTCGCGAGCTCGCCCAGGACGCAGCCGGGCTCGGCATGTGCAACATCACCAAGTGCTGCACCGAGGTGTGCCCCGAGGGCATCAAGATCACCGACAACGCGATCATCCCGATGAAGGAGCGCGTGATCGACCGCAAGTACGACCCGCTGGTCTGGCTCGGCAGCAAGATCAGGCGCCGTACCGACGACCGCACCGAGGTCTAGCCGCCCGGCACGGGTCTTGGAGTTCAGGTCGCTACGGCAGCCACAACTCCAAGTCCTTGGTGAGGCAACTCGACGACACTTGTCCTACCTTGGCCCACATGGACACTGTTGACCTCGGCGACCTGCGTCGGCGAGCCATGGATCTGGTCCGCCGGGTCGAAGCCGGCGAGGAGATCACGATCTCGGTCGCCAGTCGGCCAAGTGCGCGCCTGGTGCCAATCGGACCCAAGGCCTGGCGCACCTACGACGAGGTCGCGGATGTATTGGGAGTCGCCGACGACCCCGACTGGCCGCGAGATCGAGACCGCATCGACGACAACTCCGCGTGACCGGCTGGTTCAGTCGCCGGCGACCTCGGGCTGGGCCTCCGGGGCCGGTGCCTGCGCGTCGGTCGACTCGCGATGCAGCCGGCGTGGGAAGAACAGCGCCGGGATCATCACGAAGGCAGTCAGGATCAGCGCCGTCCAGAAGGCGTGCTGATAGGCCGTCGCCAGCAGTGGCGCGACCTGATCGTGGACGGCCGCCGGGATCGTACTGATCTGGCCGGCTCCGCCCTGCGAGGGGATGCCCGCCGCATCGAACTCGCTGGTCAGCTGCCGGGAGAAGACGAACACCAGCAGCGCGCCACCGAGTGAGCCGCCGACCTGCTGGATGGCCGAGATGGTCGGCGTCGCCCGGGACATCGAGGCGCGCGACAGGCGGGAGTACGACGTCGCGATGGTCGGCATCATCGTGGCGCCGAGGCCGAGACCGCGTACGAACAGCGCGAGGGTGAGCAAGACGTACGACGTGTCGGTGCCGACCTGGGTGAACGGGAAGGTGCCGATGATCAACAGGATCACGCCGAAGGGCACGACTCGGCCGGCGCCGAACCGGTCCGTGATGCGCCCGGCGATCGGCATCGCCAGCATGGCGCCCAGCCCCTGTGGCGCGACGAGCAGACCGGCGCCCAGCGGGCCCTCGAGACGCACCGACTGGTAGTAGAGCGGCAGCATAAGCAGGCCGCCGAACAATGCGATCGCTACCAGGAAGATCGCGACGGCGCCGGCGGCGAACAGGCGGTTGCTGAACAGTCGGACGTCGATCAATGCCGCCGAGCCGCGTTGCAGGCTGTGCAGCACGAACAGGGTGATCAGCACGGCCCCGGCCAGCAGCCAGCCGAGCACGCCCCAGCCGGAGAAGCTGCCGTGCGCGCTTGCCTGTGACAGGCCGTAGAGCAGGCACACCAGGCCGCCGGACAGCAGCACCAGGCCCCGGGTGTCGAGCCGACCGGCGTCCTCCGTCGGCCGACCGTCCGGCAGTTTCCAGACGGCCAGCGACACCGCCAGAATGCCGACCGGCACGTTGACCAGGAAGATCCAGTGCCAGCTCGCGTACTCGACCAGCAGACCGCCGACGATCGGTCCGAACACCGGTCCGAGCAGCATCGGCACCCCGAGCAGGGCCATCGCGCGCCCGATCCGATCAGGTCCGGCCGCCCGTCCGATGATCGTCTGACCGCCGGGCAGCAACATGCCGCCGCCAAGGCCCTGGATGATCCGGAACGCGATCAGGCTCCCCATCGACCAGGCGAAGGCGCACAGGATCGAGCCGCCGGTGAACAGCACCAGCGAGGTGATCCAGACCGTCTTGGTGCCGAAGTGGTCCATCGCCCAGCCGCTCAGCGGGATCACCAGGCCGACCGCGAGCAGGTAGCCGGTCACGACCCATTGCGCCGTCGAGAGCGAGGCCCCGAGTTGGGCGCTGAGGGTATCCAGGGCGACGTTCACGATCGTCGTGTCCAGGATCACCATGATCAGCCCGGAGACGACGACCAGGCCGGTCACGATGACGCTGCGATCCAGCTTGTCCGTCGCCGCCGGAGTGGCCGGCTGAGCCGCCTCCTGACCGTCCATGTCATCTCCTCATGACACCGCGGTCTACCCGATCTGAATCGCTGGACCAGGATGGGCCGACCGCGGCTGTCGCCGACGTCGATGCCACCTCCCAGCCAGGCTACGTCGCCGCTTTGTGCGCGACCGTACGCAGCGATCGCGGCCACAACCGGACCACGGATCGGGGCACTTCCCGGGCAACAAGACGGCATCCGGATCAGATGTCGTCCAATCACCAGAGAACGTCTTGCGCCGGATGCCCATTCGTCGTAAAACTGTCGTCCAGCGCATGGAGGACAAGATGACCATTGAGGCCGTACCGCTCGAGGAGACCCTGGAGCAACTCGGACTCACCAAGACCGAGGCGAAGGTCTACCTCTGCCTGCTCGACCAATCCCCACTCACTGCCGCGACGATCGCGGATCTGGCCGGTACCTCGCGCAGCAGTGTCTATCTCGTGCTGCGGTCGCTGGTCGCCAAGGGGCTGATCGACGCCGGCGCCGGCTACAGCAGCCGCTACCACGCCGCGCCGCCGACCCGTGCGCTGACCGGACTGCTGGAGCGCAACCGGGCCGAGCTGGCCGCGCGCGAGCGCCACATCGAGCAGGCGCTCCCGGAGTTGACCGAGCTGTTCGAGCAGAACAAGACCGCCGACGGCGAGCTCGTCGAGATCCTGCGTACGCCGGCGCTGATCGGGGAGCGCTTCGACCGGCTGCAGTCGGAGTCGCAGGAGACCATCGACATCGTCGTACGCGGGCCACTCCAGGTGGGCGGGTCCAACGAGGCCGAGCTCGCCGCCCTGCGCCGCGGCGTGCAGTGCCGCGCCATCTACGACCGCAATGTTCTTGCCGAGCCGTCCGTCGATCTCAACCTGAGTGAGTGGACGACGCAAGGCGAGCTGGCCCGGCTCTATCCGGGCGACCTACCAATGAAGTTCGCGGTGTTCGACTCAAACACCGCCATGATGCCGCTGATCGCCCCGGGCGTGAGCGGCATGATCGCGATCCTGGTCCGCAACCCGGAGCTGGGCGCGAGTCTGACCTTCCTCTTCGACACGCTCTGGGAGCGATCCGAGCCCCTGGAGCACAACCTCGCGAGTTCGACGACGCTAGGGCCGGCGTCGCGTCGCTCGGGCGGCACGCCTCGCACAAGCCCGCATGTAGCCGAGACTGATCAGCGAGGACCCCACCATGAACAGCGCCGTTCATGAACGCACCGCCATAGGCAACCAACCTGTCGTCATCTGCATCTCCGACGAGCCGCGCGAGCGTGCCCGCCTGGCCGGCCGCTTCGACGGAGCCGGCGTCATGGTGCTCGCCCGCGACCTGGAGAGCGCCCAGACCTTCCTCGGCCACCTGCAGTCGCAGGCCGCGTCCGAGGCGGCCGAGCTGGAGCGCAACGGTGAGCGCACCGAGCGCGTCGTACGCATCGACGGGCTCCGGCTCAACATCGCGCACCACGAGGCCACCTGGCACGACCGGCCGCTGCAGCTGACACCCCACGAGCTCAAGGTGCTCGGGTGCCTCGCGAGCAGTCCAGGTCGGCTGTGGGCCTACCAACAACTGCACGAGGACGCCTGGGACGACGCGTACTTCACCGGGCCGGCAGCCGTGCAGTCGGTGGTCAAGCGGCTGCGCGCCAAGCTCCGCCAGGCCGGTCTGCCGCTCTACATCGAGGCCGTCCGCGGCGTCGGATTCCGCCTGACCGTCGGCACCGATCTGCGTCTGGTACCCCCGGTTCGAGCACCCCGCTGAAAGCTCGGCATAGTAGCCTCCCTGCAGACAGGTAGAGGCGATGCCAGACCCACGTAGACGCCGCGACAAGCGACGCCGACCAGCCGCTGCTCGGGACAGTTCACCGGCCGGTGGGTCCGGCGATGCAATCCCTGGCGGATCACCGTCCGTATCACCTGACGTGCAGCTTTCCACCTATGCCGACCGCGCCGACGACGCCGCACTCGTCGCCGGCCTGGCGGTCGACGACCCTCCGGCGGCGACCGCATTCGTCCGTCGCTTTCAGGGTCCGGTCTTCGGGCTCGCTCTCTCAGTGACGCGCGATGCCAGTCTCGCCGAAGATGTCGCACAGGAGGCTTTTGTACGCGCCTGGCGGGCCGCCACGACCTACGACTCCCGGCGCGGCTCGGTCGGCACCTGGCTGCTGACGATCACCCGCAACGCCGCGATCGATGCCGTGCGCAGCCGCCGGACCACGCCGACCGACCAGGAGCAACTTGACCAACTCCTCCACGACTCGATGACAGCGCCGGACCCGGCCGAGGCGGCGCTCCGTAGGCTGGAGCGCGAACACGCCGTACGCCGGCTGACCGCGATTCCGAAGGAACAGGCCAGGGCGGTCGTCCTGGCCGTGATCGGCGGCTGTACGGCGGCTGAGATCAGTCAGCGCGAGGGCATTCCCCTCGGGACCGCCAAGACCCGCATCCGCAGCGGACTCCGTCGGCTCCGTCAATCGATGCAGGAGGAGCGCCATGACTGAGCATCCGCTCCATCCTGACGACGAACTCGTCGAGCTGGCGCTCGGCGACATCGACGAGCCCCGGCGCAGCCAGCTGATCCGGCACCTGGTCGACTGCGCGCAGTGCCGGTCCGCCTACGACGCGATCTCGGTCGCCGTCGACGCGGTCCTGCCGGCCGCACCGGACATCGCGCCACCGGTCGGCTTCGACCAGCGGGTCCTCACGACCATCGGCGCGATGAGCGGCTCACCGACCGCCCCGCCGCGGCATCCCTGGCGGGGTCGGCTCCTCGTAGCGGCCGCGGCGGTCGTGCTCGCCCTGGTCGGCGGCGCCGTGGCCGTCTCGGTGTGGGGCGACTCCGAGTCCAGCAACCCACCGCTGGCCGGCGACACATCGCTACTGCGTACGTCCGACGGCGACGTCGTCGGCACCGCGTCGGTCAGCTCGATCGAGGGCAAGCCGGTCGTCGTGATCAGCATCTCGAATCCGGCGGTCGGCATTCCGTACCACTGCCGGATCCTGCTCAAGGGCGGCCGCATGGTCGACGCCGGTCGATGGTCCGTCGACGATCCCGCCGGCAGCACCTGGATCACCAAGGCACCACATGGCCACGTCGTCGGCATGGAGCTGGTCACCGACGACGGCCGGGTGTGGTCCACGGCGCAGTTGCAGTGAGCCGGCGCTGACCCATCAGCACCACAAGTGGCTGATCAGCGCGCCACGAGTGACCGATCAGCCGACCAGCTGGTGCGGGAAGCACCAGCGCCAGGCCTCACCGGTCTCGAAGCTCCGCATCACCGGGTGGTCCGACTCGTGCCAATGGGCAGTGGCATGCCGCTGCGGCGACGAGTCGCAACAGCCGACCTTGCCGCAGACCATGCACAGCCGCAGGTGCACCCATGACGTCCCGTCGCGCAGACAGTCCTCGCAGCCTTCCGGCGTATGGGGCCGCGGCGGCTGCTCGTAGGTCCGCAGGTCCTCGCATCCGGCCTGACTCACCGGGGGCCGCAATTCGGTCTCGCGCGCTTCAGCGCTGCGCTCCACTGCCTTGTCAAGAACCGTCTCCTCCACGTCGAGAGCGCCGAGCACCTGACTCAGCACGTCCTGGTCGACCAGCCCGAGCCTCCGTACTCGGAGCACCTCGGCCCGCTCGGCGATCAGCATCCGCGATCGCAGCCTGGCATAGACCACGCTCGGTGTCTCGGCCTGCGTGCCAAGCAGCTCCCATACGGCATTGGCTCGCTCCAGGCTACGACGGCGCAACCGCTCCACGATCTCGTCCGGCTCGTCGCCGGTGAGCTCGCGATCCAGTGCCCGAAGTCCGGCGGTCGCAGCGCGTTGGTAGACGCTGGCGGCCTGGAGCGCATCCTCGTCGGGGTCCGGACCCGAGACCCGGAGGACGCGTACCAGCCAGGGCAGGCTCAGCCCCTGCAGCACCAGCGTGCCGGCCGTGACCGTGAAGGCGACCGCGACGAAGACCTCCCGATAGGGCGTGTCCTGGGGCAGGAGGAACACCGCGGCCAGCGTCACGACACCGCGCATGCCGGCCCACGAGACGAGCGTGATCGTCTGCCAGGTCGGAGCCGGCTCGGATTCTCGGATCGACGGAATCAAACGTGGCAAGTACGCGGCTGGGAAGACCCAGACGAACCGCAGCACCATGACCGCTAGCAAGGTCAGGAGCGCGGCCGCGACGATCTGGCTCGTCGGCAGGCTGCTGTCGGCCAGATCGTTGACGACCTCGCGTACCTGCATGCCGATTAGGAAGAAGACCGCGTTCTCCAACAGGAACTCGATGGTCAGCCAGTTGGTGCGCTCGAGCACTCTGGCCGTTGCCGACTGGATCATCTGGGCCCGGTGTCCGAGGATGAGCCCGGCCACGACGACGGCGAGTACGCCGGACGCGTGCAACTCCTCGGCCGGCAGGTAGGCGATCCACGGCGTCAGCAACGACACCGCCACGTCGGAGAGGTCGTCCTGGATCCGCCGTCGCACCGCGCCCACGACGAGCGCCACCGCGATGCCGATGGCAACGCCGCCGAGCGCGGACAGGAGGAACTCGCGGGCGATCTGCACCGCTGCGACGGTGCCGGCCATCGCCGCGATCGCGGTCCGCAGGGACACCAGCGCGGTCGCGTCGTTGAGCAGGCTCTCGCCCTGGAGGATCGTCACGACCCGACGCGGCATTCCGACCTTGCGGGCGATCGCAGTCGCAGCGACTGCATCGGGTGGCGCAACGACCGCGCCGAGTGCGAAGGCGGCCGCCCAGCCGACCGGCAGCACCCACCAGACGACGACGGCGACCCCGGCCATCGTGAACAGGACCAGACCGACGGACAGCAAGGCGATCGGACGACGGTTCCGGCGGAAGTCGATCAGCGACGTACGCAACGACGCGGCGTACAGCAACGGCGGCAACAGCCCGAGGAGGACGAACTCTGGCGTCAGCGTGACGTTGTCGATGAACGGCACATACGACGCGACAATGCCCGCCGACAACAAGAACACCGGTGCCGAAAAGCCGTACCGCCGGGCAAGTGCTGTGAAGACGACGACGGTGGCGGCGATGGACACCACCTGTAATGCGACGTGCACGGCGCCAGTCTCCCAGGGCAGCGACGCGCAGACGCCATGCTGCTGAAGAGCCCCATTGTCGACCCGGGTTGCCCTAGTGTGTTGGCCACGTACCATCCACCCCTTCGGAGGAGACATGACCGAGCAGGGCCCCCCGAATCCCAGCGGGGGAGAGGGGCAGCAACAGCCTGGGCAGCCGCAAGGCCAGCCCGGGGGGTACGGTCAGCAGCCGTACCCGCAACAAGGTTCCGAACAACAGCCTGGTGGGTACGGTCAACAGCCGCAGCCAGGCTATGAACAGCAACAGCAACCGGGTTACGGGCAGCAGCCGTATCCGCAGCAGGGATATGAGCAACAGGCTTACGGACAGCAGTACGGCGCCGTGCAGCAATACGGTCAGGGGCCGATCGGCGAGATCCGCAGGACCGGGATCTGCATCCTGCTGTTCATCATCACGTTGGGCATCTACGGCTGGTACTGGTACTTCAAGCGCCACGAGGAGCTGAAGAACCACACCGGCGAGGGCATCGGCGGCGGCGTCGCCCTGATCCTGGCCATCTTCGTCGGCATCGTGATGCCGTTCCTGACGTCCAGCGAGACTGGTAAGGCCTACGAGCGGCGCGGTCAGCAGCCGCCGGTCACTGCCGTCACGGGCTGCTGGATCCTGCTGCCGATCGTCGGCGGCATCATCTGGTTCGTCAAGACCAACGGGGCTCTCAACGACTACTGGCGTTCGCTCGGCGCTCCTGACCCGAGCTGAGTAGCGCCACCTTCTCGCGCCGGGCTTGCGCGTCTTCCCTGGGAGGATGCGCAGGCTCGGTGCGAGTCGCTTGTCCCGGCCCCGAGCTCAGTCGAGTGCTTCGCGCACCTGGCGGGCGATCTCGAGATCCTCGCGGGCGGTGACGACCAGGGTCGCAACGGTGGCGCCGAGGGCGCTCAGATCCGCGTCTGCGTTGGCCTTCGCGTTGGCGTCGGCTTCGATCGCGAGTCCGAGGAAACCCAATCGCGCCACCACCTCCGCTCGGACCTCGGCGGCGTGCTCCCCCACGCCACCGGTGAACGCGACCGCGTCCACGCCGCCGAGCGACGTCACCATCCGGGCCAGCTCGCCGACGACCCGATGTACGTAGACGTCGAAGGCCAGTCGAGCCGCTTGGTCGCCTCGGTCCCGGGCGTCGAGCACCTCCAGCATGTCGCCGGAGGTACCGCTGAGCCCGGCGAGTCCGGCCCGGTGCTCGAGGCCCTCGGACAGTTCGTCGACTGACAGTCCGCCCTCGCGCTCGAGCCACAGCAACATGCCCGGATCGACCGAGCCGGATCGGGTCGCCATGACCAGACCCTCGAGCGGGGTGAATCCCATCGTGGTGTCGACCGAGCGCCCCTGCTTCGACGCGCACAGCGACGCGCCCGCGCCGAGATGACAGGTGACGATCCGAGTCACCGGGTGCGGCGCGAGCAGCTCGACCGCCTGCCGCGCGGCGTACGAGTGCGACAGGCCGTGGAAGCCGTAGCGCCGTAGATCCCACTGCTCCCGCCACGCCGCTGGCAGGGCATACGTGGCAGACGCCGCCGGCAGCGTCGCGTGGTAGGCGGTGTCGAAGCAGGCGACCGCAGGTACGTCCGGCAGCAGCTCGCGGGTCATGCGGATGCCGGCCAGGGCGCGGGGCTGATGCAACGGCGCCAGCGTCGTGAACGACTCGATCCGGACCTCGACCTTGTCGTCCAAAGTCGTTGCCGTACGGAACTCCGGCCCCCCATGCACCACCCGATGCCCGATCGCGTCGACGCCGTCCAGCTCGCCGAGCCAGGTCGCGACCTCGTCAGGCGCATCGCCGTCCCAGTTCTCCAGATGGCGGTCGGACAGCACCTCGTCGTCGGACCCGAGCAGCCGCAGCCGAAGGCTCGACGACCCGGCGTTGACGACGAGGACCCGCATCAGCTGGGCCAGACCCA
>Ga0126377_10001834_pt1 | contig 14196 bp, 2 predicted proteins | sample PanSoiMetPlot_22_FD_92647 | JGI IMG/M metagenome (GOLD analysis project Ga0126377, IMG submission 92647) | Tropical forest soil microbial communities from Panama - MetaG Plot_22 | ecosystem: Environmental > Terrestrial > Soil > Tropical forest > Bulk soil | place: Panama | collected 2016-02-17
TGCGCTGCCGCTGTAGCCGAAGGTGGCTATGCCGGACGCATTTGTGGTGGCACTACCGCCGGTGGGATTGGTTCCGGTAACTGTGAACTGCACTGTGGCATTGGCGATTGGGTTGGCAGAGGGGTCCTTTAATGTAGCGGTGAGAGTCTGAGTTGTTCCTGCCACGTCCGGACCGGCTGTGGCCGGAGTCAGCACCAGCGAGTTGAACACCGTTGGATTGGTGACGGTGGTGTTGGCTGTTGCTGAAAGCTGCCCATAGGAGTTCTGTCCAGCGTCAATCCAGAGTACAACTGCCTGCGCGGAGATGGTTCCGGCTGGCTGGGTGTTGGGAATCAAGTAATTAATCGTTGTCTGGTATGTGGCGGCCGGAGCCAGGGCTGCGACGGTCGGCATCTGCACGCTGCCATCGGGCATGGTCACGGTAAGGTTGACTCCCGTCGCGCTTGCCCCGCCAACATTGGTTGCAGTCAGAGTATATGAAATTGTCGTGCCAGCCTGCGCATTCGCGGGAGCGGTGAGGGCCACCGTCACAATGGGCAAGATTTCAGTGGACGAAACCGACTCAGTGGTTGGCCCGTAGGTCACAGAGTCCGGATCACTCCAGCCGAGGCTTCCGAGGAAGGTAAGCGTGCTGTTGTTGATACCGGCCAAACGGCTCTGGTAAGCAGCATCCGTTTCACTGATGGAGCGTTCCGCCACTGGCGTGACGTGCCAGGTGGTCTGTGTCGTGGTGGACTGTCCCGCAGCCAGCGGAAACGGTGACGCCGAGGCCACAGTGTTGTCCGGATTTGTAACTTGCAAATTGCCGCTGACTGCTGTGCAGCCGCCGGTGTTGTTGAGAGTGAAATTCAACGTGGCATTTTGACTGGGCAGCAGCGTGGCCGGCGCTTGTCCGCTGAAGCTCAGGATCGGAACTCGCTCCATGGAAGAGAAGACCTGCTGGCTCACATCGCCGTAAGCATTGCCATTAGTGTCGCTCCAGGTGACGGTGGCGCTGCTGGTGAGAACTTGACCGTCAGCAGTGGCCAGGCGTGCGAGATATTGGTCAGTCGTCTCATTGGCGCCCTTGGGGGCAAGCGCTGCAGGCGTGAAGTTTACCGGCTGGCTGAAGCTTGATCCTGCCGCAATGCTGGCAATAGAAAATCCCGCAGTTGAGCTGTCTGGCAGTGTGACATTGATTTGCACTGACGAGGCTGGGGCCGACCCAATGTTCGTTGCCGTGACCAGATAGGTCGCGGCAGACCCGGGGGTCACGACCGCCGGTCCGGTTAACGCCAGACTCAGCACCGGCAGTCGCAAGACGCTCTGCGAGAACACATCAACCGGCAAATAATTCTGCTGCTGCACGTCAGTAAATGTCACCTGGCCACTAGCTGTAAAGAAGCGGCCGTTCAGTGCGGACAAGCGTTGTATGTAAGCGATGGAGGATTCTGAGCTCTGGCGAGTGGGAATTGCGGGCGTGGTCGCCTGGAATGTCGTGGACTGGCTTCCGTTTGCCGGAGCAGTTCCAACGTTGACTGATGCTGTTCCGGGCGTGAGACCATCCAGGATCTCGCTGAGAGTTATATTGCTGGCGGCAGTGGCGCTGGAGCTATTGGTGACGGTTGTGCTGATGGTGATCTGCTGGTTTGGCAGCACAGTGGCCGGCTGCGTTTGGCTCGCTGAGACAATGGCTGGCGACGGGAAGACGCCCCCGCAGTTGCCGTCAACAGCGGCAATGGTGCCATTGCCTGGCTGTCCTGGGACCGCGCCATAGGGTGGTGTGTGACTCACCTGTACCACTGCTCCACAGGCGATGTTGCCGAATACTGTATCGCCGCTCTTGTTTATAACCGTGGACACTACCACGTCAATAAAGTTGGGCAAGGTTTCGTTCGGTGGTGAACTTTGTCCCGGCTTGATTTGCCAGCAAGCCGTTGTCAAAGTGCTGGGAGTCGCGTTCACCTGGCACTGCTGGACTGGCGACATCAAACTGGACCAGCCCTTGAACCCAGGACTGACCGCACCGAATGGGCCACTCGTGACCTGGCTCTCCCATTGTGATCCCCAGAAGTTCACCTGCTGGCCGATCTTCAGGCCGCCTGTGTTTCCTCCCCAAATCACGAATCCCGCGGGGAAGTAAACGATGACCGGAACGGTTCTGGTAGACGACTTGAAAAATTGGTCGCCTGCGAAGGAAACCGTTATGGAAGACGGACCAGTGAATTGCGTTCCCAGGGAGATGGTAGTTGCGGCAACTCCGCTGGAATTTGTGGTTGCCGTTGCCGTTACAGTCCCCACCGTGAACGTCACAGTTTCATTCGGAATCGGGGCAAGGCTTTGGGGATCGAATAAGACGGCTGAAACTGGTTGGGGAGCGGAATTTCCCAGTAGCGTATTGCCGGTGTAACGAATGAGCGTCTCGTCCTGGCTGACCGCAATATTTTGCGAAGTTTGCCGTGCTGGCAATGTGGTGTCACCGGCAAACGAGGCAGTCAGAGGCACTGGGCCCGGTGTAGCGTTTATGATTGTCGTCACGCGCGCTACGCCGGTGGCATCAGTAAGCGCGGTGAAACTCTGGCCTCCGAGCAAAAACGTGATCGAACGTCCGGAGGCCGGCGTGCCCGTAGCGTCTGTCAGCAGCGCAGCCAGTTCGATGCTGTCGTTGAATTCTCCCGTTATCGCGCCGATGTAATTCAGCATTGCGGTTCCGGATTGCGGACTTGGGGAAGAGCTGCACGCTGCCGTTTGCCAGTTGACCGTGGTCTGGTTCGATTGGAACGTGCCACCGCTCGCATTGGTTACAGACGCTTGCAACACGTCAGTCCCCTGGTTGAATCCGGTGTATGTGAACTGCGCGTTGCCTTGACTATCTGTGATAACTTCGCCCGTTTGTCCGGCGTTGGGCCCGCTCAGGACCTTGAAATCAACCGCTGCATTCGCCAGTCCCGCTCCCGCGGCATCGGTTAATTGCGCTGTCGCGCTGACCGGCGAGCCACCAGAAGCCGAGGTACTAGCAGGAGACAGCGTCAGTTGACCCGTCGGATTGGCAATCCCAGTCGTGGCGATTCCCCGCCACTGCAACGATTCATTCCCACGACACGACAGATCGAATCCGCCAGTATCCAGGACATGGGCTGTATCCATGAAATTCTGGGGCGTTCCGGCAATGGTAATAGTGATGCGCGGTGCGCGCGTTTCATTTGCGGAAAGCGTGGCTCCACAGGCAACAATGGGGAAGGAACTGGTGGCGAAGTTTCCAGGCTGGGTCTGAGTCAGAATGGCCGAGCCATTAGCGGGAATCGTAAAGCTGCCCCACAAATTAAACTGTGCAGTGGGCCGCTGCAGATCGACCACAACGCTGTCAATGGTCAAGGGCGCACCGGTTGGATTGTCAATGCGAATAGCACCGGCCCCTGGTGGTGTTGCCCTGCCGATGAATACTATGTTGGGTGATCCTGCCCAGGGCGTCGGGAAGTTGAAAGTAGAAGAAGAGCTGTCTGCAAACCCGAGAGAGACGTTGGGTGGCGCCAGACTCGCGCTACCCGCCGCTGGCGTCACGGTAAAACTCGCGCCGTTGCTGAGAATTCCGTTAACCGCCACCACCACACTCCCTGTAGTTGCTCCTGTGGGCACTGTGGCTGTGATGCTGGCCGAACTCCAGGAGCTGACGTTTGCCGTTGTTCCGTTGAAAGTTACTGTGCTGGCGCCTTGCGATGGGCCGAAGCCTGTGCCCGCGATAGTTACTGAGGCGCCAACTAAGCCCGAACTGGGCGTTAAGTTGGTAATGCTGGGAACCACAGTAAATGCCACCGCATTGCTGGCCAGACCGCCGACGATGACGACCACGTTACCGGTGGTGGCTGCGCTGGGAACAGACACCGTGATGCTGGTATTGCTCCAACTGCTCGGCGTAGCGACTACACCACTGAAAAGCACAGTGCCCTGAGTTGTTCCGAAGCTTGTGCCTGTGATCGTGACTGATGTTCCTACCTGGCCCGAACCTGGAGTCAGGCTAGTGATGCTGGGAGCTATTCCGGCCACGAACGGTTTGAGGGTTACGGCCGCTGAATTATAGGTAGTGGTTGAAGTGAAGCCGGCCGTTTGCACCGTACCCGCCGCACTCGTTGTAATTTTGTATTCGGTTTCGCCTCCGCCACCGTCAATTGCTCCCAAAGTGTAACCGGAGCCCAAGGCAGTCACCCAATTGGAGGGAACACATGCCGCCCACACGGCTTCGTTGGCGCTCCCGGTGGTTACATTGACCGCGCAACTCCCGCTGGTGGAATGAGCATTGTTTGAGCCTCCGGAGCATGCTCCCGTGCAATCAAATGTGGTGGCTCCTCCGGTAGCATCGGCTCCGGCAAATTCATCTCCCATCTCCCCCAGGATGGTACAATTGGCCGAATTCGTCCAAGTAACGGTGAAGGTTGCAGGCGCAGTGTTGGGTGCGATGGCTCCAAACACCGCTATCGAAGAGGCGGTGCTGCTTCCAATATTTCCCAGCCGTTGAAATGCATTGGCTCCCGTCCATCCCGGGGCGGTCAGCGTCACATTGGTGGCTGCGGCTCCGCTTGAGCAATAAACCGCGACCACAATCGCGTCGTTGGGCGCGCTGGCTGCGGCGGTAAAGGTATCCATCAGGCCGTTGGCACTTTTTGACTGCTGAACAAACGCCTTCAAGTGGGCGGCTCCACTGAGCACTGTAAACATGGCAGGATTGCTGGCCACTCCTCCCACCGTCACCAATACGTTTCCCGTCGTCGCGCCCGTTGGCACCGTCACCATGATGCTGGTTGCACTCCAGGAAATGACTGTCGCGCTACTCCCATTGAACGTGACCGTGCTCGAACCCTGAGTGCTGCCGAAATTCGTTCCCGCAATCACGATTGTAGAGCCCACGGCTCCAATGTTTGGTGTCAGGCTGGTGACAGTAGGTGACGTTCCGGAAGGGACTGCGGGTTTAATCGTCGCGGCAACCTCATTGAAAACACCAGAATTGGCAGTGAAGTTCACTGTTTCCCACGTGCCTGCGCCATCGGTGGTGTTTTTGTATTCGCTCCAATCCCCGGCCCCATCATTCGCGCCCAGAGTGTAGCCCGTGCCGACCGCGGTTACCGGGTTGGCCCAGCAAGCACCCCATACTGCGTCGTCGGCATTGCCTGTGGTGATGTTCAGCGTGCAGCCACTATTGGCCATGGAGGTCTGTGCCGTATTGTCGAAAGTTGTGGTTCCGCCGGTAGTGTCGTTTCCTGAAAATTCATCCCCTAATTCCCCGATGAAAGTACAGTTAGTCGCTGCCGTCCACGTTACCGTGAAGGTTGTGGAACTGGTATTAGGAGCAATGGCTCCGAATAAGACACTCCAATAATTTGGTCCGTTGATAGGTCCCAGGCGAGTGAAGGTCCATCCCGGCGCCGTCAGGGTTGCGTCCGTTGGCGTGCTGGTCCCGTTGTTGTCGCAGAGAACACCAACCACAATCGCGTCGTTGGCGGCGATGGCTTGGGCTGTAAAGGTGTCTGTCAAACTGGCAATGTTCTTCTGCTGCTGCACAAAGGCCTGCAGGTGCCTGATGCCAAGAACCGTAAACCCGTCACCATTGCTCGGTGCGCCTCCAGTCGTTGTGACCACTACGTTTCCGGTGGTGGCACCGTTCGGGACCGTGAATGTGATAAGGGTGTTGCTCCAGGAAGTGACTGTTGCGGCAACGCCATTCAGAGTGACTCCGCCGTTGCCCTGAACCGAGCCGAAATTGTTGCCGGTAATCGTCACGGGAGCGCCTACGAAACCGGAAGTTGGAGATAGGCCGGCAATGCTCGGCGGCGGCAAAACGGTGAAGTTCACGCCATTGCTGGCAACTCCGCTTACCGTCACTACTACGTTGCCGTTTGTCGCCCCCACGGGCACTGTGGTCAGGATGGTCGGTGGATTCCAGGAATTAATGACTGCTGGTGTCCCATTAAAGGTTACGGTGTCTGGGGTGGGGCCAAATCCAGACCCATTGATAGTTACAGAAGTTCCTACTGAGTTCGCATTCGGTGACAAGCTGCTGATGAAGGGAATGACAGTAAAGACAACACCATTGCTGGCGCGGCCACCTACTTTGACAAACACGTTTCCTGTGGTGGCTGTGCCGGGAACCGAGAACGTAATACTGTTATTGTTCCAAGTCGTCGGCGTGATTGAAAGGCCGTTAAGAAGAACCGTACTTGAGCCTTGAGTTGCCCCGAAGGCACTGCCATTGATCGTGACTGATGTGCCCACTTGCCCCGAGCTTGGATTCAGGCTCGTGATGCTGGGAGGAGTTCCTGCCGACGGCGGTTTAAGGGTTGCAGCCACCGAATTGTATGAGGTGCTCGAGGTGAAGCTGGCCGTCTGAACTGTTCCGGCCGCACTCGTGGTTATCTTGTACTCGGTTTCCCCTCCACTACCATTAATGGCTCCCAAGATGTAACCGGAGGCCAAGGCAGTCACCGAGGTAGAGGGTGCGCAAGCTGCCCACACCGCCTCGTTGGCGCTGCCTGTTGTGACTTTTACCGAGCAACTACCTGAGGTTTTATTGGCATTATTAGAACCTCCTGAACATGTTCCCGTGCAGTCAAATGTCGCGGTTCCTCCGGTAGTATCGGCTCCGGCAAATTCATCCCCCATCTCTGCAAAAAAACTGCAATTGGCCGAATCGGTCCAGGTGACCGTGAAGGTTGCAGGCGCAGTATTGGGCGCGATGGCTCCAAAAACAGCTATAGAAGAGGTCGGGCTGCTGCCGATATTTCCCAGGCGCTGAAATGCATTGGCTCCCGTCCATCCCGGGGCGGTGAGAGTCACATTGCTGGCTGCCGTTCCGCTCGCGCAATGTACTGCGACCACAATCGCGTCATTGGGCGCGCTGGCTGCAGCGGTGAAGGTATCCGTCAGGCCATTGGCAATTTTCGACTGCTGAACAAACGCCTTCAGGTGTGTAATAGCGGTGAGAACGGTAAACATCACCGGGTTGCTGGCCACTCCTCCCACCGTCACCAATACGTTCCCCGTAGTCGCGCCCGTTGGCACCGTCGCCATGATGCTGGTTGCGCTCCAGGAGATGACAGTCGCACTGCTCCCATTGAAAGTGACTGTGCTCGAGCCCTGAGTGCTGCCAAAATTCGTTCCTGTAATCACGATGGTTGAGCCTACAGCTCCAATGTTTGGCGACAGGCTAGTGATGGTGGGCGAGCTCCCGGAAGGGGGCGCCGGCTTGATGGTGACCACGGCCTGATTGAATGGTCCATCGTTGGCGGTGAAGTTGACCGTCTCCCACGACCCTGCGCCATCGGTGGTGATTTTGTACTCACTCCAATCTCCAGCTCCGTCATTCCCGCCCAGGCTGTAACCCGAGCCAACCGCGGTCACAAAATTAGCCCAGCAGGCGCCCCATACTGCGTCATCGGCGTTGCCGGTTGTGATGTTGAGCGTGCACGCGCCGTGGGACAACGCGGTCTGCGCCGTATTATCAAAAGTTGTGATTCCGCCCGTAGTGTCGTTTCCGGAAAACTCGTCTCCCAGCTCACTGAAAAAAGTACAGTTGGTCGGAGCTGTCCACGTTACCGTGAAAGTTGTAGAACTGGTATTCGGAGCAATGGCTCCAAAGACCGCGTTCCAGCTACTAGCTCCAACGATAGTTCCCAGCCGGGTGAAGGTCCATCCCGGTGCAGTCAAAGTTGCATTTGTGGGTGTGCTGCTTCCGCCGTTGCCGCATAAAACGCCAACTATGATCGCATCATTTGCGGCGTTAGCCTGGGCAGTGAAGGTATCCGTCAGACCGGTAGCGTTCCTCGACTGCTGTATGAAGACCTTCTGATGTGTTACCCCGCCCCAGGCTGCCGATAACAGTATCATCATCAGAAAAAAGCGTTTCACTGTGGAGCCGATTGAGACGGACAGGCGGGAGTTGAGTTTCACTGTTACCTCCGACAATGAGCTTGCATGGTTGTAAAGACAGCTCTAGCAGACAGACCTAAAGCGGTTGTGCTAAGACTAATTTTGAGCAACTAAAGTCGGGTTGGGCGACTTCAATGCCGGCTACAACCAAAGTGTTCTCGTCTACCCTGAGGCACTGTCAATTGCGCTTTTTTACAACTTTATTCACTATGGTTCGTCAGTCACACTACTCTACGAAGGGCGGGTTGGAGGCATCCCTGGGCCGACAGGAATTTGGGCACGAATGTAGCACAGAATCAAAATGTGTCAAGCTAGAAAAAGTACAAGTTCGATTCTGATTACTATTCGTCCGCTTCTAGTTAATAGACAAGTAACACTTGATTCTATGACGATTAATTCCACTACCAGGGCACTAGTCTCATTGCTTCGAAAATTAAATTACCGTAATAGGTCCTTTTGCATAACTAGTGCATGTCCCCTATCGCTTCTCGAGACCAAGGAGCACTAACTACAGCCTTTACGCCCGAATGGTTAACTCTCGAGTTGGGCGGCATAGTCAACATTAGAAACCTTTAATCTTGCTAGAAAAGTCGACTTCTTCTGAACATAACTGGGGCTTCGCTGATGAACTGCCAAGCAGTGAAGAATAGCAACGCGCTCGGTAGCACGTTGCCTTCGTTTTCGCGTCCGATCAAAGTTGAAAAGCGAAGACACAGGCGAGGGCGGCTGGATCAGAAAAAGCAATTAGCAATTGGTCCACGGCACGCAGGGATCCTCGACAGTCAGCTAAACCGAAGGCCAAAAGTGAAGACACAGGCGAGGGCGGCTGGGCGAGAAAAAGTAATTAGCAATTGGTCCACGGCACGCCGGGATCTTCGACAGTCAGCTAAGCCGAAATTCAGGAACAACGAAGACCAGCTAAGAGCCCCCTCGACCCGTAATGCGAAGCATTTTCCACCGCTTGTTTGAAATTTAACCTTCCATTCACCTCCTATCAAACAAGCGTTCAAAAACGCTGACTAAGATTTTCTGGCCGTTTGCTCAGGCACAGCTCTCTTAAGCTCGGTCCGCCTCAGCGGACGACACCATTTCCAACCGATTCCGGAGGTTCGGATATGCGTAAGTCACTGTACTTCTCTCTGTCGATCTGCATTTGCATCGTGTTCTGGTTCGCTGCGGCGCGAGCGCAGGAACGCAAGGGCTCAATCACTGGCCGCGTAACCGACAAAGAACACGCAATTCTGCAAGGCGCGCGAATTGAGCTGCGGCCCAGCGGCAAGACTGCCGTGTCCGATAACCAGGGCCAATTCACGTTGACCGATCTGGCGCCCGGACATTACACCGTCACCGTCTCTTATGTCGGCTTCTCGCCGTTTTCAACCGAGACCGATGTGCCAGCGGGAGGAGTCGCCAATGTGGACGCCGCGATGCAAATCGGCACGCGCAGTGAGGTCGTGGAGGTTCGCGCGGACCGCCAGCGGGGCGAAGTGGAAGCCATCAATCGCGAACGCACGGCGGACAATATTCTTCAGGTGCTGCCTTCGGAGGTCATCACCAGCCTGCCGAACACGAATATCGCGGACGCGGTGGGACGATTGCCCAGCGTTTCCCTGGAGCGCGATGAAGGCGAAGGCAAATACGTCCAGATTCGAGGCACCGAACCTCGACTGAGCAATGTAACCATCGACGGAGTGCATGTGCCGTCGCCGGAGAGCGTCCGCAACGTGAAGCTGGATGCGATTCCGGCCGACCTGGTGGATTCGGTTGAGATCAACAAGACGCTCTCCGCCAATCAGGATGCGGATGCCATCGGCGGCTCAGTCAACCTGGTGACCAAGAGCGCGACGGATCAACCTTATATCACACTGCTGGGGATGGGTGGATACACGCCCATCGCCGGCGGACGCTCGCTCGATCAGTTCAGCGCGACCCTGGGACAGCGGTTTGGCCGCAGCAAGCGCCTGGGCCTGATGTTCGGCGGCAGCTATGACTGGAACGGGCGAGGCATCGACGACGTAGAGCCTTCCGTGGGCATGAATTCCCTTCCCAGCGGACAAACTTTTGGAGGACCGAACGCGGAAGACCTGCGTGAATACTGGTATGACCGCACGCGCTTTGGCTATGGCGGCACGCTGGATTACAAGCTGGGCGACTGGTCGACCGCGTACGTGAAAGGGCTGTACGCACAGTTCCGCGATTACGGACAGGACTGGATTTATTCACCCACCGTGGGCAGCTTCGCTACTCAGACCACAACCAATCCTGACGGCACCATGAGCTTTACCCACGTGGAACGCAGTCCGTCACAGCAGATTTTCAGCGTGGCTGCGGGAGCGCGGCATGTGCTGGGACGTTCGACAACTCTGAATTACGAGCTGTCGCTGGGCCAGGCAAGATTTGTCGGCGGCTTTCCCCGCGCCACGTTCAGCAATCCCGATCCAGCGGCGCCCATCAACAATGTGCAGTTTGGAGTAGACACCAGCAATCCATTTACTCCCAGATTTCCCGTGCTGAATGGCGTGAACATCTTTGACCCAAAAGCCTATTTTCTTGACGGTCTTCAGATTTCCAACACTCAAACTTCCGAGCGTGACGTGATTGGATCAATCTCTCTCGCCCGGCAATACACTGCCGGATCGCATTTTGGCTCAATTGAGATAGGCGCAAGAGTGAGGGACGCGCGCAAAGCGCAAATCCTCAACCAACAGATCTTCGATGCGGACAGCACTGAGCCGATGAGTGCGCTGCTGGGTTCATTTACCAATCCCGACTACTACTTCAACGCGTATCCACCGTTCGGGCCGACCACCGATTACAAGAAGATCATTGCCTTCTTCAACAGCAACCGGGGCACATTTACGGAGAACTTTAATCGGGAACACCAGCGAACCGATCCTAACGATTTCGATACAAGTGAACGCGTGTCTGCAGGCTATGTGATGAATACCATTAATTTTGGCCATTTCCGTTTGCAGACAGGCGTCCGCATTGAGGCCACCGGCGCTTCGTTCCTGGGAAACCATGTAACCCTGGATTCGGCCGGACACTTTGTGTCGACCACGCCCGTGACGGGCGATAACGGCTACATCGACGCTCTTCCCAGCGCACAACTGCTGTACACATTTGGCGGCAACACTAACATCCGTCTGGCCTATGGAATGGGCATTGCCCGGCCGAACTTCAGCGATCTTCCTCCATTCATTCTCGAGCAGGACCGGCGTCAATCCGTGAGCGTGGGCAATCCCGATTTGAAACCGACGCACGCGCAGAACTTTGACCTGATCGTCGAACACTACTTGAAGCCTGTAGGAGTGATCGAAGGCGGCGTATTTTATAAGTACCTCACCGATCCTATCTTTCCGGTGGACACGACAATTGCATCGGGTACGTTTGCGGGCTTCACGCAGACCCAGCCCATCAACGGGCCAAGCGCGCACATCGCGGGAGTGGAGATGGCATGGCAGCAGCATCTTACTTTCCTTCCCGGCCTGCTGAACGGTATGGGAGTGCGAGCGAACTACAGCTATACAACTTCGCGCGCCAGCTTCCCCGTAGGCTTTGGACGGACCGATCATCCGGCGCTGCTGCGGCAAGCGCCCAACAACTGGAATTTCGACGCCACCTACGACAAGAAAGGCATTTCCGCGCGCATGGGGCTGACCCACAACGACGCCAACATCTTTCAATACAACTTCCAGGACGGCGCCGATGGAGGAATCAAAGGACCGAATGGCGATGTGTACCTCTATCCTCACACGCAGGTCGACGCGCAGGTGAGTTATTGGATTCCACGTGGGCACGGTCTACAGGCAATTGTTTCGCTGCTGAATCTTAACAACGAAGTTTTCGGCTTCTATCAGGGCAGCGAGCAGTTTCCCATTCAGCGGGAGTATTACAATCGTACCGTTTCTGCCGGACTGAGGTGGACGTTAGGAAGAGAACATTAGGAGATTGCCAAAATTGCCATAAGTGCCAAAAGTGAAAGTCAAAACCAGGAGCAAAACCAAAAACATTTTGCCACGGATCAACGCAGATGGACGCAGATTAGTGCGTATGTGACAAGGATGCCAGCAGGGCGCTGGCGCCGTTCCACAGAATCTGCACGCCGATGCAGACCAGCAGAAATGATGACAGGCGAAGGATGACGCTCATGGCTGTCGCCCCGAGGACCTGGGCGAGGCGATCGCCGAAGCCGTAACAGAGATAAATGCTGATGGCGATGAGCGCAGATGCAATCACGGCTGCGACCATCGGCAAAATATGCACGCCTTCATGTTGTACAGCATTGGCGCCCAGCGTAATCGCCACGGAGATTGATCCCGGGCCCACCGTCAACGGGAGCGTCAGGGGATAAAATGCCTGGCGCAAGGGATCGTGCTGTTCGCCGTGCTTTTGCATTGCACTTCTTTCATCCTCGTCCGGCTGCTTCAGCATCGCCCAGCCGGTTGAAATGACAATCAGTCCTCCACCCACCTGCACCACCGGCAGAGAGATGCCAAAGAAACTCAGGATGTACCTGCCGATGAAGTAAGAGCCCACCAGAAGAAAAAAGCTGTTCAGCGCAACCCGGCGGGAGAGCGCCCTGCGCTCGGCCGGCAGGTAGTCCCGCGTCATCGCCAGAAACATGGGACTGCCACCCAGTGGATTGACGATGGGGAACAGCGCGCTGAGAAGCAGCAGCAGGGTTTTGGCAGCGGTGAACATGACAGTATAGGTTACAGGTGAAAGGTTACAGGGGACAGAGGATTTGGTAATTGGGTAAGTTGGTAAGTTGGTAATTGAAAGTCAAAAGCCACGGCAAACCTTTTTGCCACTTCCAAACGCAGCCGAGGGCGGCTGCGCTCCCACTTTATTTTTTTGTGGCGAATTAGTCGCGCAGGACGCGCACGGGATCGATGCGGGTGGCGCGCCAGGCGGGGAAGAAACATGCGGCGAGACCGGCAATGATCATCACCAGGAATGCCGAGCCAAAGGCCACAAGATTGGCGGGACTCACGTTGTAGAGCAAGGACGCGATCAGGCGGGTCAATCCCAGCGCCGCTACCGCGCCAATGAGAATGCCGACTGCCGTCAACGCAAGGCCATGCGACATTACCAACTTCAGCACGTTGGTTACGCTTGCGCCGAGTGCCATGCGCAATCCCAGTTCGCGCTTGCTCTGAGTGACGGAATAGGACATCACACCATACAGGCCGATGGCAGCAAGCAGCAGCGCCAATACTCCAAAAGCGCTGAGCAGAGCGGCGGCGATGTTTTGCGACGACAAAGCTGAACGCAGCATGTGGGCACGCATGGTCTCTACTTCGAAGGGCGCCAAATTGGCATCCAGGGCACGGACTTCACGCGCCACGTCGGCAGCAATCGATCCGGCATCGCGTGAAGTACGGATGTGGATGCTCTGTCCAATCGAGTAGTTCTGGCGCAGCGGCACATAAAAGAAAGGCTTGGGCGACTCCTGAAAAGTCATGTACTTGGAAGTCCTGGCCACTCCGACTACCTGCGTCCATTGTCCCTTGACCTGAAAGCGTTTGCCCACCGGATCCACGCCATGCCAGTACTGCGAAACCATCTTTTCATTCACGATGGCAACGGCCGGAGCAGTTTCGTTATCGAAGCGGGTGAAATCACGTCCGGAGAGAAGCTGGATGGCCATGGTGGCGAAGTATCCGGGGCTGACCTGGTTGTACATAGCTTCAGGTTGCTCGTTGGGCGCAGGTAGATAGCCCTCGACCGTAATCGGTGCAGAAAAATAACCTGCGTAACTGAACGGCGCCACGCGCGCCCACGCAGCCGATTGCACGCCAGGAAGAGCCTGAACGCGATCCAGCAGCGCATCCTGAAAAATCCTGGCGTGTTGCGCATCGTATCCGGCAGAGCGCAAACCAACTCCGGTCAGCAGTATGTTGTCAGTGGAGAATCCCGGATCAGCAGTCCGTATTTGCCGCACGCTTTGAATCAGCAGAACTGCTCCCACCAGCAAAATGAAGCTCAAAGAGACCTGAAGCACCACCAGACCGGCGCGGACCCGTGATTTCCCGGCGCCCCCAAAAACAGATCCTGATTCGGATTTCAGCGATGAGGCGAGATCGAACTTTCCTGTATGAAAAGCGGGAAACAGAGCAAACAGAAGTGTGGCGAGCAGGGAGATGCCGGCGCTCCACACGAAGACGCGCCAATCCATTTCGCCGCGCAGATTGATAATAAGACCACCGCCACGGTTGGAAAAAAGAGGAATGAGCGCGTTGCGACACCAGTAGCCAACCACTAAGCCGGCGACCGCGGCGATGGTAGAGAGAACCA
>Ga0126377_10001835_pt1 | contig 14194 bp, 11 predicted proteins | sample PanSoiMetPlot_22_FD_92647 | JGI IMG/M metagenome (GOLD analysis project Ga0126377, IMG submission 92647) | Tropical forest soil microbial communities from Panama - MetaG Plot_22 | ecosystem: Environmental > Terrestrial > Soil > Tropical forest > Bulk soil | place: Panama | collected 2016-02-17
AAGCTCCAGAGGTAGAGCTTGAGACTCTTTAGCTCGAGGCACACGTCGCCGGGGACATACGTGATGAAAATCGTGCCGAAGTCCGGCGCACCGCCTTTGAGCGCACGCAACTCGTCCGCGTCGCTTTCGACTCCACCGAGCGGGCAGAGAGACGTGAACTCCGGACACTCCATTGCGATCTCGTAATCGCGTCCGGGATAGGGATTTGGAAAAGTCTCAAGGAGAGAGCTGTTGGGCATTGAACACTGGGCGCTGGGCTGCGGATTCTAGGCGCTAGGCACTAGGCGCTAGATGAAGGCGGAAGAACGGACTTGCGTGGGGTGTGAAGACGTCCACGAACAACATCCCACCGTCGCCGAATTATCTAGCGCCTGGCGCCCAGTGCCTAGTGTCCATACGAGCGACTAGCGCCCTAATCCCTCGACCCTAATCCGTCGACCCTAGCCCCTATGCAAAGAGCCCCCCCGGGCTATGCCGGGGGGGCGAGTGCCGCCACGCCGTTCTCGCGGCGGCGATAACCAGCGCATAGCGCTGGCCCATTTGCAATATGCCGTCTGGTATTCAGACTCGCTAGCGACAGAATCGCAACAACGACCTGTGCCTGACAGGTGAGCTCGAGCGTTCCACCGCTCGACCGTTCCACCGTTCCACCGTTCCACCGTTCCACCGCTACCGGTCGCGATACCGCCTCGACATTTCCTCGAGCACTTTCCGCTCCTCACTCGTCAAACTCTCGATCCCGTGTTGCGAGATCTTGTCCAGCACGCGGTTGAGCTCCTCGGCTTTCGAATCGCGACGCCGTGCGGTGGGCGTGCCGGTCGAGATGCGCTTTGCTGCCAGCGCTTTGCTCTTGGCAACGATGTCGTCGACTTCGTCACCACGCTCGCGCCGCGGCAAGTTGCGCGGAATGGCGCGCGGCGGCTCGTCGGCATCCGGAAGATTCGCGACGCGCTGACGAACCTGATCCATTCCAGTCGCGGTCGCCATTCGGACATAGATGTACGCCGCAATCGCGCCGCCGATGTGCGCGAAATACGCGACATTCGACGCATCGGCGCCGCTCGCTGAGATACCGGTCCCGAGAAAGCCGAACACCAAATTGAAGACGCCGAGGGCGACGGCCAGCGTGCGGACGCGCATCGGCAGCACGAACATCAAGTAGACCTCGTCGTCCGGCCACTGCATCGCGTATGCGGTCATCACGCCGAACACACCAGCGGACGCACCCACGAGCCCGCCCGAGCGCATGAACAGCATGTCGAACGCGACGCCGCCGAGCCCGCAAACGAGATAGAACCACACGAATTTCTTGTAGCCCCATCCGTGCTCGAGCCGCGGCCCGAACACATAGAGCGCGTACATGTTCGCCACGAGGTGCCAAATACCGGCGTGCACGAACATGTAGGAGACCGCCGTCCACCACCGGCCGGGAAGCGCCGTGGTGTCGAAACCGAACCACCCAGCCATGTCGGCGTAGTTCACCACCGTCATCTGCACGAACATGACGACGATGTTGATCCCAATCAGCGCCTGCACACCCGGCGTCAATCGCGGGTGCTCTAGCGTCTCGTTCGGCGTTGGGGCCGGGAAGGGGGCCGGTGACGACATATGACCAGCGAATACCGAAGAAAGGGGCCTACTCTAATAAAACACGACTAGGAAAGTGCAGTTCCGGTCACCGAGCTCGTTAACGCATGCCGGTCGGTGGCGGCAACTTCAGCGCCAGCCGGACGTCGCCGTGCAACGCCGACGCGCGCTCGAATAACGTGGTCCAGCGGCGGTCGCGGTCAACCGGCGTCGTCGGTGGCGGGTGAATGACCACCATCGTCGCCTCGCTCGTCGCGTGTGCCCGTTCGACGACGCGCAGCATGTGCGCATCCGTCGTCCGTTCATCCGCGGTGAGCACCAGCGCGTGCTGCATCCCAGCGTCGGTCGCGACGCGAATCGACTCGAACGCGCGATCGTTCTGCGCTTCGGACGTCGTACCGTCGAGCGTCACCTGCGCCAAATTCACGAAAGACTTCAGCTCGCCAAGCTCGGCTGGCCGCTGGCCATCTGTGTCGAGCATCACCGGAAGATTGGTCTTTACCTTGTCGAACGTGGCGCACAAATACTCGACGTTCGCGAGCGGATCACGGCCCGCGATCGCGATCGAATGAAACGCCGATCGGCCGGTGCTCCGCTTCAACTCGTTCGCCAGCGCCTCGGCGGTGTACATCGTTGCCGTCTCCGCTTCCGCAGCGAAACGAACGAAGAGCTGTCGACGCCCAGCCCACACACCCTGCGACTGCAGTCCGGCGGGAATGCCCGCAAGCGCCGCGGTTGGTCCCGCTACGTGTGACATCACTTGCCTCCCCGTTGCTCGAGCGCCAGCTGGACGATCCGGTTGCATAGCTCTTTGAACGAGATTCCCGCAGCGGCCGCTGCTTGCGGAATGAGACTGGTCTGCGTCATGCCCGGCAGCGTGTTGGCCTCCAGGCAGTAGAACAAACCGTCGGCCGCCATGCGAAAGTCGATGCGCGCGTACCCACGGAGTTTGAGGGCCACGAACGCGCGTCGGGCGAGGTCCTGTAGTTCGCGAGTCTCCTCGTCCGACAACTTCGCCGGGAATTCCTCCACCGCCATTCCGGGCGTGTATTTACACTCGTAGTCGTAAATCTCGTGCTTCGCGATGATTTCGCCAACCGGCAACGCGACGTCTCCTAGTATTCCTACGGTTAGCTCGCGCCCGGCGATGAAACGTTCGATCATGACCTCGTCGTCGTGCAGAAAGGCCTCATCGATGGCCGCCTGAAGCTCTTCCGGCTGCTTCACGATGCTCAGTCCCACCGTCGACCCCTGCTTCGACGGCTTGACGATGACCGGAAAGCCAAGCGTCGAACGGACTTCGTCCACCGTGACCGGCGCCATCAACCAATCCGGCGTCGGAACCCCCGCCGCACGGAAAAGATGTTTGGCAAGATCCTTGTCCATCGCGAGTGCGCTCGCGAGGTGCCCGCTCCCCGTATACGGCACACCGGTGAGATCGAGCAACGCCTGGAGCGTCCCGTCTTCGCCTTGGCCACCGTGAAGCGCTAGGAAGAGAACATCCGCCTTCGGAAGCGATTTGAGCGTGCCCTGCATGGCCGCATTCATTCGCACCAACGCCTTCGAGTCGGGCGGAGCAGTTTTGACGACGCTGCCGGCGAGAAGATGTTGTTCCTCCGCCGGCGTGAGTACGCCCGCGACGGTATCGACCGCGACCACCTCGTGGCCGAGGGAACGAAGTGCTTCGGTGATCCGGATTCCCGAGGCAAGCGACACGTCGCGCTCCGCCGACGTGCCGCCCATCAAGACTGCGATGCGTAACGTCATCGCGTCATCAAGTAGCTCAGCATGTCGGAGCGCGTCACGATGCCCTGGAGAGAACCGTTGGAGCGGACGAGCACCGCCGGGTTTGATTTCGAGAGGAGTTTCGCGACGGCATCCGCTGGCTGTGTGGCATCGACGACCGGGAATGGAGCATCCATGACCTGCCCGACGGTCGCGTCGAGCAGCTTCGTATCCTCGAGACTCTTGGCCGACAACGACCAGTCACTCACCGATCCGACACAGCTCGCTCCGTCCATTACGGGCAGCTGCGACACATCGTGCAGCGACATGAGACGCAATGCTTGACGCACCGTCGTTCCCGCGGTCACGCTCACGATCGTCGGAGTCTCACTTTGTTCACCGTGTTTGCCTCGGAGCACGGACTCGAGCGTCGTTCGATCCGCGTCGAGCAACTGGTTCTCTCGCATCCATTCGTCGCTGTACAGCTTCGACAGATAGCGCTCACCAGTATCGGGCAGCGGCGCGACGACGAGCGCATTCGGATCGTCGAGCCGGCGAGCGACGTGCAGCGCGACGTGCACGATCAAGCCACTCGAGCCACCGACGAACAATCCCTCCTCGCGTGTCAGCCGCCGAGCCATCGCGAACGACTCTTTGTCGCTGACGGTCATGAAGTCGTCGACCAGGCCCATGTCCAGCGTGCCGGGAATTTTGTCCTGGCCAATTCCCTCGACCTTGTAGGGCACACCCTCGACTTTCCCCTCGCCCTTCGTCCGCCACATCTCGGCGAGGATCGATCCCACCGGGTCGCCCGCGATGATTTGAATCTTCGGGTTTTTCTCTTTCAGATAGCGACCAACACCGGTGATCGTGCCGCCCGTTCCGGCAGCATACACGAAGTGCGTGATTTTGCCTTCAGTCTGCTCCCAGATCTCCGGACCCGTCGTCTCGTAGTGCGCCTGCGGGTTCGCGTCGTTGTAGAACTGGTTCGCGAGGATCGCATTCGGCGTTTCGTGCGCGATCCGTTTGGCCATCATGACGTAGTTGTCCGGATGATCCGGCGGGACCGCCGTCGGCGTGATGATCACCTCGGCGCCGAATGCCTTGAGAAGCCGCACTTTTTCCTGCGACATCTTGTCCGGCATCGTGAAGACGCACTTGTAGCCTTTGAGCGCAGCCGCGATCGCGAGCCCGACGCCGGTATTGCCGCTCGTGCCCTCGACGATGGTGCCGCCTGGCTTGAGGCGCCCTTCACGCTCCGCCTGCTCGATGATCGGCATCCCGATCCGATCCTTGATCGAGCCGCCGGGGTTGAAGATCTCCGCTTTGGCGTAGACCGGAGTGCGCACGCCGCGGGTCACCCGGTTGAGCCGGACGAGCGGCGTCCACCCGATCGTCCCCAGCACGTTCTCGTACGGCTTGGCGTTGCGAGACGTCATCGATCTGCGAAGCAAAACATGCGCGAAATGTACGGCGGCCCGCCAACCCCCGCGACCAACAATCAGTGCGCGCGCTTTGCCTCCTCGGCTAGAGTCGCAAGCGTCGTCATCGCCGCGAGTGGTGTCATCGCGTTGACGTCCACCGCCGCTAGTTTTTCGACCACGGGATGCGGAGCGGCCGGCGCAAACAATCCGAGCTGATCCGAAACGGGCGCCTGGCGCCCGGCACCCGGCGCTCGTTTGGTCAGGTGTTCGCCTTCGAGAACCGTGAGAATCTCGCGCGCGCGCGTCAGCACGGGCCGCGGAAGGCCCGCCAATCGCCCAACCTCGATGCCGTACGAACGATCGGCACCGCCGGGCTGCAGCCGGTGAAGAAACAAGATCTGCTCCCCGACTTCACGCACCGCAACGTTGTAGTTCCGCAGCCCGTCGAGATCGTCCGCGAGCTGCGTGAGCTCATGGTAATGTGTCGCGAAAACGGTTTTGCAACCGACCTGCTCGTGCAGATGCTCCGTGACCGCCCACGCGATCGACACGCCGTCGTATGTCGCCGTACCTCGGCCGATTTCGTCGAGCAAGACAAGACTGCGCGCCGTTGCCGTATGCAGGATCGCGCTCGTCTCGCTCATCTCCACCATGAACGTCGACTGGCCGCGCACGAGATTGTCGCTCGCGCCGACGCGCGTGAAGATGCGATCCACTACGCCGATCCGCGCCGCGCCCGCAGGCACGAAGCTGCCGACTTGGGCCATCAACGCGATGAGTCCAATCTGACGCAGGACGGTGGATTTCCCCGCCATGTTCGGACCGGTGAGGATGATCACGCGCGCATTCGGGGTGAGCGACAGATCGTTCGGGATGAACTTGTCGCGTGGCATCATCCGTTCGACGACGGGATGTCGGCCTGCGACGATCTCGAGGTCGAAGTCGTCGGTCATCGTCGGACGAACGTATCCTTCGCGCGCCGCGACGTCGGCAAGAGTGCTCAACACGTCCAGCTCGGCGACGGCTCGCGCGATCCGCTGGAGTCGCTCGACCTGTCCTCCCGCACGCGCACGCAGCGACTCGAAGAGCTCCCGCTCGCACGCCTCGATCCGCTCGGCCGCAGTGAGTACTCGCTCCTCGTAGTCTTTGAGCGCGGGCGTGACGAATCGCTCGCCCGACGTGATCGTCTGGCGCCGCTGATACTCGCTCGGGACGAGATGGAGGTTCGACTTGGTGACCTCGATGTAGTACCCGAACACTTTGTTGAACCCGACCTTGAGCGACGAAATGCCCGTTCGGGTTCGCTCGTCTGCCTGAATGCGAGCGATGGCGTCTTTGCCGCCATCGCGCAGCTCTCTCAACGCATCGAGATCGGCGTCGACGCCAGGGGCAACCGTCGGCTCTTCGCCGATTGCGATCGGCGGCCGTTCGACCAACGTCGACGTGAGCTCTAGCGCGAGCTCGCCGGCGTCGTCCCACCCCCGAAGTATCTCGCCAAGTCGCCCGTCGGCGGCCACGCGGCGCAGGGTGTCGGCGACCGCGGGCAGCGCAACGAGCGAATCGCCCAGCGCGCGCAGCTCACGCGGTGTGCTGCGTCCCGACGCGGCCTTTGCTCCCAGACGTTCGACATCTCGAACATCGTCGAGCGCGTCACGCATCGCGTCGCGCGCGATGGGGTCTGCGACGAGCGCGGCGACCGCATTCAACCGCGCTTCGATCGCACCCCGCGACGCGAGCGGCGCGAGGACCCACTGCCGCAGCAGTCGCGCGCCCATCGGCGTCGCCGTTCGATCGAGCACTGACAACAGAGTGCCCTCGACGCCCCCGCCGCGCAGTGACTCGACCAACTCGAGGTTGCGACGCGTCATCTCGTCGAGCGGCATCACGCCACCCGGCCGTTCGACGATCGGACGCGCGAGCTGCGGCAGACCACTCGGCTGCAGCTCGCGCAGATAGCGAAGCAGCGCCCCCGCGGCGCAGATTGCCGGTCCGTCGTCGGCTGCAATGCCAAGTCCGTCGAGGCTCAGCACACCGTATTGTCGAGCGAGATCTTCACGCGCGAGCGGCTCGTCGAATTCCCAGCCTTCGCGCTCGGTGATGAGCGCTTCGCTTCGGGAGGCGGGAAGAGGGAAGCGGGAAGCGGGTGAAACCAGCAGTTCTCGCGGCGTAAGTCGGGCGAGCAGCGGATCGAGCTCGCTCACGCTCGTGAGAATCAGCCGCACCTCACCGGTCGAGACGTCCGCCGCGGCCACGCCGACCGCGCCGTTATCCCCGCTACCCGCGACGGCGACGATGAAGTTGTTCCGCGCCCCGTCGAGCAAGTCGTCCGAGAACGCGACTCCGGGCGTGACCGTCTCGATCACCTCTCGACGAACGACACCTTTCGCGATCTTGGGATCTTCGACCTGCTCGCAAATGGCGACGCGAAAGCCATGCTGGACGAGACGTCGGACGTATTCGCTCGCGGCTTTCACGGGCACCCCGGCCAGCGGGACATCCGACGCCCCGCCGTTGTTACGGGACGTGAGCGTGAGGCCAAGAACGCGCGACGCCGTTTCGGCGTCGTCGTAAAACATCTCGTAAAACTCGCCCATACGGAAAAACAGGATCGCATTTTGGTGGCGACCCTTGATCTCCCGGTACTGCTGCATCAGCGGAGTGGATGCCCCGCTCATTTTTCGACGCCGAGTACCGTGACGGAGGCGGCGAATTTGTGAGCTTTGACCTTGGCGGCGGCGGCGTTCGCGGCGGCGCGGGTATCGTACTGGCCGACGCGCACGCGGAATGGTTTGGCCGTCCCGACCAGACGCGCATCGAATCCGGCCAGCTGCAGCTGGGCGAGATAGCGCTCCGCCAACGTGCGTGTCGCGCATGCGCACACTTGGACGGTGTAGCGTGTTTTCGCGGCTGGCTTCGGCGTCGCCGCTACGCGACGCGTACTATCGCGTTTTGCGACGACGCTGTCGGCGCGCACGACGCGCGTGGCTGGCGTCGTGTCGACGCCCACACAGCGTGGCGAATAGTACGTCAGCTGATTGCGCAGCTCGACGTTCTCCGCCGGAACTTCCTGCAGCGTGCGACCGAGGGCGAGGCAGCCGCGCGGCGCGTCATTCATGTCGAATTCCAGGCGAATGAGCGAGAGACCGGCACGCGGGCGATCTGGATGATTCGGGTTTTCCATTATGAACCGCTCGAGATGCACCACCGCCGCCGCGCGATCGCCACGCGCCGTCTCCAATTGGGCGAGTTGGAGCAGCGCATCCGCCGCCCGGGGCGAAGCAGGATACTCCACTACGATTACGCGATAGTCGCGCTCAGAGTCGCCGCCAGTCACCGCCAGGTTCGCGCGCCAATACAGCGCCTCAGCGTAGTCCGGCGAGCCCGGGATCGCCGCCGCGACCATCGAATCCACCAGCACGCGACCCGCGGCGCCGTTTCCATTGGCCACCAGCTGACGGGCGCGGAGGTAAACCGAGTCGGCGGCCGTCGCGGTTCCCTGCGCGGCAGCCCGTGTCGAGGTCGCGAGTACGAGCGCCGTAGCGGCGATGGTCGAGAGGAAGAAGACGCGGTGAAAAACGCGAGACATGATGATTAGGCCGCACGCCGGCGCGCTGCCACACCACACAACGACAGCACGAGATTGGCGATGATTTGTTCGTCCGACGAGATCTTCGTGGTCTTGAGCGCCATGTCGGCCTGGAGAAGTGCCTCGAGCGCGTCATCAATCGCACGGGGAGACCAGAGTCCCGCAGCGCGCGAACACGTCGCCGAGAACTCCGACCACGACCGCATCGGAAACGCCCCGGTTTCTTTCAGTAGCGCGAACATGTCTGGGCGACGACCGCGCTCGCGCTCCGCTTGCGCCCAGCCGATTCCCAGCATCTGAACGGTGAGTCCCATGACGATCGGAACACCGCCCGATTTCGGTTGCTGAAACACCGCGGGAAGCATCGCCAGTGCCGCTTTCGCATCACGGCGCGCGACGGCCTCGAACAGGTCGCCGGTCGTCTCTCCCGGACGCACGCCGACAACCGCGGACACCGCGGCTTCCGTGATCGTCTCGCCCCCGGTGAACGTCACGAGCTTGTCCAGCTCGATCTGTAACTGCGCCAGCTCGGTGCCCGCGGCTTCCTGAAGGAGCTTGATCGCACCTTCGGTGATCGTCGACTCGAGATCGTGTTCGACGTAGTACGCAATCCACTTCGGAATGCGATTGCCCTTCAACGGCGCGAACTCGATCGCCGTCGTCGACGAGATCAGACCTCGGTCGGCTTTCGCCTCCGATGGCGCAACGAGCACGAGCAGCAGATCGGGCGCCGGCTTCTTCAGGTACTTGTCGAGCATGGCCCGCGCGTCCTTTTTCAGTCCGCCGACATCGCGCACGACCACCACACGACGCTCGGCCATCATTGGCGGCGTGCTGAGCGTAGAGCCAAGCGTTTCCGCGTCGAGATCGGGCCCGCGCAGAACCTCGTAGTTGAAGTCACGCGTGGCGGCATCGACGGCCGCATCGGTGAGGCGCCGCAGCTCCTCGTTCTTTACGTAGTCGTCGTCGCCGTAGAAGTAATACGCCGGTGCGAACGAGCCCGATTTCACGGCAGCGCGAAGGGCTTTGAGGTCGACGGCAGCGGGCGACATGCCAGCAATATACGAAAAGCCAGTCGTCTGCGACAAAAAGACCGGCGATTCGCCGGCCTTTAAGAGTTCGTCGCTCGTGCCCTACCGCTCGAGCTCCCCGTCGTGGAAGTCCAGGTTGGCGAAGTGCATTGGCGCCTGTCCCGCCATCAGCATCGCCGGCCAGACCGGCATTCCAGTAGGAACGGACGCAACGAACGCCGCGCCACCGATCGCCGGCGCCGGTTCGAACGCCGGTACCACGCTGGCCAACGGCACGATTTGACGCTCCACCGCTGATGGCGCGAAGTAGTGTGTCGTCTCCATGGCCATGTACCCCACCGCGACCAGCCCCGCGGCGAGCGCGGCGAACGCAGTAAGCGACGGATGGTAGGGCCGCGGTGCGACGAGGTCGGCCCGCGCGGACGGGCCGAGCTGATCGAGACGCTGGTTCAGGCGTACGATGAAATCCGGCGACGGCTCGATGTGCGGCAGATTGCGCACGAGCAGCAGGCTGCGCCGAATCGATGTATCGTGCCGAGAGCAGCACGAACAAGACGCGCGGTGCCGCTCCATCGCGCGCATGTCTGCGGCAGGCAGAACGTCGTCAACGAACCCGACGTGTTTCTTGTGGAACTCGCGGCAATCCATCGCTGGCTCGATGTGGGCACCTAGATTCGCCATTCGGTACCCTGACGTCCAGGGCCGGTTCCTAAAATAAAGCAGGCGGAGCCTGAACGGCTCCGCCTGCCTTGAATAGGAATCTATATGCCTCAGTCGATCTTCGGCTCGATGATCGACGCGAACGCGTTCCGTGCCCGATTCAGCCGCGATTTCACCGTGCCAAGATTGCAGTCGGTGATCTCGGCAATTTCCTCGTACGACTTGCCTTCGAGCTCGCGGAGCACGAACACCTGACGATGATGCTCTGGAAGCTTTGCGACCGAGTCTTCGACCAGCTCGCGAAGGTGCCGTTTGCGATACATGTCGTCCGGCCGAGCGGTCGTGTCCTCGAACTGCAGCGGCCGATCTTCGTCGTCCCAATTGCCCTTGATCGTCTGGAACAGCACGAGCGGATTGCGCGATCGATTGCGCAGCTCGTTCTTTGCCAAGTTCGACGCAATCGTGTAGACCCACGTCGAGAACTTCTTCGTCCGATCGAAGCGGTGGATATGCCGGTAGACCCGGATGAAGACCTCTTGAACGAGATCCTCGGCCTTTTCGCGATCGCCGATCGTGCGGTAGATGAAGTTCAGAAGTCGCGTCTGATACCGCTCGACGATCTCTTGGAACGCGCGCTCCTCCCCCCCGAGGAAGGTCGCGACTACTTCACCGTCATCCAGCGTCCGAAGCCTTTCTCGCGTCGCCAGACCTGGTAACGGCGCCCGTTTCATAGCGATCTCAGCCATATATAGCTCGTGCCCCCTTGGCACTGCTGATAGGGTACGACCCAACCGACAGATCAGATTCGATGTTCAGCTCCCCAAAAACCCCTACCGCCCGCGTCACTGGAAAAGGCAGACGGTATGCCCATTGGACGTATGTCTGATCTCGGAGTTAAGACGTTGTCCGGAAGAAACTTAGCCGAAACCATAGCGAGCCCTGCTTTCCGGTGCCCGTCCTCGAAAAGCGACGATAAAGTGAGACAAGACGTGTCCGTTTGTCTCACTTCTGACACATACCAGTTCTCGGGGGTTTCTCCTCAGTCAGTGTCCCGCTCGATAACCAGCGGCGTAGAGGATCCCCAGTGCCGACTTGGCGTCTGGGATCTGGCCGTCTTTGATCAACTGAAGAGCCTGGGACAGGGTCACTGTCTCGATGGTCATGAACTCGTCGGCCTCATGAGCAGTGTCCCCATGCTCGAGCCCGCTTGCCATGAAGATGTGGATCCGCTCGTCAGTAAATCCGGGCGTCGTATAGATCGTGACCAAGAACTCCATCGACGCTGCCTCACACCCCGTTTCCTCCCGAAGCTCGCGAACGGCGCAATGCTTGGGATCCTCGCCCGGCTCGAGACGCCCGGCCGGGATTTCGTACAAGTACTGCTCAGCCGCATAGCGATACTGCTTCAACAGCAACAACTGCGGGTCGTCGCCTTCAGGGGAGCTGAGAAACGGGACCACAGCGCTCGCCCCTGGGTGACGAATGATGTCCAGCAGGCCCGTCGAGCCGTCGGGAAAGCGCACGGTGTCCTGATCGACCGCGATGATCTTCCCCGTATAGGCGCGACGACTTTCGATCTTGCCGGGCGTGATCGTGCTAGGCGAGTCTGTTCCTGGCGTGGTCGCGCTAGGTGTGTCTGTCTTCTCGGGCATCAGTACGTCGGCCGTCCGAGCGTGTCGTACGTGATGGTCGGTCCAAAACCCAACTTCTCGAGTGGCCCACGGACTGTTGCCGGATCGCCCACGACCACCATCTGCAGCGCGTCGGGATGTAGATAGCGCTGCGCCGCGTGGAAAATCTGATCCACTGTCATCGCGCGCACGTGGTCGCGATAGCGGTCGTAGTAGTCGTCAGGCAGGTCGTGGATCTCGAGTACCGACAACGCGGCCGCGATCGCCGCGGTCGTCTCGAAGCGGATCGGAAACACGCCCTCGAGATAGCTGGTCGCAAGCGAAAGCTCGTCCGGCGAGATCGATTCGGCGCGAATCCGATCGATCTCGATGAGGATCTCGCGCGCCGCCGCGTCGGTGATGTCGCTTCTCACGGCCGTCGAGACGACGAAGGGCCCCGCCTGTCGACGCCACTCGAACGCGGAGAAAGCGCCGTAGGTGTACCCGTGCACCTCGCGGAGATTGAGGTTGATTCGCGAGTTGAACAACCCGCCGAGCACCGCGTTCATCACGTTCACCGGGAAGAAATCCGGATGATTGCGCGGAATGCCGACGTGACCGATGCGGAGCTCGGACTGCGGAGCGTCGCCTTTCGCGATGAGGTGAACGCCGCGCCCCAGAGGTCCTGGTGAGTCGTCGCTCGTGATCTTGCCGACCACGCCACCAGTCCAGCTGCCAAGCGCGTGCCTCGCCAGATCCTCGGCGCGTTCGACGCTGACGTCTCCGGCGATGATCACGGTGGTGTTGCCGGGCAAATATCGCGCATCGTAGAACGTGAGCACGATCTCACGGACGATCGAGTCGACGCTCGTTTCGTCTCCGCCCTCGGGACGTGCGTAACGCGATATCGGTTTGTACAAGAAGCGACCAAACAATTCATCGGCGAGTCCGCGCGGCTCCGCGCGCAATTGCAACAGCTCAGCCATACGTTCGGCTTTGAGGCGTGACACTTCACGCGCGCGGAACGCCGGCGTTGTCAGCACTTCGCCGAGAAGATCGAAGGCTGCGGGCAGATGTTCGGTCAGAGCAGTCATCGTCACGACGGCGGAATCCCAATCGGCCTCCGCGTCGATCGTGGCACCCAACCGCTCGAACCGCTCCGTCAGCTCGGCGCCGTCACTCTTTTCGGTTCCCTCGATCAGCAATCGCGCGGCAAGTTGCGCCGTGCCCTCGTGGTTTGCCGGATCGCAGATGGCGCCAGCATCGACAAGCACGACGACCGTCGCGATGGGCAGCTTGCTCACAGGAGCTACTACAAGCTCGACACCGTTGGTCAGCCGCCGGCGAAAGAATCTCGGGAACTGATATTCGCGTGGCGGTCCCGGGAGCGGACGCGCGCTCCTCAGTGCGGCTGGCGCGCTCATTCCGCCACCGCCGCGGCGCCGGCGACTGCGAGCTCGCCAGACGAACCGTCGCGCGGTACGTACAGCAAGCTCGCGCGATTGTCTTCGCCGAGTCGCTCGCTCATGAACGCGTTGACGTCCGTTGGCGTGACGGCCTGGTATCTCGCGACCTCGTCGTTGATGAGACCAGGATCGCCGAAGTACGTCGCGAACATCGACAGACGATCGGCCCGTTCGCCAGCTTGCTGCATCGCCGTGACGAATGTCGTCTGAACCACGGCGACCGCACGCTCGACTTCATGCGCCTCGACGCCGTCGCGAAGCACGGTGTCGATCTCGTGGGCGACTTCCTGCTCGAGCTGCTCGGGCGTGATTCCAGGACGCGCCGTCACGTCGACGACGAGCAGATCGCTGCCCTTCGAAAGATCGTACGTGAATGCCGTGGCCTCGGCCGCGATTTGTCGGTCGCGCACGAGTCGGCGACGCAAGCGACTTCCGTTGCGCAGCCCGAGAATCGCGCCGCACACGCTGGCGGCGTAGTACGCATTCGTCCCGAACGCCGGCGACCGGAATGCGAGGAACAACCGCGGCAGCATGATCTCGTCGGGAACGACTTCGCGCTTCCACTGACCGAAAACCGGCGGAAGCGACATGTCCGGCAGAGGAGGGCGCCCCGACCCGCGCGCGATTCCGCCGAAGTGTGTCTCGATCAGTCGCTTCGTCTCAGCGGGATCGAAGTCGCCGGCGATCGACAACACCGCGTTGTCGGGCGTGTAGTAGGTCGCGAAAAATTGCGCGATGTCATCGAGGCTCGCCGCCGCTAGATCCTCCATCGAGCCGATGAGCGAGTGATGAAAGGGATGTTCCGGCGGAAAGCACAGTGCCGGCAGCTTTTCCATCCACGTGCCATATGGCTGATTGTCGAGCGTCCAGCGGCGCTCGTTCATCACGACTTCGCGCTGCGTATCGAGCTTCTGCTGCGTCATAGCCGGCAGCAGCTTGCCCATCCGATTCGCCTCGAGCCACAATGCGAGCTCGAGCTGATTCGACGGCACCGTCTCGAAATAGTTCGTGCGCTCGAGCCAGGTCGAGCCGTTGAGCGTGCCACCCGCGCGCTGCACGAGCTCGAAGTGCTCGTTCGCCTCGACATCCGCCGAGCCCTGAAACA
>Ga0126377_10001836_pt1 | contig 14192 bp, 16 predicted proteins | sample PanSoiMetPlot_22_FD_92647 | JGI IMG/M metagenome (GOLD analysis project Ga0126377, IMG submission 92647) | Tropical forest soil microbial communities from Panama - MetaG Plot_22 | ecosystem: Environmental > Terrestrial > Soil > Tropical forest > Bulk soil | place: Panama | collected 2016-02-17
CCGGTGGTCTCGGCAGCGCTTCGGGCGGCGAGCGCAAGTATATTCCCGCGCTGGCGCGAGCGGGCGTGGCGGCCGGAATCGACGCGTTGTTTATGGAAGTGCACGAAGATCCTGACCACGCGTTGAGCGATGGACCCAATTCCCTCGCCATCGAGAACTTTGAGAGCCTGCTCAAGATTGTCAAAGAAATCGATGCGCTGCTCCGAGGGGCCCAGCAGAGATGAAATCAGCCGAGCTACTCAAACGAGCCGCCGACGTGCTGCGGATCGAGTCCAACGGGATTCTCTCGATCATCGATCGTTTGGACGACAGTTTTGTGCGCGCGGTAGAGCTGATGCGCAGCTGCCGCGGCAAGGTGGTGGTCACGGGCGTCGGCAAGTCGGGACTGATTTGCCGGAAGATCGCCGCGACCCTCGCGAGTACTGGAACGCCGTCGTTTTTTCTCCATTCCGGCGATGGCGTGCACGGCGATCTTGGCATGGTCATGAAGGGCGACGTGGTTCTCGCCATTTCGAACAGCGGCGAAACCGATGAAATATTGAAGCTGCTTCCCCATTTCAAGCAACATGGGCTGAAGCTGATCGTCATGACCGGTAATCTCGAGTCAACGTTGGCAAAGGCCGGCGACGTGGTCCTGAACGTCCGAGTCAAAGAAGAAGCCTGTCCATTAGGATTAGCCCCGACCTCAAGTACGACCGCGGCGTTGGCCATGGGCGATGCCTTGGCCGTGGTTTTGCTCGAAGACAAGGGTTTTAACCAAGAAGATTTTGCCCTGCGCCATCCGGGTGGTACCTTGGGGCGACGGCTGTTACTACGGGTCGAAGATCTGATGGTCCGTGGCGAGCAGCTACCGCTGGTGCAAGAAGAGACGTTGGTAAAGGACGCGCTGTTCGAGATCACCGCGAAACGCCTCGGGGTTACCGGCGTGGCTGACGCAAAAGGCAAGCTCGTCGGCGTGATTACGGATGGCGATTTGCGCCGCGGCCTCGAAAGCCGGGGTCAGATCCTTTCCCTCAAAGCTAAGGAGATCATGACGCGCAATCCCAAAACTATCCCGGCCGATACACTGGCGACCGAAGCGGTGTCCGTGATGGAACGATTCGCTATAACCTCTCTTTTCGTCCTGGAAAACGGCAGCCGAAAACCGCTCGGCGTGATTCACCTGCATGATATAGTCAAAGCCGGAATCTAGTCTTATCCGTGAAACGAGTTTCCGTTGCAGTTCGCAGGAAAGCAGCAAAAATCAGACTGCTGCTCCTCGACGTCGATGGCGTGCTTACTGACGGTCGAATCATCATCGATGACCGGGGCGTCGAAACGAAACAGTTTCACGTCCGTGACGGCCAGGGGATTTCCTTGCTGATGCGCTCGGGGATCGACGTAGGCTTTATCACCGGGCGCTCTTCGAACGTCGTACGCCTTCGAGCCAAAGATCTGGGTGTACGGCTGGTTTACCAAGGCATCGGCGACAAGCTCGCCTGCTACCGCGAAATCAAGCGTAAAACTCGACGTAGCGACGACGAGATTGCTTACGTTGGCGACGACATGACGGATCTTCCGGTTCTTGCACAAGTCGGTTTAGCGGTTTCCGTGGCGGATGGCTGGGCTGAGTTTTCACGCAAGGTTGACTATATTACGGCAAAACGAGGCGGGCGAGGGGCTGTCCGTGAGGTCGCCGAATTGTTGCTCAAAGCTCAGGGAAAATGGCCTAAATTGGCATCGCTTTAGTCGAACTACCAAGATCCTCCAAAAGCTTCTCGGATTTCAAAGCAATTTCCGTGCCTAATGCTTTACAGGTTTTCGGAAGAGTGGTATTTTTACATTTCATCATAGGGTTTGCTATGCGCAAGACCAGACGTTCGATACTTCTTTTCGTGATTTTTCTCTCCTTGGGCGGCGTTGGCTATAAGGTCTTTGACATGGTCCGCACCATGCAGGGCGAAATCAAAAAGAACCCGCGAAAACTATTGGATTATCTGCCGGAATCGGCGCTGCACATGAAGGACTTTCACCGCGCTAAGGTCGAGAATGGTCGCAAGGTTTGGGAGCTGTTCGGCGATGAAGCGAATTACTACAAGGAACAGAAAGAGGCGGTGATCAAGAATCCGAGATTTTACTTTTACGACACGAAGGGAGAGGTTGCCGAGACTATCGGAAATGAAGCGCATATCTATCTGAACGACAAAGAAATGCAGCGGATGGAGCTTCGCGGCGGTGTTCAACTTACTTTTCAAGGCTACGTGCTCAAGTCGGAAGAGGCGAACTACGAGCCGGCCAAGGATCTGGTCGTGTTGCCCAACCGTACGACGGTCGTTGGTGAAGGCATCCAACTGGAAGGTGCCCGCATGGAAGTTGAGATCGAAGAGAAGAGAATGCGCTTGTTGCAGAACGTAAAGACTAAATTGGAGCCCGAGAAGTTGGCACAGAAAAAGCCCAAGGCAAAAACGAACCAGGGGATCGGAGGCTAAGATGTCTCGGGCGAAATTCAGACTGATTGTTCTAGCCACGATGTCGCTCTGGGCTCTGACGCTGGCGGCGAAGGCAGCAGCTCCGGACAAGGAAGAAGCCAAGAAAAGCGGCACTGCTTTCGAATTCAACAAGAAGGATCCGATTTATATCACGGCGGATTGGATGGAGGCCGATCAGGGTAAGAATAGCATCACCTACAAAGGACGTGTGGTGACCGTGCAAAACGAGATGACCATGCGCAGTGAGACGCTGACCGCCTTTTACGATCCGGAAACCAAGCAAATGAAGCAAATCATCGCCGAAGGTAAGGTCAATGCCACCCAGGGCGATCGGGTGGCGACCGGTGAAAAGGCGGTTTTTGACGATAAGACGAAGACCGTTACGCTGACCGGAAACCCCGTCATGCGACAGGGAAACAATCAGATTTCCGGCGTCAAAGTGATTTACTTTACCGAGCAGGACCGCTCAATTGTGGAAGGGGACAAAGACGTCAGAGTCCGAGCGACGATATTTCCAGATGAGTTGAAAGGCCAGCAACAGAGTGGAGGCGCTAAGGCAAAATGAGCCTCCTTAAGGCCGTGTCGGTGGCGAAATCCTATGGCGGGAGGCGCGTGGTTGACGGTGTCAGTTTGGCGGTTAGCGGTGGCGAAGTCGTCGGCTTGCTCGGTCCCAACGGTGCCGGCAAAACGACCACTTTTCATATGATGGTCGGTTTGGTTCAACCAGATGAAGGTGAGGTTTTGCTGAACGAAGAGGAACTGACCGGTGCGCCGATCTATCAACGGGCGCGTGCGGGAATTAGTTACCTGCCGCAGGAGTCGTCGGTGTTTCGCCGGCTCACGGTGGAGGACAATTTGCGGGCGATCTTGCAGACCCTCGACTTGAGTAGCGCGGAACAACAGCAGCGCTGCGATCAGTTGATGGCGATGCTCGGTATCGGCCATTTGGCGACGCACAAAGCGTTCACCCTCTCCGGCGGCGAGCGGCGACGGGTGGAGATCGCTCGCGCGCTGGTGCTGTCGCCGTTCTTTCTGTTACTGGACGAGCCTTTTACTGGCATCGATCCCATCGCGGTGGCTGAGATTCAAAAAATCATCCGCCGGCTCATTGCCAGCGGCATAGGGATTCTCATCACCGATCACAATGTGCGCGAGACGCTGGGGATCTGTGACCGAGCCTACATCGTCAATGAGGGGACGATTCTCGTAGAAGGGACGCCGGAAACCATTGCCACCAGCCCCAAAGCGCGCAAATTTTACTTAGGAGAAGGCTTTAAATTCTAACTATGGCGTTCGAGATTCGACAGGTTCAAAAGCTCGTTCAACAGTTGGTGATGACGCCGCAACTGCAGCAGGCGATCAAATTGCTGCAGCTCTCCCGCATCGAATTGGAAGAGATGGTGCTCAAAGAGTTGCAGGAAAACCCCGCTCTCGAAGAAGGACCCACCGAAGAAGCCGAGAGCGGCGAACAGCCTCGCGCTGAAGCGCAGAGCGATTCGACAGGTGAGTTGGGCGACCCTGTCGTCAACCGCGAGATCTCCACTGTAGATAAGATCGGCACGTTGGATTGGCAGGAATATCTCGATACTCATTCGAACTCCGTGCACGGGTCGTTAACGGCGGAGGCGACGTCGGAAGATGGCGACTCGCCGCCGTCGTGGGAGAACAGTCTGACTAAGAAGGTTTCCCTAGAAGACCATCTTCTCTGGCAACTGCGGCTGTCTAAGATCACCGAGCCGGAATCCGTCATCGGGCTTTATATCATTCAAAACCTCGATGAAAACGGTTACCTGACGTTGACCATCGATGAGATTTGCGCCGCCACGGAAAGCACACCGCCAGCCGTCGAAGCGGTGCTCAAACGCATCCAGTTTTTCGATCCAGTGGGGGTTGCGGCGCGGGATTTGCGTGAATGCCTGTTGGTCCAGCTCGAAAACCTGCAGCTAAGCGATAGCTTGGCCGCGCAGATCGTCGGCAATTATTTGTCCTTCCTCGAGTCCAAACGCTATGAGCGGTTGGCCAAGGATTTGAACGTCTCTATCAAAGAGATCGCCGATGCGGCGCACTTGATCGCGTCGTTGGAGCCGAAACCTTCGCGTGGTTTCGAACAGGACGAAGTCCGTACGGTGCTGCCCGATGTATTCGTCGAGAAAGTCGGCGACCAGTGGCTGATTTATCTGAACGATGACGGCGTGCCGCGGCTGCGGGTAAGCTCACTCTATCGGCGCATGGCGGGACAGGAAGGCGCCGCGGAAGAAGAAGCGCGGCAGTACTTACAGGAGAAAGTCCGCGCTGCCACCTGGCTGATCAAGAGCATCCAGCAGCGCCAGCAGACGTTGATGAAGGTGACCCAGAGCATCTTCAAGTTTCAGGAAGAATTTCTCGACCATGGTGTAAGCCATCTAAAGCCGATGGTCTTGCGCGATGTGGCCGAAGATATCCACATGCATGAGTCTACTGTCAGCCGGGCCACGGCGAATAAGTACGTGCACACGCCGCAGGGTCTTTTCGAGCTCAAGTATTTCTTCCAAAGCGCGATCAGCACCGGCACCGGTGAGGATGTCGCGAGCGAGAGTGTGAAGGAGAAGATTCGCCACATTATCGCCGCCGAAGACCCCCGCACGCCCTATAGCGATCAGCATATCGCCAGCGTGTTATCGAGCGATTCCATCGACATCGCCCGGCGCACGGTGGCGAAGTATCGCGAGGCGATGGGTATCCTGCCGTCGTCGCGAAGGCGGCAGCCGTTCGCGCGAAAATAACTCCCGGAGGTTCATGTAACCCCCATGAGCGAGATTAAAGTCTCCGTCACTTTTCGCCACACCGAACCCACGGAAGCATTGAAGCATTACGCCGAGGAAAAGATTCACAAGCTGGGCAAATATTTTTTTCGTCCGCTCGATGCCCACGTGATTCTCGCGGTGGACGCGAAGCAGCGCCAACTGGCCGAAATCGAATTGCATACCCACGGTGCCACGATTCATGGCAAAGAGCAGCACGAGGACCTTTACGCGGCGATCGATCTGGTAATCGATAAGGTCGAGCGCCAGGTGCGCAAGCACAAGGACATGTATAAGGCCAACCGGAGAAGGACCAAAGCGTGAAAATTACCGATTTCTTGAGCGCACAGACGGTTATTCCTAGCCTCGTCAGTCAAGAAAAGAAAGCCGTGCTCCGAGAGATGGCGGAGAAGCTCGCCGCCAATCACCAGAGTCTCGATCAGCAAAAAGTGCTCGAGGTATTGCTGGAGCGCGAACGGATCAGCACTACGGCCATTGGCGAAGGTGTGGCGATACCCCATGGGAAACTCGGCGGCGTGGAGCGGGTCATGGGCCTGTTCGCGCGCAGCGCGCCGGGAGTCGATTTTGCTTCCCTAGACGGCGGTCCAACGCATTTATTTTTTCTACTGATCGCTCCCGAGAACGCCGCCGCCGATCACCTCAAAGCCTTGGCGCGAATCAGTCGGCTCCTCAAGGACGAAACTTTTCGACGCCGTTTGATGGCCGGACGAACCCGCGAGGAACTTTTCACCATCATCGCCGAAGAAGATGACAAGTTTTGAGCCTTATGGCGGATGGTTTGGACATTATCATCATCACGGGCCTCTCCGGCTCAGGGAAGAGCTTTGCGATCCGCGCCCTCGAAGACAACGGGTTTTTCTGCGTCGATAATCTGCCCGCGCTGTTAATTCCAAAGTTCATCGATCTGTGCCGCGGCTACGAAGAGGAAATCATCCGTGTCGCTCTCGGCGTCGACCTGCGCGGCGGGAAGTTCTTGGTTTCGTTGCCGCAGGTGCTCGCCGATGTCCGTAGCGCCGGTCATCATATCCAAGTTCTTTTCTTCGACGCTTCAGACGATGTCCTTTTGCGCCGTTTTAGCGAGACGCGCCGGCCCCACCCGTTGTCTGGGGAGGGGTCGATCCAAGACGGTATTGCGCGTGAACGAAAGGCTTTGGAATCGATCCGCGCACTGGCCGACAAAGTGATCGACACTAGCGACTTCAACGTGCATCAGCTCAAGCGGGAAATGGAGCAGCAATTTTGCCAGGCACCGACGGCACGGGGCATGACGCTGTTCTTGACGTCGTTCGGCTACAAGTTCGGTATTCCCCACGATACCGACATCATTTTCGACGTGCGCTTCCTGCCCAATCCCTATTTCGTCAACGGGCTGCGCCATAAGAGCGGGCTGGAACAGGAAGTCGAAGATTATGTGCTCGGCAACAGCGAAACCCGGGCGTTTCTCGACCGTCTCTACGCGCTCTTAGAATTTACCTTGCCGCTGTACGAACGGGAGGGCAAAAGCAGCCTGACTTTGGCGTTGGGCTGCACCGGCGGCCGGCATCGCTCGGTAGTCTTGGTAGAAGAATTGCAAAAACGTTTCGGCGGTGGCCAGTTTCGCATTCATGTCAAGCACCGCGATATCGATAAGTAACTTCATGAGCAAGGTCGTTAGAAAATTCGAGATCAAAAACAAGCTCGGCTTGCATGCGCGCGCGGCGGCCTTGCTCGTCCAAACCGTCAACCGATATGCGGCTCAGGTCAGCGTGTCTAAAGACGGACAAACTGCGGATGGACGGAGCATCATGGGCGTGTTGACTCTGGCGGCCACTCAAGGCAGCAAGATTCATGTGGAAGCGAGCGGCGACGACGCCGAGCGAGTGGTCAAAGCGCTCGAAAAGCTCGTCGAAGCGCGCTTCAACGAGAACGAGTAAGGTTGAATAGCCCTCCCTGATTCGCTATACAAGACTGATTAAATTTTTGATTTTTCGCGCCGCTGGAGGTTTATCTCATGGCTGGTAAAGATTTCTTATTTACTTCCGAATCGGTCTCCGAAGGTCATCCCGATAAACTCTGCGACCAAGTTTCGGACGCGATTTTAGACGCTCATTTAGCCGGCGATCCTAATAGCCGCGTCGCCTGCGAGAGTTTGGCCAAAACAGGCATGATCGTGGTGGCCGGCGAAATCACCAGCAAAGCTAAAGTTTCCTATGTCGACATCGTCAGGGAGGTTGTCCGCGATATTGGGTACACGGATTCGTCCATGGGCTTCGACGGGAACACCTGCGCGATTCTTACCGCGATCGAACAGCAATCGCCGGATATCTCCCAGGGCGTTACCGAAGGCCAGGGTCTATACAAAGAGCAAGGCGCCGGCGACCAAGGCATGATGTTCGGCTACGCTTGCGACGAGACCCCGGAGCTGATGCCATTTCCAATCCAGATGGCGCACAGCTTGGTCCACTATCTCGCTAAAGTTCGCAAAGGCGGCGAAGCGTTTTTTCTCCGACCGGACAGCAAGTCCCAGGTTACCGTAGAATACCGTGACGGCAAGCCAGTCAAAGTCAGAAACGTTGTTATCTCGACGCAGCACAGCGCCGACGTCGAGTACAATAAACTGCGCGAGACCATCATCGACGCAGTCATTAAGGCGGTGGTGCCGGCGCAGTATCTCGACAAGGACACGGTTTTCCACGTCAATCCGACCGGCCGTTTCGTCGTCGGCGGACCGCAGGGCGATTGTGGACTCACCGGCCGCAAGATCATCGTCGATACCTACGGCGGCATGGGCCGTCATGGCGGCGGCGCTTTTTCGGGCAAGGATCCGTCAAAAGTTGACCGCAGCGCAGCTTATATGGCGCGTTACGTGGCGAAAAATATCGTCGCGGCAGAGCTAGCCAGCCGTTGCGAAGTACAACTCGCTTACGTCATCGGCGTCGCTCAGCCGGTCTCGGTGTTGGTGGATACTTTCGGCACCGCGGTCATTGCCGAAGACAAGATCGCCAAGATCGTTCAAGAAAATTTCGATTTGAGCCCCAAGGGCATCATTCAAGCCCTTGATCTCAAGCGACCGATCTATCGAGCGACGGCTGCCTACGGGCACTTTGGCCGGGCGCCGGAAGAAGGAATGTTCACGTGGGAAAGAACCGATCGGGCAGCGGAGCTTAAAAAGGCGGCGGCGCGGGCCTAAATACGAACGAAGGATGAGAAGGAAGCGGTGACGATGAGTGGCAAGAATTACGACGTAAAAGACCTACGGTTGGCCGAAGGCGGGCGCAAACGGATTCTCTGGGCCGGGCAGGACATGCCAGTGTTGCAGCGGGTAAGGGAACGCTTTGCTAAAGAGAAGCCACTTAGAGGCATGCGCTTCTCGGCTTGTTTACACGTGACCGCCGAGACTGCGAATTTAGTTCAGGCGCTGAAAGCCGGCGGCGCCGACGTGCTGCTCTGCGCGTCGAATCCATTGTCGACGCAGGATGACGTGGCGGCTTCACTGGTCAAACATGACAGAATTCCCACCTACGCGATCAAAGGGGAAGACAATAAGACTTACTATCGCCATCTAAGAGCCGCCCTCGATCACAAGCCGGTGATCACGATGGACGATGGCGCCGATTTAGTTTCTTTGCTCCACACCGGCTATAGTCACTTGGTTCCCAACTTGGTTGCGAGCATGGAAGAGACGACCACTGGCGTGATCCGGCTGCGCGCTTTGGCAAGAGATGGCGCGCTAAAAATTCCCGTCATCGCCGTCAACGACGCGGCAACAAAGCATCTGTTCGACAACCGTTACGGCACTGGGCAGTCCACCATCGACGGCGTGATTCGCGCCACGGACATGCTCATCGCCGGGAAAAAAGTTGTCGTTGCGGGCTACGGCTGGTGCGGCAAAGGGGTGGCGGCGCGGGCGCGCGGCATGGGCGCAAAGGTCATCGTCACTGAAGTCGATCCGGTGCGCGCATTGGAAGCGGCGATGGATGGCTTGGAAGTGATGACCATGAAAGAAGCCGCGAAGGTTGGCGACTTGTTTATCACCTTGACCGGCGACATGCATGTGATCGCCGAGGAGCATCTTAAAGCGATGAAAGATGGCGCAGTGATCTGTAACTCGGGCCACTTCGACATCGAGATCGACATTAAAGCGCTCAACAAGCTGGCCACCCGCGTCGAGAAAAACGTGCGCAACTTTGTCGACGCTTATGTCGTGCCAGGCGGCAAAAGAATCTATCTGATCGGTGAAGGTCGATTGGTGAATTTGGCTGCAGCCGAGGGCCACCCGGCGTCGGTCATGGATATGAGTTTCGCGACTCAAGCATTGGCGTCGGAGTGGGCGGTGAAAAATCATAAGAATCTCACGCCAAAAGTCTATGAAGTGCCAAGCGCCGTCGAGAATTGGGTGGCCAAGCTAAAGCTCGGTTCCATGGGTATTCGCATCGACACCTTGACCAAGGAACAGGAAAAGTATCTCTCTTCTTGGGACCACGGGACATAAAAACGTTTTGTGTGTTCCGCGTTTCCACTTCGTCACGCGCAAACCCAACCTAGATTATTCACAGCAGTCGCAGCGACGGCAGGGCAAGCCCTGCGAAGGCAATGGGGCTGTCCTCGCTGACGCTCGAGATTTTCAAATTGCAGATCTCAGATTTCAATTTTTAATTTGAGATTTGCCATTTGCAATCCCGAAGGGCATGCCTTCGCTCGTTTTCAGCGCCAAATTAGGCACAGTATCGTGATTTTTCGAGGGAGCATGAATGATGCAGGCTAACAGACCCGCTTGACGCGACCTCATGGCGGGATTAGAAATGGGCAAATCGATAGGCTCAATCCCATAGAGGAGGTTATTCATGAGTGGCCAGTCTGCTGTGGAGAAATTTATTGTGTCTGCTCGTAGGCTTCACGCCGAAGAGCAAAATCCGGCGAAACGCTGGGAGAAAATGACGCCGCTGTTGCAAGCGCTGCTCGCCGACCCTACGGTGAAAGAGCAATCAAAGCGGTGGCCCGATTGCTCCCAAGGAGGCGACCGCGCCGAAAACTTATTGTTCTACGAAGATCCGGATTACAAGTTCGTCATCAACGGTCTGATCAAGGCGCCGCACACGCGCACGGCGATCCATGATCATGCCCATAACTGGACGCTGTACGGCGTGCTCGACGGCACCGAGACGATCGAGCGCTATGAACGTGTCGACGACCGGTCAAAGCCCGATTACGCCGAAGTGCGCAAATCGGTTAACGTGAAAGTCGGCGCTGGCGAGATCGATCTGGTGCCGCCGTACGCGATTCACGCCGAAGAGAGCGGCGACGAGCGGACGGTGGCGATCATCGTCCGCGCCGAGAAGGCGGGGGGTTTCCTCCAAGGCCGCTACGATCCAGCGACGAATAAATATTGGCAAGGATACGGGCCCAAGCAGTTGCCGTTTGAGTTGAAATGAGCGGTTCCCGCGGCTTGGAAAATTTTTTCAATTGAATCGATTATCGACCCCGGATCTCGATGGCAGGGCCTGATCTCAAACCCGGCCCGTTTGCTGCGAGAGCGATTCCACAAGTCTCAAACAGTAATCAGTGGAGCATTTCATGGCAACCTCAGAGAGCAATGCGAAACCGCGCATCGCGGTTTTTTCCGGTCCGACGGCGACCATACAAAACAGCGAGCCACTGGTGACGAGCAACAAGGCGCGCGAGAAGTATGGCCTCCCTCCGCGCACGAATAAAGACGGCTCGGCGATGCGCTTCGATGTGTTGCGCGCGCAGCGGTTGGCGGCCCCGGTCACAGTCTACATCGAACCATTTAGCGCGCATCCCTTGGAACGAGATTTCGCCGAGCTCTACGCGCCACCGGATGGATATCTCAGCCCGTCCGGTGTTTTTCACAAGGAACGCACGAGTGCGCAAGACAAACCGGTCTACGAAGTCATTCTCAAGCCGGAAGACGGCCTCTATCAATTGCCGTACGTGGCGCGGCAAGTGAACGGCCAGCCATGGGAGATGGACGGCACGGAGAAAGATTCGTCGGCGGAATTAACCCGCGTGCCGTTTTTTCCCGACGGTTCCCGCCTGTTTGAAGAGATCGACCGCTTGGGCATTTCTGACGAGGGCGTGAGCTGTCTATTAACGGGCAAAGCCGATTTTGATTTTTACCGAGCGCTGCCTTCCGGCGGTTACCCGAAAGGAAGAATGTCTAGCGAGCGCACCGATGTTGGGGAAGGCGATATTGCGCCGGAGATCCGCGGCACGGATTTTTTTCCTTACCGGCCGGGTTACCTTCGCAAAGAGCCGCCGATGGCGGCGTTGGCGCGTCTGACAAACGTTGTTCAACGCGCGCTCAGTAGCGGCAAGTATCTCGGCGCCATTTGGTTGGAGGGCAGTCCATTCGTCGAGGAGACAAGCTACTGGCTGAATTTACTGATCGACACGACCGTACCGATCGTCGGCAACTCATCCCAGCGGCCCCACGGCGCCATCGGCAACGACGGTGACCGTAACATTGTCGACTCCGTCGATTATATCACGTCGCGCATCTGGGCTGATGACCGCGGGCGAGATTGCATCGGCACGGTGGCGATCCTCGACGAACAGATCTTCACTTCACGCGACGTGCAGAAAGCTGATGCGAGACCCGGCGGCTACATCGCGACGGGCGGCCATGGAGGTATCATCGGGCGCATGGGACATCCTGGTTTGCCGCAGTTTTCTTTCAAGCCGGTCAAGCGGCATACCCACAATTCAGTTGTCAATCTGACGCAGCTGCCAAGAGAAGTTCAAGGTTCGAGGGTGCAAAATTCAAGGGTTGAGACGATAGCTGTCGAGATCAAAGATGCGCAAGGAAACTTATTATCGGCGGCGATTCCGAAGGTGACGATCGTCAAGCATGCGCGCTATCTGCCGGAAGACACTTCGGGAGATGCGAGCAGCGAGGTCGATATTCTGGCGCGGATTGAAAGGAATTTGCGTGACGCGCCATTGGCAGGGTTCATCGCGGAGGGCTCGGCGCCGTTCGGCGCGATGAGCAATTCTGTCGATGCGGCGCTTAAACGCGCGACGTTTAACGGTATGCCTGTAGTCAAAGTAGCCAGGGGAAATGCCAGCGGCTTCGTCGACGCGACCCGCGATCCATTGGCGATTGCGGGCAGCAATTTGACCGCAACGAAGGCGCGCTTGTTGTTGATGGCTTGCCTAATGAAGCTCGGCTGTTTGCCTGTGGCGGCCGATCCGATCCGGCCGACGGCGGCGGAATCGGATGCGACCAAGGCGAAGCTGGCGCAGTATCAAGAGATCTTTGATTCGCATTGAACGATTCCTTTTTCGCCTTGCCTGGGAGGACCCGAATGTCAGGAAAACATGGCCATTCGCATAAGCCGTTTGAAGGGCATATGCACGACTTCGAGGCGCATATCAAAGCCGTCGAAGAGGATTTGGAGTATTACCGAGCCAAACGCTTCGAACCGCGCATAATTTACCTGCTCCGGCGCGGCATGGTGACGTTTTATGATCTTTTGAAGATTCGGGCAGCGCTCAAAAAGAAAGATCATTTCTTCAAGGTCAAAAAACTTCGGGGAAAGAATATCGAAGCCCGCGTGCGTTTTCTCGAAGAGTGGCTCGACGAATATGTCAAGGGCATCGCGTTGGTGTCGGCGCGCACCGTTGAAGGCTTGGACATGGTCACCGAGGACAACCGCAAAGAGCGCGGCGACTACGATGACTTTTTCAAGATCAAAAAGAAGGAACACCACGGTACTCTCGAAGAACGCATGGTGAACGTGGAGCAAGATTTGAGAGACTACCAAGAATTGCTCGAGGTCTTCGTCCACGCGCTGATCAAGCGCGGTTGGGCGAGTCGGACGGAGTTGGAACAGCGTTGGAAACAATTGCACGAAGAGCGCCCGTGGGCCGGTGGCGTGATCGTCGCCAAGGCGTGGACAGACCCAGAGTTTAAACAGGCATTGTTGTCAACCGGACGCGAAGCGCTCCGGGAAATGGGCGTGCACCAAGGCAAGGTTGGCAAGTTGGTTGTCGTCGAAAACACCGACAAGATGCACAACGTCATCGTCTGCACGCTCTGCTCCTGCTATCCTTACGACATTCTCGGCGACACACCGTGGTGGTATAAACACGAAAGCTACCGGACCAAGATCGTGCAAAATCCCCGGGCGTGTTTGCGAGAAATGTTTCATTTGGAAGTTCCCGCCAGCAAAGAAGTCCAAGTGTACGACAGCACTTCCGACGTGCGCTACTTCGTTTTGCCGCAAAGACCTGCCGGTTGCGAGGGAATGTCAGTAGACGAATTAGCCAAGCTGGTTACGATCGATAGCCTAATCGGTGCTGGCTACGCACTGGAACCTGAGCGGCAGAAAGTAGCGGAAAAATCAGGAGCGCTGCCGGAAGCGCCTCGAATTCGGCCGGATTGAGCGAAACTATGCAGCCCAGTGGCAAATATAAAATCGGTGACGCTGTCATGGTCGCCACCGAAAACCCCGCCGGCAACCCGCGCACGCCCAAATACATCCGCGGCAAACGTGGCGTCATCGGTATAGTTCATGGAGTTCTGGAAAATATTCGAGACCACCGTGGTGTCCATGGACCGCTCTACACGGTCAGGTTCGACCTAAGCGAACTGTCGACTTGCTCCGACCCAGATTCGATCTGGGTCGATGTGCACGAAGAGTGGTTGAGTACAGTAAAGTCAGACAGTTAGACTTCATGATGCTACCTAGCATGACTAGCCCCACAGTTGCCTAGCCGTCTCGACAATCGTATCCAGTTTTTTCCACATTTCAGCTTCGCTAAGTACCTTCGAATCAAGGCCACCGAAGCCGCATTGGGGGCTGAGGGCGAGCTGGTCGATCGCAAGATATTTGCTTGCTTGGTCGATGCGGCGTTTTAGGTCGTCGACGCTTTCCATGTCGGAGTTTTTCGTCGAGACCAACCCGAGGACAACGATCTTGTC
>Ga0126377_10001837_pt1 | contig 14190 bp, 10 predicted proteins | sample PanSoiMetPlot_22_FD_92647 | JGI IMG/M metagenome (GOLD analysis project Ga0126377, IMG submission 92647) | Tropical forest soil microbial communities from Panama - MetaG Plot_22 | ecosystem: Environmental > Terrestrial > Soil > Tropical forest > Bulk soil | place: Panama | collected 2016-02-17
CCGACATCGAGGCTGACCTGCAACTCGCCGTCGCTGACCGTCATGCGGCCGGAGGCGGGGAGTTCGCTCTGCGTCGGATCGTGCACCAGCACGGCGACGACGTCGTTGTGATGCGCCAGCGCGCCCACGGCGCCGCGCGTGGCCGCGTCGGCGCCGTCGAAATCACTGATGATGACCACGATGCCGTCATGCGGCGCCAGCCGCTGCGCCGCCGTGAGCGCCCGGTTGAGCATGGACGGAGCCGGTACGATGCCCCGTCCGACGCCCAGCGCCCGGTTCTGCGCCACGACGGTGCCGAGCAGGCGCAGCACGGTGCGGCGGCTGCGCCGCGGCTTCACCTCGACGATGGTGCGATCGTCGAAGACGATCGCCCCGACGCGGTCACCGGCGCCGAGAATGCGCCACGCCGCGATGGCGGCCGCTTCCGCCGCCGTCACCGACTTCATGGCCAGGCGGGTGCCAAAAAACATCGACAGGCGCTGGTCGACCAGGAGCAGGCCCTGGCGGTCGCGCTCCTCGTTGAACACGCGCACATGCGGATCCTGCAGCCGCGCCGTCACCTTCCAGTCGATCGAGCGCACGTCGTCGCCCGGACGATAGTCCCGGATCTCCTCGAAGTTCAGCCCGCGTCCGCGCATGCGCGACGCATAGCGGCCCGCCAGCAGGCTGTGCACCGGCTGGCGCGGCAGGAATGAGACGCCGCGCGCCTTGTGCTCGAGGGCGATCAGGGAGGCGAGATCGACATAGACGCCCGGAACCGCAGCAGCGTCGGCAGCCGGCATGGCACCCTCACGCGGCCGCGACCAGCGTGGCGATCTTGTCGATCACCTGGTCGGCGCTCACGCCGTCTGCCAGCGCCTCGTAGCTGAGGATGAGGCGGTGGCGCAGGCAGTCGTGCATGACGGCGCGCACGTGGTCGGGCGTGACGAAGTTTTCGCCATCGAGCCACGCGCGCACGCGCGCGCAACGGTCGAGCGCGAGGCTCCCGCGCGGGCTGGCCCCGATCTGGAGCCATTTGCCCAGGGGTTCGCCATAGCGGCCCGGGAACCGCGTCGCGAAGATGACGTCGACCATGTATTTCTGCGCCAGGTCCGACACGAACACGCCGTCAATCTCGCGCCGCGCGTCGAAGATCGCCTGCTGCGGGATAGCTTCGATCTTGGGAGCGCTGCCGGTGCTCTTGGCCGCCTGCGCGTTCTCCTCGCGATTGAGCGTTATGATCTCACCTTCGGTCTCCTCATTGGGATACGTGACGACGACGTGCATCAGGAAGCGGTCCATCTGCGCCTCGGGCAGCGGATAGGTGCCCTCCTGCTCGATCGGGTTCTGTGTCGCCAGCACCATGAACAGGTCGGGCAACTTGTACGTTTTGCCCGCGACCGTGACCTGGCGCTCTTCCATCGCCTCGAGCAGCGCCGACTGCACTTTCGCCGGCGCGCGGTTGATCTCGTCCGCCAGCAGGAGATTCGCGAAGATCGGTCCCTTCTGGAAGCTGAACTGGCCGCCCTTGTCGGTCTGCACGTAGATCTCGGCGCCGGTCACGTCCGACGGCAGCAGGTCGGGCGTGAACTGAACACGCGACAGGTCGGCGGCGAGATTTTTCGCCAGCGTCTTGACGGCGCGCGTCTTCGCCAGGCCGGGCAGACTCTCGATCAGCAGGTTGCCGTTGGCCAGGAGGCCGATGAGCATGCTCTCGACCATGTGGTCCTGGCCGAGCACGGATTGTCCGATGCGCGCCTTGAGGTCGAGAATGGCGTCGCGCGCGGCGGAGGGGCCCGCTTGCCCCGGCGGCGGCGCAACGGCCGTAGACACTTGGGCTTCAAACTGAGGCATCACGTTCCTCAATCACTGCGCCGCAACCAATTCAATGTCGTTGAGCACCCAGGTCTTGTCGAAGAATGCTTGTCGCGGGCTATAGAAGCGGAAAATGGGGAACCAGCCCTTTCCGGCAACGGTCCTGATCCAGTTGCCGCCGCCCGTGGGTTCGTTCGGGCCGAAGAAAATATCGATCGAGCCGTCAGCATTCACCTTCGGCCTGGTGTAGCTGCTGACCGACGGGAGCGGCTGGCCGTTCTGCAATTCGGACCGGCTCAGTGAGTCGTACACGACGACCGACCAGAAATTGTCCGCCGGGATGTTCGGCGCCACGTGCAGCTTGTAGCTTTTGGCTCCGTCGAAGTATTCGCCGCCGGCGTCGCGGTAGGTCCACAGGTATTGCGAGCCCTGGCCGACGTTCTTCTCCATCATGGCCGGGGTGTTGCCGGCCGCCATGTAATAGGCGTTGTTGCGGATGTCGATCAGCGGCGCGCCGTCCTGCAGGAAGGTGTAGTCGACCCCGGAAACGCCTTGCCATTTGCGGTTCGGGTAGTAGTAGCCGCCCGGGGGCGGGCCGTAAGCATTGGCGCGCGCCGTGGCGCCGCCGATCCGCGCCGCTTCTGAAAGCAACGCCTTGGTTTTTTCGTCCGGATTGAACGGCCTGCCCTTCTCGATGCCGACCGCGCGCATTTGCGCGCGCTCGGTCGGATCGAACAGGTCGCGCGGCTCCTCCTCGACGAGCATGGCCAGCAGTTCGAAGTAGCGGCCATTGTCCGGGAACAGCGTGTCGATGTCCCGGTTCGAGCCGTTCATGAATTGCATCGGCGGCGGCGAGGCCGCCTTGGCCAGCGGATAGACCTTGATCTGCTTCATCAGGGCGACGGCCTGATCCGTCTTGTTATCGACCTGAAATCCTCGAACCGCGAATGCGACCGAGTAAGTCGGTGAGCGGGACACGAAATAGCCGTCCGGCACGTTTCCGTCGTAGCCGGGCGGCAGAACGAGGAATTTTCCGCCCCGCCCCTTGTCGGGACCAAGCGGGCCGATGTCGCCCAGATAGCGCTGAAAGCCGTCCTGAACGAAGCCGAGCATGTGCGGCGGCGCTTCGATCACCGTCGGCCCGTCGCTCTTCAGGTCGAGATGGCTCATGGCGTAAACGGTTTCGGTGTTGGCCGTGAGCAACACCGTTTTCGCGTCCATGAGATTTTCCCAGATCACGACCTGCTGAGGGGTCCTTGACCCAAAAGCGCGCATGCCTTCACGCAGGGCGATTTCGCTGACGCGCATCATCTGCGTCGTGTAGACCTCGACGGCGCGATTGAGCTTCTGAACGTCGAGCAGGCGCGCCGCCGTGTCGCCGACCGGATAGCCGTTCCTGAATTCGAAATCGCCGTAGCGCGTCCTGAGGGTGTCATTGTTGAGCCAGCCATGCGCCTCGCGCTCTTGCGCCTGGACCGATGCGCTGCACAACAGAACAAGAATTCCGAACAGAGCGTTTTTCACGGTCTTCTTCCTTCTTTGCAGGAGGGCCTTTTGTGTTCGCCGCACACCGGACTGACGCCGGTCAGGTTGCTGGCGCATCGACATGCCATGCGTCCGCATTGCGTCCTGCTTGCTCGGCCTTTGCGCCATTGGCGGTTTTTCTTGTGTCTACGTTCGGCCGCCCTTACTTGTTTCCGCTTGCCGCGTAGATCTTTTCCATCGCGTCGCCGACCGTGAAGCTCGCCGCCTTGGCGCGCGGCGGGAACTCCTTGAAGCTTTCGATATACCGAGCGACGACGGCTTGGGCCGGCACAAGCAAAAACGCCCGATGCGCGTGCCAGTCGCCATACAATATGCTGCTTGGGCCGCGCTCGAACGGGTCGGACCGTACATTGTACAACATGGGCGCGCGCAGCTTCAGGAAGTTGCCCTGCCAGACACCGAGCGGAGTCTTGGGGCCGACTTCCACATGTTGCTCCATGAACGAAATTTTCCAATTGCGGACGCGCAGCGCCATGAGGTCGCCATCGTCACTCCAGTAGAGAAACTCCTGGCGGGGCGTTTCCTTCGCATCACCCTTCAAGAACGGCATCAGGTTGTAGCCGTCGAGATGAACCTTGAAGCTCTTGCCATTGAGTGTGTGGCCCTTTTTCAGTTTTTCGATGAGCTCCGGTTCGCCATTGGCCGCCGCGAAGGTCGGGATGAAATCCTCGTGCGCGCCGACGTCATTGACGATCGTTCCGGGCCGGATGACGCCCGGCCAGCGGATCAGGCACGGCACGCGGAAGCTGCCCTCCCAGTTGGTGGCTTTCTCACCTTTGAACGGGGTCGAGCCGCCGTCGGGCCAAGTGAAGACTTCGGCGCCGTTGTCGGTCGTGTAGACCACGATGGTGTTGTCGGCGACGCCGAGATCGTCGACCAGCTTCAACAGCTCGCCGACATGTCCGTCGTGCTCGACCATGCCGTCCGGATAGGTGCCGAGGCCGGTCTTGCCCTGCGACTCGGCCTTGAGATGCGTGAAGATGTGCATCCGCGTCGAGTTGAAGTAGCAGAACCACGGCCGGTTGGCCCGGTGCTGACGATTGATGAAATCCTTGGCGGCGGCGAGGAATTCCTCATCCACCGTCTCCATGCGCTTTTTGGTCAGCGGGCCGGTGTTGTCGATCTTGCCATCGGCCGTCGTCTTGAGCACGCCGCGCGGCCCGAACTTTTTCCGGAATTCCGGATCCTTCGGATAGTCGGGATTCTCCGGCTCTTCCTCGGCGTTGAGGTGGTAGAGGTTGCCGAAGAACTCGTCGAAGCCGTGCGCCGTCGGCAGGTGCTCGTCGCGATCGCCGAGGTGGTTCTTGCCGAACTGGCCGGTGGCGTAGCCGAATGTCTTCAGGACGTCGGCGACGCTGGGATCGAGCGGGCCGAGGCCGAGCTCGGCGCCCGGCAGGCCGACCTTGGTCAGGCCGGTGCGGATCGGCGACTGCCCGGTGATGAAGGCGGCGCGGCCGGCGGTGCAACTCTGCTGGCCGTACCAGTCGGTGAACACCGCGCCCTCGCGGCCGATGCGGTCGATGTTGGGCGTGCGGTAGCCCATGATGCCCATGTTGTAGGCGCTGACGTTGAACCAGCCGATGTCGTCGCCCATGATGAACAGGACGTTCGGCCGGCGGCCTGCTGCCGGGGCCGGCGCGGGCGCCGGCTGCTGGGCCTGCGCGGTGCGCGTCGGTGCCGCCGCCAGCGTCGATGCCGCCAGCAGCGAGCCGCCGCTGAGCAGGAGATCGCGCCGCTTCAGTCCTCCGCCGTTCTGCGGAGCGTCATTCGGCTTCTTCATGAGATTGTCCCTTTCTTGACGGTGGAGCGGTAGAACGCCGGCCGGGCATCGCGTCCGGCCAATAATCGTCAGCGCGACTGCGCCGCCTCGAAGCTCTGCTGCATCTTCTCGACGATCTGGTCGATGCTGAAGCTCGATGGCCGTTGGCTCGGCGGATAGTCCTTGAAGGTGGCGAGGAACGTGGCCACGAGCGGCTGCGCCGCCGTGAAGATTGTGACCCCCTCCGTCAGGACCCAGTCGTAGTAGGTATTCGACGTGATGTCCGCGCGTTCGTAAGGATCTGCCCGCAGGTCGAACACTTTCGGCACGCGCAACTTGGTGAACGGCTCGGCCCAGATGCGCATCGTGCCGGTGGCGCGCTGCTCCTCGAACACGACCTTCCAGTTCTCGTAGCGCATTGCCACCAGATCGCCGTCGTCGTTGAAGTAGATGAATTCCTTGCGCGCGCTGCGCGGCTGCTGGCCGGTGAGATAGGGGAGCTGGTTGTAGCCGTCGAGGTGGACCTTGAAGGTCTTGGTTCCGGCCTGGTGGCCCTTGAGCAGCTTGTCCTTGATGTCGGGCTCGCCCACCGCCGCCATCAGGGTCGGCAGCCAGTCGAGGCCGCTGACGATCTCGTTCGACACCGCGCCGGCCTGGATGCGTCCCGGCCAGCGGATCAGGCACGGCACGCGGAACGCGCCTTCCCAGTTGGTGTTCTTCTCGCTGCGGAACGGCGTCGTGCCGGCGTCGGGCCAGGAATTCTGGTGCGGGCCGTTGTCGGTGGTGTAGAGCACGATCGTGTTGCTGGCGATGCCGAGATCGTCCACCGCCTTGAGGACGGCGCCGATCGTCGCATCGTGCTCGATCATGCCGTCGGCATATTCGGTTCTCGACGTCAGCCCCGGCTGGTCGCGATGCGATTCCCGTACATGGGTGCGAAAGTGCATGCGCGTGGAATTGAACCAGCAGAAGAACGGCCGGTTCGCCCGAGTCTGGCGCTGCATGAAGTCGATGGCCGCGGCCGACGTTTCGTCGTCGATCGTCTCCATGCGCTTGCGCGTCAGCGGCCCGGTGTCCTCGATCTTGCCGTCGGCGGATGTTTTCAGAACGCCGCGGGGACCGAACCGCTTGCGGAATTCGGGATCGCGCGGGTAGGTGCGCGCTTCCGGGTCCTCCTCGGCATTGAGGTGGTAGAGGTTGCCGAAGAACTCGTCGAAGCCATGGTTGGTCGGCAGGTATTCGTCGCGGTCGCCGAGGTGGTTCTTGCCGAACTGCCCGGTGGCATAGCCGAGCGGCTTGAGCAGCTCGGCAAGCGTCGCGTCCCGCGACTGAAGGCCCACCGTGGCGCCCGGAATGCCGACCTTGGACAGGCCGGTGCGCAGCGTGCACTGGCCGGTGATGAAGGTCGAGCGGCCGGCCGTGCAGCTCTGCTCGGCGTAGTAGTCGGTGAACATCATCCCTTCGCGCGCGATGCGGTCGATGTTGGGCGTGCGGTAGCCCATCACGCCGAACGAGTAGGCGCTGATGTTGGTCTGGCCGATGTCGTCGCCGAAGATGACGAGAATGTTGGGTCGTTGTCCGGACGGCTGTGCGGGCGCGGGCGCCGGCTGCTGCGCCTGCGCGGTCGCCGCCAGCGCCGATGCCGCGGCCAGCGTCGTGCCGCCGAGCAGAAGGTCGCGCCGTTTCACTCCTCCACTCCGAGGCGAGGCATTGTCGGTATTTTTGCGCGAAGAGTCGCTCATGATGTTTTCCTTTCTGACTCGACATGGTTGGCCGCCGCCTCGGCGGTTCGCGCCTCAGCGCCAACCGCTGCGAAGATGCGCCGGCCAGTTTCCTCCCGACCGGCGCGTCGCGCGAGCGATCAGCGTGTCGGAGTGAAGCGCTCCAAGTCTTTCAGCCGTTTCAAGGCGGCCTGCTGCCGCAGCAGCCCGTAATTGATGCCGCTGGCATTCAGCGAACTGCCCTCCTGGTAGGGGAACTGGTCGAAGTCCGAGAAGAACTCCTTGATCTTCCCCTGGACGGGTACGAGCAGCCAGATGTTCCGCGCCAGGAAGTCGATGGCACCGCCGCCTTCCTCGAGCCCTCGTTCATAGGGGTCCATGCGCAGATTGGTGATCATTGCCCAGGCGGTCACCTCGCGCGTGCCGGTCGCGATGTTGCCTTTCGACTGAGCGAAGCTCAGCTTCCAGTCGTTCCAGCGCAGCGCGTTGAGGTTGCCGCCCTGATCGAAATAGTAGATCGCATCTCGGGGCGACTGGTTCGTCTCTCCTTTGAAGAACGGCATGAAGTTGTAGCCGTCGAGGTGGACCTTGAAGGTCTTGCCGCCCGCGGCGAAACCGGTCTTCATCCGCTCCTTGATGTCCGGGATGCCGGCCGCGGCGCACAGCGTGGGGAACCAGTCGATCAACGAGATCATCTCGTTGTATTGCGTGCCAGGCCTCACCACGCCGGGCCAGCGCACCATCATGGGGATGCGGAATCCGCCCTCCCACGTGGTGCCCTTTTCGCTGCGGAACGGCGTCATGGCGCCGTCCGGCCACAGCGCGATCTCGGCGCCGTTGTCGGTCGTGTAGACCACGATGGTGTTGTTGGCGATGCCGAGATCGTCGAGCTGCTTGAGCAGCTCGCCCACCATGCCGTCGTGCTCGACCATGCCGTCGGCATGGATGCCCTTGCCGGTCTTGCCCAGCGACTCGGGCTTGAGGTGGGTGAAGACATGCATGCGGGTGGAGTTGAACCAGACGAAGAACGGCCGGTTGGCCCTGGCCTGGCGCCCGATGAAATCTTTGGCTGCGCCCAAAAACTCTTCGTCCACGGTCGGCATGCGCTTGGTGTTCAGCGGGCCGGTATCCTCGATCTTGCCGTCGGCCGATGACTTGATGACACCGCGCGGCCCGTACTGCTTCCTGAAATTGGGATCCTTCGGATAGAAGTAGCCTTCCGGCTCCTCTTCGGCGTTGAGGTGGTAGAGATTGCCGAAGAACTCGTCGAAGCCGTGCTTGGTCGGCAGATGCTCGTCGTGGTCGCCAAGATGGTTCTTGCCGAACTGGCCGGTGGCGTAGCCTTGCGTCTTGAGGACGTCGGCGATCGTGGGCATCCAGTCCTGGATGCCGTGCGGATCGCCCGGCATGCCGATCGTGAGCAGACCGGTACGGAACGGCTCCTGGCCGAGAATGAACGAGGCGCGGCCGGCCGTGCAGCTCTGCTGACCATAGGCGTCGGTGAAGATTGCGCCCTCGCGCGCGATGCGGTCGATGTTGGGCGTGCGGTAGCCCATCATGCCCATCGTATAGGCGCTGATCTGCGGAACGCCGATGTCGTCGCCGAAGATGACGAGGATATTGGGCCGTTGGCCGGCCGCCGCCGCCGGGGCGGGCGCCGGCTGCTGCTGTGCCTGCGCGACCTGTGTCGGCGCCGCCGATGCCATGGCGGATGCAGCGGCGAGCGTGGTGCCGGCGAGCAGCATCTTGCGCCGGCTCATGGGACGGTCGTTCATGTCCGCGGTTGAATTTTTCCGTGGTTGCCGATCCAGGGCCCTCGTGTCGTCGGTCATCATCTTCTCCTTTTGCTTGATGTGGCCCCCTTATGGAATCACGTAGTTCACCAGCGCGGTCTGCCGCAGCAGCACTTTTCGGATCACGTGGCTGGCCTTGACGCGGTCGGTGAAGATGGCCACGCTCGCCGTGCTGCCGGCCGGCAGGCGCTCGGCGATCGTCTCGTCGTCGAGGCGGATGCGCACGACGAACGGCGCCGTCTGGACCTCCGCCGGCGCCACGGCCGAGCCGGAGACCTGGGCCTGGCCAGTCGCCACCGCCTGGATCAGGGTCTCGACGCGGCCGGCAAAAACCTGGCCGGGAAACATCCTGAACGTCGCCTCGGCCGGCTGGCCCGGTTCGATATAGCGCGCAAAACTCTGGGCGATCTCAGCGCCGAAGATCGTGTCCACGGTGTCGATGAAGGCCATGACGGGAGACTGCGCGGTGACGCGCGCGCCCTTGCGCAGGGCAAGATTGGTCACGTAGCCGTCGGCCGGCGCCCGCACGATGGTCTTGTCCAGGTTCCACTGGGCGCCGTCGACCTGCGCGCGCAGCTGGTCGACCTCGGCCTGGCGCTGCTCGACGTCGAAGGCGCGGCCGGTGCCGCGCGTCTGCAGTTGCGTCATTTCCGCCAGCCGCTGCTCCTGCAGCTTGAGCTGGGCCTCGAGCGCGCGCACCTGCGCCTCGTAAGTGGTCGGATCGATGCGGAACAGGACGTCGCCCTGCTTCACCGGCGTGTTGGCCTCCACCGGCACGTCCACGACCTCGCCGGCGACCGACGGGATGATCTGCACCGAGTTGCGCACGATCACGCCCGGCCCCGACGGCGCGCCCCACTGCATGGGAATGAACAGGCCGATCAGCAGGACCAGCAGGACGATGACGGGCGAGATCTTCCAGAACAGGTTGAGCGGAATGAACTTCAGCCACACGAACAGCGCCAGGATCGCGATATAGATGTTGAGCAGGACGACGATCATCGCGCCGCCTCCGGCGGCGCCGCTTGTGGCGGTCCCGCCTGCGGCCGCGGCGCGTCCGGCCTGGCCGGCACGTCCACGTAGGCCCAGATCATGACCAGCGGCCACAGCACGAAGCCGAAGATCAGCGTGACCCAACCGCCGATCGCCACCGCCTCCGCCCACGGGTGTCCGCGCTTGCGCGCGACGTGACCCGGCAGCATGCCGAGCGCGATGAAGACGGCCGCGAGCGTCGCGACCAGCACCACCAGGACGATGACGGCAAAGATGTCGAGGAACGACATCCGACACTCCGCGAGTCACCATCGTCGGCGCAGCCGACCGTAGGCGGCGCCGACCGTCGTTCGTCGTCTCACGCCGTTCGCAGCAGCGCGCTGCGTCGGGCTATGGGCAGGCGTCCCAGAAGCCCTGGGTGCGGCCCGGATCGGTGTAGTACCAGCACAAGCCCGGCCCCGGCGCTGCGCCGGCCCACGCCGCCGCCGTCGCTGCCGTGACGAAGCCGATCGCGGCGCCGGCCGCGATGGCGCCGCCCGGCCGCCACCGGTAGGCGGCCGGACGAGCCCAGCCGCCGTAGCGCACGCCGGGCGCAACGACCGCGCCGCGTCGCACCGCAGCGCCGCCCACTCCCACCGCCGCGCCGCGCCGCACCGCCACTCCGCCACGCGGGCCGACTGCCACCGCGCCGCGTCGCACCGCTGCCCCGCCGCGCGGGCCAACCGCCACCGCGCCGCGTCGCACCGCGACCCCGCCGCGCGGTCCGCGCACCGCCGCGCCGCCGCGCGCGACGCGGGCGACCTTCTCGATGTTGCTGTCGGGCTGTTCGATCGCTTTGCTGATCGCGAGCGGCGTCGCTTGCGTCGGCAGCGATGCCGGCAGGCCCAATGCGAATCCCGCCAGAGCCAGGGTCAAAATATGCTTCTTCATGACACCTCCTTCATGTCCTCCCAAGCCCCTCACGTCTGTGCCCGCGGGCTCGCACCAGTGTGCGCCCAGCGGCTATCGGGGCGGCCGCGCAGCTGTCATTGGCCGTGTGCCCGCTCCAATTGTGCCATCACCTCGTCGACGCTGAAGCTCGACGGTTTTTGCCGCGGCGGGAAGTCCTTGAATGTCGCGACGAACTGCCCCACCAACGCCTGAGCCGGGACGAGCAGGAACGCCCGCTGGATCGTCCAGTCGTAGTAGGTGTTCGACGTGATGTCGGCCCGCTCGTACGGGTCCAGGCGCAGATTGAATATCTTGGGCAGGCGGCGGCAGACGAATGGCGCGGCCCAGATCTCCAATGTGCCCTGCACCTTCTGCTCGCAGAACACGACTTTCCAGTTCTCGTAGCGCATCGCCACGAGCTGGGCGTCGTCGTTGATGTAGAAGAACTCCCTGCGCGCCGATTTCTCCTGCTGCCCGGTCAGCAACGGCAGCTGGTTGTAGCCGTCGAGGTGCACCTTGAACGTCTTGCCGCCAGAGGCATAGCCGGTGAGCAGCTTGTTCTTGATGTCGGGCTCGCCGGCCGCCGCCAGCAGCGTCGGGAACCAGTCGAGCGCCGCGAAGAGCTCGTTGCTGACCTGTCCCGGGCGGATGCGGCCCGGCCAGCGGATCATCGCCGGCACGCGATAGGCGCCTTCCCAGTTGGTGTTCTTCTCGCTGCGGAACGGCGTCATGCCGCCGTCCGGCCACGAGTTCATGTGCACGCCGTTGTCGGTGCCGTAGATGACGATGGTATTGTTGGCGATGCCCAGGTCGTCGATCGTCTTGAGCAGGTTGCCGACGTGGCCATCGTGCTCGAGCATGCCGTCGATGTATTCGCTCAAGCCGCTGCGGCCTTTGTATTCCGGCCGCACATGCGTGTAGAGATGCATGCGCGTTCCGTTCCACCAGCAGAAGAACGGCCGGTTGGCCTGCGCCTGCCGCTTGATGAAGTCGATCGCTGCGTTGGACGTCTCGTCGTCAACCGTCTCCATGCGCTTCCTGGTGAGCGGCCCGGTGTCCTCGATGGTCTGCCTGCCGACCCTGCCGAAGCGCGGATCGACGGTCGGGTCGTCCTGCTCGGTGGCCTTGCTCTTGAGCACGCCGCGCGGGCCGAATTTCGCCTTGAACGCCGGGTCCTTCGGATAGTCGGGATGCTCGGGCTCTTCCTCGGCATTGAGGTGGTAGAGGTTGCCGAAGAATTCGTCGAATCCGTGTGCCGTCGGCAGGAACTCGTTGCGGTCGCCGAGATGGTTCTTGCCGAACTGGCCGGTGGCGTAGCCGAGCGGTTTGAGCGCCTCGGCGATGGTGATGTCTGCCGCTTGCAGGCCGAGCGTCGCCGCCGGCAGGCCGACCTTGGTCATCCCGGTACGCAGGCCGGACTGGCCGGTGATGAATGATGCCCGCCCGGCCGTGCAGCTCTGCTCGGCGTAGTAGTCGGTGAACATCAATCCTTCGCGGGCGATGCGGTCGATGTTCGGCGTCTTGTATCCCATCACGCCGAACGAGTAGGCGCTGACGTTGGCGATGCCGACATCGTCGCCCCAGATGACGAGGATGTTCGGCCGCTGCCCGGACGGGGCGGGCTGCTGCTGTGCTTGTGCCTGCGCCACATGGAGTGGCGATGCGCCGCCCAAGGTGGTGGCGGCTGCGAGCGTCGTGCCGCCGAGCAGAATGCTGCGGCGGTTGAGGGTGCGTTCCTTCCCGTCAATGTCGTCACGATCGTCCCTGTCGCTCATGACTCTCTCCCTTGTCTGAGCACGCATCTGAATCCGACGTGGCTGGTCGACGTATCGACCGGCTCGGCGTGGCGCGCGGCCGGGCGGTAGCGCCGGCAATAGTTGGGCGCGCACAGGTGCGAGCCACCTTTCAGAACCTTGCGCGGAATCCTGATCTGCGGCTGGCACGGGTCGTAGCTCGCAGCCTCGGGCCCGCCGCGTGGGTTTTCCGGAATGCAGCACGCCTTCGGCGCGTCGGCTTCGTGCCGTGCCGACCACCAGTCGGTCGTCCATTCCCACACGTTGCCGATCATGTCGTGCACGCCGTAGCCGTTGGGCGGAAACGCCGTCACCGGCGACGTGCGCGCATAGCCGTCCGAGGCGAGATTCTCGTGCGGGAACATGCCCTGCCAGGTATTGGCCATCGGCCGGCCGCCGGGCTCGAACTCGTCGCCCCAGGCAAACTCGGCGCCCTCGAGGCCGCCGCGCGCCGCGAATTCCCACTCGGCTTCCGTGGGCAGTTCCTTGCCGGCCCACCGCGCATAGGCTTCGGCATCCCGGTAGGCGATGTGCACGACCGGATGATCGTCGACGCCGCTGATCGACGAGCGCGGCCCATAGGGCCGCCGCCAGTCGGCGCCGAACTTGAAATTCCACCACTGGCTCCAGTCGCGCGTGTCCACGGGATGTCGCGGCGGCGTGAACACGAGCGATCCGGCCTTGAGCATGTGCGGCAGCGCGCCGGGATAATCCTTCGCGTCGGGCTTGATCTCCGCGAACGTGACGTAGCCCGTAGCATGGACGAATTTGCGAAACTCGCGGTTGGTCACCGGCGTGCGGTCGATCCAGAAGCCGTCGACCGTCACGCGATGGACCGGCGCCTCTTCCGGGTAGTGCCGGTCCGATCCCATTCGGAACGTGCCGCCGGGAATCCACGCCATGTTGACAGGAGGGTCGGCCTGCTCAGCGCCGCGTCGGCTCGATGCAACCTCGATTTGACTCATGCGAGCGGACCCCTTCGGGAGCCGGATTTTCCTATTCGTGCTTCGGAGCAATACTATGGGCGGCTGCCGACACATGTGTGAAGTGCAGCCGCCCGCAGGCAACCAAAACGTGATTTTCATTCAAACTGTTGTGTCTCGACATCGAGTACAGCCCAGCGACACGTGTCATGTCCCATCGCGTCCTGGAACTTCAGTTCTCTCTTGGCTCGCGATAGCCTCGCCCTGCCTATCCTGGCGCCGGCAGGCGCCCGGGGCCATCATGGGCAACCCTGAAATGCGACCAGGACAAACCCTGAGGGCTGCGGCGGCGCACCTTCGCGTTCGCAGACCCCGGATCATCCTGGCCAGGCGGGTGTAACCGCATTGCCACATGCCGGTGTAGCCGCGTTGCCACATGTCGGGGCAAAAACCCTGTCGCGCGCGAAATTCAGGGTATTCCCCGATAGGTCGAACGACCCCGCGCGGAGAAAATTCACATACTGCCCACGGAGTCACGCCCGCCATGCTCGACCGGCGGGCGACGGCAGGGAGGCCGTCATGGCAGATCGTCGTCACACGTCACGCATGCGTGCGGCGCGCCGCACGTTGAACGAAACGCGCTTCGCCGCGCGACTGTGCGTCGCTGCGCTCACCGCCGTCGCCGCGAGCGCGCCGAACCGCGCGCAGGCCGACGAAGGCGGCGTGGGCTTCTGGGTGCCGGGCTTCTTCGGCAGCATGACGGCGACGCCGCTGGAGCCGGGGTTCTCGATGGCCGTGATCTATTATCATGGGGAGGTGACGGGCGGCGCCGACGTCGCCTTCGCGCGCCAGGTGCGGCGCGGCAATATCGCGGCGAACTTCAACGCCAATCTTAACATCGACATCAGAGGCCAGGCCGACCTGGTCCTGGCGGCGCCG
>Ga0126377_10001838_pt1 | contig 14189 bp, 9 predicted proteins | sample PanSoiMetPlot_22_FD_92647 | JGI IMG/M metagenome (GOLD analysis project Ga0126377, IMG submission 92647) | Tropical forest soil microbial communities from Panama - MetaG Plot_22 | ecosystem: Environmental > Terrestrial > Soil > Tropical forest > Bulk soil | place: Panama | collected 2016-02-17
GCCGGGGGCCTCTTCACGGTGCCGCTCTACGCGATCCTTCAGCACGAGAGCGAGCCCGAGCATCGCGCCCGTGTGATCGCCGCCAACAACATCATCAACGCGCTCGCGATGTCGATCGCCGCTGTCGCCTCTGCGGCACTGCTGACGCGCGGCTTGACGATGGGCGGACTGTTCGGGCTGTGCGGGCTGGTGACGATTCCGGTCGCGCTGGCGGCGGCGTGGATTCTGCGGCGCGATCTTGCGAAGAGCGTCGTGCGGCTGATCCTCAAGATCCTGTATCGCGTCGAGGTCGAAGGGCTCGAACACGCGCGCGCGGCGCTGCCTCACGCCGTGATCGCCGCGAACCATGCGTCGTTCCTCGACGGTCTGTTGCTCGGCGCGTTCCTGCCCGGAGATCCGATCTTCGCCGTCGACACGTTGATCGCGAAGAAGTGGTGGGCGAAGCCGTTTCTCGTTTTCGTCAACGCCCTGCCGGTCGATCCGACCAACCCGCTGTCGATCCGCGCGATGATCCGGGCGGTCGAAGCCGGCTCGGCGTGCATCATCTTTCCGGAAGGGCGCATCACGACGACCGGATCGCTGATGAAGGTCTACGAAGGGCCGGCGGTGATCGCCGAGCGAACGAAGGCGGCGCTGCTGCCGGTGCGCATCGACGGGGTGGAGTTCACACCGTTCTCACGTCTCGCAGGCAAAGTGCGTCGGCGGCTCTTCCCGCGAATTCGCGTGCGGATCCTGTCACCCCGTATGCTGACCGCGCCTGAGGGCGTCACCGGTCGGGCACGGCGTCTGGCCTTGCGCCGCGCGCTCGGCGACCAGATGGTGCAGTCGATGTTCGCGGCCGCCCGCATCGACACGACGCTCTTCGACGCGCTGCTCGACGCGCGTGATCAACACGGCGGCGGGCACATCGTTGCCGACGATCTCGAGATGCGGCCTCTCAGTTATCGGGGGCTCGTCACCGCGAGCTATGCGCTTGGCGGAGCGCTGGCCCAGCGCACGAAGCCAGGTGAACGCGTCGGCGTGCTGCTGCCGACATCGCGCGCATCGCTCGCCACGTTCTTCGCGCTGCAGGCGTTTCGCCGTGTCCCGGCGATGCTCAACTTCTCGACCGGCGCGGCAGCGGCGATCGCCGCATGCTGCGGCGCCGAGATCGCGCTCATTGTCACCGCACGCACGTTCATCGACAAAGCCAAGCTGCAAGGCTTGATCACTGCGCTCGAACCGCACACGACCATCGTGTACCTCGAGGACGTGAAGCGCGAGATCGGTGTGGGCACACGTGTGATCGCTCTGGTGCGCTCGATGCTCGCCAAGGCCAACCACGTGCCGGCGCGCGCGAACGATCCCGCGGTGGTGCTGTTCACATCGGGTTCGGAGGGCACACCGAAAGGCGTCGTACTGAGTCATCGCAACCTGCTCGCGAACCGCCATCAGCTGTCGTCGGTCATCGACATCAGCCCGAAGGACATCGTCTTCAATGCGCTGCCAGTGTTTCACAGCTTCGGACTCACGGGCGGGCTGCTGATGCCCCTTCTCTCAGGTGTGCGCACGTTCCTGTATCCTTCGCCGCTGCATTACCGGACCGTTCCCGAGATTGCGTACGGCGTGAACGCGACGATCCTCTTCGGCACGGACACGTTTCTCTCGGGCTACGCCCGCGTGGCCGACAACTACGACTTCTACTCGGTGCGATACGTCTTCGCTGGCGCCGAGCGCGTGAAACCCGAGACGCGACGCGTCTGGTTCGAGAAGTTCGGCATCCGCATCCTCGAAGGGTACGGCGCCACCGAAACCGCACCCGGACTTGCGGTCAACACGCCCATGCACTTCAAGGCAGGTACGGTCGGCCGACTGCTGCCGGGCATTCAATATCGCCTCGAACACGTCGAGGGGATCGACGCCGGCGGCAGACTCTTCGTGCGTGGTCCGAATGTGATGCTCGGCTATCTGCGGGCGGAGAAGCCGGGTGTGCTCGAGCCCCCGATCGATGGCTGGTACAACACCGGCGATATCGTCGACTTCGACGCGGACGGCTTCATTACGATCAAGGGTCGTGCGAAGCGTTTCGCGAAGGTCGCTGGCGAGATGGTGCCGCTCGGCGCGGTAGAAGATTTCGTCTCCAACGTGTGGCCGCAGCATCAGCACGCGGTCGTGGCCGTACCCGATCCGAAGCGCGGTGAACAACTGGTTCTCGTCACCGAGCGTCCCGATGCGAATCGCGCCGCGCTTGCCACAGCGGCACGTGAAGCAGGCCTGCCCGAGATCTTCGTCCCCCGCACCATCGTCCCCGTGCCGAAGGTACCCATCCTCGGGACCGGAAAGATCGACTACGTCAGCTCAGGTCAGATTGCCGTCGAACTCCTGCAAGCTTCGTAAGAAGAGCAGGCATTCCTGCTTCCTGATGCCTGCTTTTCTTCAATACTGCCTGATGCGCGCGTCCGGGAACTGTTCGCGCAGCCGCGCGAGATCGTCCGCCGCGTCATCGGCTGTCGAATAGCCGGCGATCACCACCATTACCAATTCGCCCCGCTTCGGGCCGGCGTCGACTGTGATCGTCTTCGTTCGATACCCGTCGCGTGCGAGTTGTTCGGCAAGCGCATCAGCGTGGGCCTGGTTGTTGAATGCGGCCACCTGAATGATGGTGCGATCGTTGGTTCCACTTGTAGCGACAGCCTTGGTCCTCGACGCGAAGGGCACCGTAGGCTTCGACTGCGCAGGCGGCTCGGGCACTGCAAGTGCCAGCAGGCGAGTCCGAGCCAGCGACGTGGGAATCGTCACGAGGGGGACGGCGCCCGCCTGCGACTCCGAGTAGAAGTAGACGAGCATGGCGCCGGCTGCGAGAGCGGCCAGCATGACGAACGTGCCTGCCATCGATCGCGAACGTTGCAGCGGTGCCTTTTGGCGAACCGCACGGGGGAGTTCACTTTCCGCGGCGAATTCGGACAGCTCCAGAGTTGCCGCTTCCTGACCGGCGGTTGCCCCCTCGATGATGGACGTCGCGCCACTCTCCAACTGCGTGATCTCGAACCCCGGCTCAACGACCGACTCGTGTTCGAGGTGAGGCCCGGAAGGCGATGGCATCTCGAGGCCGAGATCGTCGATGGCGTCGATCACGACATCCGCCTCGATGCGGTGGATGCGTTCGTTGTAGCCGCGAGTGAGCGTGCGGTCGCAGATCTTGTTGATGAGGCGTGGCGTGCCGCGCGACCCCCGATGCACCATGTCGATTGCGCCGTCTGAGAATTCCACGCGGCTGTCGCCATCGCCCGCGACGCTCAGTCGATGCCGTACGTATCCAGCGACGTCGTCGAGACCAAGCGGTTCGATCTCGCATCGCACCGAAACCCGCTGATCGACCTGGCGCATCTGCGGCAGCTTGAGGTTGGCGCGGAGTTCGGGCTGACCGACGAGCACCACCTGCAACAGCTTCTCGCGTCCCTCGAGATCCGACAGGATGCGAATCTCCTCGAGCAGGGGCAGCGGCAGATTCTGCGCTTGATCGACGATGAGCACGGCGAACGCCTGCAGCGGGACCAGTGAGTCCAGAAACTCATGGAGCGGATACGTGAGGTCGGGACGCGCGGCGCCGTTCAGGCTGCCTCGTTTGAGATCGGTGATCGACACCACACCGAAGTCGACCAGCACCATCTTCAGCAGGTCTTCGCGCGAGACGAACGGATCGGGCACGAACGCACAGAACGTCCGTCGATCGAGGTTCTGCAGCACCGATCGGACCAGTGTCGTCTTGCCGCTCCCGATTTCTCCGGTGAGGACGATGAGCCCTTCGCGACGACGGATCCCGTTCAACAGCTCCGCGTATGCCGGCGCGTGTGTCGGGCTGAGATAGAGAAACCGCGGGTCGGCCGACAGGCTGAATGGCTTCTCTTTCAGACCGTAATACAGCTCGTAGGTCAGCGACGGCGAGAACGGTGTTGGCGAAGGCACGGCCGACTGCGGATCGATGGCGAGGTGACGAAGGATCCGCCCTCCCTCAAAAGGTGTTTTGGGCAGGTGCTGGTTCACTGTTTTCCTGCTATCGGAGGAACAGTGCAAGAACCCTACCCTTACCAGCCGTTACAGTCGAATTTGAAGCCGCACTTCAAACATTTGATGCAGCCTTTGATCTTCGCGAGATCGCGTGACTCTCCGCAGCGGGGACAAATGGTTTCAGAGTCTGGCCGTTCAGAGCTCAGAGGTTCGGAGTTCCGTTGCCCGGTTACGGTTCTCGGATCCTGGTTCAAAGTTTCGTCCCTCCAGCCAACATTCTGCTTCTTCACGACCGTGTAAGAAACGGAGGTTGCGGAGGAAACGGATTAACAGGAGGAACGGAGAAACGGAGATCGGACGGAGATCCCGCACCGGGATCGCGTATCGCGCGGCACTAAGCGTCGACTCGAGGCTGATTGCATGAACGGTCGCGCGACACGCGAGCCCCGCGGCGCCTCCGTTCGTTCTCCGTTGCTCCGTGTCTCCTGTTAATCCGTTTCCTCCGTAACCTCCGCTCCCTCCTTCGCGTCGTAGCGCTCGAGCCTGGACGCGTCTGACGATTTCACGAATTTGTCTCGCCAACTGCGCCGCGGCCTGGCGGCGGCCCGCCGGCGAGAAAGACGAGCGGGTCGGGCGATCGGGGAGATCGCGGGAAGCACCGTAATGAAGAGCGCGATCTCGCGGCCTCGGTTTGCGTCGCGATTCTCGAAAACGGACAGTGTCCCTCACTAAGCATCCGAAGGGCTTCATCCGCACGCGCAAACCGTGTCGATGTTTCTTTCGTCCAATCTATACGTCAAAAATACGTGTTTCTCTCATAAAATCACTCATCAGCGGGTATGGCCCAGGGAAAGCGCGTGCGGCCAGATGCGAAAGCGGGGCAACCCATGAAGGATGCTGAACAAGCCAGTCTCGCCTCCGAGGCGTACTCGGTCGTACGTCAACGGATTCTCCGCGGCGACATCGTGCTCGGGCAGGTCATCTCACGACGCAAGCTCGCGGCGGAGCTGAGTATGAGCTTTCTGCCCGTATCGGAAGCGCTGCTTCGGCTCGAGATCGAAGGGCTGCTCGAGAGCCGGCCGCGCGCGGGCACGCGCGTACGCATTCCCTCACCCGAAGACGTGAAGGGCCACTACGTCGTACGTGAAGCGCTCGAAGTGCAGGCCGCGATGCGCTTCGCGAAAGTCGCGACCGCGAGTGAGCGCTCCGAGTTGAAGAAGCTTGCGGTTCGCGTCGATGCGCTGTCGATGGGCATGGACCGTCCGCTCTATCAATCGGTGCATCAGAAGCTGCACGCGCGCATCGCGCAGTGTGCGCGGTGTCCCGCGCTGCTCGATGCGATCGAGAAGACGCACGCGCTCGCGTCGATCTGGTTCTGTGTGATGCGCACACCGAAACCAGAGGACTCGCCGACACGACATCAGGAACTCGCCGACGCGTTGTGCAGTGGTGATCCGACGCGTGCCGCCGACGAAGTGCGTCGTCATCTCGAAGTGGGCATGGAGCACGCGATGGAAGTGCTGCAGCCGTACTTCAAGCTGCGCAAAGCGACGGGCCGCACGTTCTACCGCAGCGATCGACGTCTGCGCCAGGGGCCGCTGGATCTGTCGCAGCTGAACTGATCCCGCGACCAGGATCGAGGATCGCGGCAGGTTGATAAGGTCTTGACTCACCGACCTTTGACCACCCTGCCGTACGCCATCCCCAACCATTGACAGCGCGCGCGACACCCGGCGACAATAATCGCCCGAATTGTGTCAAGCAGTCGCGGCAGTCGCCTGCCGTGGGAAGATCCTGAGGAATAGGGTCCTGAGGAATTGGGGTCCTGGGGAATTTTTGGATCTGTAATCGGCTGAAATCGTCCCGCAGTATTAAACGGTACCAAGAGCACAACACCGGACGCCCGGACGTCGGGTACGTCGCCTGGAGGATTGTTTCGATGCGAACCAAGTTTGCTGTTGTCGTCGCCGGGATCGCGCTGCTGGCGAGCGCGCGGATCATGGCGCATCACTCTTTTTCGGCCGAGTTTGACGCGAACAAGCCGTTCAAGATGACCGGCCAGGTGACCAAGGTCGAGTGGATGAACCCGCACACGTTCTTCTACATCGACGTCAAGGACGAGAAGACCGGCAAGGTCACCAACTGGGCCATGGAGATGGGCAGCCCGAACGGCCTGATGCGCGCCGGCTGGACGCGTAACACGATGAAGGTCGGTGACAAGGTCACTGTCGAGGGCAGCCTCGCCAAGGACGGCAGCCCGACCGGCAACGCGCGCGCGGTCACGTTGGCGGAAACCGGCCAGCGACTCTTCGCCGCGTCGAGCCAGGGCAACACGCAGTAGGGAGCGTTTCTTGAAGACGAGTCTTCGTACCGCGCTCATGGGCGCGACGGCGGCCGTGGTGTTTGCGTCGAGCGTCTGGGTGTTCGGTCAGGAGCAGGCGCCCGGTCAGGCCGGTCAGGAAGGTGGGGCGCCCGCGGCCGCCGGTCGCGGAGGCGGGCGCGGACGCGGCAGGCAGGCCGGACCCGCGCTGCCAACGCCACGTCTCGCTGATGGTACCGTGAACTTCGGACGCGTGCCCGGCGAGAAGGGCGTGTGGGCCGTTCCCTACATCACCAACATGGGCATGCAGCTCGTCGGAGATGACGGGCAGCCGTTGCCGGCGATCGCACAAGCCAGGCAGGCGGCCGCTGCGGCGCGCGGTGCCGGCGGGGGTGGACGCGCCGCCGGAGGCGGCGGTGGTGGTGGGCGCGGTGGTTCGAAGTCGGAGCCCTGGATGCCGTGGATGCCGTGGTCCGCGGCGATGTACGACTACAACTCGAAGAACGAGTCGAAGTACGACCCTGAGGGGTACTGTCTCCCGCCTGGTGGTCCGCGCATGATGGCGACGCCCTATCAGATGGAGATCATCCAGATGCCGGAACACAACCGCATCGTGATGATCTTCGAAGGGGCGACTCACATCTGGCGCGAGATCTACATGGACGGTCGCAAGTTCCCGGAAGGCGATCTCCTCAATCCGACATACCTCGGGTACTCCATCGGCCGCTGGGAAGGCAAAGACACGCTGGTCGTGGAGAACACCGGTTTCAACGAGAACACGTGGCTCGATTACTTCGGGCATCCGCATACCGACAAGATGTCCGTCACCGAGCGGTGGACGCGTCCGAGCAAACAGACGCTCCACTATCAGGCGACGATCAACGACCCGGGCGCGTACACCAAGCCGTTTACGGTGGCGTGGGACGTTCCGTGGCGTGATGGCGGAGAGCTGCCCGAGTACATCTGCCAGGAAAACAACCGGTACCTCAATCGACTGGAAGACGATCTCGGCCAGCCGATCTTTGGTCCTCGTCCTCAGCCCGGCGTGAAGCCGTCCGGCGGCACACGGTAGGAGCGTCGATGCGATCAAGGGTCTTACTGGTGTTCGCGTTCGCGATCATCGTGGCAGTTCCTGCGACGGTTGGAGCGCAGTTTGGTCATCCGATGAAGGGGCAGTGGAGCGGCGAATGGGGTCCGAAGAACAGCCCCAATCGCATCCTGCTCAACCTCGATTGGGACGGCAAGGAGATCACCGGCACGATCAACCCCGGGCCGAACGGGGCCACCGTGAAGTCGGTCGTGTTCGACTACACGAATCCGGTGGCCTGGGGCGTGAAGATCACGGCCGAGGGCAAGGACTCATCCGGCAAACCGGTTGCCATATCAGTCGACGGGAAGCTCGAGAACCTTGGCGCCTACACCAAGCTCTTTCATGGCACCTGGACCCAGGGAGGCCAGAAGGGCGAGTTCGTAGTCACCCGCAATTAACCCTCGTCCGTTGGCCGGGTCCAGTTGCTCCGGACCCGGCGTCGCCTTCCGTCGAGCGTGTACGATTTGCTCGACCGCGTCGCCGTCCAGCCCCACCTCTGTCACGACTTCCTGGTTCTGCTTTTCGTCCCATTTCCGGGAAGCCCTGGCGTCCCTTAATTGATTGACATATCAACGACATACGGCTTGAATAACAGGGCCCGTCAAGGTGTCCTCGAAGTGCTGGTGTCAGCCGGCAAGGGCATCTTTGCACATGGCCGTGAGCGGCGGTCGGCGGGCATCCGGAGGCGACGGCAGGAGCGCGGGGGCGTTGAGACAGCGAGTCCATTCAGGAGGATAGGGAATGCGGCGATTTGCAGGGATCGCGCAGGTGGCGGCGTTGATGGTCCTGTTGCCGACCATCGCGTTTGCGCAGGCGACGATCACAGGAACCGTCAAGGACACTTCAGGCGCGGTGCTTCCTGGTGTCACGGTGGAAGCCTCGAGCCCAGCGCTCATCGAAAAAGTCCGCACCGTCATCAGCGACGGCAGCGGGCAGTATCGCATCGTCGATCTTCGACCCGGCACGTACACGGTTACGTTTACGCTTACCGGCTTTAATACCTACAAACGCGAAGGCGTGGAGTTGAGCGGCGCCCTCACGGCCAACATCAATGCAGACCTGAAGGTCGGCTCGCTCGAGGAAACGGTCACGGTCAGCGGGGAGAGCCCGATCGTCGATACCCAGAGCACGCGGCGGCAAACAGTCATCAGCGGCGACGTGATGAAGGACCTGCCTGCGGCGCGATCGTACGCGGGCGTCATGATGCTCATCCCGTCGACGATCACGCAGGCAGGCGCGAACCTCGATATTCAGGTCACGCCCGGCATGCTCGTGTTCGGCGGCGCGGGTGGCCGCAACAACGAAGCGCGCATTCAGGTCGATGGTCTGAATACGGGTGCTGCGTTCAACGGCGGCGGCGTGTCGAGCTACATGGTCGACATCAGTAACGCGCAGGAAGTGGCGACCACGACCTCCGGCGGCATGGGTGAAGCCGAAGTCGGCGGCCCCTCGTTCAGCATCGTGCCCAAGACTGGTGGCAACGCGTTCAAGGGCAGCTTCTATCAATCGAACGTCACCAAGGGCATGGTCGGCGACAACTACAGCGATGATCTGCGTGCCGCCGGTCTGACGACGCCGGGCAAGCTGTTCAAGCTGTGGGATTCGAACCTCGGCATCGGCGGTCCGATCTCGAAGGACAAGCTGTGGTTCTTCTTCCAGTTCCGCGATCAGGGCAGCCATCGCACCATTCCCGGCATGTTCGCCAACGCGAACATGGGCGACCCGACGGCGTGGAACTACGTAGCGGACAAGACGCGTCCCGCGGTTGCGGCCGGCAGCTGGCGCAACGCGTCGATTCGTCTCACGGCGCAGCCCAATGCGAAGAACAAGTTCGGTGTGTTCTGGGATCAGCAGATTCCGTGTCAGGGTGCGGGCGTGATCGGATCCGACGCGGGCTGCCGGCACTCGGGCGACAACGAGATCATCTGCGGCGCGGCGGGCGCATCCAATCCGCCGTGCAGCCCCACCGCGGCGCCTGAGAACGGCACGTACCTGAGCGGCTTCGGCCAGCGCGTGCAGCAGGCGACGTGGACGTCGCCGCTGACGAGCAAGCTTCTGCTCGAGGCCGGCTTCGGCACCTACTGGAGCCAGTGGGGCGGCACACCACTTCCGGGCAGCAACTTCACTCAGCTGGTCGGCATGACGGAGCAGTGCACGGCAGGCTGTGCGACCAACGGCAGCATCGCGAATCTCGCGTACCGCTCCGGCACCTACCGTCAGAACTTCCAGGGCACGCTCGGCTGGCGCGGATCGGCGTCGTACGTGACCGGTGCGCACAACATGAAGTTCGGATATCAAGGCGGACATCTGATCGACAACCAGTTCACCTACACCAACGATCAGTTCCTCACGTTCCAGGTGAACAACCTTGTTCCCAACCGCATCACCGAAACGATCAACCAGATTCCGTTGCAGCAGCGGGTGAATTACGCCGCGTTCTATGGGCAGGAGTCGTACACGTTCGGGCGCATGACGCTGCAGGGCGCACTGCGGTATGACCGTGCCTGGAGCTATTTCCCAGAGGTGACGCTCAGTCCCACTCGCTTCCTGCCGATCACCAAGCACTACGACCGGACGGACGGCGTGACCGGCTACAACGACATCACGCCGCGCGCCGGTCTGGCGTGGGATCTCTTCGGCACCGGCAAGACCTCGCTGAAATTCAACGTCGGCAAGTACCTCCAGGCGGCGCAGAACGGTCTCACGTATGCGACGCTGCGTCCGAGTGGACGTCTGACGACGACGGCCACGCGGGCGTGGACCGACGCCAACGGCAACTTCGTGCCCGACTGCGATCTGTCGAATACCGGCGCGCAGAGTCCCGCGACGACCGGCAGCATCGATACGTGCGCGCAGATCAGCGACCTTGCATTCGGGAGCGAGAAGTTCACGAGCGATCTCGACCCGCAGCTGGTCAGCGGGTGGGGCGTCCGGGCCGGCGACTGGCAGATCGGCGCATCGGTGCAGCAGCAGCTGCTCCCGAGAGTCTCTGCCGAGATCGGATACAACCGGCGCTGGCTGACGAACTTCACGTGGGACGACAACGTGTTGCAGCCGCTCGGCAACTTCGACCAGTTCAGCATCACGGCGCCGAGCGACTCGCGACTGCCGTCAGAAGCTCAGGGCCGAACGATCAGCGGTCTCTATAACGTTCAGCAGGGCGTGGCGTCACAGGTGAACAACGTGACGAAACTGGCGACGTCGCTCGATGGCGGCGGTGACTACACGCAGGTGTACAACGGCATCCTGCTCAACGTCAGCGCTCGTCCTCGCAACGGTCTGACGTTCCAGGGCGGCCTCAACACCGGGGCGACTCGAACCAATTACTGCGACGCCCGAGCGTTGGCGCCTGAATACACGGTGCTCGGCGCGCAGAACCCGACCAACCCCTGGTGCAACACGACGACGGGATGGGTGACGCGGTACACGGGTCTCGGCTCGTACACGCTTCCGAAGATCGACGTTCTCGTGTCGGGCACCTTCCGCAGCGATCAGGGTTCGCCGCTGGCGGCCAACATGGTCTTCACATCGGGACAGACCACGCTCGGCCGCGCGTTCGCGAACAACGCGCCGAACGTGAGCGTCAACCTGGTCGAGCCGGGCAAGCTGTATGGCGATCGCGTCAACGAGGTCGACATCCGGTTTGCGAAGATCCTTCGCTTCGGCCGGACGCGCACCAACGTCGGGTTCGACATCTACAACATCCTGAACTCGGCGCCGATCCTGACTTACAACCAGGCGTTCAACCCGGTCATCAACACGACCAATCCCTCGGCGAACTGGTTGTCGCCGCAGTCGACGCTGCAGCCACGCTTCGTGAAGTTCAGCGCGCAGATCGACTTCTAGAAGGAATCAGGAAGCAGGAAGCAGGAATCAGGTAGGAATCAGGATTCAGGATTCAGGAAGGAATCAGGACCCGCCCTGCGACAGTGTAGGGCGGGTCTTGTTCTTTAGACCCGCCGTTCGTTGCTTCAGATAAAATCAAACGTTCCAATGGTCATCGACTGCCACGGTCACTACACGACCGCTCCCAAAGAAATTCAAACGTTTCGTGACGCGCAGATCGCAGCACTGAAGGATCCGTCGGTCGCGATTCCATCGGGGCCCATCAAAGTTTCCGACGATCAACTTCGCGAGAGCGTGAAGCCGCAGCTCACATTTCAAAACGATCGCGGCACCGATGTGACGATCTTCTCCCCGCGTGCGTCGGCGATGGCGCATCACATCGGCGACGCGAAGACGAGCCTCGACTGGTCGCGCCACTGCAACGATCTCATTCACCGCGTGTGCGGCTTGTTCCCGGAGAATTTCGTCGGCGTTTGCCAGCTGCCGCAGACACCCAGCGATCCGCTGGCCAACTGCATCGACGAGCTGAAACGCTGCGTCAACGAGTTCGGCTTCATCGGCTGCAATCTCAATCCCGATCCCTCGGGCGGACGCTGGACGGCTGCGCCGCTGACCGATCGCTATTGGTATCCGTTCTACGAGGCGCTGTGCGACCTCGACGTGCCGGCGATGGTCCACGTGAGCGCGTCGTGCAATCCCAACTTCCATGCGACCGGTGCGCACTACCTCAACGCGGATACGACGGCATTCATGCAGTTCATCCAGGCGGATCTGTTCAAGGACTTTCCGACGCTGCGCATGATCATCCCGCACGGCGGCGGCGCGGTGCCGTACCACTGGGGCCGCTACCGCGGGCTCGCGCAGGACATGAAGCGGCCGCTGCTCGCTGATCTCATTCGCAACAACGTGTTCTTCGACACCTGCGTGTATCACCAGGCGGGGATCGACCTGCTGCTGAAGATCGTGCCGGCCGAGAACGTCCTGTTCGGGTCGGAGATGGTAGGCGCTGTGCGCGGCATCGATCCGGAGACCGGACACTACTACGACGACACCAAGCGCTACGTCGACGCCGCCGCGATCTCGAGCGAGGCGCGCGCGAAGATCTTCGAGGGGAACGCGCGCAAGGTGTATCCCCGAATCAATAAGGCCTCAGGGCTCAGGCCTCGGGCCTCAGGGCTGGTCTAGGCCCCAGTCCTGATTCCTGGCCCAGCCCTGTGGCCTGAGGCCTGGGCCCTGGGGCCTTCGAGGATTCAGATGAAACCAACCATCGTGAGGAACATCTCGCGTGCGGACGCCGACGTCATCCGCACGCTCGGTCAGCTAGGAGTCGCCACTGTCCATGAAGCGCAGGCTCGGTCTGGTCTGTTGCGGCCCTACATGCGTCCGATCTATCCGACCGCTCGTGTGTCTGGGAGTGCGATCACGATCTCCTGTCAGGCCGGCGACAACCTGATGATTCACGCGGCGATCGAGCTCTGTCGTCCGGGCGACGTGCTCGTCGTGACGACGACATCGGAATCGACCGACGGCATGTTCGGCGAGCTGCTGGCTGTATCGGCGCGCGCGCATGGCGTGGTCGGCCTCCTCATTGACGCCGGCGTTCGTGACGTCGCGGATCTCACGTCGATGGAGTTCCCGGTGTGGTCGAAAGCGATCTCCGCGCAGGGCACGGTGAAGGCGACGGCGGGATCGGTGAACGTGCCGGTCGTCTGCGCGGGCGCGTCGATCGCGCCTGGCGACGTGATCGTCGGCGATGTGGACGGCGTGGTGGTCGTGCCGCGTCAGGCCGCCTCCGAGGTGGCGCGGCTCGGGAACGAACGCGTGGCCAAGGAGGAGAAGTCGCGTGAACGCCTGCGCAACGGTGAGCTCGGTCTCGATTTCTACGGACTGCGGGCGAAGCTCACCGAGTTAGGTGTCACGGTCGTCGACGAACTCTGACAGTGTAGGCCGGGCCTGTTCTTGACGGCCCGGCGTTGCGGCGATACAAGTTTTCCGTCCCCGGGAATCATGCGATCCCGGTATATCAACGCCTCCAACTGCTATATCTCATTGACTTTCGCCTGGCGCAGGCGTAGTCTCCCGCCACGTAAAACGGCGCTCCCTCGGGAGCGCTGTGGGCCCGCTCTTCGCGCCCCTGTATCGGATCCCTTTCGGTAGGCATACTCGCGTCGTTCGCCCGGGGCTTTCTTTCATACGCACGGTAGTTCGTTTGGGGTTTCTTACGTTCGCGTTGCGTTCGATCGCATTGTCTTCATCTGCTGGCAGACACGGTTTCCATCTCAAGGAGGACCTTACAACCTGGAGTCGCGAATCACATCCCCTAGGACGAGCGTCTGGACCGACATCAACGGTTGCGGGGACACCCTCTCTCAAAGGAGCTTCAGCCCCATGCGTGCACCGAAAGTGTTTCTCTCCGCGCTTGCGATAGCAGTGTTGCTGCCATCGCTGGCGTTTGCTCAGAAAGCCTCTCTCACCGGCGTTGTCCGGGACACCTCCGGCGCGATTCTGCCGGGCGTGACCGTCGAAGCGACCAGCCCGGTGCTCATTGAAAAAGTGCGATCGGCGGTCACTGACGGCTCGGGGCAGTACCGCATCATCGACCTCGATCCAGGCACATACCAGGTCACCTTTTCGCTGCCAGGGTTCACCAAGGTCGTTCGGGCCGGCGTCGAGATCTCGGGGGCGGCGGTCGTGACGATCAGCGCGGATCTGCGGGTGGGCGCGTTGGAAGAAACGATCACGGTGACCGGCGAGACACCGGTAGTCGACGTCCAGAGTGTGCGTCGTGAGACCGTGCTCAGCCAGGACATCATTGCCACGATTCCGGCGACGCGCACGGTGGGTTCGCTGCTCAATGCGACGCCGGGCCTGACCGTTGACAACAACGGCCTGAACCCGACTCCGACGATGACATTCTTCAGCGCGCGCGGCGGCCAGACCAACGAA
>Ga0126377_10001839_pt1 | contig 14188 bp, 16 predicted proteins | sample PanSoiMetPlot_22_FD_92647 | JGI IMG/M metagenome (GOLD analysis project Ga0126377, IMG submission 92647) | Tropical forest soil microbial communities from Panama - MetaG Plot_22 | ecosystem: Environmental > Terrestrial > Soil > Tropical forest > Bulk soil | place: Panama | collected 2016-02-17
GGGGCTGGTGGGGCTGGTGGGATTGATGGGGCGAGTGGGGAGCGTGGCGTTAGACACCGGCCCTCCACACCACGACGATCGCCGTGCTGATCAACAGCAGCAGCGTCGCCGGCATCAGCACTTTCCACGACAGCGTCAGGATCTGATCGACGCGGATGCGCACGAAGCTCCAGCGCACCCAGGTAATCAGCAGGAACAGGAACATCGCCTTCAACAGGAGCCAGAGCGGCCCGAGCCACTCCGGTCCAGGACCGGCCCACGCGCCGAGGAAGAGCACGGCCCCCAGGAATGACGACCCGATGATGTGCGCGTACTCGCCAAGCTGAATCAGCGCGAACTTCATTCCGGAATACTCGACGCGGAATCCCGCGACGAGCTCCGATTCGGCCTCCAGGATGTCGAAGGGCACGCGGTTCTCCGCCGCCAGCGTCGACACGATGAAGAAGACGAACGCCAGCTGCCCGATGACGGGATAGAAGGCGAACCAGAGTCCTGCCTGCGCCGACGCGATGTCCGACAACTTCAGCGACCCGGCGAGCAGCACCGGCACGAGCGCCGCGAAGATGAAGGGCAGGTCATACGAGATGATCTGATTCACCGCGCGCATCGCCGAGAGCAGCGCGTACTTGTTGTTCGATCCCCAGCCGGCCATGAAGAGGCCGACGATCTCCATCGACGACACCGCGAGGAAGAACAGGATGCCGATATTGAGATCAGCGACGCCGAGCCCCGGCGCGAACGGAATCGTCGCGAAGATCAGCATGCACGGGATGAGGAACACGATCGGCGCGAGGTTGTAGACACGTCGATCCGCTGTGCGCGGGACGATGTCTTCCTTCATCATCAGCTTCAGCGCGTCGGCGATCGGCTGCAGCAACCCGTGCGGACCCACGCGATACGGACCGATGCGCGACTGCATCCGCGCCGCGAACTTCCGCTCGAGCAGCGTCACGTACGTCACCATGCCGATCACGGCGTTGAGCACGATGAACGGCCCGATGAGCGCGACCAGCCACGAAGGCAGCGCTGCCGTCATCGATCCACCTCACCAAAGACCGGATCGACCGAACCCATGATCGCCACGACGTCGGCGACTTTGTGGCCCGGGATGATGTGGGGCAGCACGGACAGATTCGAGAACGACGCGCCACGCCACTTCATGCGATAGGGTTTCGCGCTGCCGTCGGCCACCAGGTAGCAGCCGACTTCGCCACGCGGCCCCTCGACGCGCGCGTACGCCTCGCCCTTGGGGATGCGAATCTGCGCCACCGACTTCAGACCCGGGCGCGACGAGATCGGACCGGGCGGCAGCCGATCGAGCACCTGACGGACAATCTTGATCGACTCGCGGAACTCGACCATCCGCACCCGGTACCGCGCGAAGCAATCTCCGGCGGTCTCGACCGGGACGTTGAACGTGAAATCCTCATACGAGGAGTAGGGCGCCGCGCGACGGAGATCGAAGGCGATCCCCGACCCGCGCAGCAGCGGACCGGCGATGCCCACGTCTTCGGCCAGTTCCCTGCTGATGACGCCGACTCCCTTCGCACGGGCAAAGAAGAAAGGGTTGTCTTCGAGCAGGGCGTCGTACTCGCCAATCCGTTGATCGATGAAATCGATCGTCTCGCGGCACTTCCGTTCCCAGCCTTCGGGGATGTCGTAGCGCGTGCCGCCGACCTGATAGAACCCGTAGAGCAGTCGCGCGCCGACGAGCATCTCGAACAGGTCGAGAATCATCTCCCGTTCGCGGATGCAGTAGAGGAACACCGTGGCGCCGCCGCCGAGGGCGCCGCCCATGTCCATGCACCACGTCCCCAGCCACAACAGGTGCGAGGCAACGCGCTGCAGTTCCGCCATGATCACGCGCAGATACTGCGCGCGCTTCGGAACCTCGATCTTCCCAATCTGCTCAGCCGCGAGGACGTACGCGAACTCGCTCGTCATCGCCGCCACGTAATCGGTCTTCGACGCGATCGACGGGTACTGCGCGTAGGTCAGCGTCTCGGACAGCTTCTCGTGGCAGCGATGCAGATATCCGATCACCGCGTCGACACCGGCGATCGTCTCCCCCTCGAGCGTCAGAATCGCGCGGAATACGCCGTGCGCCGAAGGGTGCTGCGGCCCCATGTTCATCATGAGGCGCTCGCCGCCGGAATAGTCGAACTCGACGCGGGAAGTCTTGGCGGTTTCCAGCATTAGCGATAGGGGGGATGCGGCGTGTCGACCGCGTAAGACTTCAGAAGCGGATGCCCTTCCCAATCGTCGCCAAGCAGGATGCGCCGCAAATCAGGATGGCCTTCGAAGTGGATACCGAACATGTCGTAGCACTCGCGTTCCATCCAGTCGGCGCCGCGATACACCGGCACGAGCGATGGACACGTAGACACTCCGGGGCCGAGCCGCGTTTTCATCGTCACCGATACGCCGTCATTCAGGTTGTCGATGCGCGCGACGACCTCGAGGCCCTGCTCCTTCCAGTCGACTGCCGAGGAGAACGAGAAAAAGCGGCACCCGAGCGTCGTCTTGGCGAACTGCGCGAACGACAGCCACTGATCGACGGGCAGCGTCACCACGAGCGGCGTGTCGCCCTCGACCTGCGCGCCCGAGTAGCGTTCACCGATCAACGTTCTCGCCTGTTCTCGCGTCACTGTCTCAGTCGACTTTGGGGTTGGGGGCGGCTCGCTTGCCGGTCCGTTTGAAATGCGCGATCTGGTCCTGCAACAGCAGGAGCCCGTTCAGCAGGCTCTCCGGTGGCGGCGGGCATCCCGGCACGTAGACATCGACCGGAATGACCCGGTCCACGCCTTTGACGACGTGATAGCCGTGGCGGAACGGTCCGCCCGAGTTGGCGCACGAGCCCATCGAAACGGCCCACTTGGGGTCCGGCATCTGGTCGTAGATCCGCTCGAGCATCGGCGCCATCTTGATCGTCACGGTGCCGGAGACGACCATGAGATCGGAATGTCGGGGCGACGCCCAGGGCACCATCCCGAGGCGCTCGACGTCGAACCGGCTCGCGAAGGTGGCCATCATCTCAATCGCGCAGCAGGCCAGCCCGAAGGTCACCGGCCAGACCGACGACTTCCGCGCCCAGTTGAGAAACGAGTCGGCCACCGTCGTGACGACGAAGCCGCCCGGAAAGCTGTGAATGCCTTCCGTGAGCGACTCGAAGAGCGACGAGTGCTTGTCGTCCTCCGGCCGTCGTTGATGAAGCTGCTCCCACTCCTGAAGATCCTTGATGTTTCTCCAGATGGGGGTTGGGACCTGAGGGATTGGGGGCTTTATTTCCACTCGAGGATGCGCTCCCGGTACGCGTAGACCCACCCCAGCGAGATGATCGCCAGGAACATGAGCATCGAGAGAATACCCCAGCGGCCGAGTCCGCGGACGACGAGCACCCAGGGGAAGAGGAAGATGGCCAGCGCGTCGAAGATGATGAAGACGAGCGCCACGAGATAGAACCCGACGGGAAACTGCACCCAGGCGGGGCCGATGGGCTCGGCGCCGCATTCGTAGTTCTCTACCTTGGCCGCAAAAGGACGCCTGGGACTGAGCACCCATGCCATCCCGAGCGAGACCAAAGCAAAGGCCAGGATGAAACCGAAGTAAATCGCGACCGGCCCGTAACTGCTCACCGCGCCAATACTATCCCAGGCTCCGGGTTTGGGCTCTAGACTCCGGTCCGCAGCCGAAAGCCAGAGCCAGGAGCCTACCGAAAGCTCTCCATAATCTCATCGAGCGCAGCGCGTCCCGGCCGTGTTTTCGACACGTCGAGCGTCGCCAGCGGCTCGTCGACGAGCCCGAGCAGCTCGATGAAGTCCTGCTTGTCCGGCTCCAGATACAGAATTCCGGTGGCGAACTCGCCTCTGGCCGATGTGTCGCGCAGGAGCCGCAACGCGCTGACTTTGTCCATCGGGTTGTAGTTCTCGGCAATTTTCGTGAGCAGCAGCTTCGATCCGTTGTGCAACGTAACCGCTGTGGTGGTGCCGGCGTCGTAGTCGACGTTGATGTCGTCGAAGTAGGGCACGAAGCTCACGTCGCCGAGCGGCTCCTCGTGGTCCTTCGCATACGAATAGCTCTTGGTCGATCCGTCGTGATCGTTGAAGGTCACACACGGCGAAAGGACGTCGATCATGCAGGTGCCGCGATGACTGAGCGCGGCCTTGAGGATCGACTTCAGCTGCTTCGGATCGCCCGAAAACGACCGCGCGACGAACGAGGCGCCCAGCTCGATGGCGAGGATGCAGGTGTCGATCGGCGGCAGATCGTTGACCACGCCGGTCTTGAGCGTGGAACCGAGATCGGCTGTCGGTGAGAACTGGCCCTTGGTCAGTCCGTAGCAGCCGTTGTCTTCGATGATGTAGATCATCGGGAGGTTGCGCCGCATGAGATGGACGAACTGCCCGATGCCGATCGCTCCGGTATCGCCGTCGCCGCTCACGCCGATCGCGATCATCTTGCGGTTCGAGACGACGGCACCGGTCGCGACCGACGGCATGCGGCCGTGCACCGAGTTGAAGCCGTGCGCCTGGTTGAGGAAATACGCAGGGCTCTTGCTCGAGCAGCCGATACCGGAAAGCTTGACGACCTGAGTGGGATCGACGCCCATCTCGTAGAACGAGTCGATGATGCGCTCGGTGATCGCGTTGTGTCCGCATCCGGCGCAGAGGGTCGTCTTGCTGCCGCGATACGCCACGGGCTCGAGCCCGATCCGATTGATCTTCTTTCCCGGTGCCGTTGGAGTCGCCATTCGTGGTTGTCCTCGCGCGGGCTCGAGCCCGCGCTCTACGAAGTCGCTACGTGTCGTCGCTCGTAGCGTGCGGGCTTCAGCCCGCGCTAAACCCGTTCTTGTTTCATCAATTCGGTCGTCACCGTGCGCCCGTCGATTGGAAGCCCGGCGTAATGGGGGATGGCGCGCAGCTTGGCGATCTGCTGCGGCGTGCATTCCATCCTGAGCAGCGACAGCATCTGGCTGTCGCGGTTCTGCTCGACGACGTACACCCGGTCGCACCGTTCGATGAACTCGAAGACCTCCGGTGTGAACGGGTACGCCCGCAGCCGCAGATAGGACGTGTCGAGCCGATGCTCGTTGCGCAGCTGGTCGCGTGATTCCACGATCGCCCAGTGCGTCGTCCCATACGCGATGAGGCCCACCTTGCCGGAGGCGACCACGTCGACCTCGGGCCTGGGCACGAGCGTCCGGGCGGTCTCGAACTTGCGCGCCAGACGCGCGAGGTTCTTCGAGTAATCCTCGGCCCGCTCGCTGTACTGCGCCATCTCATTGTGGCCAGAGCCGCGCGTGAAGTACGCCGGCATGCCATCACCGGGCACCGTGCGGTACGGCACGCCGTCGCCGTCCACGTCCTTGTAACGGCCCCACTGGCCGATCCGCTTCAGCTGCTCGGCGTCGAGCCGCTTGCCGCGATTGAGCGGCTTGGTCGGGTACTCGAACGGCCTGGCCATCCAGGTGTTCATGCCGAGATCGAGGTCGGTCATCACGAACACGGGTGTCTGAAGCTGCTCGGCGATGTCGAACGAATCCATCGACATCGTGTAGCACTCTGTCACCGATGCCGGGATCAGGAGGGGGTGCTTCGTGTCGCCGTGCGAGAGAACAGCCGCTGACAGGATGTCCTGCTGGCCTGTTCTCGTGGGCAGACCCGTCGACGGCCCGCAACGCTGCACGTCGAAGATAACCGCAGGAATCTCAGCGTAGTAACCGAGGCCGGTGAACTCGGCCATCAGCGATATCCCCGGTCCCGCAGACGAGGTCATCGCCCGCGCGCCAACCCAGCCCGCCCCGAGCACCATCCCGAGGGCGGCGAGCTCGTCTTCCGCCTGAATCACCGCATAGGTCGTTTTGCCCGTTTCCGGATCGCGCCGATATTTCTTCAGGTAGTCGATCAGCGATTCGCAGAGCGATGAGGACGGCGTGATCGGGTACCACCCGACGAAGGTGACGCCGGCCATCATGCAGCCGATCGCGGCTGCGGCGTTGCCTTCGATGAGGATCATCCCCTGCGTCTTGTTCATCGGCGCCACGACGAACGGATCCTGCTTCGTGAGGTTCGCGTCGGCGTAGTCGTAGCCGGCCTTGAGCGCGGCCAGGTTCATGTCGATGGCCTTCTGCTTCTTGCCAAGCTGCTTACGCAGCGCTTTCTCCATCTGCGCCATCTCGATCGACAGCAGGCGCGACAGCACGCCGTCATAGACCATGTTACGCACGAGCCGGCGCAGCTTGGCGTCGTGCGTGATCGGTTGCATCAGCTTGTCGAAGGGAACCGGGTAGAAGACGAGGTCTGTGCGGAGCTCGTTGAGCTTGAGCGGCTCGTCGTACACCGCAGCCGCGCCCGGCGCCAGCGACATCACGTCTTCCCTGGCGGTCTCGGGGTTCATCGCGACCAGGAAGTCGACCTCTTTCTTGCGGCCGATGTATCCGTTCGCGCTGGCCCGGATCGTGTACCAGGTGGGAAGTCCTGCGATGTTCGAGGGGAACATGTTCTTCCCCGCGACCGGCACGCCCATCTGGAAGATCGATCGGAGGAGAACCAGGTTGGCGGTCTGGCTGCCAGACCCGTTGACGGTGGCGACCTGTATGGCGAAATCGTTAACGATGCGCTCGGTATGTTGATGGGGGCCGGCTTCTTGGACGGCGGCGTCGGTCACGGACATTGTTCGAACCTTCTCCCGGGCTCAGCCACATAACTAGCAGAAAAGATTGCGGATGTTTGGTTGAACCGATCAAGAAATTATAACACCTAGAACAGTTTTACCTCGACGACGGTGCCTTCTTCGACGACGTCGACATCAGCCGGAATCTCGATGTACCCGTCGGCGCGCGACATGCTCGTGATGTCGCCAGACGCCTTGAAGGCGGGCATGGCGGCACCGTACTCGATGCGCACCGTAAAGAACTGGTGCCGTCCGGGCGCAGAGATCACACGAGCCCCAAGAGGAAGCGTGAGCGACCGGACGATCTGATCCGGTAGCCGCGCAATCCGCCGGAGCGCGGGCGCGAGCAGGATGTACGCGTTCGAGAGGCACGAAGTCGGATACCCAGGCATGCCAAAGACGAGGTGTCCGCGGATGCGTCCGAGCGCCGTCGGCTTCCCGGGTTTCACGGCCACCCCGTGAAAGAGCACTTCACCTTTTGCCGAGATGACATCGAGGATCAGGTCGCGCTCTCCGACTGAGCTCCCGCCCGAGAACACGAGCACGTCCTGCTCGAGGCATTCCTCCACGGCACGCGACAGATCGTCGATCGTGTCGACCGCAGTTCTGTACGGCACGGCGATGCCGCCGTGCTCGACGACGACCGCCGACACCGTGAAGCGATTGATGTCGTAGATCTGTCCAGGCCCGAGCGGCTGTCCCGGCTCGATGATTTCGTTGCCGGTCGACAGAATCGCGACGCGCGGCTTGGCGTACACCTCGACGGCAGTGAGACCGAGCGCGGCGAGCGCGCCCACCCGGCTCGCGTTGAGTGGCGTCCCCGGCTTCAGCACGGTCTGGCCCTTCTGGATATCGGCGCCCTGCCGTCCGATGTTCTGTGCCCGCGTGACCGGCGCGGCGATGCGAATAGCGTTGGTCGCATCGCTGACGGTGTCCTCGACCATCACGACCGCGTCAGCACCAGTGGGCATTGGTGCCCCGGTGGCGATCTCGATGCACTGTCCCGGGCCGACGGCGTGCACCGCGATCTGACCCGTGAACACCTTCTCGATACAGGTGAGTGTTCGCGGTTTCGCGCGGCTTGCGCCAGCCGTGTCTTCAGCGCGTACGGCGTAACCGTCCATTGCCGCCCGCGGGAACGGCGGCACGTCGGCGCTCGAGGTGATCGTCTCGGCGAGCACCCGGCCGATGGCCGAAGACAACGCCACACGCTCGACCCGCGTGATCGGCTCGATCGCGCGATCGATGATCGCGCGCGCCTCCTCGAGCGCGATCGTGTCTTTGAAGGGTCTCATGGAGGTCATTTTCTCAATTGCTGTACTACATGACCGATCTCGGGGAGGATCAACTTTTCCATGGCCAGGCGCACCGCCGCGAGCGATCCCGGAAGCACGAAGATCGCGGTGCCTCCGACAGTGCCGGCGGTTGCCCGGCTCATCATCGCTGCCGAGCCGATGTCGTGAAAGCTGAGCATCCGGAAGATCTCACCGAAGCCATCGAGCCGCTTGTCGAAAAGGGCGGCGACCGCTTCATACGTCGCATCGCGCGCGCTGATGCCCGTGCCGCCAGTCGTGATGATCACCTGTGTCGCGGGATCACTGAGCCGCGCCCGTACGAGCGCGGCCACCTGTGAAGGCTCATCGCGAACGATGGTGTGTCCCGTGACGACGTGTCCCGCCTGTTCCAGCAGGTCGCGGATGGCGCGGCCGCCCGTATCGGTGTCCTGTGTGCGCGTGTCGCTGACGGTCACGACGTAGCAGCCGACAGCGGAGGGCGCCTGCGCTTTGTGTTCGCCAGCACTCACAAGGTGAATTATGTCAGGGGGCGGGGGCAGGAGTTCGTCGAAAGAGCGCATAATCGCGGAGCCATGGAACTGACGCAGGTCGTCGGTGTGATCGCGATGATCCTGTTCGTTGTGGCGATCGTAAAAGCCCGCCGGCGCCGCGGCCGCATCTTCACGCACGGGCCAGGAGCCGCCGGTGCAATCTACGACCTGCTGAATGAGGACAAACGTAACGCGATCGAGATCATCGTCGAAGAGAAGGCCGAGGAACGCGACCCGGAGACAGCCGACGGCAATTTGCCTGAACTCGAACAGCCGCGACGCCCCTGACTCTTGACGGCGCTGGGGAGACGATGGCATCGTCGTCGTGACGGAGCGGCTGGGTGCGAAGGATAGGTCTGTCATGGCGATCGCGCGCATGCCAGAGGCGTTGCGGGAGCGTCTCGGCGATGACGGGGCGGAGGGGCTCGTCACCCTGTTCGAGTCCGCTCGAGAAGAATGGACGGATGATGTGCTGACGATGGCGGTCGACCGTTTCGAGCGTCGGTTGACGAATGAGCTGTCGCTCTTCCGAATCGACTTCACGCGTGAGATATCCGTTCTGCGTCAGGATTTCACGCGAGAGATCTCGGCCGTGCGCCAGGACTGCACGCGCGAAATCGCCGGAACGCGCGTCGAGCTGCTGAAGTGGTCGTTTCTGTTCTGGGTCGGTCAGGTGGCTGCGATGGCCGGTTTGCTCGCGTTCATGCTTCGCCCCTGAAAGGGCCGTTCCCGCTGAACGTGCGGTCCCCGTTCAGCCGCAAACCGTGTGGTATAGTCAACGTTTTGTGTGCACGTCGGGTGATGCCGGTGTGCGTGCGAATGCTCGTCTTGCCCTCTCGCGCCCTTAGCTCAGTTGGATAGAGCGTCTGGCTACGAACCAGGAGGTCGCAGGTTCGAGTCCTGCAGGGCGCGCCAGCCTTCATGGGGTCCAGTGCGAAGGCGGTCTCGCCGCGCAAATCATGACTATGCGTGGCGTCGATCACACGAAGATCTCTCCGAGGCCGTAGGCGCACAATGCCTGCATGCGTTCGGCAGTAACGAGACGGTCCTGCGGAATGCGCGCAGCATTTCTGATGACGTCGGTGACAGCCTCGAATTGGCGGCGCTGAAGCTCCTCGACGGTGCGCGCGGTCTTGTCGTGCAGGGTCGGACGTACTTTTTCCTGCCAGAGTGCCTTGAGGACCGTCAGCTCGCCTCCGAAGAGTTCCAACGTGTCGTGGATGTACAGGGCGTCCTGCGCCTTCTTGTCCGTCTTTCGGTGCGTCTGGATCAAGAGCTTCTGCGCGATGAAGGAAACCGGGTTCGGCAGCATCACATTGACGGGAGATGTCACCGAAATTCCGATGTCCTTCGTCAGCTGTACACTCCACGGATGGACGAGCAACAGGTCCAGATACCGTAGCTTTTGCGCCGTGACGCCCGCTTTCACGACGGTGACGTCCCGTTCCCCGCTTCGCTTGAATCCACTTCCCTGAAGTGGGGCAAGAAATTCCACGAAGAATCCCTGATCGTCGCCTCCAAGTCTGTATTGAGTAATCGGCGGTGTGTGCTCTCCCGAGAAGTCTTCGTGGAACCCCGCGGCCTTCAAGGCGGCAGCAATGTCACCCGCAAGCGGTGCGGAGATTGAGAACGCGACGTCAGCGTCCTTCGTGCGAAGAGGCGCGTATTGCGGAGGATGCGACAACGGATGAAAGCGATGGAGCTGGTGTGCCCAACCGCCAATGAGTACCACGTTCCCGAGCCACGGGCGCAGTGCGTCGAGTAGACGCGCCAGCGCCGCGAAATCATCCATGGTCGCTTCCTTCGATAATCCGATCGAGCAGACGCCTGCGGATTAGATCCGCTTGTTCCTGTCCACGCGCAGGATGTTCGAAAACATCGAGCCACACTTGAAGAACATCGCAGGCTGCCATGCCATGCGGCCGCACCATTCCACGAAAGACAGACCCGGGAAAGGGCGCCTGGCGAACGATCACGTCGGGTGCCTCGCCGGGGGCCACCGGTGCGAGGTTTTTCCAGGCCGAGAGGCTCGCGGGGCTGAGTCGTCGAACATACACATACGGTGGAACGCCGTGAACGAAGCCGACGCCGAGCGCATCGGCTGCCGCGAACAACGCCAGGCACGCCTTGTCGCTCTCGAGCATCCGCTGAAGTGCCGGACGCGAATCGCTGCCCCTCAGCAGGAAGCGCATGGGCGCTTCGTTGATTCGACGAAGCGCTGAGGCTTGCCATCGTCGAAACAGGTCGCCGCGGCGAACCAACCGCAAGTGTGCACCCGACTCATGGAGGTACCCCTCGCGCTGAAGCTGCTGCACGAACCGGAAGGCGCTCATCACCGAGACGTGTGCCGCTCGGGCCAGTTGGGAGGCGTTTCGGTATCGTCCTCGCGGTGCCGAGAGCAGCGCGTCAGGCACCTCCGGTGCGAGAAGTACTTTGAGCATCCATTGGTTCAGGTCGGAAAAGAGGTGGGGTTGCTCTCTCGGCGCATGCGACTCACGTGCAGGCGGCTTTTGAGCTTCGGCGTTGAGCGATTCCAGGTGAGGTCCACGGAACATGCGGAGACCGACGAAATCCATGACGCCTGCGGCTGCATCAGGCGCGTACTCTTGTGCAAAGTTCAGAATCTGCTTGGCGACCTTCGGTGCGATCTCCGGGGCGGCAACGACCGCGAGCGGCGCGTGCGCTCCCGCCAGGCGCAATGCCTGCAGACAGGCTTGAGACCAAAGCGGAATCAGACGATCGCTCCTTCCTTCGACGCCAACCTTGATCTCGACCGCATAGGACACTCCGGCGCGTCGCAGGAGCAGGTCGGGTCCGCCCTCTCTCGGTTGACGTTTAACCCGCCAGCCGGCCTCTTCAGAAGCTTCAGACAATAACTGTTCAGCTCGATCGTGGCGTCGGCGCGACTCTGACTTCGGGAGGAGATCGGGATCTCTCATGGATTTTGGCCTCGGCCGTCTTTAACATGGCCAGTGTAATTAACGTGGCCTTGATAATTAACATGGCCATGATAACACGACCATCCGCTCCAGAACCCCGCCGCACGGGTGGCAGCGATCGAAGCTCGGCCGCCCTGTCGCTTCAGTCCACTTCAGGACACCTGGGTGACAATTCATTCCGGAGACATGCGTAACACATGACTGTGCGGAGCTGGCTCTGGGGGCTCGTTGCGGGCATGATGCTGTCGGCGTGTTCGAGCGACACCGCGCCGCCTGCAGGAAGTCCCTCCTCGCCGACGCCGTCCGGCGCCCCAGCGCATGTGCTCGTGGTGACTCACACCGTGGGCTTCCGGCACAGTTCGATCCCAATCGCGGAAGCGACGATCGCCGATATCGGCCGGCGCTCGGGTCTCTTCTCCACGAGTTTCTGCCGCACGGCCGATGATGTGGCCACCATGCTGTCGCCGTCTGGGCTCGCCGGGATCGACGCCATCGTCTTCGCCAACACCACGGGCAGTCTTCCGATCCGCGATCTTCCTGCGGTGCTCAACTGGATCGCCGACGGGCACGGCTTTGCCGGCATGCACAGTGCCTCCGACACGTTCCACGATTCCCCGGCGTACATCGACATGCTTGGCAATGAGTTCCTCACGCACGGCAATGAGAGCACCGTCGACGCGATCGTCGAGAACCCGTCACACCCTGCGTCGAGTCCACTCGGGCAGCGCTATCGCGTGTTCGATGAGATCTACATGTTCACCATCTCCAATCGAAGTGCGGTGACGATGCTGCTGTCGCTGGATCGACATCCGTTGGATGGGCTGCCACAGGCAGGGCAGCCCGCGGACCTGCCGCTGGCATGGGCCAAGGACTACGGCCGCGGCCGCGTCTTCTATACCGCGCTCGGGCATCGCGAGGACGTCTGGCAGAGCGCGCTCTACCAGCAGCACGTTCTCGGCGGCATTCGGTGGGTGCTGCGTCGGTAACATCGAGCGTCGACCAGCGCGGGCTGAAGCCCGCGCGCTACGAACGCCCGCGCGCCACGAACGGCGCGCACGACGAATCCCACGCGATCAATCCAACGATGCGGCAAGCACTATCGCCAGCGTCGCGAAGAACGCGCCGACGCCGGTTGCGACTCCGATCGCGACGGCCTTGCCGGCGCCGATGCCTTGTCTCGTTCGCTCGAGACGAACGATCTCCCCGTACCCAACCGGCTGGATCGGGACTGGCACCCGGGTCTTCGGCTGGAGCAGCACGGCATCGGGACGAACAGCGACGAGCGTGGCGCGAAAACGCTGCCCATCGCTCAATCGGACGTTGAGCTCCGTGCCGACCTCGACGCGTTCTGCGAAGCTCCGCCAGATGTCAGCCGGCGCCTGCGCGGCTACCGTATGCGAAGCCGCGAAGGCGATGATGAGCGCTGTTGTCAACAGGCGAGTCGTCGTACGCATCACTCAGCCACCTTTCAGAAATCCACTCCGATTCCGGTACGCCACGCCACCGCAGTCACTCCATTCGAGGACCACGACGTGCGCACGTCAGTGCGGACGAAGACACGCTCGGACACATAGCCCTTGAATCCGGTGCCCACGAATGGACGCCCGGCATATCGCACTCGAGTCTCCGATTCAGGCGACGTGAGGACTGGTACGCCATCTCTCGTGATCACGAAGGGGACCGCTGTCTCGATGCGTTCGTGCTCGCGGAGCAGCTCCACTCCCGCACCGATGAACGGATGAAACCAGGCGTTCTCGAAGAACTGCGCGTTCAGGCCCAGCGCCGCCGTCGTCGCGCGGAACTCGTGTTGGCGTTGTAGAAACGACGGGATCGTGGAGCCGGGAAGAGGAGGGAGTTGCTCGAACGTGTAGCTCTCGCCCTTTGTCGACGTGGCGACGTCGAGCTCCATTTTGAGATGAGGCGTCCAGTAGTACCCGACGTCGACGCCACCTGAGCCCACACCGTACCAGCGATCCCAATCGATCGCCTGATTGAGGCGCTCGCCCAACCATGTCACATGAGCTGCCGCGTCCCAGCGGGATGGGGAAGCAGGGGCGAGTATCACGGTCGGAGTGGGCCTGGAGTCTTGCGCCGAGGCGTTCAATGCCGACATCGAGGCGGCGGCCAGGGTCAGGGCACACGTGCGGGCTCGAATCATCATCCTCGCTCCTCGATACTAAAGGTGCAGAACGAATGAGGATCGGCTCATGTGAAAGCGTTGCTGCACAAGCTGACCCGGTGCGACACGTTGTGTGACACATCTGTGAGGTCATTGACCGCGTTTGGATGTTTCCATCACAGCCGCGAGCGCTCGGCTATCAGCCCAATCTCGATCGCGAGCGCGATTTCCTCTTGACGTTGCGGCGCTGACCACGCAGGATCTTCCACTTCACGGGACAAGTCCCATGCAACCGCGGTGATCCGTGAGGTGTCATTGACGATGGGTAGACGAACAGCAACGCAGCGGGTTCACATGGAGACGTTCACTCCACCGACGAGGCAACCGCAGCACGTGCGGACGATCGACGCGGCACTCGTCAACAGCTACGCGAGGATCGCCTTGTCGGAGCTGCGCGCTCGAAGAGTCGCAGATGAAGAGATCCTCGAGCGATACGCCGTCCCACACGCCTACGCCGATGCGAGCTTCGAGGCGGGGCAGCTTGCAGACTTCGGCTGCGTCTGCGCTCCGGCGTTCGCGGTCAAAGCGGAAATGCGGCGACTGCTCGCGCACTGAAAGAGGTGCGGCCTCCAC
>Ga0126377_10001840_pt1 | contig 14184 bp, 9 predicted proteins | sample PanSoiMetPlot_22_FD_92647 | JGI IMG/M metagenome (GOLD analysis project Ga0126377, IMG submission 92647) | Tropical forest soil microbial communities from Panama - MetaG Plot_22 | ecosystem: Environmental > Terrestrial > Soil > Tropical forest > Bulk soil | place: Panama | collected 2016-02-17
GCGGAGACACGCTTGCCGCGCATCTTCGCCTCGCGCGCCGCAACGGCAACCTCCTCGTCGGTCATCCACGTGGTTTCGGCACGCGCACCGGCAACGAAGTTGTCGCCCGAGAGATTGAGCTTGATCGAATCGACGCCGTACTTCAGGAACATGCGCACGGCCTTGCGCATTTCATCCGGGCCGCTCACCACGACACCGAAGCTGAACTCCGGCCACGGAATGTGTGGCAGCGTCTCGTCGCCGAGGCCGCCCGCCACGGTGATTTCCTGGCTGGCGGCGAGATAGCGCGGCCCTGCAATCAAGCCTTCGTTGATCGCGTTGCGTACGACCACGTCGAGGCGCGGCTTGGCGCACGCCGCGCCGACGCACGAGGTCCAGCCGGCTTCGAGATAACGTTTTGCGACGCTGGCGGTCCACAGCACGTGCTCCTCCAGCGGCATCAACTGGATCTCCTGCAGAGTCGTCGCGTCGTTCCACGAAAAGTGCGTGTGCGCTTCGACCATGCCTGGCATCAGCGTTGCGCCTGCGGCGTCGATCACATTGACTCCCACCGTCGACAGCGATCGCGCGCTGCGCCCGACGCGCGCGATGCGATTGCCTTGCACCAGCACCTCGCCCGCATACGGCTGCGCGCCGCTGCCATCGATGATGCGCACGTTGGTGAAGAGCACGTTTGCCATGGTCGTCCCCTGAGGTCAGCGACGGCGTGAATAGAAACGCCGCAGCAGATAGCGGCACTCGTCGGGTTTCTCGATCGTGGTCCAGTGGCCGCAGCCGCGCAGGATCTCGACTTCGCTGCTGGTAATGGCGCGTCCGATCCGATGCACTTCCTGCGCTGGCGCAACCGCGTCGGCATCGCCGCCGACGAGCAGCGTGGGCACCGTGATGCGCGAGGCGTCGATCGCGGCGGCATCGGCAAGCGCTTCGCACGTGCGCGCGTAGCCTTCGGGCGACTGGCGCATGATGAACTCGCGCACCAACGCGACCGTCACCGGACGCGACGCGCGTGTCTCGGGCGACGTCGCCGCGTTGACGAGCGAGTTGGCGATGTCCTGCATGCCCGCGTCGCCCTCGCTGCGCGCCTTGTCGGCGCGCGCGCGCAACGCGGGTCGAATCGTGTCGGCCGGCGCCAGCAGCGGCCCGAACAGCGCCAGGCTGCGCACGAACTTCAGCTCGTTGACCGCGAGATGAAACGCCACGATGGTGCCGAGCGAATGCGCCACCACGTGCGCGCGTTCGACGCCCATCGAGGCGGCAGCGCGCAGCACCGCCTGCGCAAAGATGCCGATCGACAGGCGCTGGCCTTCATACGCGCGCGCCGAGCGCCCCGAGCCCGGGAGGTCCGGGCGGATCGTGCGCAGATGCGCGAACTCGGGCAAGAGCGACGTCCACACGTTCGACGTGCCGCCGAGGCCGTGAATCATCAAGACCGCGTCACCTTCCCCGTCGACCTCGACGGCGATGCGTTCTACGAAATGCGTGCTCATTGCCATCACGTCATGCGACCGAGAGATTCAGGCGCTCGCGTTCGCCGCGCAGCGCGGGCGCCTTGCAGAACTGGCCGTCCTTCATGATCGCCAGCAGCTTGCTGCGATCCTGCAAGCAGGTAATGTCGGCGACCGGATCGCCGTCGACGAGCAACAGATCCGCGAGGAAGCCATCGCGCACCTGCCCCAGTTCCTTTCCGCGCAGCATGATCTCGCCGCCGTATTTCGTGGCCGCGACCAGCGCCTCCATCGGCGTGAAGCCGAGATACTTCACGAAGTACTCGAGGTCCTTCGCGTTGGTCCCGTGCTTGGTCCATGCGAAGCCATAGTCGCCGCCCGGAAGGATGCGGATACCGCGCTTGTGCATCTTGCGCAGCGATTCGCACGCGATCTCGAGCTCGCGGTGATAACCCATGTTCTGCGCAATCGCGGGCGTGATGCCCCATTCGGCGGCGTGGTACGAGGTGTTGATGAGCCACGCGATGCCGGGCGCCACGAAATGCTTGTGCTTGTTCGCCTCCAGCATGTCGAGCGATTCTTCGTCGGCGAAACTTGCGTGGTAGACCAGCTCGATGCCATGCCGTACGCACTGCTTGATCGACTCGGTCGAGCGCGCATGGGCCGCGAGCCGCTTGCCACGCAAGTGCGCCTCCTGCGCCGCGACCGCGATTTCTTCGTCGGTCATCGGCGTGAATTCCGCCGGCAGGCCGGCGATGTATTCACCCGAGAGGTTGAGCTTGATCGTGTCGACGCCGTACTTCAGGAACATGCGCACCGTCTTGCGCATCTCCGCCGGACCATTGACGATCGCGCCGAAGCTGAACTCGGGGTATGGCAGGTGCGGCAGCGTTTCATCGCCGAGACCGCCCGGCACGGTGATCTCCTGGCTTGCCGCGAGATAGCGCGGCCCGGCAATGCGGCCTGACTCGATGGCGTTGCGGATCACCACGTCGAGCCGCGGCTTCGCCGTCGCGGCACCAACGCAGGACGTCCAGCCCGCATTCAGATAACGCTCAGCGATGTGCGCACACCAAAGCACATGCTCTTCGGTGGGCATGCGCTGGATGGCGCTCAGGCCCGGTTGATCGTTCCACGAAAAATGTGTGTGCGCTTCGACCAGGCCGGGCATCAACGTCGCGCCGGCGCCGTCGACGACGGTGACACCGGCCATCGGCAAGGTGCGCGCGCCGGCGCTCGCGCGCGCGACGCGCCGAATGCGATTGCCTTGCACGAGCACTTCGCCTGCATATGGGGCCGCGCCGGATCCATCGAGGATGCGAACGTTGGAGAACAGGACGTCGGCCATGGTGGACTCCTATTGCACCGGGTGTGGACCCCTATTGCACCGGGTTTTCGAGCACGCCGATGCCTTCGATCTCGATGCGCACCTGATCACCGGTGCGCAACCAGCTCTGCGGCGACATCGCCATACCGACGCCCGCAGGCGTTCCGGTTGCGATGACATCGCCCGGATAAAGCGTGATGCCGCGCGAACACGTTTCGATCAGCGTGGGGATATCGAAGATCATCTCGGAGGTGCGCGCTTCCTGCCGCAGTTCGCCGTTGATCCAGCAACGCAGTTGCAGATCGCGTCCGTCGATTTCGTTCGCGTCGACCAGCCATGGCCCCATCGGGCAGAACGTGTCGAACGATTTGCCGAGCACCCATTGCGTATGGCGCACCTGCACGTCGCGCGCGCTGACATCGTTGACGATGGTGTAGCCCCACACGTGTTCCATCGCGCGCGCCGCGCGGATATTGGTTCCCCCGCGGCCGATCACGACCGCAAGCTCGGCTTCGTAGTCCGTCTGCGCGCTGATACCGCGCGGCAGCATGATGGGCGCCTTGGGCCCGACGACGGTCTCCGGAAACTTGGTAAAGATGATGGGCCAGGGATCTTCGCGCTTGCCAACGTCGGCGAACACGCTCGATGCCAGCTCGCGCGCATGCGATCGATAGTTGCGGCCGACACAGAAGAGATTTCGCCGCGGACGCGGGATCGGCGCTTCAAGTTCGACCGCGCTGACCGGCAACCGCGGTCCCGCCGCGGCCGGTCGCGGCTTGCCGGCCACCATGTCTTCGATCAACGCGAGCGCACCCATCGCTTGCGCGCGCGCATCCACCGCGAGCGGCGTCAGCTCGGACCCGTCTTGCGACACCACTCCAACGGCCCGCCGTCCGCCCCAGCGGAAAGTGGCCACCCTCATCCCCTTGTCTCCTTGAAAGCCCGAACCGGGTACGGCGATGACGCGCGGCACCTGTTCTTGTGTTGCGCCGCGGTGGCGCTACAGTGCTACCGTCTGCGTGCCGCGTGCTTGCGGCCCGGAAAAAAATGAGACGCGTGTCTCACGACGCGCAGCTACCATAGCAACAATCGTCAACCGCGTGTCGAGGAAAACCCCGCGCACACATGCGTCGACGTCGCCGCCCCCGCCGGCGGCAGGCGCGCGCGCGCGCACCTATCGCCAATTGCTCGACAGCGGAATGCGGCTGATGCAGCAGCGTGGCCTTGTTTCTGTGGCGGAGGTCGCCGCCGACGCGGGCGTCTCGCGGGCAACCGCCTATCGCTATTTCCCCAGCCGCAGCCGGCTGGTTTCAGCGGTGGTGGAAGAAAGTCTGGGGCCGGTGCGGCGCTTCAATTCGGTGCGCACGGACGGGCGGGCGCGGCTGCGCGACCTGTTCGACCAGACTTTTCCGCGCTTCAAGGTATTCGAACCGCAGCTGCGCGCTGCGATGCAACTGGCGCTGGAGCATTGGGCGATGGAGCGGGCGGCGGTGCTGGCGGAGGAACCGTTTCGCCGCGGCCATCGCACGCAAATCCTGCACCGCGCCGCGCATCCGCTGCGCAAGCAACTTGGCACCGTCCGTTACGACCGGCTGCTGCGGGCGCTGTCGCTCGTCTACGGAATCGAGCCGTACGTCGTGCTCAAGGACATATGGGGCATGCGCGACCGCGAGGTCGAGGCGGTCGCGCGTTGGGTGCTCGACGCGCTGATCGACGCCGCGTTCGCCGAACTGCGCGGCGCAAACGGCGCGTGAGCGCCTTCGGATCAGTCGAGCACAGCCCAACGATGCTGGTCACCTCGAGTCCGACGCGCTGCAGGTTGTACCGGTATCTTCTGCAGGGCGAAAAGCGCGCGCCAAGATCCGGTGCCGCGTCGATGCCCCACGCTCTGGCGAGACCGACGTCGCTGCGAACCATCGGGTCGTTCTGTACCTCGCCGGCCGCGCTCGGGTTGAGCATCAGGAAGAGCACCCGCTGTCCCGGTCGGGTGACGTGCCACGGCTGAGGCGGCCGCGGCTGTCCAGGCGAGAGCTGGCGGGCGGCACTCACGCGGCCTCCAGGAGGGCCGGTTGTCGCTTCGGGTAGGCCTGGCGCGTGGGCCGCCATTGCATCCGCCGGTCCCCCGCCCAGGCGTAGCGGTGGTTGGCGGCGTGGCGCATCGTGCGCGTGAGGCGGGGCAGCCAGCGGCGCAGCCACGCGCGCGCCGCCGCCGGGCGCGTCGGGTCGAGGGGCTCCGCTCCGAACTCCTCGAGCACAGCGGCGCAGTGGCGAGCCCGCCCCGATCAGGAGATCGTCGGAGCCGTGTCCGGCCGCTCGATGATTCCCTGTTCCAGCATCGCCTGCAGGCACTCCTGTGCGGTTTCCCACGGGTAGCTCTCGTCGCCGTCCGACCATTCGGTGGCCGAGCCGGCAACGAATTCGTCGTGCTCGACCAATGTACGCAAGAACGCGACCCATTCGGCGCCGACGCTTATTTCCTTGTCGCCATAAAACACTGCAATGCAGCGGTCGCCGTTCGCGCCCGTGCCGAGCGCGTATGTGATAGGCGCGCGCCGCGACAGGCGCAACAGCTCGTTCTGCTCTACGGGCTTCGCTTCGCCTGTAGCCGGGGTCAGTGCCAGGCTCGCCCGCGTCGCTTCGCCCGGGTCGGCGACGACTTTGTGCCATTGCCGATTGAGTGCGAACGAATCGGGGGTCAGCGAATTGACCAGATCGCGCAGTTCGCTCAGCCGTTCGGCAAAAAAAGCCACGGTTTCTTCCGGCAACCCGCCCGGCGCAATCCCGTCCGATGACGCGTGCGGCAAATGGCGCCAGACCGGATCGGGAGTCAATGCTTCGGATAGCGTTTCTTTGATCAGGTCCAGGAAGTTAAGATGGCGCAAGATCAGGATGACGTTGAGACTGTATTCATCGAGGGCCTTCGTCGCATGAATTGTGCCTGCCGGGAAATAGAGTACGTCGCCCGGCTCCATCACAAACTCGACCAGACCTTTTACATCGGCTCCTGCAATCTCTTCCCACGGCTCAGGTACGGATTCCAGGTAAACGCCCTGGCCATCGCGCGTGATCAGGGAGTTCCTGTGCGGCCAAAGCAGCGCAGGCGTGCGCGATACCCAGTAACTCTTCCGACCTTCGGTTTGAATAAAGATGTTGCTGATGGGGTCGGCGTGGGTCGGAAATCCGTGGTGCGGCGGCGAGAGAGTGGAATCAGGTGTCACATCGCCGGCGTGGTTCAGCTGCGATTTGATGCTGGCGGCAAACCTGGCCAGCCGTTCGTCTGCCATCGAATTGACGGCGACGGTCTCGCCGCTGGCCAAGGTCTCGTCAATCTCCTCGGGGCGGATGAAATGGTCTGTGTGCGAAACGTTCTCGGCAGTTTCAGCTGTCTCGCTCCTGACTCCATAAAGGCGAAACCCTCGTGCCTTCGTCTCGGCCGAATGTCGAACGGCGCGCAGAAAATCTTCACGCCTGAACCCGCCCGGAAAGAGTCTTTCCAGCTTCTCCAGTGAGCCTTTGATGAAGATCGGCTGGCGTCCCCAGTACTGGCTGGTGAATTCTTCCGGCGTTATCGGATACAAGAGATCGCGCAATTCACGGCTGGAGGCGGCTCCTGGCTTGCCGCCTGCGGCTTCTACTCGATTCGTCGCTGCTGTCGTCATGGTTTACCGCTCCTTCGCGCAACGGCAGCGCGCTCCCGGCGCGCCAGCTGCCTCGTGGGCCGTCAGCCCGTAGTCCACCGTCGCACGACGGTACGAACGTCGCCGAGAGGCGTCAATCCGGTACGCACGACACCGCTCGTCCGTCATCGAGGCGGTGTGACCGAAGGCTCACCAGGGCGAACGGGTGGACGCACCTCGGGGCAAGGCGCGCCACGCGATCCTGGCGTCATCACGGTCTGGAATGACGGACCGACGGATTGACACAGTGTCTCGGCCCGATGACACAGGGAGTCGAATCCCCAGATGCCGCCCAGCACGCACATCACTCGCACGCCGCGTGACCATCGGGTCCGTCCGTTTCGGCGCTGGCATGGCCTCTGGCTAGCGCATCGGCGATGGCCCTGCATCACCCATGTATATTCGTCCGGCCATGTGGCCGCGCAGGGTTGCTCGGTGTCTGTTGCCTCTCGCGTTCATCGCCTGCGCTCGGACGAAACCGATCGAGCAGACCGCACGATCCGGTGACGTCGCGATCGTCGACGTGAGCGTGGTGCCTTACGGGGCGGACCCCGGCAGCCCGGCGCTACCACGCGCTGGGGCTGGCACACCTTCCGTTGCGGCCTTCGACCGTGTGTGGGCCGGTCTGTGGTAGGTCCGCCGGATCCATAGACCGGATTCTGCGACGTGACTGCAGGAGCGCCTTCCACCGTCGCCGCTACCGGGTTCGGGCGCCCTTCGGCGCCCCTCGCGAAACGCGCTTTCTTCTTCCTATCCTCGCCGGGATGGCGGCCCTCGATCTGCCGTACATGAAGGTCGCCTTCGGCAAGCTGGTCAGAGAGCGAGGGACCTGGCTGGCGGCGCTGTTCCTGGGCGAGATGCTGACCGCCACCGCGATGGCCTTCTTCGAGACCGAGATCGCTCACGCCGTGGTGCTGGCCCTGTTCATCCCGCTCATCATCTCGAGCGGCGGAAACTCCGGCTCGCAGGCCTCCACCCAGGTCGTCCGCGCCATGGCGCTCGGCGAGGTGAGGCTGCGCGACTGGTGGGGCGTCGCGCGGCGCGAGGTCGCGGCCGGCCTCACCCTCGGCGCCCTCCTGGGTACGATCGGCTTCCTGCGCATCGTCTCCTGGCAGGCCGTCACGCCGACCTACGGCGAGCACTACTTCCTTGTCGCCTTGACCGTGTTCGCCAGCCTGGTGGGCGTGGTCACGTTCGGGACGCTGGCCGGCTCGCTGCTCCCCTTCGTGCTGCGTCGCGTCGGCCTCGATCCGGCCAGCGCGTCGGCCCCCCTCGTCGCCACGCTGGTCGACGTGACCGGGCTCATCATCTACTTCACGCTCGCCAGCATCATCCTCCTCTGACGAGGGCGATCGATCTCCGCCCGCTCCGCCCGGCGCTCGGCGCTCGGCGCTCGGCGCTCGTGAAAGACGAGGTGGACGCCGCCGGGGTCGATCACGCTGAACTGGCGGCCCCCGTAGACCTCGTCCGCGCGGCCCCGCACGGCGAGGCATGGCGCCGATGTGGTGGCGATTGTCGCGCACGTGGAAGCGTATGCCTCCGACCCGGGTGATAGAGCCGCTGACAGAGACTGACGACAGTCTCCATTCACCGGCTCACGGGCGAGCATCCGGACTCCGGATCCCTGCCAGGCTGCGCCGTGGAGGTACACGATGATCAAGCGTGCATCCTTTCTCCTCACGGCCGCGGCCGCCGTCGTCGCTGTCGGCGCATGTGGCAGTGAGCTTCGCGACCCGAGGGTCAGCGTCGCGGCCGTGAACGAGAACGGCAGCGGAGTTCGCGGCACGGTCAGCATGCTGAACCGCAACGGTCACCCCGTGGCCTCGGCGTGGACGGAGGCCAGAGCACCCGCGCTCTTCGTCCCGCCTTCCGCCGGCCAGAGCGTCGCGTTCGTCGTCCTGGCGCCCGGCTACCTCCCGGCCCATCACGTCTGGTCCGCGGCCGATGGCAAGGAGATCTCCATCCAGCTGCGCCCGATGTCGGGCTCCTTCGTCCACGAGATCGCGGCGGAGGATGTGGTGCCGCAGGCGCTGAGGGACGCGGGCGGAGAGCTCGCCTACGTCCAGGGGGTCGCCGAGCCCGCCGACTCCGCGGCCGGAGGCGACCAGGACGCCTCCATCCCGATCGAGCGACGACTGAGCGACGAGGCGCCCGTGGCGCGCAGCGTTCGGCTGCTGGATCCAGTCAACCTGTCGCAGATCTGGGCGGGGCCCGCGAGCGTCCGCTCGGACGGCGAGGGGAGCGTCGCGTTCGCCGCCGCGCCGGCCAGCCTGCGCGACCAGCTGGCCGCGAACGGCGCGTACGCGGTCTTCGGCGAGGACCCCGGTCCGCAGCCGGCCGACGCGGAGGCGGTGTGCCCGCCACTCATCGCCACCGAATCGAGCTGCCAGATGACCACGATCGACATTCCGCCCGGCATCGGCTGTGTCGAGGACGGCGGGAGCGTCACCCTGTCGGCGAGCGGCACCTTCGGATTCGAGCTCTCGCTCGAGCCGGTCATGCTGGGCGGAAAGGCCAGCGGCTCGATCACCCTCGGGACCTCCATCACGGCCAACATCCCGCCCTGCAACGGCGCGCGGCTGCGGGCCACGTTCGAAGGTTGTGTCTACAAGTATCCGATCGTGCCGCCGGTCATGTACGGGGGCGGCGCCTGCGCCAAACCGACCGTCACTCTCGATCCCGACACGTTCGCCTGCAGCAAGGTCCTGAAGGAGAAGAACTGCACCACTGGAGATCAGGAGTGCAAGTTCCTGACCGCGAGCGATCCCCGCTGGCCCGACCCGCGCGCCACCTGCAAGGGATGCGCGAACGCGCAACCCGATCCGGGGACGTGCGATGGTGGAGGGGACGGTGGCGACACGGACGACGGGAGCGGCGACCCGTGCCAGGGCAACCCCGATCCGTGCTGCCCGAGCCCCGGAGACCCCTGCTGCTCCGACCCGACTGGCTGTTGCGGCGATCTCTGTTGCCAGCGCCCGGAGGACCCACTGTGCGAGTTCTGATCCGGACGGTCACCGACCGTGGACCGTCCCGCTTCGACCGGCGCGACCGTCGTCGATCCTGAGGCGCGGGCGGCGATCTCCGCCGGGCGCACCGAGCGAGCCGTGCGGCTCGCGCTCGTGCTCGCGCTTTTCGGGACGATCCTCGCCGTCGATCCCTGGGGCACCACCACCGACGCTCGCTTCTCCGCGCCCAAGGCCTTCTGTCTCGGCCTCGCGGCGGTGGCGGCGAGCGGCTCTCTCCTGCGCCGCCCTCTCGTCGTCGAGCGCTTCGACGTCCTGTGGGCCGGCTACCTCGGCGCCGGGGTCCTGTCGGCCGCGCTGGCCGCGCCCAGCTTCCGGGCGAGCGCGGCCGGCCTCGCGCCCGACGTGGCGGCGCTCATCGTCCTCCTCGCGGTGCGGGCCGCCTGCGCCAGGTCGTCCGGCTTCGCGGCCCGGGCTCACGGCCTCCTGGTCCTGGCCGCGACGGCGCTGAGCGCGATCGTGCTGTGCGAGGCGCTCGGGGCGGTGCCCTTCCATGACCTGACGCGCCGGCCGGGCGCGACGCTCGGCAATCGCAACTTCATGGCCGCCTTCGTCGCCATGGCCCTGCCGCTGGCGGCGCTGCGCTTCGCGCGGGCCCCCTCCTGGCTGCGTGCGATTCCCATCGTCCTCGCCGCCCTCGCCATCACGCTCTCGCGGACGCGGAGCGTGTGGCTGGGTGCGGCCGTCGCGCTCGTCGCCGTCGCCGCCGCCGGCGTCGCCCTTCGCGGCGCCAACCGGGGCGGCCCGCCGCGCCGGCGTCCTCGCGCCCGGTCGATGGCCACCATCGCCGCGGTCGCTGTCGCCGGCGTCATCGTCGCGGTGGTCGTGCCGTGGCCGGGTCTGGCCTGGCGCGAGGAGGCGCCGTTCCTCGGCACGGTCAGCAGGATGGGCGAGATCGATCGCGGATCGGGCAAGCTGCGCGCGGACCAGCACCGGGTGGCGATGGCCCTCGTCGCCGATGCGCCGCTGTGGGGCGGAGGGCCGCGCACGTGGCCGGATCGCGCGGCCAGGCGCGCGCACGCGATCCGCGGCGCTCACGCCCCTCCATACGGCGCGCAGAAGACCCCGCACTCCGACTGGCTGCGCGTGACCTCCGAGAACGGTCTCATCGGCCTTCTGTTCGTCGCCGGGCTGACCGTCACGGTGCTGGCCAAGCTGCGCCGCCGCCTGGTCGCCGCGCCGCCGGAAGGGCTGGCTCTGCTCGCGGCGCTGACCGTGGCCGGTGTGCACGCGACCGTCGATGTGCCGTTCTTCCGTCCCGAGTCGCTCGCCGCGCTCGCCGTGCTGGTCGGATCGCTCGGTCCGTCGCCCCCGCTGCGGCACGCTCCGGGCCCCGGCGCCCGCCGCGCGGTCCTGGTCGGCCTGACCGCGTGCGCGATGGTCCTCGTCAGCTTGCGACTGACCGCCAGCGTGCTCGCCCGACCGGGCGCCAGCGCGGCCCGCCTCGATCGGGCGCTTCGACTGTATCCGGACGCGGACATCGCCAGGCGGCGGGCGGTCGCGAGGGGCTGCTCCCCCGAGGCGCTCGCCGCGGTCGACGACGCGCTCGCGCTGGCGCCGCACCAGTGGGGCCTGCTCCGCTTCGGCCAGAGCTGCGCGCGCCGGGTGGGCCGGCCCGACCTGGCCGACGACTACGGCCGTCGCGCGATGGCGGTCGAGCCGCATGCGCTACGGACCGAGCCCGCCCGGTCCGCTCCACCGGACTTGCCCGACCGATGACAGGAACGTCCGCACCCTGGCGAACAGCTCGGCGAAGTCGCGGTAGTGGGTGATGTCGTGCCCTCCATCGTAGAGGAAGTCGACGTGCGTCCCGGGTCCGTACACATCGTGGCGGCCGCGGATGGAGAACACCGGCACCCGCGAGCGGGCCGCCGCAGCGACGAGATCCGCGTTGCCGAAGCCCGCCTGATCGACGATCGCCGACAGCGGGAACCGACCCTCGAGCAGGACGCGGGGCAGGCGCCTCCCGGCCGACACCGACCAGCTCACGATGGTCGACACCTGATGCCGGCGAAGGTGGTCCCACACCGATCGGAGCGCGTCGTCCAGGGCGCCCGGCTCGGCGAACCGCGCCTCGTAGGCCGCACCGCGCCCGGTGCTGCCGGGGTAGTTGAGCGCGACGACGGCGAAGCCGAGCCGGTTGAGGGCATGGAAGTAGGGGTTGAAGCGCGGCGAGACGTTCTCCCTGGGTCCGCCGTGGAACCACACGACCACCCGGGTGGCGGCGGGCGGCCCGAAGTAGAACGACTGATACCGCTCGCCGCGGGGCGACTCGGTCCACAGCTCACGCGGAGGCCAGACGTGCGACGGGGCGTCGTGACCGGGCTGAGGCTCCAGCCTCCACTCGGCCCCCTCCAGGACGGCAAGAGTTCGAGGCGTGGTCGGATCGGCGGCGATCGCGAAGACGCGCTCGCCGAACCGCCTGGCGAGGAAGATCGTCGCCGGCGATGCCGGGGCCAGGTTCGAGCGGTAACGGCCCTGGCGGCCCGTCCTCCACATGCCGGGCGACCAGTCCAGGAGATCGCTGTCGGCCTCCGGCGGGGCGATCGGATCCAGTCCGGGCTCGCCGGCGCGGAGGGCGAACACGGTGCGAAACGGCCGATCGCGCGCCAGCGCGGTCAGGTATGCGACCTTCGGGCCCGGGGCCGAGCCGGCGCCTCTTCCCGGTCCGGCGGTCAGATCGGTGACCTCGACGATGTTCTCCATGGCCCGCTGGCGCTCGTGGCACTCGACCGACGACTGCCCGAGGCGGCATTCCGTCAGGTGGAACGGCGGAACTCGTCCCGAGACCCCCACCAGATGGCCGGCGTCGAGCCAGACGCACTCGCGAAGGCCGAGCATGGCCGGAGCGGAGACGATCGGTTCCAGTCGTCCGCGTGCGAAGCGGGCGAAGACCTCGCGATCGCCGGCTCGGTAGGCCAGCACGCGCGACCCCGACGCCACGCACAGGTCCCCCTCGTCGACGTCGGGCGTCGCGGTGAGGTTGACCGGCGCGTCGTCGCCGAGCCGGAGCACATAGATGTCGAACGCCCTCCGTCCAGCCGCCTGGCCGGTCATGAGGATCTCGTCCGCGGACAGCGGCGTGGGCCTGTACAGGTCGACCCTGGCGAGGCGACCGCCGCGGTCGACCACGAGCGGCCGATACCCATCTCCGGTGAAGACGTAAGGACGAAACTCTCCCGACCAGCTGGCTGCGATCAGCGGCTGGCCGCCGAGGTCTTCCAGTGAGCTCTGCACCTGGCCGAAGAACGAGCGCTCCTCCGGCTCGGGCGCGGGCGCCGCCCGATCGCGACAGGCGAGCGGACCGAGAGCCGCGAGCGACCAGCTCCCCGCGGTGACCAGCAACCGGCGCAGGCTGCGCTTCGTCATCGACCCGTGAGAGTGGAGCACAGGCCGAGCGCGCCGAGGCCGCCCGGCGCGCCCATTCTGGGTACACCATGACAACGGTACTGGACCGTGATGTCATCGCGGCCGGCGATCCATAGCGCTCGCCGGGGCGCGGATGGCGGCGCTCCGACCCGGCCCGATCATCGTCTAGCCCGGCAGGGCGAGGTGCTCGTCGATGGGCCTGTCGGCGCGGGCGAGGGCGATGGCCTCGAGGAGGCGGGCGGTGCGGAATGGCTTCTCGAGGAAGCCGAGGGCGCCGGCGGCCAGGCAGGCGCGGGCCTCCTCCTCGAGGGCGTAGCCGGAGGCGAGCAGCACGCGGGCCTGCGGGTCGAGGGCGCGGAGGCGGTGGAAGCACTCGGCGCCGCCCATGACCGGCATGGCCATGTCGAGGACGACCACGCCGATGTCGGCCGCGCGCTGCTGGTACATGGCCAGGCCCTCGGCGCCGTCGCCGGCGGTCAGGACCTGGTAGCCGGCTCGCTCCAGCGAGCGCCTGGTCACGCCGCGGACGAGAGGCTCGTCGTCGACGACGAGGACCGCGCCGCGGTGGCTCGTCGCGCGGGCGCCCGTCGGCGCGGGAGACGGAGCCGCCGGGACCGCGGCGAGGTCCGCGGCCGGCGCCGGCGCCGGCCCGGGCGCCGCGAGCGCAGCCGCCGACGGCGCGGCCGCCGTGTCCGACACGCTCTCGATGGCCGGCAGATGGATCGTGATGGTCGTGCCGCGGCCGACCTCGCTGTCCACGGCGATGGCGCCGTGGTGGTGCGCGATGGTGCCGTACACCATCGCGAGGCCCAGCCCGGTGCCGCGGCCGGGCGGCTTGGTGGTGAAGAACGGCTCGAACATGCGAGATCGGGTGGCCGCGTCCATGCCGCAGCCGGTGTCGGCGACGCTCAGGGTGACGCATCGGCCCTCCCGCACGCCGAGCGATCGCGCCTGGTCGCCGTCGAGCTCGCACTCGTCGATGGAGATCTCGAGCCGGCCGCGGCCCCCCATCGCGTCGGAGGCGTTGATGCAAAGGTTGAGGACGACCTGGCCGAGCTGGGTGACATCGCCCTCGACCGTGTGGCTCGCGCGGCCCGAGGTCACCAGCTCGACCTCCTTGGGCAGCGTGCGGGCGAGCAGGCCGGCGATGCCGGCCACCACCGACGAGAGCTCGACCTCCTCCTTGCGGGCAACGACGAAAAGCGTGCTGCTCTCGCGGGGGTTCTCCGCCTCGTCCCACCCGGTTCCGGCCATGGTCCCACCGATGTTGGTGGGGACTTTGGTGGGGACCGTCGTGCCCAATCGCACAAAAGCCGCCTGGCTCAGGGAGCGAGGCGGCCGGA
>Ga0126377_10001841_pt1 | contig 14183 bp, 8 predicted proteins | sample PanSoiMetPlot_22_FD_92647 | JGI IMG/M metagenome (GOLD analysis project Ga0126377, IMG submission 92647) | Tropical forest soil microbial communities from Panama - MetaG Plot_22 | ecosystem: Environmental > Terrestrial > Soil > Tropical forest > Bulk soil | place: Panama | collected 2016-02-17
CGACCTACACTTCAAACGGCTCCACCTTCATCACCGGGGAGGTCCTGCCGAGCACGAATCGCACGCTGAATTTCCAGGTGACGGCGCGCGACAACCGCGCGGGAGGCGGCGGTACGGCCAGCGCGCAGACGCAGCTGACCGTGACTACGAGCAGCGGCCCCTTCCGCGTCACACAGCCCAATACGGGGCTCTCGTGGCCGGTCGGCACGTCGCAAACTATCACCTGGGATGTGGCGGGCACGACCGGCGCGCCGGTCAGTTGCGCCAACGTCAGAATCCTGCTCTCGACCGACGGCGGAAATAATTTCTCCACTCTGATCGCGAGCACGCCGAACGACGGCAGCGAGGCGATCATCACGCCGAACGCGGTGTCGAATCAGGCGCGAATCAAGATCGAAGCGGTCGGGAACATCTTCTTCGACATCTCAGACACGAACTTCAGCATCCAGCCTTCGGCCGATCTGGAAGTGATCTCGAAAGTCGGCGCGCCCAATCCCGTGGTGACCGGCAGTGTGCTGACCTACACGTTGACCGTCAGGAACAACGGGCCGAACGCGGCGTCGAACGCCACGGTGTCGGACAACCTGCCGTCCGGCGCGCTCTTCGTTTCGTGCAACGCGACCGGCGGCGGCGTATGCGGAGGAGGAGGACAGAATCGCTCGGTGACATTCGGCTCGCTGGCTTCCGGCGCTACCGAAACGATCACTTTGACCACCGAGGCCAATTGCTCTCTGGCCGACGGCTCGTTGATCAACAACTCGGCGGCGATCAGCTCGCCGACATTCGACCCGAATCCGGGGAACAACTCGAAATCTGTAACTGTGACGGCGATGAATCCTCCGCCGGTGATAGATTGTCCGGAGGATCGCGACGTCATCGCGGCCAAGCCCGGCAATCAAACGGCCGTCGTCACGTTCCCCGATCCGATGGTCACCGACAATTGTCCCGGAGTCACAGTCGTTTGCAATCCGCCTTCCGGCTCGGCCTTCCCGCTGGGCGTGACGACGGTCAATTGCACGGCGACCGATTCCGGCGGGGGGACAGCCTCGTGCAGCTTCAACGTCACGGTTTGGGACGTCTGCATTCAGGACGACGAGCACAAGGATTACATCCTTTTCAACTCGTACACCGGCGATTACAAGTTCGTTCACTGCGGGCCGGACGGATTCGTTGTGACGGGAAAGGGCCAGATTTCGCGCGTAGACTGCATAACGAAATTGCAGGACGACTCGAAAGTCATCTCGGCGTCGTTCAACCGCTGCCTGATTGCGCCGCTCAACACCGGCGAGGCCGAATTCAAACGCATCCTGCTGGGGTACACATTCACCCTCAAGGATCGCAACATTCTCAACAACTCACCGACCTGCCCGTAGTTGTTGAACCATCTTTGCGAAGGCCGTCCGGGCAAAGGAACGGTCGTGCACGGGGAGCGGACCCGTTCCCCCATCCGGTGGCGGCCTTCGCAAAGCTTCATTCAGATCCCGCCTTAAGCAGCCGCGTTGTCGATGATGACAACCGGCTTCAGTGTATGTCCTAATCATCCCGGAATTGATCTTCGTAAAGATGGGCGTAAAGGCCGCCCTGGGCGAGCAATAGCTGGTGCGAGCCGCGCTCGACGATTCGCCCGTCTTTGATCGTAAAGATGATGTCGGCCTGCCTGATGGTTTCAAGGTGATGTGTGATGACGATGACGGTCTTGCCCTGGGTCAGGCGTCCGAGCGCTTCCAGCGCTAACTTCTCGGACGAGGCGTCGAGCCCGGAGGTAGGCTCATCGAGTATCAGGATCGGCGAATTGCGGATGATGGCGCGCGCTATGGCGATGCGCTGCCGCTGGCCGCCGGAGAGCGTCACGCCGCGCTCGCCGACCATCGTGTCGTAGCCTTCCGGCATGCGCTCGATGAATTCGTGGGCGTTGGCGAGCCGGGCGGCGTCGACGATCTCACCTCGCGAGGCTTCGGGTTTGCCGTACGCGATGTTCTGACAGATCGGCGCGTGAAAGAGAATCGTCTCCTGCAAAACGAAGCTGATCTGTTGTCGCAGCGAGCTTAAACTGAAGTTGCGCGCGTTCTCCCCGTCAATCCTGATGCGGCCAGAAGTCGGGTCGTAGAAGCGAGGGATGAGGCTGATGATCGAAGATTTGCCCGCGCCCGTGGGTCCGACGAGCGCCGCGTATTGGCCCGGCTCGATTCGTAAGCTGACGTCTTTCAGCACCGGTTGGCCGTCGTGATAACCGAAACAGACGCGGTCGAATTCGATCTTGCCTCTGAACCTCGGCGCCCTGCGGGCGCGCGGCAGGTCGCGCACGCCGTCTTCGATGCGAATCAATTCCCTGATTCGCTCGGCCCCGATCATCGCCTTCGAGACGGTGTCGGTCATCTTCGACAGGTCGCGCATCGGCTTGTACATCTTGCCAAGGTAAAGCAGAAAAACCACGAGCGCGCCCGCCGTGAGTTGTCCCTGCAAGACCAGCCGCGCGCCGTACCAGAGCACGATGCAGGTGCCGGCGGCCACTATCACGTCGACCATCGGCGCGAGCCTGGCCTTAATGCTGCGCGCGCGCAAGGTTATCTCGATGCTTTCGACCGTCTCCTTCTCCAGCCGCTTCTCCTCGTAATCCTCGCGCGCGAAAGCCTTCACCACGCGAATGGAAGAGAGCGTTTCGGCGACGACCGACACTATCTCGCTCTCCTTCTTCCTGACGTCGCGCGTCGCCTGCTTGATGCGGCGGGTCAGGCTGTAGACTTGCATAAAGAGCAGCGGCGCGACCGAGAGCGCGATCAGCGTGAAGCGCCAGTTGAAATAGAACATCACCGTCAGCATCCCGGCGAGCGTCAAAACGCTGACCACCATCCCTAGGAGCGCCGTCGAGACGAAGGTTTGAATCGCGTCCACGTCCGTCGTCACGCGACTGATCAAGTCGCCGATCTTGGTCCGGTCGTAAAAGGAGAGCGAGAGACGCTGGATGTGATGATAGAGCGTTTGCCTGAGGTCGCGCATGACCAGCTGCCCTATTTTTGTAGTGAGGCAACTCTGGGTGTATGAAGCGATGGCGCCCGCGACGGCGACCAGCAGAGTCGAAATCGCGGCGAAGTGAATGATCGCCTGATCGCTCTCGCCGAAAGTCAACCGGATCAATCCGGCCAGCCATTCCGGCAGCGGGCGAGAGCCGAGGGCGTAATCGAGGACCATCTTGATGGGCCACGGATCAAAGAGTCCCGCGAGTCCCTCGATGATCACCGCCACAAAAGCGAACGAGAGCGCCTTCCAGTGAGGCCGGAGCACATGGTTGATGATGAATCCACGCTCCGTTATTTGTCGCCGTCGGCGGATAACCAAATCAGGGAAAGGAACAATTTCCGTTTTCCATTGTATATTTGTCATTTGTCATTGGGGGAGCCAATCACTTCAATAACGCCGAGGACCACCGAGCATTTTCTGGGCCACTGACAAATGACAAAAATAAAATGGGAAAAGGAAAATGAAGCCTTCGTCTATTCCGATCATTGCGTTTTCAGAAACTGTGTGAGGTTTTCCGCCACATCATTGCATTCTCAAAAACTGTGGAAGGTTCTCCGCCGCGCGTCCGATGGCCCGCGCCAGGCTAAGTTTCGCCACATTGTGGGCGAAGACGCTGTTGACGTAGTCCAGATTCGCGGTGGCCGCTGACTCCTGCGCCTGCACGACCTCGACGTTGTCACTGACGCCGGCGTCGAACCGCTGTCGGGTCAGGTCCAGGTTCTCGCGGGACGTCTGAATGTTCTTGAGCGCCACTTCGACCTGACTCGCCGCCGCCTGCATGTCCAGGTAAGCGTTGCGGACCTGGCTCTCTATCAATCCCCTAATGTCTTCGAGTTCGGCTCGACGCTGGTACAGCGCCGCCTCGGCCTGTTCGATATTTCCACTGATGCGCCCGCCCAGCCAGATCGGAAAGCTCAACGTTCCGACCACCGTGAACGTGCCGTGTGATTGCGACGGGTTCTTTCCGATCACACCGTAGTCGGCGTATATCGATAATGAGGGGAGGCGTTCGGCGCGGGCCGCCTTGAGCGCCTCCTCGGCCGCCCGAACCTGCGCCCTGGCCGCTTTTAGATCCGGGCGTTGCTCGAACGCCATTCTCAAAGCCTGATCGAAGGGAATCGGAGGCGCCGGAGTGAAGGGGACAGGGTCGGTGATGTCGAAAAACTCGTTCGTCGGCAGGCCGGTCAATCGCGCCAGATTGATTTTCTGTTTCGCGAGGTCGTTCAGGAGCGTGACCATTCGCTGCTGTTCGGTGAGAGCCTGAATCTGGGCGCGGTTGACGTCGGTTTGCGCCACGACGCCGGCGCCGCGTTTTTGCAACGCCTGGCTATAGAGCGCGTTCGCCGTCTCCATTGTGGCGCGCGCCGCGTCTATTCGCGCCTTCGCCGCGATCACCTGAAGATAGGCGCCGCCGACGGCCAGGACGACCAGATCGCCGGCGTCCTCGGACGTCTCCTCGTTGGCCCGCACGATCTCCCTGGCCGAGCGGTAGTTTTTCCAAGCCGTCACGTCTATGACCTTCTGCGTCAGTGTCGCGCGAAGATCGAAATAGTTGAACGGCCCCACAACCGTCGGTATTGAGAAGCCGGGAAACAGCTGCCCTGCCTGCTGAGCGAAGTTGAATCCCGTCGCCCCCAGGTTTATTTGCTGAACGGTCTCGCTCAAATACCCGCTCAGATTTGGAAGCAGGGCGCTTCTGACGACCTTGAGTTGTCCGCGTGACTCGATCACTGCGTTCGTCATACCCACCGCGCCCAGGTTGAAATCAACACCGCGTTGCACGGCTTCGCGCAGCGAAAGCCGGCCTGAGAATGGGACCCTCGCCGCGCCGTTGACGCTGCCAGTATAGGGGCCTTGCGTCTGTATCGCGGGGTTGATTGTATTGACGCTGGTCGTCGCGCCGGGTGTCGGAGTCTGCGTCGCCGTCACCGAGCCGGTTTGCCCGCTTCGCCCCGAGAGCGGAAGCTGATTGGCTTGCGAGCCTTGCGTCTCCGACACCTGTCTACTCGTCGTTCTGAGCTGAGCGAACACGCAAGGCGAAAAAGTGATGATCGTAAAAATGACGGCAGGGAGAAGAGAGAATATGCGGAGGAGGATCGAGGATCGAGGATCGAGGATCGAAGATCGCCTTGCGGATGATGACGCGACCCTCGATCCTCGATCCTCGATCCTCGATCCTCGATCTTCGATCCTCGATCCTCGATCCTCGATCCTCGATCCTCGGTCTGCTTGTCCTGTAAGTCTTCTCATCAGTATAGAACCTCTCCCTAGCTAAGTTGTTTCCGGAAGCGCCACATGCTCAATGCGAACAGCGCGAGCGTGATGATGAGCAGCCCCAGGAAATTGGGCCAGAGGTCGGCGAGTCCGCTTCCCTTGAGCATGCTCGCGCGCGCGATGGTCGCGAAGTGGTGAATCGGATTGATGACGGTCAGAGGTTGCAACCAGCGGGGCATCGCCTCCACCGGGTTGAAAGCGCCTGACAAGGTCGCGAGGGGAGGGTTGACGAAGAAGCTCGTCAGGAGGGCTTGTTGCGCCGACTTGCTGAGCGTGGCGATTACCGTGCCGATGCTGATTCCGGCTAGCACGCACAGCGCGGCGCCGCAGAGCACGAGCGCCATGCTCCCATGAAAAGGAACTCGGAACCCGAGCTTCATTATTCCGATCGCCAGCAGCGCCATCAGGCAGAGCAGAAAGAAGAGCGGCGTGATCTTGGCGATGATAATTTCAGAAGCGCTGGCGGGCGACATCAGCAACTGCTCGATGGTTCCGGCTTCGCGCTCTTTGACCATCGCCCCTGAAGCCACGAGCGAACTGTTGAGAATCAGGAGCAGACCGAAGACTCCTGTGACGATGAACCACGAATCGACCAGGCCGGGGTTGTAAAGCAATGCCGGTCGCAACATCGCCTGGCCGCGGCGGGCCACATCCGGCGCGGCGATCAGACGAAAGTCGAGGTGGATGGCCTCCCTCAGAAATGTGCGGTTGTAGGATTGGATTACGCCCTCGATATAGCCCTGGCTGATCGCAGCCGTGTTCGCGTTCATTGCGTTCAGGAGAACCTGCGCGGTGGTAGGGCGGCCCCGGTAGAGGTCGCGCGCGAAGTCGTATGGGATGACCAGCCCGGCGTCGAGATCGTTGCGATTGATCGCCTCGGCGAGTTCGTTGACGGAAAAATAGTAGCCGGCCAGGCGAAAACTTTTGCTCTCGGCTAGAGCCGCAATCAACTCGCGGCTCTCAGGAGTCTTGCTATCATCAACCACGCCGAGCCGCAGGTTCGTCACATTCGCGCTCAACGCGAAGCCGAAGAGCAATAACTGCAGCGTAGGCGGAATGATCAGAGAAAACGCCAGCCGCCGGTCTCGGCGGATCTGGTTAAACTCCTTTCGCATAAGAGAGCGGATGCGAGAGATTGGGGAGTGGAGAGTGGGGAGCGGAGAGTTTTGTGTCATTCCAGAGTTATTCATAGTTTCATTCCTCATTCCCGATTTCACACTTATCACTCCCCACTCCCCACTCCCCACTCCCCACTCCCCACTCCCTATTCCCTGAGCTGCATGCGCCGCATGCTGAGCCAGGCCAGCGCGTAAAAGACCGCGCCTATGACGCCGATGATCAGGACCTTGTACCATACGGCGGGCCAGCCGCCGCCCTGCAACAGCGCGTCGCGCACGATCTCGATGTAATACCTTCCCCAGACGAAGAGAGAGAGCCAGCGCAAGCCCGCGGGGATGTTCTCTACTGGAAACAGAAGGCCGGAGAACAGGAAGACCAGCAGGAAACCGCCGAGCGCCACCGCTTGCATCGCAGCGGCCTGGCTCGGAATGGCGGCCCCGATCATCGTCCCGAATGAAGCGACGCAGAAGGCGTACAGAACGGTGGCCACGATGAACGGCGTCGGATCGCCGGCCAGTCCCAGTTCGAAATAAGTGAACAACAGGAGAAGACCTAACAAACATTGCGCGAGAGCCACCGCGACGAAGGCCAGAATCTTTCCGAGCAGGAACTCGGACGCCGGGACGTTGGAGACGTAGACCTGCAGGATGGTCTTCTGCTCCCCTTCTTTGGCCATCGCGAGCGAGGCCAGCAGGGGAGGGAACATCGAAATGCCCAGAACGAATATTCCTGGGCCGTAGAACTTCTTCGACGAACGTCCCGGGTTGTACCAGAGCCGGACCGCCGTCTGAACCGGGGCCGGGCGCGCCGCCGCAAGGCGCTGGTTGTAGGCCCGCGTGATCTGGCCCGCATAGCCCACGACCAGCCGGGCGGTGTTGGCGTCCGAGGCGTCCACCATGAGCTGGACCGGCGAATTGTTTCCCCGCGCCATGTCCCGCCCGAAATGAACGGGGATAATGATTGCGGCGTGCGCGATGTTGGACGTGAACGCCTCTTCGGGTTTCTTGTCCGTGGGGAAGGAAACGATGTGGAAGGTGATCGAGGCGCGGAACGCGTCGAGAAACTCGCGCGAAGCCGGCGAATCGTCGAAATCCTGCGCGATGATAGGAAGGTCGGTGACCGTCAACGAAATCGCCGATCCGTTCAGGACCAGGAGGATCATTGGAAGAACGAGCGCCAGCGTCAACGTCCGCCAGTCTCGAACGATCTGGGTCAACTCCTTGCGTGTCTGCGCCAGTATTCGCCTCATTTCAATAGGTGTCAGGTGTCAGGTGTCAGGTGTCAGGTGTCAGGTGTCAGGTTTCAGTAGAATTTCTTCTCTAAACGCGCCATTCCATCCAAAATTAAAACCTGAAACCTGAAACCTGAAACCTGAAACCTGACACCTGTTCAGTCCTCTGACGCGACTTTGCCTTCCTGTCGCGCCTTTTCGACTATGCCGATGAAGACATCCTCCATCGAGAATCGTCCCTCTCGGGCGTCGATTACGTGAATTCCGTGAGCTTCCAGTTTCTCCGTTGTCTCTCGTATGCCGCGTTCGGCGTCTTCCTCCGTGATGATGTGGAGACGGTCGCCGAAAATCGAGACTCTCCATCGCTCCTCGCCTTCCTTCAGCAGATCGGCCGCGCGCTGCGGCTGGTCCACGATGAACTCCAATAAGTGTCCCGTCTGCAGGCTCTTGAGACTGGTCGGGCTGCCCTCGGCCACAAGCTCGCCGGCGACCATCATTCCAAGACGATTGCACTGCTCGGATTCTTCGAGGTAGTGGGTGGTGACGAGGATCGCGGCGCCGGCGTCGGAGAGCCGGTTTATCATTTTCCAGAAAGCGCGGCGAGCCAGAGGGTCGACGCCTGAGGTCGGCTCGTCGAGAAAGAGCACACGCGGCTCGTGCATGATGGCCGCGCCGAAGGCCACTCGCTGCTTCCAGCCCCCGGGCAGACTGCCGGTGATTTGGTCTTCTTTGCCTTCGAGCCCCGAAAATGAGAGTACCCACCGCTTCTTTTCTTCACGCTCATCAGCGGGCACGCCGTAGACGCCGGCGAAGAAATCAAGGTTCTCTTCTATCGAGAGGTCGTTATAGAGCGAGAACTTTTGCGACATGTATCCGATCTGCTGGCGCACGCCGGCGGAGCGCACGCTTCGTTCGCCGGCCAGATGTACCTCTCCGCCCGTCGGTTCGAGCAGCCCACAGAGCATCTTGATTGTCGTAGTCTTGCCGGCCCCGTTCGCGCCGAGCAGCCCGTAAATCTCCCCGTGCCGGACTTGCAGGCTGACACCGTTCACGGCGGTGAACGAATGGAACTGTTTGGTGAGTTTATCGGCGCCGATCGCCACCTGCCCGCGCAGTTCGCTGTGATCGTGGCGGCAAGGGAACGGCGTTTCGCGAGGCTCCTGCCCGAGATTGCGCAGGGTCGCGACGAAGGTATTTTCGAGCGTCGGCTCGTCAACGCGAATCTCTTCGATTTGCAGCCCGGCCGCCGTCAATCGCTTCCGCAAGACAAGCTCCGCTTTTTCCGGATCGTGCGCGAGAAGGTCGAGACGGTCACCGAACCGCTGCGCGTCGATGATCTCTTCATCGGGCCCGGTGACCTCTGAGAGAACTCTTTCAGCTTCGCCGAGGTTCGAGGCGCGCAGTTCCAGCCGCTTCGCGCGCAACGCGGCCCGCAGTTCCGCCGGCGCTCCGATTTGCTGAATCTCGCCCAGATGCATCAGCGCGACGCGTCGACACCGCTCGGCTTCGTCCAGATACGGCGTGGCCACCAGAATCGTCAGCCCCTCGGCCGCCAGATGCGCGAGCGTGTCCCAGAATTCGCGCCGCGACACCGGATCAACGCCGGTGGTAGGCTCATCCAGCAACAGCGCGCGGGGCTGCGGGACCAACGCGGAAGCGAGCGCCAGCTTCTGTTTCATGCCTCCGCTCAATCGCCCCGCCAGCCTGTCCTCGAACCTGGACATGTCGAACATTCGCAGGTAACGGCGGCCACGCTCGGCGATCTCTTTTCGCGGCACGCCGCGCAGGTCTCCGATATAGCGTATGTTCTCCATAACGCTGAGATCGGGATAGAGGCTGAAGGCCTGTGTGAGGTAACCGGTTTGCGACCGCATCTCGCGCGCCGGCCGGCCGAACACTTCAACCTCGCCCGAAGTGGCTTCCATCACGCCCGCGAGAATCTGAAAGGTCGTCGTCTTGCCCGCGCCATCGGGGCCGATCAATCCGAAAATCTCGCCTTCGTTCACTTCCAGACTGACGCCGCGAACAGCTTCGACGTCCCCGTATCGCTTCCATAGATCTTTGACGAGGATCGAGGATCGAGGATCGAGGATCGAGGATCGAGGATCGAGATTGGCATCCTGTTTCAATCTTCGATCTTCGATCTTCGATCTTCGATCCTCGATCCTCGATCCTCCGTTCATTTTCTCCACCTTCCCTCCGGCCACTTATCGCCTTGCACGAGGATCTCGCCGTCAGCGGGCATGCCTGGTTTGGCGAATCCTGCCGGGCCAGTAAGCTGCAGTTTGACTCCGACGACCTGTTTCACGCGCTCGTTGCGGAAGTATGTGTTCTCGGGCGTGAAGGTGGCTTCGGGATCAATGCGCGAGACGTATGCTTCGAGGGGCTGATCGGGGCTGGAATCGAGGTAGATGCGCGCCGGCTGTCCCACTCTGACCCTTCCGATCTGCCCTTCCGGGATAAAGCCCCGCAAATAGACCTTGCTCAGGTCCAGTAGGGTCACCAGGGCGGTTCCGGCCGTGACCACTTCTCCGGGTTCGGCGGCTCGCGTCATGACCGTGCCGTCGAACGGCGCGAAGACTATCAGGTCCCGGCGGTTCTCTTCGGCCTCGCGAAGCTGGGCCCGGGCCTGTTCGGCGCCCGCGTTGGCGGCGGATATCTCCGCCTCCTGCTGCGCGATCTGCTTGCGCACCGCCTCAGCCTCGGTCCCGCGAATCAGCGGGTTGATCAAATTCGCTTTGGCCGTCTCCAGCGCTGCTAAGGCCGCTTCGAATCGGCGTTTCGCGGCGGCCACCGCGGCCGCCTGTTGAGACGCCTTTGAAGCGGCTTCCTTTCCCTGGCGTTCTGAAACCGCGCCGGTCTTTGCCAGCCGCGTGTAAGCCTCTTTGTCGAAGAGCGCGAGCTTATAAGCGGCCTCTTGCTCGGCGAGGTCGGCCATGGCGGAAGCCATTTCTTCTCGCGCCTGCCGCACTCGCCCTTCAGCGTCGACTTTCGCCTGTGCCATTTGCAATAGATTCTCTCGCAGTTGTTGCTTGAGAACGGCGATCTGGTCTCGCGCCGACTGGGCTTTCGCTTCGGCTTGTCGCAGCGCGGCGCGGGCTTGATCTTCGCGCGCCTTGAGCTGCGCGAAATCGAGAATCGCAATTTGTTCTCCGGCCTTGACGCGGTCGCCCTCGCGGAAGCGGATTTCGAGAATGCGCCCGGTGGTCTTCGGCGCCAGCGCGGAATCGTCGCCCTCGATCCTGCCGCTCAGGGTAATGACGTTCTCCGGCGGGCCGGGCTTCGCGAAGAAATATTTCCAGATCAAAAACGCCGCGACCGCGAGGGCCGCGAGAATGACGAGCAGGATAAGGAGCCGGCGAAAGCGGGAGATGAGACGGCGAAAACGGGAGGGGCCAGGACGGGCGGCTTCTGTTCGCGGGGGCTGCTGCCCCTGAGTGGGAGCGCGCTCGTCTGTTTGTGTCTCTCTCATTCAACCGCTCGTTTACCCTCGTCCGGCGGCGCGCACAATTAGACGCCGATCCGTTCATTCGCTCTTTCGCTATACAAATGTTGAACCAGCGGCGCCGCTCTTGCGAGTGGCGTCAATACGCGATTCCGCGCGCCGCCCGGCGCATCAGTAATGGACAAGAAAGACGCCTGGATGAGAACACTGTACGCGTAAGATGCAGGCGTTTGTGCGTCGCGGAGGCCGAGTCTGTCGAAAGGTTGTATGGCTAATGAGTCAAGCGCCGAGGATGTATCGGGCGGCAGGAGTTAAACGTTCAGGAATGTCCGTCGGGGGCTGGGACATGAGTCCCATTTCGCGCGCCACGAATTGGCATTGCAGAACCCGCCGCGAACGCTTCGATTCGTTGCGCGCGCCGCTGTGCCACAGATGTCCGTTGAAGACCAGCGCGGAACCGGCACTGGCGATGACGACATGCTGGTCGGGATGTTTGGCCTCAGGCTGTTGCAACGCCTTCGGCAGGGGTTTTAACGTGGTGTGGCTTCCGGGAACCAACCGCGTCGCGCCGTTGTTCTCTATGAAATCATCAAGAAGCCAGATCGCCGTGACGACGCTGAATGGTTCCGATGATGACGCGCGCGGATACCAATCGGTGTGCAGTCCCTGCTGACCGAAGCCTGGCAGTGGGTCGCGCCCGCCCAACACTAATACTTTGAATGAACGCCGCAACACGTGGTAGACGGCGCCGAGTATTTTCGGATTTGTGAGGACGCCGTCGAACGCCTCGTCTTTCTGGATCAAGTCATTCGCGTGTCGCGTGCCGCTCTGCTTGGCGCCGGACGGCGCGCCAACGGCGGTCTCGAACGCCGTCCGTAACCGCGCCAGCCAGGCCGCGTCAATAACATTCGCGAATACGACATAGCCGAGCCGATCGAGAGAATCTTTTTCCTCTTGCGACAGCGTCACTTCAGTGACGCCGCGCTCACTGAGAACGTCTTCGATTCCACTCAACCTCACTTCTGCTGTCACGGTTTTGCTATTCGTACCTCAACGCGTCAATCGGGTCGAGACCGGCGGCCTTGCGAGCGGGGTAGTATCCGAACAAGATTCCGACCGCCACGGAGAAGATTACCGAGCCGACGATGGCGATGAAGGAGATGAGCGTCGGCCAGCCGAGCATCATCGGAATCACAAACGAGAAGGCTATGCCGAAGGCGATTCCGATTACACCGCCGGTCAGGCTGAGCACTACAGATTCGATCAGGAACTGCGTGCGGACGGCGGATGAGCGCGCGCCGACGGCCATGCGGATGCCGATCTCGCGTGTGCGCTCGGTCACCGAGACCAGCATTATGTTCATAATGCCGATGCCGCCCACGAGCAGCGAGACGCCGGCGATGGCGCCCAAAAGATTCGTCATGATCCGGTTGCTCTCGTCGGCGGCCTCGGCGACGTCGGTCAGGTTGCGGACGAAGAAATCGTTCTCCTGATTCGACGCCAGTTTGTGGCGCTGTCGAAGCAGGTCAGTGATCTGATCCTGCGCCGTGTATGTCGCCCCCGGCGAGATTGCCGAGACGTGAGCGAACTGCACGTGAGTGATCGCAAGCAGTTTCTTTTGAATCGTCGTGTACGGGGCAAACGCTATGTCGTCCTGATCCCGCCCACCCGCGTCCTGTCCTTTCCTGGCCATCACGCCGATGATGCGAAAAGGCAGTTCGCGCACGCGGACCATTTGCCCGATCGGGTCCGTGCCAGGAAAGAGGCTGTCCACGACGGTTTGTCCCAGCACGACGACGCGCGCCGCGGTTCTGACGTCGGCTTCGGTAAGGAATTCACCGCTTTGCACCGCCCACTTCTTGATCTGCGGAAATTGCTCGTTGACTCCCTGAACCTGGGTATTCCAGTTCTGATTGCCGAAGACCATTTGCGCGCGGGCGTTGACGGTGGGGCTGGCCATAGCCACGGTCGGGACTTCGCGCCTGATGGCTTCGATGTCTTCAACCGTCAGCGTGTTTGAATTGGTCGCGCCGGTCCCGCTGCGCACGCCGCCGACATTCTGGGACCCCGCGCCCACGAAGAGCAGGTTGGTGCCGACGCTCGCGATCTGCGCCTGCACCGAAGCCTGCGCCCCCTGCCCGATGCTGACCATGGCGATCACCGCGGAGACGCCGATGACGATGCCGAGCATCGTCAGGGCCGAGCGCATCTTGTTGCGCGCCAGCGCGCGAAAGGCTATTCGGAAAATTACTAAGACATTCATGGAATCCAAAGCCTCAATTTTTCATAGGTCTTATAAGACCTATCAATCATCATCGTCGTCATCATCCAACACCGGCAAGGTCTTGAGTTCTTCGGCGGCGTCGCGCTGGTGGAGCACGGGCTCGTCGCTTCTGATCTTGCCGTCGCGGAAGATGATGACGCGCCGGGCGTATTCGGCGATGTCGTGCTCGTGAGTGACGAGCAGCAGCGTGATGCCACGTTCGCGGTTGAGTCGTTGGAAAATATCCATGACTTCGACCGAAGTGCGGCTGTCGAGCGCGCCGGTCGGCTCGTCGGCCAGGATGATTGTCGGATGATTGACCAGCGCCCGCGCGATCGCGACGCGCTGCTGCTGTCCGCCCGAAAGTTGATTCGGATGATTGTTCTCGCGCCCGACGAGTCCGACGGCTTCAATCGCTTCCTGCGCGCGGCGCTTTCTCTCCGCCGTCGGGACCCCGGAGTAGAGCATCGGCAGTTCCACGTTCTCGATCGCCGACGTGCGAGCGAGCAGGTTGAAGCCCTGAAAAACGAAACCGATCTTCTGGTTGCGAATGTCAGCGCGGTCGTCTTTTGAGAGTTTCGACACGTCGCGGCCATCGAGGGTGTAGTTTCCGCGCGTCGGCTGATCGAGGCAACCGATGATGTTCATCATCGTCGATTTCCCCGAACCCGAAACGCCCATGACGGCGACGAACTCGCCCTGCTGAATCGTCAACGAGATTCCGCGCAGCGCGTGCACTTCGATGTCGCCCATCTTGTAGATTTTGTGAATGTGGTCGAGCTTGATGACAGGCTCAGCTCTCTCAGCGCGTTCGTTCGCCGTCCGAGATTTCA
>Ga0126377_10001842_pt1 | contig 14181 bp, 16 predicted proteins | sample PanSoiMetPlot_22_FD_92647 | JGI IMG/M metagenome (GOLD analysis project Ga0126377, IMG submission 92647) | Tropical forest soil microbial communities from Panama - MetaG Plot_22 | ecosystem: Environmental > Terrestrial > Soil > Tropical forest > Bulk soil | place: Panama | collected 2016-02-17
CAAGATTCCCCAGCTCGGCGAGGTCAATTTCACGAAGGTCATCAGCGAGGTGCGAGACGCGATCGCTGCTTTCCTGGCCGAGCGGCGTGGCGAGCTTGTCATGGGTGAGTTGCCGAAAATCCGCGGCAACGAGACGTTGATGATCCAGGTGATCCAGAATCTGGTCGTCAATGGAATGATCTACAACAAATCCAGGGTACCGCGCGTTGAAGTCAGTGGTGAGGTCCAGGATAGTCGCTGCCTCATCTCGGTGCGCGACAACGGTATTGGCATCGAGGCGCAGTACTTGAACGAGATTTTCACGCCCCTGAAGCGCCTTCATCCAGCGTCCGAGTTTCCAGGCACTGGTCTCGGGCTTACGCTCGCGCGCAAGGCCGTCGTGCAGCAGGGCGGGAGGATCTGGTGCAAGTCCGAGGTTGGGAAAGGAACAACGTTCTATATCGATTGCGAATATTGGCAGCCAAAAATGGCCATGCGCGCCGCCGTGTGACGCGGCGCGCGTCGACATCCACAGGCGCGACGGATGGCGGGCGCTATGGATAAATTCGGCTGATCTTCGAGCCTTCGAGGGTGAGATTGTACATCAGCCCCTTGGAGTCGAGGATGAAGCCGACCACCGGATTGGTGATCTTGTCGGTGTCGATCGAGCCGCCGGCGCCAACCGCGATCAGCACCACGGAGCCGTCAACGCCAACCCGCCAGCCGTCGATGCGCTGGAAGTTTCCGAGCGCCTGCGGGGTCATGAACATGATGATGACCGAACGCGCCTGCGCGCCGACCTGGAAGCCGATCGAGGCCGAGAGCACGTTGTAAAACGCAACCGTGCGGCCGCCGACCTGCATGGCGCCCTCGCCATATTCGCCGCCGACGCCAAACCCGGCCTTGATGACGGTCGGAAACACCAGCACGCCTGATGCCCGCGCGGCCAGCCCCTGGCTGCCAGGGACCTGATAGAAGAAGCGCTGGAGCGTGGCGCCTACCGAGGCGTTGATTTCGGGGCCGCTCGCGGCCTTGCTGTGTGTGCTCGTCTGCAGCAACGCCCCCGCGCTTGCCAAACCAGTCAGCACAGCTCGCCTGTCGATGCTCATGATTTGTCCCTCTGTCCCTCTGAGTACGTCTCAGTCCATCTGACGGAGCACGGCATAAACCACCCGCGACCGGTGCTCCGCATTCCCCATACCTCCGACGTTACACGGAGGGGCGGAAGGGGGCAAACGAGGATCAGAGCGGCGGTAGTTTTTTAATGCCGGTGTTGTCGAGACGCGTCAGTGCATCATCCACGCGCACGCCTGCGATGATGCGTGTGGGGGCGATTTCGGCGAGCGGCACCAGGACGAAGGCGCGCTCGTTCAGGCGCGGATGCGGGAGTGTGAGCTCGGGCCCATTCAGAACAAGGTCATCATAGGCGAGGATGTCGATGTCGAGCGTGCGCGGTCCCCAGCGCTGTTCGTGGGGCCGGTCCCGCCCGAAGGCGCGCTCGACTGCTTGCGCGCATGCAAGCAGCGCATGCGGCGTGAGCGTGGTTTCGACCGCGATGCACAGGTTCACGAATGGCGGCTGGTCTTCGACGCCCCAGGGCGGGGTCAGGTAGTCGGAGGAGCGGGCAAGCAGGCGGATATCGCTGCGGGTGCAGAGCATCGTGATTGCGCGCGCAAGCGTCGCGCGGACATCCCCGAGATTGCCGCCGAGCGCCAGCAGCGCCTCAGCCATGGCGCGCGCGCGTGATGGTCACGCCGACGTCGCCGAATGTTGCGGCGATCGGCGCATGCGGCTTGTGGACTGTTACCCGCACAGCTAGCACTTCCGCAAAGCGGCCGAGGATGGCCTCGGCGACCGCACCGGCCGCGGCCTCGACCAGCCGATAACGTTTGGAGCAGAACGCCCGGCTCGCGACCTCGACAACCTGGTCGTAGCCGACCGTGTCGGCGAGCTTGTCGGAGCGCGAAGCGGCCGCAAGGTCAATGTCGAGGACGAGATCGAGCTTGAAGGTCTGCCCGACCTTGGCCTCGTGTTGCATCACGCCGTGATAGGCGTGCAGCGAGAGCCCGGAGACAAAGACAGCGTCGGTCATCGGGCCTCCCGAATGGCTTTCGCGACGCGCAGCGCCTGTACGGTCTCGGCGACATCGTGGGTGCGCACGATGGTGGCGCCGCTTTCGACCGCCATAAGATGGCTCACGATTGAGCCGCCGATGCGTTGATCGGGTGGAGCGGGCGATATCGAATCGATGAAGCGCTTGCGCGAGGCGCCGATCAGGAGGGGCAGGCCGAACGACTTGAGCTCGCCCAGCCGCGCGATCGCCGTGATGCTCTGCTGCGGGGTCTTGCCGAAGCCGATGCCCGGGTCGAGCACGATCGTGTCGCGCCCAATGCCGGCGCGTTCGGCAATGGCGAGCGAGCGGCTGAAGAACGCTGCGATGTCGGCCATGATGTCGATCGCCGGATCGGCGGCATCGCGATTGTGCATGATGATGACCGGTACCGCGTGTTCGGCGACGACGCGCGCGATGTCAGGATCGCGCTGCAGGCCCCAGACGTCGTTGACGATGCGGGCGCCGGCTTCGAGCGCCACGCTCGCAACGGATGCCTTCATTGTGTCGATCGAGACCGGCACACCGAGGGCCGTGACCTCAGGCAGGACCGGCGTCAGCCGCCGCAGCTCCTCCTCGTGCGAGACCGCGACCATGCCGCCATAGGGGCGGGTGGACTCTGCACCAATGTCGAGGATGTCGGCACCATCGGCGGCGAGCCGCCGGGCATGCTCGATCGCGCGTTGCGGATCAAGAAAGCGTCCACCATCAGAAAAGCTGTCAGGTGTGACGTTGACCACACCCATGATGGCCGGGTGGCCACGGCCGAGGAGCTGAGCCAGCAAACCGGGCGCCGGTCGCGCGTGCGTGCCGGTGGGATCCGGTGACGACGTTTCTGGGCGGGCCTTGGTCACAGTTGTGGCTTTGCGCCGGTCTGCCAGGGAAAGTCAAGAACCCGGAGTCAAAACACACCGTTACGCGGGCTTGATGAGTCCGCACGCGACACGAAAGTTAATTAGGATGTGACAGCGCAAGCCCCTAGGCGTCGATCCCGCGCCGGCGGCCATTGCGTGGGCCGTCGGCCTGGTCCTTGTAGCTGATCTTGAGTGGAAGCTTCTTGGCGTGCTCGATCCAGCGCACGACCAGCTTCTCCGGCGGGAGGAAGCGCACGAGCCTCTTCTTTTTGTTGGCCTCGGCCATTGCGCGCGCGAGGTTCTCAGGCTTGCGATAACGCAGTTCCCGGACCGTATCGACCCCCACTTCTTGCAGCAGACCGAGATAGCCCTTGCCCATGCCTTTGATGCGCATGTGGTCACAGGCGTTGGCAAATCTCAGCAGGCGTTTCTCATCGATGCCGCACTTCTCAGCCAGTCGCCGGCGCGCCTTCGGGCTCTTGGCCTCGTCCAGGAGCCGCTCCGTCGTGCGGATGCCAAGCGTTCTGAGGGTTTTGATCTCATCCGCATCGAGCCCCTCGATGTGGGTGATTGGGTAGCTCGTCATCCAACTCTCCTCACTATCCCTCTCGATCCGCATTTCTGCCGATCCGCCTGCGCCAGCGCGCGTCAGACGAACTGACCAAGGCCAGGGATCGCGCCGACGATCTCGCCGATGGTGTCTTCACCGGCTTTCTCGCGTGCGAAGGCAATGGTCTCACGGGTCACAGCCTGGACTTGGCCCATGCTGAGACCGACTGACATCATGCGGGTTCCCGCCGCCAATACCCCTCCGCCAAACATGCCAGTTCCCTCGTCCGGCGGAGCCGCCGCAATGGCCTCCTGGGCGCCCGGCAACTTGGCCAGGAGACCTTGGACCTTATCAGCGGGTCCTTCCTTTAGCAGAAACTGTAGAATAATACCGACGGCCTTTTGGGCAGTGGCCTGATCAATGCCAATGTTGGCAACCAAGCGTCCAATCAGCTCGTCCATGCCCAATTTTCCCCGGAGGCCTATTAGCGATTGTATGGGGCGGAAAGAGGGGCGGAAACCGGTGGGCCCGCGGCGCGTTTACGAATATGGCACGCAGTTGCAAAATTACATCAGTGCGAAAGTGGTACAACGAATTGAATTTTGGTGCATTTGTGAAATGTCACAAACTTGACGCAAACCGTTTAGTTCCAAGGCGTTTTGTGGCCTGGAAGAGGGCACATGGATGGCATAGTAGCGAATGGTACTGAACCTAGAAACACCGTCGATAGACCAAAAGGAAGAGTTAACCGCGCAAGTTCGTCCCTACAGCGTTACCGACATAAAGTAGAAAAGCAGGGCTATAATTACTGAAGATGCGAGGCCAATGAGAACTGCAAAAAAGACCTCGTCGGGCAAGGGGACCTCACGGCCAGGACTTGCGGACCTGAACAAGCGGTTTGTGGCTGTAACCAACGGGTTAAGGGCGCCATGATCTCATTCTCCAATGCACGAGTCGTCGTTGTTGCCGGTGCAGATGCGGGACGTCCACTTGTGCAAACTCTAACGCGTATGGGGCTAGAAGGTGTTAGCCTGGTTGCAAATCCAGACCAGGCGCGACAGCTCTGCTCCGCCAAGCGGGCAGATGCGTGCCTGGTGGTACTGCCAGATGCGGTGCCGGATGAAGCGCCACAATGGACCGCGGAAACGGGTGCGCCCGGCCGCGAGGCGGGCATCCCCTCCTTACTGCTGGCACGGGCCGTGACTCCTTATGTCAGCAGGTCGGCTCGGCGGGCCGGTTATGTGGCTTCGGTTCCCGCCGATGTGTCCTCGCGCCTCCTCTATCGATGGATGGGCGCACTCCTGCAGAAGCAGCGACGGGCACGTGACAATATGAACGAGCGGGCCCGTCCCAAGGTCCCACTGGCGGACGCGATGAACGCACTCAACCACGAGGCTTGGGGCGGCAAATTTAAGCTGCAATAGCGGCTTACACTCATCCCCCAATCACAGACCGAGCGCGCCTGCTGTCGACCACAGCAGGCGTTGCTGTTGACGGTTGGATCATCCGGACAAACAATGTCCGCTGAATGATCCAATGCGCAGGAACGTGCGATGAGTGACGATCGCCAGGACGACGGAACAATTTTCGTTGGCCGCAGCCACAAGCCGGAAGTGCTGACGCTGGCGCTCGCCAATCGGCACGGTCTGGTCAGCGGCGCGACCGGAACCGGCAAGACTGTGACCCTGCAAGTTCTCGCGGAGGGCCTTTCCAACGCGGGCGTGTCGGTTTTCGCCGCTGACATCAAGGGTGACCTGTCAGGCATCGCGGAACTGGGCGAGGCCAAGGAGGCGTTTGTCAGCCGCGCCAAGAGTCTTGGCATCGATTACCAGGTGGATCAGTTTCCCGTGGTGTTCTGGGACCTGTTCGGCGAACAGGGCCATCCCATTCGCGCCACGATCTCCGAAATGGGCCCGCTGCTGTTGTCGCGGCTCATGGACCTCAACGAGGTGCAGGAGGGTGTGCTCAACATCTGCTTCCGCGTGGCCGATGACGAGGGTTTGCTGCTGCTCGATCTCAAGGATTTGCGCTCCATGCTCGGCTTCATTGCCGAACATGCGTCGGAGCTCACCACCAAATACGGCAACGTGTCGAAGACGACCGTTGGCACCATTCAGCGCCAGCTCCTGGTGCTGGAAAATCAGGGTGGCGAGAAGTTCTTCGGCGAGCCGGCGCTGGCGTTGAAGGACTTCATCCATAGCGACCGCGATGGCCGCGGTATCGTCAATATCCTGGCCGCCGACAAGCTGATGGGAAATCCACGGCTCTATGCGACGTTCCTGCTATGGCTGTTGTCCGAGCTGTTCGAGGAGCTTCCCGAAGTTGGCGATCTAGCCAAGCCCAAGCTCGTGTTCTTCTTCGACGAGGCGCATCTGCTGTTCAACGAGGCGCCCAAGGCGCTGCTCGACAAGATCGAGCAGGTGGTGCGGCTCATCCGTTCGAAGGGCGTCGGGGTCTATTTCGTCACTCAGAATCCGCTCGATGTGCCCGACAAAGTGCTGTCGCAGCTCGGCAATCGTGTACAGCACGCGCTGCGGGCCTTCACTCCGCGCGATCAGAAGGCGGTGCGGGCGGCAGCGGAGACATTCCGACCCAACCCGAAACTCAATACTGCGACCGCGATTGGCGAGCTCGGCAAGGGCGAGGCACTGGTGTCGTTCCTGGAAGGCAACGGTACGCCCTCGATGGTCGAGCGCTGCATGATACGGCCGCCGTCGGCACGCGTTGGTCCGGTGACACCGGAAGAGCGCAAGGCAGTGATCGCCAAGAGTCCCGTCAGAGGCAAATACGACACGGCCGTCGATTCAGAATCGGCCTACGAGGTTCTGCAGAACAGGGTACAGAAAACCGGCTCTACGACGACGCCTCCTCAAACCGGCTCGACCACAGCCCCGGCTCCTGGCAGCGAACAGCAGCCGGACGAGTCTGGCGGGGTCGGCAGCTGGGTCAGCGGCATCGGCGCGGCGCTCGGTGGTATCTTCGGCACCCACCGGGTGCGCGGCCAACGGCTCACGGTCGGGCAGTATGTCGCGCGCGACGTGACGCGCTCGGTGGTGAACCGTGTCGCCGGCAAGGTCGCGGGCGACCTCGGCAAGTCGGTGGCCGGCTCGATGGGCAATACCATTGGCCGCGCGATCGTGCGCGGAACCCTGGGCGGCATCCTGCGACGGTAGTCGTTCTCACTGGCTCGAGCGATTGCAGGTTTAGACCGATCGCCTGAGCGCGCGTGTCTTGTGCCCGCCGCTCATCGCCTTAGAATCCGCTGTGACTCAGCAAGGCACCCGCCTCGGCAGCAGACAGGTATCCGCCATGACAGCATCGTCCAACGCGCTTCCCGCCGTTCTCGACCGGATCGACGCCGACCTCGACAAGAGCCTCGATCGGCTGTTCGCGTTCCTGAAGATCAAGTCGATCTCGACCGATCCGGCCTACAAGGACGAGTGCCGCGCCGCGGCCGAGTTCGTTGCGCGCGATCTCACCGGCATCGGCTTCGACGCGAGCGTGCGCCCGACCGAGGGGCATCCAGTCGTCGTCGCCAAAGGCAATGGCGGCAATGGCAAGAGCCCGCATGTCCTGTTCTATGGCCACTACGACGTACAGCCAGTCGACCCGCTCGATCTGTGGGAGGAGCCGCCGTTCTCTCCGCGCATCTCGACCACGTCCGACGGGCGCAAGATCATCGTGGGGCGCGGTGCCTGTGACGACAAGGGCCAGGCGATGACCTTCATCGAAGCCTGCCGCGCCTACAAGGCGGTCACTGGCGCGCTACCGTTGCGGATCACGGCCATGATCGAGGGCGAGGAGGAGTGCGGCTCGGCCCACCTGTTCGGTTTCGTCAAGGACAACGCGCGCGAGCTCAAACACGATCTTGCGCTCATCTGCGACACCAGCATGTGGGACACCAGGACGCCGGCGATCACCACCTCGCTCCGCGGTCTTGTGTACGAGGAGGTGAAAGTCACGTGCGCGGACCGCGATCTGCATTCCGGCCTGTTCGGAGGTGCGGCGCAGAACCCGCTGCGTGTGCTTGCGGGCATCCTCGGCGCGATGCACGACAAGAATGGCAAGGTCACCATCCCGGGCTTCTATGAGGGCGTGAAGGAGCTGCCAAAGGACATCAAGGCCGACCTCAAGCGGCTCAAGCTGACACCGAAGGATTTTCTCGGCGAGGTCGGCCTCAAATTGCCAGCGGGTGAGAAGGGCCGCATGGTGATCGAGCAGATCGCGACGCGGCCGACCGCCGAGATCAACGGGCTGATCGGCGGCTATACGGGCGAAGGCGCCAAGACGGTCATCCCGGGCCAGGCCACGGCGAAGGTGTCGTTCCGTCTGGTCGGATCGCAGAACCCGAAGAAGGTGCGCGATGCCTTCCGCAAGTTCGTACGCGACCGGCTGCCGAGCGATGCGAAGGTGGAGTTTAATAACTTCGGCCTCGCCCCGCCGATCCAGCTCTCCTACGACAATCCGGCGGTGGTGAAGGCGCGTGCCGCGCTCGCTGCCGAATGGGGCCGCAAGGCGGTGACGGTGGGCGAGGGCGGCTCGATCCCGATCGTCGCCGACTTCAAGCGCGTGCTTGGCATGGATACGCTCATGGTGGGCTTCGCGCTCGATGATGACCGCGTGCATTCGCCGAACGAGAAGTTCGACCTCACGAGCTTCCACAAGGGCATGCGCAGCTGGGCGCGGATTCTGGCGGCGTTGGCGGGGTAGGGCGTTGCAATGCTGATCATGCCGCCTGTCTGAGCTCGCGCAGCCGAACCCAGATGATCGCATGCAAGATCAGCCAGAGCGGCACCAGCACGGTCGGTACGAACGACCATGGCAGATGCTGCATCGCCTCCGATCCGGGCGCTGTATGAAACACCTGCAGCGGTGAGCCTTCTGCCGAGGTCACGCCGAGGGTTATGGCGAGCACGAGGTCGGCGATGCCGAACAGATTCCACGCTGCAATCGCGCTTGTGCGCGGGCCGCTCGGCATCGCCGCAAGGCGCATCATTGGCAGCGCCACGACAGCCGTGATGATGTCGCCTCCGGCCGCGAAGTAAGGAAACGGGCCAGCAAGCCGCCCCTCCGCGGCGAGCAGTAGGAAGAACACGGCAAGCACACGCCCCACATTGAGGCCGATCATCACCTGCATGGGCAGGCTGAGCATCGCCTTGCGGGCAGCGGGCCACGCGGTCGCAATGGCCGCTGCCGCCAGCGGGAGAGCGATGAAGATGCCGATGAGAGGGAACGGTCGCGAGGTTTCGATGATGCCGGCCGCGGCGGCAGCCGCGCACAGGCCGATCCACAGGCCCATGATCGCTGACAGCACAAGCTTGGCGCTGCGCGAGATATCCAGAAACATCGTCAACGTGTTGGTGATGAGCACCATGAGGCCCGCGGCCGCGACCGTGCCAGCGAAATCGAGCATGGCAGCCTCCTGCTGTGAGCTGGCAAGACATTTGCGGACGGCAAAAGATGTTCAAGATCATCTTTTTGCGTTTCGGTGCCCGGTCCGGTCTGGAGGCTGAAAGGACGCGACGCTATCTATTCCTTGGCTCTTAAGGCGTTTCGCCAGACAGGAGTACCCATATGCCGTATGCACCGGAGCATAAATCCGAGACCCGACAGAAAATCCTCGAAAGCGCCCGTCGTCTGTTCAACAAGAAAGGATATGCCGAGGTCTCGATCGACGAAATCATGCAAAATGCCGGCCTGACACACGGCGGGTTCTATCGGCATTTCCATGACAAGGCCGAGCTCTATGCCGAGGCCGTTCGCTGGTTTCTCTGTCCCGAGGCGCCGAAGCCATGGCAACGCAAGTCACGCGAGGCCGCTGGGCATAAGCCGCGCGGCCAAAGGGTTGTCGATGCCTACTTCTCGCGCGACCATTTCAACGACAGGGAAAGTTGCTGTCCCCTGATCACACAGACATCCGACGTTGCGCGCGGTAGCGATACAATGAAGGGCGCATATCGCGAAGTGGTCGAGAAGCTCGTTGAAATCCTGCAATCCGACGTCGCCGAGCCCGAGAAGCAAGAGCGCGCGCTGGCCATGGTCGCCCTGTGCGTCGGCGGGGTGATCGTCGCCAGATGTATTGACGATCCAGCGCTGGCAGACGACATGCGTCGCGCCGCCCACCGACAGGCGCTGCGAACCGGCGGCTGGGCCAGTCTGCCAATAGCTGAGGGCATTGAACCTTAGCCGTCGCTGATCGCGATCTGGCCAAACGAAACCAATCCGCCATTGAATAACGTTTGCGTGAAGCCACGACCAGTCCGCGTGGAACAAAATCCGGAACGGCAACGAGGGCCAAGCGTTATCGTCCCAAGAAGGAGGATCGCATGGTTGCACCAATGATGATCAAAGAACACATGGAAGTCGTCGGTTCCGATGGCGTGCACGTAGGAACCGTGGATCATGTGGAAGGGCAGGATCGGGTCAAGCTGACCAAGACCGATCCGGATGCCGGCGGCGAGCATCACTTCATCCCGCTGGCGTGGGTGGATCATGTCGAGGCGAAGGTCCACCTCAAGCAGTCGGGCGCCGAAGCCAGGGCGCGCTGGAAAGCCAACTAACACGCGGCGTACAAAGGAAAGGGCCCGCGAGCCGGACACGACCGGCTTGCGGGCTCTCTTTGTGCATAAGGTCCTTGCGATTTCTGTCTTACAGCGGCTTGTACCAGCGCTGGTCGTAGAGCGCACCTGTGAGCGGGCCGAGGACCGCGCGGAATTCCTTGGTGTGCGCCGCGATCTCATGGGCGTCGTTCGCCGCCTGATCGGTCCAGGCCTCGACGACCGTGAAGTGGTTGGTGCGATTCTTCTGCTGCAACACATCGTAGCGAGCGTTGCCTTTATCCTTGCGCGTCGGATCGGCGAGCGCCTTGAGCGCGACGATGATCTTGTCACGGTTGGGCGGTGCGACGTCGACGTGGCTCACCACATAGAGGCCGGCTCCCGTTGCCGCCGCGATCGGACTTGTCGTCGTCACGATCGACAGGCGGTCATCAATCGGCGCCATCAGATGCGGCTGGATCTTGTCACGGAATTGCTTGGCATGCGCGGCGGCGGCGTGAGCAGTGAGTGCGGCCTCGTCCTTCCAGGCTTCGACGATCACGAACTGGTTGGTGGGAGCGGTGCGCTCGAGCAGCTCGAAGCGCAGCAGGCCCGCGTCCTGCTTGCTCGCAGCAGCAAACTCCTTGAGCAGAGTGGCAGCCTGGGCCTTGGCGGCCGGGATCACCTCGATATAGGTGATCATGTGACCGGTCGTGTCCTCTTGCGCGGATGCCTGTGGTGCCAGGGCAAACGGCATGATCGTCATTGCGAGCATGATGGGGCTGAGTAAGCGCATGTCTATCCTCCCGGTGAAACCTGTTGTCAGCGTGATTTGGTGCGCTCCGCGCGTCACATAGATTTATACCAGCGCTGATCATAAAGCGCGCCGGTAATCGGTGTCAGCGCGCCGCGAAACGCACGTGTATGCGCGGCGAGCTCATGGACGTCGTTGGCGGCCTGATCCTTCCAGACCTCCATGACGGTGAAATGATTGGTACGGTTCTTCTGATACGAGACATCGAAACGCAGATTGCCGGCTTCCTTGCGGCTCTGCTCCGAAAGCGCCTCGAGGGCTGGCAGGATCTTGTCGCGAACCGCCCCAGGCACGTCCACATGTGTCACCACATGGACCGAGCTGTCGCCTGCCTTTTGCGCGCCGACGAATGTCGGAATGCAGAGGCGATCGTCGATCGGACCGATCAAGAGAGGCTCGGTCTGGCTGCGGAATTGTTTGCTATGGGCTGCAGCGCTGTGCGCATCAAGCGCCTGCTGATCCTTCCAGGTGGCGAGGATGACGAACTGGTGGGCGGGCGCGGTGCGCTGCAGAATTTGAAACAGGAGATTGCCGGCGTCCTTGCGGCTTGCCTCCGCCAGCGGTCGCAGCAGCGCGGCGGCCTGATCTTTGGCGGCGGGCGCGACGTCGATATAAGTCACCATATGGATGGTGGGATCGTTTTGCGCGCGGGCAGGCGGGGCTGCCACGAGCGGCACGAGGGCCAAGGCCAGAACCGCGCACAGATAATGCATCAACCCCTCCACTTGCGCTCATTGGTGCGCACCCTCTTCGGCAGGGGATCGTAATCCGGCGGCGCCGGTGCCGTCAAAGGCTCGGGAGCCCTGGCTGCGTCAGCAGGGTCTCATAGGAGCGGTCGCGGATGTCATAAACGCGTGCATAGACCGCGCCGGCGCGGGCGACCTGGACCCAGAGTGGCGCGTCGAGCTGGCGGCAATAGAACTCGCCCAGCATCAGGGCGAAGTCAGCGCCCTTGGGGTCCCAGGTGGTCTCGAAGTCGGGTCCCAGCTCGACCTGAGGCGAGCGGTGGGGGCCGCAGGTTGCGAGCTTCCAGCGCCGGCCAGCGGGTTTTTCGAGGCCTAGCTCGGCGATCTTGGCCTTGAGCCCGAGCGAGGCCTGTTTGAACGACAGCGCCCAGTAGTCGAGCATGTACCGGTCGCGCGCGCCCGCAACCCCGCCCGCGATCCGGTTGAAGTGTGTGTACTCGTAGGGGTGCAGGCGGACCATCTCAACGACCGGCGACACGATGCCGATCACAAACAAAGCAATGGCAACGGTCGCACCCGCGCGATGTGGCCAGGCGCGCCCGAGCAACCACGTCCCGGCGAGCCCGCCGAGGATGGCGAGTGGCGGCAGCACAAACACGAAATGCCGGATGCCGTTATACATCGCGGGGCGCGCCAGCACCGTGACGGCAACCGGCAGCAGGGCTGCGAATGCGATCAGTGCCAGCACGGCGCGTCGGTTGCGCGCAACGTCGCGCCGCATGGCTGCGACGAGCGCACCGGCGGCGCCGCTCACGCCGAGCAGCAAGAACAACTCGGGCAGCTGCAGCGCCAGCAGGGTTGGCGCGTAGCTTCGCGGCATGTCGGTGACCCGGATCAGCGCTCCACCAAACAGCTCCTGCCACGGCTCCTCGAAGAAGCGCGAGAAGTAGTCGATCGCCTGCAGCAGATTGAGTGGTGCGGAGACGACCCAGGGCCACACGAGTGCCATCACCACCAGCATCACGACAATGCCTGGCAGCATCCGGAGCACGAACTGTCCAAGTCTCGCGGCGGCCGAGTGCGCGCCCTCCTGCCGCATGTCGATCATGACGAGCAGCGCCAGCGCGCCAACCGCGCTGACCACACCGAAGCCGCCCATGACGCGTGAGCCAATCGCGAGCCCGAAGCCAGAGCCCGTGAGAGCCACCGTGGTGGCGCAGGGGCGGGGGTACTGATCGAGGGCGCGCACCAGACCAAGGAGCAGGACTGCCATCGCGACCGCAAACGGCCCGTCCTTGGCGTTGATGAACTGATGCCCGACAAACAGCGGACAAGTGGCAATGAGCGTAAGCGCTATAAGCCCGGCAACCGGGCCGCCGACCCGTCGCGCGGTGCGCCAGACCACGATCAGGCCAATGAGCCCAACGACCCCGCCCAGAAGCCGGCGGGTCTCGAACAACGTGAACGGCGAGATCTTGGCGGCGAGCGCAGCCAGGAGGTCGAAGCCGCCGCCATACATGTAGAGATTGACGAAGGAAAGCGCGCGCTTGTCCGTAAAGCCAGACGCGTAGAAGGAGACCAGGAGGTCGCCGTACTCGGCGTGAGCATAGTCGTCCCAGCCGATGCCATAGTCGCGAAACGTGACAATCACGACCAAAGCCGCAGCTGCGATCAGCACAAGTGCGAGCCGATCGCAGACGGTGGCGATGGTGGCGCCAGCCTCGATCGAGGCCAGCGGTGTCGTCCTCTGCTCCATCGAGCAATTATGCCGCGAATCTGCGCGCAAGTCGCGCGGAAGGACAGCGCAGTGAAGGATAAGCTAGCAGCCGCGCCGAGCAGTCGCGGCTGCTAGGCGCCGGCCTTCATGGCGGCCTCATGCATCTTGGCGACGTGATCCCAATTCACCAGATGGTCGAGAAACGCCTTGATGTAGTCGGGCCGCCGGTTGCGGTAGTCGATATAGTAGGAGTGCTCCCACACATCACAGCCCAGGATCGGCGCGGCACCATGCACCAGCGGGCTCTCCCCATTGGGAGTCTTGGTCACTGTGATCTTGCCACCCTTGACCGCGAGCCAGCACCATCCCGATCCAAACTGGCCAACGCCCGCCTGGACGAACTCCTCCTTCATCTTGGCCACCGAGCCAAGGTCGGCATTGATCTGCTTCTCAAGGTTTCCGGGGAGCTTGTCGCCGCCGCCGTTCGGCTTCATCCACTGCCAGAAATGATTGTGATTGTAGTGCTGGCCGGCATTGTTGAACACGCCAGGGTTCTTGCCGAACGAGCCTTTGACAATCTCCTCAAGGGATTTGTTTTCCCATTCCGTGCCCTTGAGCAGGTTGTTGCCGTTGTTGACGTAGGCAAGGTGATGTTTGTCGTGGTGGTACTCGAGTGTCTCGCGCGACATATAGGGCGCTAGTGCATCGTGCGAATAGGGCAGCTCTGGGAGCGAGAACGCCATTGGTAGTCTCCTGACAAGACACAGAATGATCATGCCAACTCAGGGCTGCATGATCGGGTTCCGCGGACCCTGCTACGGCTTCCGTCGTCGACAGGTTCGCGGGCGGGCAACGTTGAGCCAACAGGGGGCTATGCTATCCTATGCGGGGACTTTGCAAGGGGGGCGCAATACTATGGCAGCCTTTTTTCAAAG
>Ga0126377_10001843_pt1 | contig 14181 bp, 12 predicted proteins | sample PanSoiMetPlot_22_FD_92647 | JGI IMG/M metagenome (GOLD analysis project Ga0126377, IMG submission 92647) | Tropical forest soil microbial communities from Panama - MetaG Plot_22 | ecosystem: Environmental > Terrestrial > Soil > Tropical forest > Bulk soil | place: Panama | collected 2016-02-17
CCGCATCAGCTGACCGCTGCTGAAAAACGCCACGCGATTGCCGTCGGGCGACCAGAACGGTGCGCCACCGCTGGCGCCGCCGATATCGGCAAGGGGGCGTGCGGTCTGCCCGTTCAGCGGCCGCAGCCACAACCGGTTCGCACCGCCGTTGGTGCCGATGAAGGCCAGCTGCGTGCCATCGGGCGAGACTGCAAATCGGGCCGTTGGTGCCACTTGCGAGAGCCTCGCGTCTCCAGCAAAGATCAGGGACGCGCGATAGGCGGGGGCCGGCGCAGTCGATGTCAGACGCGACGCTCCCCACCAGCCGGCGCCGAGCCCAATCGCAAGCAGGATCGGAACGGCCGCGATCATCCAGCGTCCCGCTCCTGCGCGGCGGGGCAGCGGCCCTGCTTCCATCATTGCGGGTGCGCCATCGAGCTCGAGTCGCGCGACGCCGATATGTGGCAGCCGTCGGCTCGGATTCTTCTCGAGGCATCGTCGCAACAGGAGTTGAACGGACCGAGGCGTCGATGCCGGCAGCTGCGACCAGTCGGGTTCCTTGCTGACCACCGCGGCGATGGTGTCGGTGACGTCTTCGCCTTCGAACGCGCGCCGGCCGGTGAGCATCTCGAACAGCACGCATCCGAATGCCCAGATGTCGGCCCGTCTGTCGACGGGCTTGGCCTTCGCCTGCTCCGGCGACATGTAAGCCGCCGTCCCGAGAATCACGCCCTGCATGGTCATCACAGGCGAAGTAACGGCGGCAGTCGCGTCGAACGTGCCGGCCGTGCCTATCGGATCGGCGGCCGCCAGTTTGGCCAGTCCGAAGTCCAGGACTTTGACAATGCCGTCACCGCGCACCTTGATGTTGGCAGGCTTGAGATCGCGATGGATGATTCCCGATTCGTGGGCGGTCTCAATCGCCTCGGCGAGCTGCCGTGCGATCGGCAGCGCCTCGTCCATTGGAATCGGCGCGCGAGCGATGCGCGCCGCCAGATCCTCGCCATCGACGAGCTCCATGACGAGGGCAGATCCAGTGGATGATTGTTCCAGGCCGTAGATTTGGGCGATATGCGCGTGGTTCAGCGCGGCGAGCGTCTTTGCTTCGCGTTCGAATCGCGTCACCCGATCCGGGTCGTGCCCGAACGAGTCGGGGAGGATCTTCAGCGCGACATCGCGATCGAGCTTCGTATCCCGCGCGCGATAGACCTCGCCCATGCCGCCCGCGCCCAGCAGGGCAGTGATTTCGTACGGGCCGAAGCGCGTGCCTGGAGAAAACCTCATCGACTCGCGTTGCGTTGGGGTCCGCGGATGTTAGCACGCATGTCATTCGCCGTCAGTCGCGCTGGCGGCGAGAGCCGGCCGTGAAAAGCGCCGCTCGTGGTATTTCTAAGTGAGTGAGAATGAGGCGCGTCCACAAATTTTTCGTACTCGCCGCGTGCGTCCTTGGCGTGCTGCGCGCGTCAGGGCAGCAGCCTCCGGTGTTTCGCGGCACCAGCGAAGTCGTTCCTGTCTTTGTGACCGTCATCGATAAGGACGGTCATCTCGTCACCAAGCTCGCTCGCGAGGCCTTCGAGATACGCGACGACGGGAAGCCGCAGCCGATCACGCAGTTCGACGATACGCCGCGTCCCATCCGGTTGATCGTCATGCTCGATGTCTCGAGCAGCATGGAGGGTAACCTGCCCTTGCTGCGCGCCGCCTCGCAGCAGTTGATCGGGCGCCTGGGGCCCGACGACGTGGCGCGTATCGGCACGTTCGGCCGGGAGGTCACCATCAGTCCGACGTTCACTCGGGACGCCCACGCCCTCCTGGCGACGCTGCCCGATGCGATCGCTCCCGACGCGCCGACGCCGCTCTGGCGGGCGATCGATCAGGCGCTGGATACGTTCGGCCAGGAACGCGACAGCCGCCCGGTGATTCTCGTCCTCAGCGACGGGAAGGATTTTGTGCCCCCGAGCTTTCGCCAGCGTACGGTCAGCCAGGCCGAGGTCATCGATCGCGCACGCAAGGAGGAAGTGATGATCTACGGCGTCGGCATGCGCAGCCGGCCGAGGCAACAGCCGATGACGCCCGGAATCGGCACGGGCGCGCTGCAGGCGATGCTGATGGCCGACTTTCCGGACCCCGGCCTCGCGCGCGTCGCCGAGGAGACCGGGGGCGGCTATACGGAGATTCGCTTCGGACAGGATCTCGGCGCTGCGTTTGCGGCGGTCGCCGACGAGCTGCACAGCCAGTATCTTCTCGGCTTCGCGCCGCCAAGACGCGACGGCAAAACGCACAACATCAGCGTGCGTATGGCCCGCGCCGGCCTGACGCCCCGCGCCCGCAAGAGTTACATCGCACCGAAAAGCGACTAGCGACGAGCGATTCGACTTGCTCTCACGACGCCGCGAACAGCGAGGCGATCGTATTCACAGCCCGCTCGGCCTCGGCCCGGTCCGGCCGTTCGGCGTCGTCGTTGTAGCCGTAGTAGTCGTTGTCGCCCGTGACCTGAAAGACCAGCCCGTCGCGGCGCGGCACGAACCCGACGCGGTTGTAGAAGAGTCCGTAGGTTACGTTTGAATCCGGCATCATCCGCGCGAGCTGGCCGCGCACCGGAACGACGGAATTGTCGCCGAACAGCGCACGTGCACCGTAACCGGTGGCATTGACCAGCGTTTTCTCCTTCAGCCGCTGGAAGTCCGCCGGAGAATGGAATTCAGCGATTTCGATCCTGCCGCCATTCGCGGTGAAGTCCGCCACCAGCGTCCGCTGGTACGACGCCAGGTTGAACATGAGCTGTGAATTGCCTATCAGGCGCCGCCGACCCAGCGTGTGCTGGCCGGGTTCGAACTGAACGCCTCGCGGAATCAGATCGGGAATCAGTTCGCGCTGCAGCTCTGCGAACGCCGGCCTGCTATCTGGCGGCGTCCCGGGCCGCTCGTTTGTGAGATCGTCGGTAACAAAGTAGTTGTCGACGAACTCCACCGGCATTCCAGCCAGTCCGAGAAACGCTTGATACGCGTCGAATGACGTGCGCGCCATCTTCGCCCACTGCTGCTTGAAGGCAGGTGTCGCGTGCTCCTCGAGGCAGATGCGGGAGTCGGGCGTGAACAGCCCCGTCGCCAGCGAGGAGCGTACGTTCGGCGGCAACTCCTTCGCGTAAATCGTCACGCGCGCGCCGGCCCGCAGCAGCAGCAGCGCCGTCGTCAGGCCCAGCGCGCCGCACCCGATTACTGCGATGTCGCGTTCACCCGTCGCCATCGCATTGGCGGTGGCGATGGCGCCCGAGCCCCACGACAACGACCACCCGCTGCCGCCGTGGCCATAGTTGTGGACGACTGTCTTCGTGCCGATCTTCTCGACATCGAACCGCGGGCCCTGCGGACGGAACGGGCGGGTGCAGACCGTGATGCGCGTGATCCGATCGATGCTGGCGCGCACGGGCCACAGCTGCAACTTCGGTGCGGCTGTCGTGCCGTCGCGCAGAAACCGACAACCATCCAGGACGCCGAGTGCGGCAACTGCTCCGGCGCCTGCCAGAAACTGGCGGCGCCCGATGACTGATCTCTTCATGGGTTGATTGCCTAGTGATTCGCCAGATCCTTCGGCGACCTGGCCAGGACGCTCGTCGCTCCACTACGCTAAGCGAGATGGTACCTGCCGGTTACATGGCCAAGCGCGTGGTCGCGCGCCCTGACTGGCTTACCGCGGGACGCGTCGTCAGCATCTACTCAGTGAGCGCGTGCGTCTCCGAGAACTTCGCCGATTACATCACCTTCTGGCGGCACAACGGCTACTGGCTTTTCAACTCGCCCGAAAGCATCATCCAGATCGCGTCGGCGAACAAGATCGACCTTGCCGGAACGGTGCTGTTCTTCTATGAGGTTCATGAACTTCAGTTCGATTCGGGCCAATGGACCCGGTTCGACCCTGAGCCGTCGTTCACCACCGATGTCCGTATTCCAGAAGCCGGCGTCTTCGAAGGATTCGACGTGGTGACGTTCACCGTTCAGACTTCGCCCGAGTGTTCTCCGCTGTCGTGCAATTCTCTGGCCTCCGAAATCGAAACGAACTCGCGGTGCCTGCTCCCGTCATTCGAGCAGGCACGCGAGCTGCTGGAGGGCGGAATGTTCAACGACTCAGAGCCCGGGCCATACAGAATTTTCGCCGTGTACTCGGTCGCGTGGCCTGCCGCCACACAAGGCTGAGCAGTCGCTAGCGCTTTCGCTGCTGAATCTGCGCGACGAAGAACTGCTTCAGCGTCTCGTTCGTGAGTCCCAGCTGCGTCGCCTCATCAAGAGCCTTGTCCGTTTCCCAGCCGTCGACCATCGTGCGTTTCATGAGCCACATCCCGGCGGCTCTTCCACCGCCCGCTCAATGAATGAACGCCGGCTGGACGCCAGGCGCGGTGATCGTCTTCAGGAAGGTGTCGACGACCGCGGGATCCGGCGACGCCGCGCTGAACGGAATGTGGTAGTAGGGAATCCCCGTCGCTTTCGCCGCAGCGATGTTCGCGTCGATGTCGGCGCCCGGCTCGGTGGCGAGACGCAGATTGATGATCGACGCGTAGCCCATCTTCTTGATTTCCGTGATCGCAGCCGGCGTGATGGCGCCAGCGCACGCCACCGTCGTTTCGATCTTGGCGAAGTTCCGAATCCCGGGAACCTCCTGCCTCACGACCTGCGCACTCGCCGCGGTGGCCATCAGGCTCGCGACAGTGAACAGCGTCAGGCGACGAACCGCCCGTTGCATGCCGCACCTCCTTGGACAGGCTGCAGCTTACGCGGCGCGCCTGCACTCCGCAACAGATACTTCTGCCGGCGGGTCGGGCCTCGACGCGAAGGAATCGATCCCGATCGAAAACGAAGCTTCCGTCTCTGGTGATCTACAATGCGATGCGTGATCGTCGGCGTCTGATTGCGCCGCGGCGCCGGGGATGAGATGTCAGAAGCGCGGAACGCTCGAGACATGCTGTCGGACGCGGAGCGCGCCGCCAGCAGCGGCGATCTCGCGTCAGCAGAAGAGCTGCTCAGACACGCAGCCGAGCTTCAGGAAGCCGAACTCGGTCCACTCCATCCGGATCTCGCCAACACCCTGAACAACCTCGCCATCGTCGCCGAGAAGACCGGGCGGCGCGACGATGCGGAGAACTTCTACCGACGGGCGGTGGCCATCGCGTCGGCCTCGCTGTCTGCGGACGATCCGATGGTTGCCGCAAGCCGCCAGAACCTCGAGGAGTTCTGCCGCGCCCACGGTCTGCCGTTCGATCGGCCGGCAGTCGCCGAGCCGGCGATCGTCGAGCCGGCGGTCACTGAACCGGCGGTCAGTGAACCGGCGGTCACCAGACCCGCGGCCGCCACGACGCCCGCGTCACCGGCCCCGGCCGCCGCTCCACCGGCGCCGCCACCGGTTGCGTCCCCCCAAACATCACGCGTGCTGCCTGCGCTTGCGATCGCTGCGGTCGCTCTCGTCGCTGCGGTGGTCTTCATCGCGCGGCCGCGGCCGGCGCCCGACCGTTCTGGATCGGTTCCTGCGGCAGCGCCGCCTGCAGAAGAGACCACGTCCCGGCCGGCGGCGGAACCGCCGCCGCAGCCGACAAGCGGACGCGTGCCACCAGAACCAGCACCGGCGCCAAAGACGGACAGAGCGCCTGCTCCCGCATCCGATTCGGTCGCGCTGGTCACTGTGCAGCTGTGCCGGACCTTTTCGACGAGCGACTTCCGGTGCGGTCCTGCGGGAGATTCGATCGCGCCCGGACCGATCGTCCTCTACACACGTGTCCGTTCACCGCGCGACAGCGTCATCATCCATCGCTGGTTCCGCGGAGACGCGCTGGTCAAGTCCGCGCAGCTGAGGATCGGGGCAAACGCTGCCGAGGGTTATCGCACCTACAGTCGGGAAACCGTGGAAAGTGGAGATTGGCGAGTGGAAGTCAGGACCGCTGAAGGCGAGCTGCTCCACGAGCAGCGCATTGCTGTGCGGTGAAGACAGCGCCGACGCCTGCGACCCGCAAGCCGGTCTCCGGGAAGGCGAACATGGCTGACAAGTACCACAACTTCGAAGAGCTCGAAGCGCAGGAGCGCTCCGGCATCGATTACACAGTCATCGTTCGTCGAGGGGAGCCGGCGTTCGCCATCGTCGCGCCGCACGGCGGCGGCATCGAGCCGGGAACTTCAGAGATCGCCGACGCGATCGCAAGCCAGAGGTGGTCCTTCTACTCGTTCGAGGGACTGAAACGAAAGGGAAACGGCGATCTGCACATCACGAGCACCCTCTTCAACGAGCCCCTCTGTCTCGTCCTGGTTGGAAAAACGACGCGCGTCGTGACGATTCACGGCGAAGAAAGTGATGACGACGGCGAGGGAGTGTTCGTCGGGGGCTGCGACGCAGAGCTGGGAGGAAGTATCGGCGCCTCGCTGACGACTCGAGGCTTCAACGTGCGGAAGCACTCAAATCCCAAGTTGCAGGGTCTCGATCCGGAGAACATCTGCAATCGAGGTACGGCCGGTGAGGGTGTTCAGCTCGAGCTCTCGCATTCCGTGCGAGCAACGCTGTTCGAATCACTGACACGCGAGGGTCGAAAGCATCCGACACCTCGATTCAAGTCGTTCGTCGACGCGGTGGCCGAGTCTCTCGAGAAGTGAGGCAGGCGGTCGTGTATCGATACTGACGAGTCTCATTCGTCGACATGACGCCGCGCGCCAGCTTCGCTGGGCGGGAGGCCGTTCTCCACGCGCTCAATAGCGCGGTGCCCGCACCTGCTCGAAGCTCATAGTCCAGTTGTCGAGCGCAGGTTCAGCGTTTCGACGCCGACCAACCGTGAGCCAATCATGCGCGCCGATTTCGCAGATAGAAGTGAAAGGCGCGGTCTGATATTCGTCCCAGCTCATCTAACAAATTGTCATCACGATGATGTTAGCGGGCGCTGATCGTTCACGGAGTTCCATTTCGAGATGCATTTTGCGCCGTCGGTCAACTTACAGAAGAGCTCGCGTAACGAAACGTTTGCGCGATCTTCGCACTATCACGTGAGCGTGGCCGTCTGTGATGCGCGAAATGACAGCGGCTGCATTGTCGCGAGAGCGGCGTCAACTGTTCAGTGTGTACTCGACGCCCGTTAGTTTTTCAGGAAGTTCAGCCTCTACTCTGTGCGCTATGGTTGGGCGGCCTAACCAGGGCTCGACGACACTCTCTCCGACGCCGAGGCGCCGCGACACCCACTCGAAAGGAGGTTCGGGTTCGAAGAAATCACGCCGTGCGCGGACGCGTCCTCGCGCGACCAGTCGAAACAGATTCGTCAACAGGAGGAGAGGAATGGCGACTGCCCAGCAGATTCACAAGATTCTCGGCAAGATTGGCAGCGACCCGACACTGATCGACAAGCTGCTTGCGGAGAAAGATCACTCCAAACGGAAGGCGATGTTCGTCGCCGACGGAATCCTGACAAACGCCGAAAAGGGACCCACGCGTCAGGAGGTCGAGAACGAGATCAAGAAGCTCCTGGCGCCCGTGAAGGGCGGCGCGACCACGCCGGCCGGCGGCCGGGTCGTCGAGTGGGTCGGCGCCATCGGGAGCGCAGCAGGCGGCGCTGCCGGCGCAGCCTGCGGTCACGAATAACTCTCAGTTCAACGATTCAGTTTCAGCACCACGTCGGCGGGAGTCCGCCTTTGCAGGCGGGCCCTGCCGACGAACGTCTCGTCGTGTCACAGAGGGCGACCAATGACGATCGCGACCACGCCTGCGTCGAATGATACTCGGCCGATTCTGTATCGAGGACACGCGTACAGGGAGCCCAAGCGATTTTGGCGCGGCACGCAGCGAAGCATCTCGCCAGCGGAGACCCTCGAACGCATTCGACCGCACTTTCCGAAGTTCGGCATCACTCGTCTGGCCAACATCACGGGCCTCGACTACCTCGGTGTTCCGGTGACGCTCGCCATCCGGCCGAACGCGGACACCCTGAGCCAGGGATCGGGAAAGGGGTTCTCGCTCGAAGCGGCGCTGACTTCAGGCGCCATGGAGGCGATCGAGCTCTTTCACGCCGAAGAACCGGACTTGCCGACGTTTCAACTCGCCTACGAGCAATTGCCCGCGACTCGGATGGCTGTCGAAGATCTGCCCTTTACCAAACACCATCTGTTTCGAACCTGGTGGCCCTATCGATGGACCATGGGCTGGGATCTCATCAACCAGGAAGAAGTGCCGGTGCCGTGGTGGCTCATCCACATGGGCAAACACCCGCTGCGGCGCCGCGACCTTCACACCTTTCAGGTCACGTCGAATGGACTCGCATCAGGCAACAACTTTCTCGAAGCCGTCAACGCCGGCATCTTCGAGGTGATCGAGCGCGATGCCGTTGCGTGTAATCGCGTGGCATGGGCCGAGATCAAGCGGGCGCCGCCGCTCGTGGATCAGCGCACGATCAGTCAGCCTCTTGTGCTCGACCTGATCGATCGTCTGGCGCGCGCACAGGTCCGCATCCTGCTGTTCGATTGCACCAACGATATCGGCGTGCCCGTGTACATGACATACCTGTACGACACGGCGAACAGCGTGGTGGGCGTATACCGTGGGTACGGCGCGCACCTCGACCCTGAGGTGGCGATGATTCGAGCCATCACCGAAGCGGTTCAGGCGAGGCTGATTTACATCGCTGGCTCCCGTGACGACGTGTTCCGCCACAACTATCTGCGCCTGAAGAAATCCGACGACTCCTTCCTGAGGGCCGCGATGAACTCGATGGAGCCGACGACCCGCGGTCGCGGCCGCGGATCGGACGTCACCGACTCCTTTGAGGGCGATACGCAGTGCGCGCTCGATAAGCTCAAGGCCGTCGGCCTCAATCGCGCGATCGTCGTCGAGCTTACCCGGCCGGGCCTGCCGATCCACGTCATCAAGGTCATCGTGCCCGGACTCGAAGGCTACATGTTCGATTTCTACGAGCCCGGACGGCGGGCGAGGGCGTTCATACAAAGGAGACTCGATGAAGGCAGTCATCTTCCTCGGCCCGTCGCTTCCCCTGACTGAGGCACGCAACACACTCGACGCGATCTATCTGCCGCCCGCACAGCAGACCGACCTCATCACGGCCGCCGTGAATCATCGACCGGACGCGATCGGCCTGATCGACGGAGTCTTTCTGCAATCGCTTTCCGTCTGGCACAAAGAGATTCTGTTCGTGCTGGAGCGGGGCATCCCGATCTATGGCGCGAGCAGCATGGGCGCGCTCCGGGCCGCCGAGACCGCGGCATTCGGCATGGTCGGCGTCGGAGAGATCTTCCGCCAGTACGCGTCCGGCGAGCTGACGGACGACGATGAAGTCGCGCTGGTGCACGCGGCCGCCGAGCAGGGCTATGTCAAGGCGTCGGAGCCGATGGTCAATATTCGCGCCACGTACGAGGCTGCCGCCAGAGCCGGGCTCATCACGGAGCCGCAGCGCGCGCGCCTGGTGGCCATCGGCAAGGGCCTGTTTTTCCCGGAGCGCACGTTCCATCGGATCCACGAGCTGGCGGCTGCGGAAGGTATGGATTCCGCGAGGCTCCAGCTGCTGTCCACGTTCGTGTCGACGAACTACGTCGACTTGAAGCAACAGGACGCGCTGGAGCTGCTGAAGACCATCAGGAACCTCGACGCGGCGGCGAAACCTCGCAAGACCCCTCCATCGTTCGTTCCACGGCACAGCACGGCGTTCGAAACGCTCTACAACCGCGATCGACGGGTCGTCTGCGGTGAAACCGAGCTGGCGCTCGAGACCATCAGCAATTACGTCGCGCTGCACGACCCCGACTTCGACGACCTGAACTTCGCCACCCTCAATGGCGTGCTGACGTTCACTTTTTCGCAGTTGCTCGGCATCGAGCCGTCCGAGGAGTCGATCGTTGTCGAACTGAATCGATTTCGCAAACGCCGCAACCTGCAGGACGAGGAAACACTCGACGCGTGGTTGACGGAAAACCACCTGAGCCTCGAAGAGCTGCGGCATCTGATGTCGCAACGGGCCGCCTGTCGCGCGCTGCATCGCTGGTCGATCATCGCCATGTGGATGGGACGGACCACGAAGCCCATTCTGGACGAGCTGCGGATCAGGGGCACGTACCGGCACTGGGCCGAGCGAGCCGCGGCGCAGGAGCGGCTCCTGGGCGCCAGCGGTCACTTTGATACCGATGGCGCCGGCACGACCAGCAAAACACTTCAGGAATTCGTCGACGAGCACTGCCAGTGGACCGAGTGCCGCATCGACATCGACCCGCATGCCTGGAGCGAGGAGGTAGGCTTTCACGCCGACAGCAACTTCAAGATGGAACTGAGCCGCGCAGCGGCTGCCCGGCGAGCGCTGCTCGAGCTTCTCGGGGATCCCCAGGACGTGGCGTGATCCGCGTCTTGCGGCCGATTGGCGGGTCGACGCTCGTGAGCGGTCGCGCGTTCGAACACGCCTTCGCCCGCAGTCTGCATCCGTCGATATCCGTGGAGTCGGTGGCGCTCGAGGCCTGGCTCGATTCGGTAGCACCGGTCGATCCCATCCGGCCGGAGGCATTGCCCGATGCGCGGCCGTTTCGCGCGGCGACTGACGGGTATGACTTTCTGTGCCCGGACCACGGCGCTATTCCGTTGAGCCCGCTGCTCCTCGAATTGCGAAACCGGAGCCGGGCGCAGATTCGCCTGCTCTTCATCGCCCACGCGCCCGGCGCCTATGCGCTGGAGTGGGCGCTACTTCGGCCGCTCGTACGGCCTGGCGACGTGATAGTGGCCCCGACCCGGAGCGCCGCCGACGTCATTGCGTTTCTCTGTCCGGAATTGGCGGCGTACACCAGAGTCGTTCCGCATCCCATTCGTCCGCTGCCTCGGTGCGGGAGCAAGCGAACCGATGTCGTCAGCCTCGTCCGCCTGCATCCCGACAAGCTGCTGCACCGCCAGATCGAGGCCATGGGAATTCTGCGGGACCGTCGCGTCGCCGACGTGACGATGAAGATTGCAGGACCGTTGTCGGCCGCTTGTACTTCAGATGAATCCTCCTACGTGCGCTCGCTCAAGGCGAAAGTGCGACGGCTGGGGCTGGCGGATCGCGTTGAACTGGTGCCGGAAATCGACGGGCCGATCGCGAAGAGCCGATTCCTCGCCAGGGCCAGGCTGCTCGTGAACCTGTCTGTCACGCTGGAGGAATCCTTCGGCAAGTCTGTGGCCGAAGCGCTCGGTTGCGGCATTCCCGTGCTCGCCACCCGCTGGAACGGCTTGCCGGAAACCGTCGGGAACGGCGGCCTGTGCGTGCCCGTCGAGACGACCAGCTTCGGCACGGACGTGTCGGCGGAACGGATCGCCGACGCGATGGCGGCGTTGCTTCAGTCTCCACCGAACCAGCAGACCTGCAGAACGGAAGCGCTGCGCTTTCATCCGCGGCGCGTGCGGACGCTTTACCGGCACGTTCTGGAACTTGCCCGGCAGATGGAGCCAGCACGTGGCGCGACGTCCACGGACCTGGCCGGCGCCCCCGCTGCGCCGGAAGCAGGACTTCTCAGCGTCACGGCGCCACTGACCGAGCTCGCCTGGGACGAATTGTTCGCCTGGCATATCCGGGACGTGGCGTCTCACCGTCAATCGATCACACGACCGGGCATAGGCGTCGGTGCGAGCGCAGACGCGGTCGATTGTCGAATGCTGCTGCTGTTCGGCATCCAGGCACCGTTGCATCGCTTTCTCGCCGGCGTTCCGCTGGAGGGGAAAGACCGTCCGGTGCACTCGGGAGCGACGCTCAACTCCCGGCTGACGTGCCTCTCTTTCTTGGCCAGCACCGGCAAAAACGTCGCACTGCGATCAGGTGTCGACGCCCTGCGCCACGAGGGCTTGTCCTCGTGGGGCATCGACTTCATGGAGATTGAAGCGCTCCGCCTCGAAAAGAGGTATGCCGAGGCATTTCGTCTCAGCATCGAGGAGAGCGAGCCGCTGGCGTGGGGCGAGCTGGCATCCGAGCGGTTGCGTCAGCTCGCGCGCGTCTGCCGCGAATGGGGTTTTCCTGGACTGGCGCTGCCCAGGTTGCGGGATTGGCTCGAACGTTTTCCCGACGGTCCTGATTCCGCCATGGTTCACGCCGATCGCGCCGCCAATGCCGGCGCGCTTGGTGCCGACTTCCGGACTGAAGCCACCGGGGCTCTGGCCGCCGCCCGCTCGCTGCTCGATCAGTCCGTGGACCTGTCAGGCATTCAACAGATGCTCGACGCTGTCGACGCGCCTGCACCGCCCTGGTCGGCGGTTGCCGCGACGGTCGGCGCTCTGCTATCGACGGAGCAAGTCGGGCGATCGACTTTTCGCGCGACGACCAGCAGCGGTCAGTTCGTCGTGAAGCGCATCGACGGCTGGCACTCTGCCGACGGGTACCTGGAATGTCTCGCGCGTGTCTCACGAAACACGTCATGGTGTCCCCGTCCGATCGCAACAGTGCGCGATAGTGCCGAGCGGCCCTACGTCATTGGCGAGTGGATCGACGATCTCGGGTCCTCCGACGACGCCGAGCGCGAGTGGCCGGCGATGCTGGATCTTCTGCAACAGCTGCGCAGCCATTCGGTCGTCCCTGGCTCGCGCCTGGAACCGCGATGGCTGACGCGCCTGGGCCAGACGCTCACCGACGAGCCCGCAGCCCTTCTGCTGCTGGATGCTCTCCGGCAATCGCCGCCCACTGGATCCTGCACGCTCGCGCACGGCGACTTCTCTCCGCAGAACATCGTGCGTGGAGCGGGCGGCTACGTGTTGATTGACTGGGAGGAAGTCGGCAGCGCCGCCGATGGCTTCGATGCCGGCTGGTTGCTGGCACACGCACGGCTCGGTGCCGGGCTGCGCAGCTATGGCCAGACGAAAACGGCGCTCCTCGCCGCCGGATTCGACGAACGCAACTTGAGTTGGTTTGAGTCGCTCGGCCTGGTGCGGCTGTTGTTTCGGGCGCGCACGCTGTCGATGGATGACGAGCGACGACGGGTTGTCGTTGCGAGGACACGTGAAGCGGTGGCGTCGGCCGCGGAGACGATGGTCGACGTGCGGGCGGCCGCCGATGGAGCTGTCGAATGTTTCTCGCCGTCATAAACGAGTCCAAAACGATGCCGGAAGCGTCCGTGCAGCCTGCCGTCCGCGCCTGCGCGGCGCAACTCAAGCTGCACGTCGCTCCGGCGTGGGACATGGTGCCGGCATCGATCGTTTATTACGCCGACAAGCGGCAGATTCCGGCGGGGGCCGACATCCTCACCATCCTGGACAGCGCCGATCAGGCGGGGCTGCTCGGCTATCACCGTGTGACGCCGGACGGCAAGCCGTACTCGCGCGTGTTCGTCAACCCGATCATGAATCACGGCGGTGAATTCCTGACGGGTTCGATCAGCGTGTCGGCCGTGATGTCGCACGAGGTCTGCGAGTGGTTCGTCGATCGCTTCCTGAATCTCTGGGCCGATGGACCGAAGGGAGCCTACGCCGTCGAGATCTGCGACCCGGTTGACGAGGACTTCTACACGCTCGATCGGGTCAGCGTCTCGAACTTCGTGTTCAAGCGATTTTTCGATTCGCTCGCCCCGGCCGGTACGCAACTCGATTACATGAAAAAGGTCCACAAGCCGTTCACGCCGACGGCCGGCGGCCAGATTCAGGTTCGCAGCAGCGGCAAGGTCGACACGATTGGCGGCGAAGCGATTCCGGAGTGGAGGCAGTCGATGCGCGGGTTCGAGGCGGCCCGATCCGTTCGGCGCCGTGGTCGATGAAGTTCATTCTCGAGCGCACTGATCCGCTCGTCGACGAGCCTGTCGGTTTGCGCCTCGTCGAAACGCCGAGGCGCCAGTCCATCCGCGTGCGTGCCGAGTGCGTCGATTCCTTCGGAAACACGTTCTGCTCCTGGGCCGACTACGTGCCGGATGCTCGTCGAACAGTTACGCCAACGAATCAGGCGCCGCGATCGGGAAGCTACAACGGCCGCGACAGCTTTGGCCTGTGGTGGTCGATGGCCTCGAACGGCCCGCAACCCTTCGCCCGCGATCTGAGGCCGGTGCCCACCCGCGTGGTGGCTGAAATCGGTCGCGAACAGGTGGCGGACCTTCGATTTACGCGCGCGCGGATCGCGCCAACGGTCCGGGTCGAACGCGTCTGTGATGGCGGCCTGGTCGCGACGTTGTTCCTGCCGGGTCGCGACCGTCCCGCGCCGGGTGTGATGGTACTGGGCGGATCGGAAGGCGGCATTTCTTCAGCGGA
>Ga0126377_10001844_pt1 | contig 14178 bp, 28 predicted proteins | sample PanSoiMetPlot_22_FD_92647 | JGI IMG/M metagenome (GOLD analysis project Ga0126377, IMG submission 92647) | Tropical forest soil microbial communities from Panama - MetaG Plot_22 | ecosystem: Environmental > Terrestrial > Soil > Tropical forest > Bulk soil | place: Panama | collected 2016-02-17
AGCGCGGGCGCAACAAGGATGATTTGCCCGCGGAAAGGATTGCCCCGCCCGGCGTCGCGATCGAGCGCAACCCGGGCGTGGTCGTGATCTGGATCACCAAAAGCTTCGAGCCGCGCAGCGGCCTGATCGATATTGGCGAAGCGGTCAGCAAGTCGTGGTGGTGCCGCGGGCGCCCGGCGACGCTGGCGGAAGTCCTGGCATCGATCGAAACCGGATTGCCTTACTTGCGCGAAGTCGCTGCCGAAGGCGGCCCCGAAGACGAAGCCTATCTTGAAGCGCAGATCAAACAGTCCTTGAAGGACATTCGGGAGGAAACATGGCCAAGCTGAAACGCGCGCTTATCATCAACGAGCAGGCACGCGGCCTGATCGCGGCTGCGATCGAGCGGGCGCGCAAGCACGCGCTGCCTTTGGGCGACACTATGGCCATGGCGATGATCGACAGCCCGGAGAATGCGACTGCGGTGCTTACCTTGGCTGACCGCGCTGGCAAGCCGAACTTGCGGACGATGGTCGAGCAGGTCGAATTGTTTGACGGTTATCAGTGCGGCTTTTCTTTCGAGCAGCAACCGCACGGCATGGTGCGGCATCTTTCGGTCGCGGTGAACAATTCGGGCAAGGTACCCATGCCTGCGGCCGTCGACATGATCAGCAGGGAATTCGGCTTCCGCGAATTCCCCCCGGAATACGGACGCGTATGGGTCGAGGAATTCCGGCCGGGCCACTATGCGGTCAACGTTGCCGAGCTGGTCGATATCCCGAAACCGCCGACGGTGCAGTGATGGCGTTCAACAAACCGAAGCTCAAGCGGCTGGCGCGGATCGGGCAGCGCAGTATGGGCTTGGATGACACCCGCCTGTTTGCGCACGAGATCTATCCCGAAGCGCCGCGCAACCGGGCCGATCGTCGGGCAGCTGCGCATGAAAAGCGCGCCAAGCGGAAGGCGAAGACATGACGACCATGATCCATATCGAAGCGCCGCACTTCACGGCCGCGGTCGTGCTGGCGCGGACGACGGTGATCAGGGCACCGCCAATCTTGAAATACATGATCGGCTGGCATGCCGAGCGGGTGTTGTCATACGCCAAGCAGAAGGGCTGGAAGGCAGCGTGGATCTGATGGCCAACAAAACGACCGAGTTGGTGAAGGAGTCGCTGGCTTTGGTTGAACAGGTGCGCCCGCTGTTCGCTGGCAAGGAACCGCACGTGGTTGGCGCAGCGCTGGCCGAGCTGACCGGAATGCTGATGCTCGGGCACCCGCCGGTTGTCCGCAAGATGTTGCTTGCTACGCACTACCGGGCAGTGGCGAAAATGGTGGAGATGTATGCCAGCGCCAACGATCCGTGGGACGCCGAAGACATCGACCCGGAAACGAAACAATAGGGGGCTGAAATGAAGCGACCGAGTCAGAAACATCTTGTGGCAGTCGACGCCGAGAGCGTCCTGGGGAGCGGTTACAACATTGGTTATTACTCCGGCTATCGCGATCCGTTCACGCGCGATCAAAGTCCGATGGCCGAATATGCGAATAACACGCGGGTCGAGAAGGTTGCCAGCGACGACCCGACCGACTTGAACCCAGCTGGGGCGCTGGGCACGGTCCTGGGATCGATCGGAAAGGAAGGCTTGGGCGTCGCCTATTTTGTTGAGTGGGACTCGGCCCCCAGGCGTGCGGTACTGGTCATGGCCGCGAAGTTGAAGCGCCATGGTTAGCTATGTCATCGCGCCTGATCGCTCGTCGATCATGTGCGGCACATGCGGCATGATCTCTTGGGACCCGCGCGATGTGCGGCTGCACTATTGCGGCAACTGCCATTGCTTCCACGACGATGTCCAGATGATCGCGTTCTATGTGATCTATGATCATCCGAGCGACTATCCCAACGATTACGTGCTGCGCAAGCAAGCCAGCATTTTCGTCCCGGGGCAGCCCCCGGAAAGCGTCCAGGAAGCCGCGTGCAGGGTTGGAAGCCTGGAAGAAATGCGGTCGCATGTGCCCATGGGCGCGGTTTGCCTGGGGCGCTACGGCAACGATGATCCAAAGATTGTCGAGGTATGGATGCTATGAGCGATCCTGCAACGGTCGAAGAATATCGCGAACGCGCGATGGAGAATATCAGATACACGGGGCACGGCCCGGGCGAGACCATGGCGCATACGCCTTGCCCGTTCTGCAGCGCGCCTGACTTCATGGTCTTCCGTGTGATCGATGCCGACGCTGCGCTGGAAGCGGGCGGCACGTGCAAACAATGCGGGCGTTCCGCGCGCGCAATCATCAGGCGCGCCGATTGCGCCACTTCATTTGAAGTCGTGCAGACCGGCGGCGCTGATCCGCCCGCCTATCTGCCCAAGATGCGAAGGGTGCAGGAATGAAAGAGCCGCCGACCATTACGATTGATGCGAACGGGACCACGGTTGTTTGCACGGTCAACATGATCGAGCTGACGATCCGCATATGCGAGGCATGCCATAACATCAGGCGGCCGAAAGGGGCGTCGGCGCGGCAGGCATTGGAAGCGATGGACGACGATTGCGCCGAGGGGTGGATGCGAGCGGCGCAAGCCGCCATGCTTTACATCCACGAATGTTTGAACGAAGGGAGACCTGTGTCGTGAACCCAGACCTGTCCGCGGTCCCGCCGATCATCGTGAACGACGAAGCGGTTATCTTCGTTCGCATCTTTGGCCAGGTGCTGCGCTTGGCGTGGCCGCGGGATCAAACAAACGCAGCGCACGTAGCCGTGGGCGCATTGATGGCGCTGTCCGAAATCGCCGATACGGCACGCGGCACCTGGCTCCCTGATCCGGGAGCGCCGCAATGACTCGGCTGCAGCGGTTGCGCGCGATCGAAGCCGCCGCGCTGGCGCTGATAGCCGCGATCGATCGCAATCTCGATACGCGCCCATGGCCCTGGAAGTATGCCGCACCGTGGGGCGAAGCAAAGAAACTGCGCGACGCATTGGACCAGCCGGAAACGCTTGACGTATCCGGCCCTGTTCCAAGGGATTAAACACCATGGGCTTCCTGCGCGCGGTTATCGAAGTCGCCGAACACATGATCGCCAACCCGTGGCCAACGATCATTGTAACGACGTTTCTGTATTCCGGCGCCGTGCTGCTTTGGCTGGCGGGTGGCGATCATCCGCTGATCAGCGCCCCGCCGATGTTCGCGTCGTATTGCCTGGGGGTTCACATCGGGCTGCGGATCAGGGGGATGAAATGATGGGACATCGGGAAAGGTTGAAGTCGGGCGACGAATACGACGCCGTGTCGCGTTGGGGCCGCCGCTATCTGCATTGGCGCCCGGGGCAGCGGCGGTGGGCAAAGCGGAAGCTGGCGCGCCGTATGCGCCATGAACAACGCGCTTCGCGGAGGATCGAACATGAGCACGATTGCTGATCGCTTGCGGCAGTTTGTTGACGACGAAATGACCTTTCCTGGCAACCCGGACGCGGTGTGCGGCGAACTGCTTGCAGCGCTGTCCGAGCAGATGGAACGGGTCCGCGAGATCGCCGGGGCCGAGCCGGGCGGCTGCGAGCAGTTTAGCGACGACGGCAGGGTATTTATTGACCCGCGGAAAGCCCGCGACCTGTTTCTGGGCAAGAAGCCATGAAGCCCGACCCGATCTGTTACGATGTGGCCGCGCATTTCCTGCGTCGGGTCAAAGGCGCCGGCCCGGAAGATCATCAGGAACTCGCCGAGCAAGTGCAGGAGATGTGCGAGGAATTTTGCGCCGAATACCGCGACGAGGACAAGAAAGATGCCATGTCCTGAATGCAATCATCCGCATGTCAACACGCGGCTTTGGGTCGAGAATATGCCGTACTACGACGAAGCCGCCATCGGGGCGCGCAAGGAAACGATCCGGGTCGTGATCCCGGTGCGCGAATGTTTGTTTTGCGGCGCCAACTGGACCGATGGCGCAGCTGATATCGCGCGGTCGCAGGCAATCGGCCGCCAGTACCGGAAGCGGCAAATGATGGAGGCAAGACGGTGAAGCGGCGCCGCTACGAGATCACACCGATAAAGTGCCTTGGCTGCGGGGCGGTGCATGAACTTGCAAGCAATGCCTTCGGTATGAATGCTCCAGCGCCCGGGGCCGCCATCATGTGTATTCGCTGCGGTATCTTCAATGTCCTTGGCGATGATCTCCAGGCCCGTGCGCCGACCGCTGAGGAATTCATGGACATCATGAAGGACGATCGCGCGCAGAAATTAGCATACGCCCACGCAAAGATCGTCCTGGGGGGGGGAAGCAATGAGCGATTTTGAAAAGCTGATCGACCGCGCATACAAGCATGCGCAAAAGAAACTGCACCGCGAAGGCGAAGTCTTGCCCACGTGGTTCGTGATCGACCCCGATGGCGTCGAGATCATCAAGGTTACTCGATGGGGCGAGATCGACGACCGGCTGGCGCACACATACGCCATGGGCGTGGTGATGCGTGAAATAAAAGCCCTGCGCTTTATCCTGATCGCGGAATGCTGGCTCGGGAAGCCCACCGGTCACATCAAGGACATGATGAAAGAAAGCATTGCCGATCAGCCCGACCGGGAGGAAGTCGTGATCGTCATCGGCGAAGATACAGACGGCCAGCGATGCACCGGGTGGGCGCAGATCCAACGGAATGAAGGCGGGCGGCCCCGGCTTGGCGAATTGCAGCGCGAAGCTGCGGTGGTGCTTAGCCACTTCTCCGGGCTTCTGTTGACCGGTCTTCCTGAGCAAACAAGGCATTGAAACCATGATCTCGTTCAGCATCGAGCGCCATTCGCTGCGACCCGTCAATGTGGTCGTCATCAAGCGCGATGGCGAAACCATCGCCACGCTGTGCCCTGGGGCCGATCAGAACAGCGTCAGCGTTGTTTCGGGTCACATCGAATTCATCGAGGAAGATAGCGTCGGCGGCGTCGATACAGTCGCGGTTTATTTCAAAGGGGGCGACCATGCAGCCCACTGACTGCAACGATATGGACCGCGATGCCTTGCACAACAATCGCTGCCCCGATTGCGGCAACTATGGCTTTCACGACGGGCCGCGCGGCGGGGCGAGCATCAACATTTTCTGCTGCAATCCGCACTGCCGTAGCGGCTTCAACGTCGGCCCGATCATCGGCCCCAGGCTGATTACGGCGCAGCGTATCGGGCGCGGCCCGCTCGCTTTCTATGCGCCGCAGACGCATGCCGTTATCAGCGCGCCGAGTGGCCTGTTACCGGTCTGCGCCTTCACATTGCGCCGGCCGGAAGATTGGCCCCGGGGGCACCAGCCTGCGGGCGGCTTGTCGCCAGTGGTTACTTGCCCCGAATGCCAGCTTGGCATGTCGCGGCGCCGCAAATAAAAAAAAGCCCGCCCCGGCGGGGGCGGGCGAGTCAGGGGGGCGGGAACCAAGCCAGGGCCAGGGGGAGGAATTTCCTTTTCCTGGCTTGGTCCCTACCGAGCCGCGACGCTCGGATTACGGAGGCGCGGACGATGGATCACCCGACTGCAATTTGTATCGCTCATCCGGCGGGCGCCGCTGATAGTCGCTATCGCTGCGCTCGCGAACGCGCATCAGGGCGATCAGCGTGTCCAGGCGAGCCGAAGTTGAGTTCACCATTTCTTCCAAAGAAGTGGCGCGGGTCGAATTATGTAACGATGTCCCGTCGAGCCGGTCAAGCCGCGCCCTGATTTCCGTGATCATCTGGAACTGCTGGGCAACGGTTGCGTCCAGCTTTACGCCCCAGACCAGCACATACAAGCCCTGCGCAATGAACGCAGAAAAGGCGACCGGAATGACCGCCAGAAAGACGCGATGCATGAACGACGAAGTGTCGCCCGTTGATGGCATGCTACCGCCTGCCTTTGACGATGGATACGACTTTGCCTGCGATGCCCCCGGCGCCTTCGGTGACCTTTTCAAACGAGCGCCCGATCGAATAGGCGCCCGCCAAGACCGCTGGCATCGTGTTCCACCAAGTCAGGTTGGACAGCGCCGCGGCGCGCGCGGCATCGGTCGCCGTTTGATAGAACGCGTAAAACAATTGCCACGGCCAGGTGCCCACCCAGACAAACATGGCGACCGGTCGCCACGAAGCTTGCAGCAAGACGATGATGTCGCGCATGTGCCCGGTGGCGAGCGCGCCCAGCTGCAGCTCGCTGCGCATGGTTTCGCCGGTTTCTTGCGCCTGGGTCTTGTTCAGATCGGCTTCCGATTGCGCGATCGCGGCCAGCGCCTGCCACTGCGCCTGCGCTTCCACTTCGGCTTTCTGGACCGCGTCAACGACTTTCGCCTGCGTGGGATCGGTCAGCGCTTCATGGACAGCATCCGGCGTCGCCGGCACGCCGAGCGACTTTGCCAGGATGTCGCCGGCCGTGCTGCCGATCATCGCCCCGAAGGGGCCGCCGACCGCGCCCCCCAGCATCTTGCCCAGCGTGGGCGCCAAGCCGGCGACCAGCGGCCCGATATCCGACCATTGCATGGCGTTCCCCTTTGCCTTGATATCTGCCCTATCGGCACCGGCGCGCAATCCGTGGAAGCCCGCAGGCGCGCCCCAGCTGCGGCTGCGCCAGCCATCGGCCCGGCGCCGGCCGGCGCACCAGCGGCCCCTTTCCGGGGCATGGCGGGGCCATTCGGGCGGCTATGCCCAATCGGCGTCCAGCGCCCGCCACTTCCGCCATGCCAGCCAAGCGCAAGCGGCCAGGATCGCCAGCCCCAGGGCCAGGGCGGCCCACGCGGCGATGCCGGTGGAAGGCGCGCTATCGGGCTGCCCCGTGCCTACAGCGCCCCCACCTGCGATGGCGCCCCCGCCCGCGGCGCCACGCTGCTCGCGCTTGGTGGCCGCGGCAACGTTGCCTGCGGGCACCCGGGGGCGGTCGATCTTTTGCGGCATCGAGTCGCCACTGCCCCGATGCACGCCGGCCGTCGCCAGCGCGCCAGCCACATCGCCTGCGAATTCCTGACCTTCGGACTTCCGGCGCCGCGTCAGCCCGGCATAAACCTGACCGCCCGCCTTGTTCCAGCGATCGAGCGTCGGCGGCACTTGGTCCAGCTGACCGGCCCTGATCTTCGCGGGGATCGACGATTTATCGAGCCCGCCCGTGTTGAAGTCGAATGATACCAGTGCGTCGAATTGGTTTTGCTTGAGTGCGACCCCGGACATGATCTTCGCAACGCGCTGCTCGAAGCCTTGTAAATCGGACGAAAGCAACGCGTCGCAATCCGACCGGGAGTAAACCGCGCCCTCGACGATAGGCGCGTGCGATCCTGAAAGATTTGTGCACCCGAAGCATACCGTAAGCACACCAACTTCGTCGCGGTATGTCGTGTAAAAGCCGGGCCGATTTTTTACCGACTTTTCACAGCCTTCGAACTGCTCGATAATGCTGCGTCCGTCAAAAGAAACTTTCATATGGGGGTTCCCATGCTTGCCCTATTCGAACCAACGCAAGTGACCCATGGCGATCGGGTCAAACGTGGCCAGAAGATATCGTGCGGGAACTGCGGCGCGTCGGAGAAGATACCCTGCAATAGCGTTTCCGGCCCGCCGAATGTCGAGGAAGAAAACCGGCTAGCCGCCCGAAAATTCACCACAGCTGGCTGGCTGGTCGGCCGGCGCCCGCGGGACCATCGCTGCCCGCGCTGCGCCGAACTTGTCATCAAACGATCCCGGGAGGAACGCGTGCGGAAAATCAACGGCATTGGCGAACAGCCACACGTGGTCAGCTTGGCGCCCGCCTTTGCGGCTGCAAAGCTGATCGAGCAACCGAAGGCGGCCGAGGCGAAAGCCGCACCCGAAAATGCGCCGGCGCCCGATCGCAACCTGACCCGCGATGATCGGCGCGTGATCTGGTTGAAGCTGCAAGAAGTCTATAAAGATGAAACGTCGGGCTATAAGCCGGGCTGGAACGATACGCGCGTCGCCCGCGATCTGGCTGTCCCGGTTTCTTGGGTCAAGGCAGTCCGCGATGAAAACTTCGGGGCGCTGGCCGACAACCCGGAAACCCGGGCGATCGTCGAGGAAGCCCGCGGCCTGCTCGACGACATCAAGGGGCATATCGCCAACGCGCAACAGCTGGTGATCGATCTTGATGGCGTGACCGCCAGCATGGCGGAAACGCAGCGGCGCGTGATCGAGCTTGAGCAGCGGCTTGCCGTATTGATCGACGCGCAGCCGTGACCGACCCGCGCCATATCGCGCTGGTGATCGCTGGCGCAGAAACCGTGCTCGCGGAAGCCGCCTTCGCGGAAGAACTTCTTGCGTCGCTCGGGCTGCGCCAGCGGACCACTTTTGCCATCAACGACATGATCGGCGACTATCCCAAGGAATGCGTCGCGGTAACGCTGCATCCCGACAAGCTGCCGCGCTGGCTGGAAGCCCGCCGTCGAGCAGGGCACCCGGCGCCCGCGGCGATCTGGGCGCACCGGCAAGGCAATGCCTTGGTGACCAACGTAACGAACGATTGGGCTGGATCGTCGGCGCTGTTCGCCGCGAAGATTGCGCTCCAGACCAGCCACGGCCGGATCATCCTGTGCGGGGCGCCCATGACGGTATCGAAGCATTACTTGCGCGGTACGCACTGGACTTCGGCCATCGGCTTCCGTCGCGGCTGGAATGCGCATTTGGCGGACATCAAAGATTACGTGCGGTCGTGCTCGGGCTGGACGGCCGATTTGCTGGGGCAGCCGACCGCCGAATGGCTTACGCGATAGACATATCGGCGCAATCCATTGCGAGCTCAAAATTGAAGTTGGACGTATTCAGGTTGCGGTTGATGCCAAGCCCGATCGAATTGAAGCTTGAAGCATTGTACTCGGTCAGCGTCAGGGTATGGAGCAGCATCCAATAATTGCCATCGTACGACCAGTACCAATTCAGATTGGAACCGACCAACGAAACCCGGATGTAGAATTCCGGCACGAAGGTCTTGCTGGCATAGCCGCCGAAGCCGCTGCTCGCGTAATCATTCGTGCCATCAAACGATGTTGCCCCGCCGTCCCACTTCCAGCGCCCGAACATTGACGCATTGCCCAAGCCCATGAAGTAGCCTTTGGAATTCGACGTATTCCAGAGCAACAAGCCGAAGCCGACGCTATCGACAATGGGCGTATGCAGTCGAATGCCAGCCTTGCAAGTGAAGTCGGCCCCGAAGGATTGCGACTTGTAAATGCCGTACAGATGATTGCTTGCGTTGCCCGTGGCGGTCAGGCGAATGCCCGTGGTCGTGCTGGCGGAAAAGTCGGCCACGGTCCCGGTGCCCAGCGCAGTCCAGCCCGCTGCGGTCGTCGGCGCCGTCGGCGATCCATTGTTGCGCGGCCAGAACCCGCCCCCGCCCCCGCCGCTCGGCGTCTGCCAGCTTGCGTCAAAGTTGGTGCTGGAATTCTTCGTGAGCACCTGGCCGCTGGTCCCGCCGGTCGGAAGCGACGGCGTGATGTTGCCAACGATAACCCACGAGCCGGATTGCTTCTGATAGTAATCGCCGGTCGCAAAGCGGATGTAAAAGTCGCCGTTCACGCCGGTCCCGGACGAAGGCACGCCACTGCCGCTATACCAAGTCGTGCCGTTGAGCCCGTTCGTGCCGTTGGTGCCCGCCGAGCCGGTCGGCCCCTTGATGTTTGCAACGATCGTCCACACCGAGGATATCTGCTCGTAAACATCGCCGGTGTTTGAATTCAGATAAAAGTCGCCATCGTTGAACAGCAAGCCAGGGGTGCCGACGTTGGCGTACCATCGCGCCGCGGTCTCGCTGGGCGTGATCCATTCGGCGTCAAAATCGGTGTCGGTATGCTTCGCCAGAACTTGCCCGGTCAAGCCGCCCGCAGGCAGGGATGACGGCTGATCAATCCAGGCCGTGGCATAATCGCTGCTCGAAGTCTTCGAAAGGATTTGCGCGGTTGCGCCCCCGGTAGGAACGCCGCTGGAAGGTTGCCCCCAATCGAAGTCATCGGTCGTCGATGAAAGCTTGACCAGCGCGGTGCCCGCCGCGCCCCCAGGGGGCAGCGAAGTGCCGCCCCCGCCGCTCGGCTCGGCCAGGATCAGGTTATAAATGAAGCCGAAGCTATTCGACGCGCTGGGATCAAACGTCGCTTCGGAAGTGTGCTCCGAGTTGACCAGATAGACGGCGGTCCCGAAGGTCACAACATCGAAAGCGAAATACAGCGTTGCGGGCTGCCACTCGCCCTTGAAAGTCCACGTGCCCACCGGGATCGTAATGGGGCCGATCACCGAATGATCGGTCATGTGGGCAAACATCTGGTTCCCGGAAACGGTGAAATAGTCGATATTCACCGCCTGCGCCGGGTTCGCCTCGATCGTTTCAATGCGCTGCTCGTGGTCGTAAAAGTTGCCGTCGACTTCGGCCGGCGTCAGGTTTGCGCCCTTGCCCGCGCCCCAGGCGCCTGCGGTGCGATAGATGATCGTCATGCTTTCGGCTCCATCAGGACAATTCACCAGTGCCCAGATCGCAGGTCGCAAAGAATGGCCCGTGGTTCATGACAGTCCCAGTGAAGGGGACGCCGTTGAACAACCGACTGATATGGTGTGCATTGCTGGTGACGTGACGAATATAAAAGTCTTGCGGCCCACCGCCTGGAGGCGGTCCAGTGAATGTTTTCGTCTCTGGTCCCAAGGCGGTGCCCAGCGGTTTCTCTGGGTCGATCAGCCGATAACTATCGACCTGCCACCAGCTCGGCCCCGCACCCGGCGCCCCCTGGAAAAACCCGCCGTGCCGATAAATCCCAATCAAGCTAACGCTGCCGCTATTGCCACCGCCCCCGCACTGAGTGGCGTTGATGAGAAATGACTGATTGCGCGAGCCATACAAGCCAGTGCGATCTGTACCGCTCGTCAACAAGATCGCCTTCGTGTACCACGACGCCGCAAAGAACCGCCGCAGGTCCGTTACCGACACGACATCCGGCAGCAAATACTTTGGACCGGCGTCCGGCGACGCGTCATCCCTCAGCGTGTTGTAACGATACTGCCGCAGATCCTGATATGGATAAAACACCGACGTAAACGACCCGCCAGGGACATAGTGCATATCAACGTTATAGTTCACGATCGACGGGCCGCCCGCGCCTTGCAGCTCCATTATGAAAATCGAAAACTCGTCTTGCGTGTAGATCGTTGTCAGCTCGGGGCCGACCATTTGCCAGACAATCCAAATGTCATCGACCTTATCGGCCCAATGGACATTGACGATATTCTGGTACGGGTCGAGTCGCCACGGGGGGTCAATGGCCATTGTTTACACCGGCGTTCCGCCGAATTCGTTGAGATTGTAGGGATACGGAGTTTGTTTCGGATCGTTTTTGTCCGTGAAGGTAATCTTTTTGATCGTCTCAACATCGACGTACTGGTTCGGGTCCTGCGGATTTTTGATCCGCTTGGTCACAGTATCGCGCGACTTCTCCACATATTCGATTTGCGCGGTGAAGCTTTGCGTCAAGAATTGCGAGTATTTGAAAACCACCGCGCCCGACTTCGCCCCGAAGGTCAAGGATACCGGCCCGGTAGCCTTCGCGCCTGCGATCGGAACCGGGATCGGCCGCACATCCCGCGGCAGGAACGGCCGAATGATTAGCTCCAGCGCGGTCATGTTGCGGCTTCCAGATCGATCATTTTCGGCACCGACAATTCGCTGGTCGCGACCGGATACAAGAAAGTGAAGGGGCCGCCATCAACCGGGCGCAGCGTGAAGGAAACGAAAGTTGGGTTGGCGTCGAGCACCGCCTTTGCAGCGTTCAGGCAATCGTCCGTCTTGTGGTTGGAATTCGGCGCCTTGGTGGCTGTGGCCATCGCCTGCCTGACCAACTCGGTCTGTACTTCCCAATCGTTTTGTATGCCATAGGCCAGCACCGCTTCGGCTCGGGTCAGCCCGCCGACCAAATCAAGCCCGTCGTCGTCAGGATCGCCAACGGGGACCGTATAGGCGATATCGCCCGAGCCGACCAAGACCGATTGCCCCGTGTAGGATTGGTACGGGACATCAACATAACCGACCTGCACATAATTCGGCGTGCCGTCAGTGGGCACGATCGCCGTTCCATATCCGATCGCGCAACCGATTGTAACCGTGCCGACCAGCTGACCATCAGTCACGTTTGCTGAAAAGCCATACGAAATAATTTTGCCTGCGGCCTGCCCCCCTGGCAAACGATGGTCAAAGATCAGCGCATTCATGCGGCAGGAAAGACCTACAGCCAGGCCGAAGGGGCATTCCCATTTGACTTGCACCGCGCGCGCCCGCGCAAGCAGATGGGCGCGCCCCAGGCAAATCAGGTACTCGATGGATTGCAAGCCGCGATCGGTCGGAAAGTACGAGCGCCGGCCGACATCGCCGATAGGCATGACGCCATCGATCGGCAAGCTGACATCGGCCCCGGATACGGACAGCGGCTGCGGCTCATCGGGCAGCGTAACAATCGGCTGCACCGCCGTGGTCATGGACAAGGCGATCTGCTCGGTACGCTGGCGCGATGCCGCATAGGTCAATGAAAGCGTGGTCCCGATTTGCCACTTCGGCACCAAGATGCCTTCGGTCAAGGTTGACGAAGCCGCCGAGCCGCCACCAACCACGCCGATGGACGCCGACATCGTGTTGATAAACAACCAGTCCCGCGGCTTGTCAGGCGTATTGAAACCTTTCCCGCTCCAGGCGTCAGTTTGAATAGCCGCGATCCCAGCGCCGTCCGTGGCGCTGCCCGCTGCCACGGTCCAGCCGCCTTGCAGGTTGGCGCCGGTTTTAGGCCAGTCGCTAACCAGCGCAGCACCAGTCGCCGAAGCGATCACGCCCGTAGGCAAGGCGATGGTGCCCGCCGCGGCTTGCGTCCAGCTGACCGAAGCATCGATGTCGATCGATCGCAGCGGCGATTGATTGAGCGTGATCTCGACTGAGTCATAAAAAACATCGCCGGCCGGAAACGAGACAAGCCCGTCTTCGCCGACCAGGATATCCGAAACGGTCATGTCCAGCGAAACGCGGTCGACATGCCACAGCTGCGAGCGGGCTTCGAGGACTGTATCTGGATCGTCGCGCTTGTCTTCGGCGATGAAAACCGGGTCCCAGTACGGAGGCACCCGCAGCGTTGCGGCCAGGGCTGCCTTGCGGGTCAAATAGTCGGCGGGCCGCGCCGAGAAGACCAGTGTGACGATCTCTTGATTGACTGAATTAGGGATCGCGACCAGCCGCCCGAAGAAAAGCGGAAGTACGCCCGAACCCCCGATGGCGTCGCTATCGATGGACAGCCAAGCCCATTGCTTCCGCCCGGGGGCGAGCAGACCGATCCGTGGGTTTTTAATTTCGATCGTAAGGGAGGCGATATCGTTTTCGTTATGCTCGACCGCAAACGAAAAAACATCTTCGTCCTCGCGTTCAAATGCCGGATCGAAGGCGGTTTGATTTTCATCGACCCAGGCAAAGAAGAACGGCCCCGCCATCAGACTTCCTCAAGTTCCATGGTCCATTGCACATCGGCTGGATATTCGTCGGTCTGCAGCGACAGCGCCGTGACCATCATGGACAACACCGGCCGATAAAAGATGAAGTCGCCTTCCAATCGATCGGACCCAGAAACCACCGGGCGCCCGGGCGAGCCGCTCGAAGGATAGGCCAGTTCCTCGACGCAATGGACTGTAACAAGCATTCCGGCCCAAATGCCATCGACCGCAGGGGCGCGCTGGTCCGTGCAAGTGATCTTAGAATGATACTTGCGGAACGGCTCAAATGAAACGTCCCGCAAGTTTCCGTTGACCGTGCGCCGAAGGTTGGCCGCTGCCGCGATCGGCTCCAGCGTCTGCTGCAAGCCGCGGGCGGAATACAGCGGCACGCCAATGCCGGACAGGATCAGCAAGGTTTCATCCATCGGCCCGGTTCCCTACCGCTCCCAGGCGGGGCGCCGGCCCGCCGCGGAGATCTGCGCGCCCACGGAAGCGCGGCGCAGGGTATTGACGGCGCCCGCCTGCGCGAACAGCCCGCCGTAAGTGCCCCCGCCCGGCATCACCAGATTGAACGGCCGCAGCTGGCCCTGGGAAGGCGCAGGGCCGCCCCTGGCCATCGGCACGGCCAGGGTACCCAAGCCATCGCGCAAGGCTTCCACCAGCCCCCCCAGGGCGAAGCCGGGGGCCGCATTGATAGCCCGCATAAAGCCCACGCCGACATGGCGGACAGCTGCCGCGCGCACAACGAATTCGCCATGCGAAAGC
>Ga0126377_10001845_pt1 | contig 14177 bp, 5 predicted proteins | sample PanSoiMetPlot_22_FD_92647 | JGI IMG/M metagenome (GOLD analysis project Ga0126377, IMG submission 92647) | Tropical forest soil microbial communities from Panama - MetaG Plot_22 | ecosystem: Environmental > Terrestrial > Soil > Tropical forest > Bulk soil | place: Panama | collected 2016-02-17
CAGCGTGAATCTCACCTTCTCTACTGGAGACCCGAGCGCGTCCGCCGCGATCTGCGTCATGATCGTGTAGGTACCGGTTCCGATATCCGCTGTCGCACTCGAGACCGTCAGCATGCCGTCGAGGGTCAGCACTGCGCGAGCGGACGCCATCAGCTGCGGTGATTCCCAGACGCCGGTCGCCATACCGAGTCCGACGAGCGCGCCGTCCTGTCGAAGAGAACGGGGTTCGGCCTTGCGCCGCGACCACCCGATCCGCTCTGCACCCTGTTTGTAGCAGTCGCGCAGCGCTTTACTCGAGAACGGCACGTCGCCATTCTGATCGCGCTCGGCGTAATTGCGGAGGCGCAGTTCTAGTGGATCGATCTCGAGTTCGACCGCCAGTTCGTCCATCGCCGACTCGAGCGCATAGAGACCCCACGCCGCGCCAGGCGCGCGCATGTCGGCGGGCGCGGTGAGATCGAGCTGCGCGAGCTTGAAGCCCACCCTGACGTTGCTGCATTGATAGAGCATCGCCGACCAGTGCACCGTCGATTCGCAGTAATGCTCGTAGCGCGAGGTGTTCTGGACAGCTTCGTGCACGAGCGCCTGGAGCTTGCCGTCGCGCGATGCGCCGAGGGCGACGCGCTGCCACGCGAACGGCCGGTAGCACAGGCTGAACATCTGCTGACGGGTCAACGTGACTTTGACAGACCGCTTCAACGCACGCGCCGCAAGGACGGCGAGGAACACCTGATACTGCGGCCGCAGCCCCGACCCGAAGGCGCCGCCCACATACGGCGAGAGCACACGCACCTCGTCATCGTCGTAGTCGAACAGGCTGCAGAGGAAGCCCTGGACGTTCTTGACCCCTTGCGTCTTGTCGTACACCGTAAGCGTTCCGTCATCCTGCCAGACCGCGATGCTCGCGTACGGCTCCATCGGGTTGTGGTGTTCCGCGGGCGCCCGATATTCCACATCCACACGAGTGGCCGAGGCCGCTAACGCTTTGTCCGCATCTCCGCGAGGCTTGGGAATCCGTGGCAGGATCCGCCGCCATGGTGGGTCGTACGCATCGCCCATCGCCGCGCTCAGATCGGTGCGATGCGCCTCCGGGTCGTACTCGACACGCACCAGTGTTGCGGCGTGTCGCGCCACTTCGAAGGTGTCGGCCAGCACCAGCGCGACCGGCTGCTGATTGAACTTGATGCCGTTATCGCGGAACGGAATGAACGTCTCGCCTGGCGAGCCGGCTTCGTCGACGAACGTCCGTTTCGAAGCTGGAAGCGGCGAGTTTTCGTGCGTGAGCACCTCGAGGACTCCCGGCACGGCACGCGCATCGGTCGTGTCGATCGTGCGGATCTTCCCTTTGGCGATCGTGCTCGACACGACGTAGCCGTAGACGAGGTTCGCGACGGTCGGTTCTCCAGCGTATTTGGCCTGGCCCGTGACCTTGGCCCGTCCATCGACGCGGCTGATCGGCTCGCCGATATACGCCACCGTCATGACGTCCTCCCGATTCCAGACGCGTGCTGCAAGGCGCGCACGATCGCCCGCTGCGCCAGCGCGATCTTGAAAGTGTTGTGTCGGAATCCCTTGGCGTTGCGGAGGATCGCGAAGGCGACCGCCTCGAAATGATCCCTGGTGACCTTGAGGCCTTTCAACATCGCCTCCGCGTCGGTGTCGCGCCACGGCTTGTGAGCGACGCCGCCCAGAGCCAGACGGGCCTCGGTGACGATATTGCCGTCCATCTCGAGCCCCGCAGCGACCGAGACGAGCGCGAACGCATAGGACGTCCGGTCGCGCACTTTCAGGTACGCGTAGTGCTCCGGGAATCCACGCTTTGGCAGATCGATCGCCGTGATGATCTCGCCGCCGCGCAGGTTGTTGTCGAGATGCGGCGTATCGCCGGGCAGCCGATGGAAGTCAGCGAATGGAATCGTCCGTTCGCCCTGTGGTCCCGTGACACGGATGACGGCTTCCAATGCGGTCAGGGCCACGCACATGTCGGACGGGTGCACCGCAATGCAGTGTTCGCTCGTGCCGAGGATCGCGTGGATGCGATTGAAGCCATCGATCGCCGAGCAACCGGTACCAGGCTCCCGCTTATTACAGGGTGTGGCCGTGTCGTAGAAGTAGTAGCAGCGTGTCCGCTGCATCGGATTGCCACCGTTGGTGGCCATGTTGCGAAGTTGCGCTGAGGCACCCGCGAGAATCGCGCGCGACAGCATCGGGTAGCGGCGCTCGACCTGCTCGTGGTACGCCGTGTCCGCGTTCGTCACGAGCGCGCCGAGCCGCAATCCCCCGTCGGGCAACTCCTCGATGCGCGCCAGTGGCAGCCGTGTGATGTCGACGAGCCTGGCGGGCCTGGCCACGTTCTCCTTCATCAGATCGATTAGGTTCGTTCCGCCCGCAATGAACGCTGCCGAATCGTCCGATGAGGCTTCCTTGACCGCCGTCGCGACGTCGGCCACTCGCGTGTAGCTGAACGTGTTCATCGCCTGACGCTCCCTTCCAGGGTGCGCATCGCCTGTTGGATGGCCGCGACGATTTGCACGTAGGCACCGCAGCGGCAGATGTTCCCGCTCATGAGCTCACGGATCTCATCGGCGTTGTGTGCACGTCCTTCCGCGATCATCCCTACCGCCGAACAGATCTGCCCCGAGGTGCAGTACCCGCACTGGAACGCGTCCTGGTCGATGAACGCCTGCTGGACGGGATGGAGCGTCTCCCCTGTGGCGAGCCCTTCAATCGTCGTAACCGTGGCGCCGTCCTTCATGATCGCCAGCGTCAGGCAGGAGACGATCCGCTTCCCGTCGACTAGTACCGTGCATGCCCCGCACTGTCCGTGATCGCAGCCTTTCTTGGTGCCGGTGAGATGAAGGGTTTCGCGGAGCGCGTCGAGCAGCGTCGTCCAGGGTGCGACGTCGAGCTTCAGCGGTGCGCCGTTGAGATGCAGCGTGATGGAGCTCGTGGGCGGCAACGACGTGGTGGATCTCGCCGCAGAGGTCTTCGTGCCTGTGGCAGTTCGCATCGCGGTCTCCTGCGTGGTGCGTCGCCGCGGTGCAACGATCGTGCTACGAGATGCGCCTCTTAAATTCGAGGAATCAACGAGCTCGCCGTGTCGGGTCCGCCATTCGGAACTACACCCACGGTGCGGGAGGTGCACTCACGCCCCGCTACACATCGTGGGGCGCTATGACACCGCGCGGAGCGATATCGCGTCACCGCGCAGCTTGCCGACTCCTTCAGCTGCGGCGTCACAAACGCGATTGGCTGTGGCCGCCCGCAGGCGATCCATGACCTCAGCGTGCGGGCTTTTGCGCCGTGACAACGGCAATCAGGCGCGATCCAGCGTAGATGTAGTCTTTCACTGTCGCGGTCGGGCTCGTGTTGATCCACTCGCTGAGCAACTGCCCGTTCGGCCCACGCGTGTAGTACGTCGTGACGCCATTGACAGTCTTCTTCACACGCCAGTTGTCGCCATCGTAGTCGTACGTACTCGTTCCACCCGGACCGGTGAAAGAGACCATCTGGTTGTTCGCGTTGTAGGTCATCGACGCACCGGTCACGGAGAAGATATTCCCGTTGTTGTCGTAGTGCATGTCCGTGGGGCCATTGCCGACAGAGATCAAGCGGAAGGGATTGGTCGGATCGTACGTATATGACGAAACTCCGGGAACGCTTTGACGATTGCCATGTGCGTCGTACGCGAACTGCATGTTCCAATTGCCAGGTGAGGTCGCCGTCAGCAACCGGTCGAGGTTGTCGTATGTGAACGTCTGGTTGAAATTCGGTCGCGCGTCAGTGATCCCTGTGGTGTTTCCGACGTCATCGTAGGAGTAGTTCAAGGACATCGGCGCCACATTAATCGAATTGACCCAATAGCGTAGCGGATCGAATCCGATGAGAGTGTCCAGATTGTTCCCTGCGCGGTAGAACGACAGAGCCCCTGACGGGTGGTAGAGGGCGCCCGAAGCCCACGGGACACCGTCGTGGCCGTTCCTCACGGCAACGATCTGGTTCTCGCGATTCACGTCATTATCCACGTGGCGATTGGATGGATAGACGATGCGCCGCAAGTTGTCGTCGAAGTCATAGACGTAGTTGACGACGAACGGGGGTTTGCCATCGACTGAGTCACTACGACTCGCGAGGCGTCCGGTGGTCGGCTCGTATGTAAATGTCGTCGAAGATCCATCAGAGACACTGATCGTCTGACGATTGTTGGACCCGGATTCGTAGGTAATTGTGGTCGTCACACCGCTCGCTTGGATGCTCGTCAGCCGGTCGTCGTCGTCGTAGTTGTAGGTGAAGACGTTCCCGTTTGGGTCGGTCTTGTGCTTGAGCATACCGGCGACATCGTAGTCATAGGTAGCCGCGGTGGAGGCCGCGAACTCCGGATGCCTCTCGGTAACCAGCAGGTTCGGATTGTTCTGGTGGTACGCCCACGTCCTGGTCACGCCGCCAGGGCCGGTCACCGATGTGAGCCTGCCGACTACGTTGTATGAATACGTCCACTGTTGAGGGGGATCGTTCGCGTCGATTACTCCGGTCAATCGGACGTCATCTGGATGGCCGAACGCCTGTCTGATCAGCGTTGTGTCGTGCCCGTTCTCATCGTGAAGGATTATCGAATTCCCGACATAGGTGCGCGTCCGAGCATTGCCAGCAGATAGCCCTGCACTACCGCGCCATGGCTCCTCTCGAGTGACGCGGCCGAGACCGTCGTACGTGAAACGAGTTCCTACGTCACCTTCTCCAAAACCGGCGACGAAAGGCAGGCTCTCATACACCTTACGACCTTCGGCGTCGTACTCTGTGCGCGTCCGCACATCGAGATTGTTCAGCGTCGCGATTGGTCGGCCAAAGCCATCGAGCGTCGTCGTAACTTTCGAGTCACCCCTGGTCGTCACTATCGAGTTCGCGCTGTACACCGTGCGAATCTCATGCACACCCGGAGGCCTCGTGACCTTCACACGCCCCAACGCGTCGTATTCGTAACTCGTGGTGCGACCTGCGCTCGTTTCCGATTGCACCGTACCGTCAGGGTTGATCACCCGGGTTGTCAGCACGCCAGGTGTGGAAGTCTGGCTGACCTGTCCATAGCTGTACGCGAACGACACGCTCTTTTCATTCGCTTTCGTGATGGTGGCAACATTGCCCAACGCATCTGGAGTGAGTTGAGTCGTGATGCCGTTGACCGTTTCAGACCTTCGGAATCCGGCAATGGTGGGACTGCTGCTCGTAGTCGTGTCGTAGGTCCACGAACGCGATGAGGTCTGGCCGCCGATCAGCACGTCCTCTTGAGTGACGAGTCCGAGGATGTACGGCCAAGCCAACGGACCGTTCAAGTGCTGATAATCGAAGGTCGTGGTGCGGCTCAGTTCGCCAGGGGCTCCGGTCTCAATGATTCGGTACACACGGTGGTAGTCATCGAGTGTGTTGGCGTCGATGGTGTACTGATACTCCGTGGTGTATGTGCGACCGTTTCGTGTGATGCGTCGAGTTTGGATTTCCAGTCCGTACCAGACAACATTGGGGCGTGCCGCCTTGAGACTCGTGTAATGTCTACCTTCGGTTTCAATTTCGGTCATGCCGTCGAGATCCGTTACCACACGAGTGACGAGCTGGGTGCCTCCTGAAAGCGCGAACTGGTCCGCAGTAGAGACGTACGTGTGGTCGATCTTCTGACCTGATGGCAACGTCACTACGGCTCCGACCGAATAGGGGGCCGCCGATGTACCCGCGAGCTTGTACGAGAACCGCCACGTCTGCTCGCCCGAGCCGCTGTTCGCGTTGCGAGTCGATAGCGCGAAGATACTCCGGAGGGTGTCTGGAGGTGGAAACCCGTCCTGCGTGAAGAAGTCGTACGTGTACCTGATGGTTCCACCCTGAGGTGTCGTGAGCCGTGTTAGCAACTCTCCCTGGTACTCGAACAACCACGCGATGCCGTCCGGCAATTGCACGGTCTCCAATGCCCCTGCATAAGCGGCGGCATACGAGTACTGCCACGTCGACTGCCCGAATATCATGCGCTCGGGTAGGAGCGTGTTGTCATTCATCTCGACTGTGATCTGCCGGGTCTGACCGTGTCCCAGAGACTGTGTGACTGTCAGCAAGCTGGGTTCCCACATCAACGAAATCGTGTTCACCGTGCTGCCGGCTGGATCGGAAATGGTACGGAGGCGTCCAGCCGTGTCGTATTGCGCCACCCTGCCGTCTGGCAGATACAATGTGCCGGCAATTCGGTCGTAACGCCAGAACGCCGGCGTCGACACCCATCGCGTCGTGTTCAGAATCTGCGTCGAAGATGACGTGTCCGGCGTATTCATGAACGTCGTGTACTGGGTGGATCCGTCCGGCATTAGAAAACTGGGCGCCCACGTGTGCTCTCCGAACGGACCGGTGACGCCGGCAATCTGCTGGTTTACCGGGATGGTCGCGTTGGTCGCGTCGACGGTCGCTCGCAACGGAATGCCGGAGATACCAAAGAACCAATGTGGTTTGTTCGGGCCGGTCTGCAGGCTGTTGTAGGTGCGAGTGAACGTGAGCGCCCGGCCGCCATTCGCTGGCAGCGTCAAGTCTGTGAAGGTCAATACGATGTTTCCCGATAACGTATCGATGGTCTCGAATGGTTGGAGGGCCAGATAGTCTCGATTGGGCTGGAAGCCTGTTTCTGCGACTGTAGTGAGGGTTTGTGCGTGCGCCAGATTCGGCGATACAAGGACAGCAAAACAGAGAAAGGCTGCCTTGAGTACAAAGTGTCGACCGTCGTTCTTCATTGTGAGGTTCCCGTATCCTGTCATCGCGGTGGAATCACGACAATGTCGAGAACTCGATGCCACACGAGACGCGTTCTGCGCAATTGCATATGTCCCGAGCCGCGCGGAGTCCAGTCAAACCGTCCTTCGATCGTAGCGACGATACTTCCCCGTGTGCCAGACGGTGTTGTTCGGAGGATCGGAAACGCTTGCTGCAATTCGTCATAGTTCTTGTCACGGAGCATGGTGAATCCCGGATTTGGCGTGACCTCTGGATCCTCAGGGAAGGCGGAAGCCAGTACTCCGCACCTCCGATCGGTCGGATCAACCAGCGCGAAGTCTCTAACAGCTATCATCTCGGCCCTAACAGAAACAAGCCTTCCGGTGAACCGCTTCGGGCTTTTCAAGAGTTCGCACACGGTACGTTGCTCGAAAGAGAGCGCCTGCGTGGTCACGAGTTGCACGCTCAGACCAAGTATGGCGAACGCGATTAAAGGGTTAAGGTATTTTCGGTTTGGGCCCATATAGCACTCTCAAAGTTGATTCAATGACAGCCTTTCGATTCGCTTCCTGCGTCGCCGGGGACCATCGGGGGTCCCATAATCCATAAAGTGGCTCACGAGTGCCAAGCGCCTTATAGAAGAGTGACTCCGCGTTGTACGACGGGCGTTCGGCTGCTTTTATGTTGAACAGACCGTTGAACCCAAGACCCATCAAGTTTTGAAGGGCGTGCCGCGTCTCGTGCACAACCACCGAGGCACGAAAGTCAAACGCTTCATTCTGGGAGACGTTCCGATCCGCCAAATCGAAATTAAGGGTCATCTTTCTGCCGAGAGGCGTTTTCACGGTCTTGCCAAAGTCCGCCAGAGTAGCGCTGAATGCTATTCGCAGGTGGTTTCCATCATTTTCCGTGCCGATTCGTTCGAGTATGTCCTTGAGTTCCGTGTACTCGGGTGTTCCCGCCTTAGTCGTTTCGAATACAGCTCGAATTCTGGCAACGGCGTCGCGAAACTTGTCTCTGTTTTTGTCGCACTGCTGATCGTTGCACTCCGCGTCCCAGTCATATAGGCCCAGTGGATCGATGTAGCGTAGCGGGTTGTTCCGGGCATATGCGTACCCGTTCCAGCTTTGCGGGTCGAAGGCATTGCCGTTCACGTGTCCAGGATCGACAGTGGTAAACCGTGCTAGCTGGCTCTGAAAGTATCGCGCGCCGAAATAGTCGAGCGACTGTCCACCGAACAGCGTCTCCGTGTCGCGCTCCTTGCCGGTGAACTTCAGCGTGCTCGCTGACTGCGCCCCCCACGGCTCGCCGAATGGCAGGTAATCGAAACGCGTCGCGGTCTGGTTTGCATCGGTGATCATCCGCACCGAGCCGATCGCGTCTGTGTGCAAGTACGACACAGTGCCGCCCGGGTCCTGACCAGTGACTGGCGGGAAAACCCATGTTGACGGGTCCGAAGGTGGAGATTGCGGATCACAAGAGGCCGCCGTCCCGCACTGCGTTACGGTGATGGTGAAGAGCGCTGGATAGCCTGGCTTGTATACCTGCACCGTACCGGTTCGCGCGTAGGGTTGCGGGTTGTTGAAAACGTGGATGCGGAAATCGCCGTCGCCAGATGGATTGGAATTTGGGAGTTCGATCTCCATCATGTTGGGATGCAACGACTCCGCCTTCCAGCCGCAGCCATTCCCTACGCCAGAGTCGAACTGCACGTGCGCGTTGAACGTGTCGCCGTCCACCGATACAGAGGGAAAGGCAGTCGGACTGACGTTCATCGTCGTGCACTGATAGTCGCCGGTCTGCTCGACGGTGAACTGGTTGTTGCGCCCGACGGTCAAAAAGGCGTTTCGTGTTCCAAGGCCCGGGTTCGGAGGAACGCTGACCTGGACGGTTCCCTGCCCAAAGTGCAGGTCACCGTTCGACAGCGATGCCCAGTCCGGAGCGGAGGTCATCACCACCCACGGACACGACAGGATATAGTTTGCGTTTGGCGTGACTGTCAGCGTTTGCGTCCCGCCTTCGATCTGGTAGTCGAGACGCCCCGGGTTTGCCGGGAACGTGCACTCCTCGCCATTCAATCCTACCTGCGCGATCGTCGCGAGTCGGCCCGCAACGACCACGTACGCCATCCGCGGCGCTGGGTCAATGTCGTTCACAATGAGCTGCACGAGGCCGGGGCCCGAACCGATGGCCGAACCTCGAAGTGTGACCCAATCCCCGTAGAGAACTCTCGACGTCCATTCACAGGCACTCGGCATGTTCCACACTTCAATGCGTGTGAATCCTTCTCCCCACTCCGCTGGAATGTTCATGACCTCCGGGCTTATGTCGCCAACACAGCGAGTGCCGGCCGGCAGCGTAGGCGTGTGTGGCGCAGTCGCGACGCTGAAGTCGCCGAAAGTCGTCGTTGCATCGTTCGCTAGATTCCACATCACGCCGTGCCTCGTGGCAGTCATGAAGTCCTGCACCGACGTCTCGAAGACACTTCGGCCGTCGAACCGCGCCGTAATGGAGGAACCGGAGAGGTGAGCCTCAATCCGATGTGTCGTGCCCGGGGTCACTGGACCAACCGGCACCCAGGTAACAGGAACAAAAGCGCCGTTAGCACGCCTTAGCAACTCAATGCGGCCAGCACTCCACGAACCGACGAACCGCAGAACCATGAGGTTGTTCTCATCGACCACACGCAGGACGAGCGCTGCAAAGTTCTGTGCGGACGTCGCAGTGAAATTGACACCTACCTGTCCGTTCGAAGTCCCGCTGGGGATTGTCACCATCGCGTAGCCGTTTCCGCTCGGCGGCAGCAGCGCTCCGTCGTTCACGATTGGCGAAGTGGCTCCCTCCGTCCGGACCCAATGCGCCCCTCCCGGCGAGATGTCAGGTGTGTGATTCTCAATTGCACGACCGCCATCGATGAAACTGTCCCACACGACTGCGGCGTTCGGAGCTGAGCCAATCGGGAAGCGTCTGTCCACACACACGTTACAGTTATCCGCTGTGTTGCCGGTATTCCTGATCGCCACGCGAATTGCATAGGCCATGTTCGGCGACGTTGGCGTCCAGACGAATGTATTGCTCGACGTCCAGTCTTGAAGCGTCGTCCATCTGGTCCCATCCCACAGTAGCCACTTGTACGTGTAAGGCGGGAACCCCCATGACGGCGTCGCGGTCCAGGTGATAGAGGTTCCTGGTGGCTGCGGGGCGTGTCGATCGGCCTGTAGCGTGGCCGACATCACTGGAACCGTGAACGTCAGGCTGTTGCTCGACTGGCTTCCGGTGACAACGGTCACGGGGCCCGTCGATGCAGCAGCGGGAACCGTGGCGACGATGCTGGTGTCACTCCACGTCGAAACACTCGCGACAAAGCCATTGAACCAGACCGTACTGGTTCCTTGAGATGCACCGAAGCGTGATCCGGCGATCGTGACGCTGGTGCCTGCCAGGCCAAGTGAGGGACTCAATCCGCTCACGCTTGGAGGTTGAACAGTGAACGTCTGTGCGTTGCTCGATAGCGAGTAGACGGTGACGACGACCGGGCCCGTGACTGCGGCAGCCGGCACAGTCGCGGTGATGCTCGTGTCACTCCAGTTCGTCACTGTGGCCGTCCTGTTGCTGAACTTCACAGTGCTCGCGCCTTGAGCCGATCCGAAATTGGCGCCGGTAATCGTGACGCTGGTGCCAATCGGACCTGCGGTAGGCGACAATGCGCTGATCGTCGCCACGGGAGCAGGTGGCCGTACCTCGAAGTGGTCGTAGGTCGCGCCGGTATCGCCGTTGTACCAATCGACGCCGTGTGCAGTTTCCGTGAGATTGAATGATTCTGAGGCGGTCAGGACGAGCACTCCGTTCAAATACGCGGACAGGGCGCTCCCAATTGCCCGAAGCTCGAGGCGATAGTTCTGCCCCGCGGAGATCGCCTGGTACGAGGATGCCAGAAACGTGGGCGTGCCGTTCTGCATGCGGACGATGTACAGCGAGTTGTTGTCGACCCAGGCACTCACGAACCCTTGCGCATTGACGCGCGCAACGACACCGCCAATCGGAACCGTTCCCGTGAAGTCGATTCCCACGACGACGTCGGAGAGGCCTGAATTGATCGCCCACGTTTGATGAGTCGCTCCGCCGGGCGCAATGGCGAGCCGACCGTTCTGCAAGGTCGCAGTGGACGTTCCTGTCGACCTTAACGACCAGATCGCGCCGCTCGGCCGCACTTCCGGCGCGTGACTGCCAAGCCCCGTGCCGTTGGTTCCAGTGAAGGTGTCCCACACCACCGCGTTCGCGGCCGGCACGGCGAAAGTAATGCTGTTGCTCGGCTGGCCATCGACGACAACAACGAGTGGCCCGGTCGTGGCGACCAATGGCACCGTCGCTGTGATGCTCGTATTGCTCCAGGCTGTGATCGCTGCGCTTGATCCATTGAACCTGACGAGGCTCGTGCCCTGCGACGCACCAAACCCGGTGCCAGTGATCATCACACTCGCGCCGATCACACCCGAGACCGGGCTGACGGCGGTGATCGCCGGAGGAAGTGGCCGAACCTCGAAGTTGTCGAACGTGGCGCCGCTGTCGCCGTTGTACCAGTCGACACCGTGAGCTGTTGCCCCGATGTTGAAGGAATCAGTCCTGCTCAGCTTCAGAGAGCCATTCAGATACGCCGACAGCGCGCTGCCATTGGCGCGAAGCTCCAGGCGATAGTTCTGCCCCGCTGCGATACCTTCATAGGACGAACCCAGAAACACGGGCGAGCCGCTCTGCATCTTGACGATGTGAATCGATCCGTTGTCCACGAACGCGCTGATCCACCCCTGCGACGAAACGCGCGCAACGACACCGCCTGTCGGGACGGTCCCGTTGAAGTCGACAGCGACCGCGACATCCGAGAAACCGGAATCGATCGCCCATGTCTGATGCGTGGCGCCGCCAGCGGCCGCTGCCAGTCGGCCGTTTTGCAGCGTCGCAGTCGAGTTGACTGCAGGGATGAGCGTCCAGGCAGCACCGTTCGGTCGAACTTCAGGCGCATGGGTTTGTAATGTGGTTCCATTTGTGCCAGTGAACGAGTCCGAGACAGCGGGGTGTAGTGGGACGGCGAACGAGACGCCGTTGCTCGCCTGTCCTTGAACGGTCGCCACGACGGGACCAGTTGTGGCGCCGTTTGGCACGACCGCAGTGATGCTCGAAGCGCTCCAACTCGTAATCGCCGCCGGTACGCCATTGAATGTCAGCGCACTCGTCCCCTGCGTGGCCCCAAAGTTGGCGCCGGCAACCGTCACGGTAGCGCCGATGGGCCCTGAGCTCGGGGTCACCAACGCGATCGCCGGGGGCACCGAACGCACTTCGAAGTTGTCGTACGCAGCGCCGTAGTCGCCGTTGTACCAATCGATACCGTGATAGGTCGATGTGATGTTGAAGGAATCCGTAACCTCGAGCTTCAGCGAACCGTTGAGATAAGCGGAGAGCGTGCTGCCGATCGCACGAAGCTCGAGTCGATAGGACTGTCCTGCCACCAGCCCCTGATAGGAACTGGCACGGAATTCGGGCACACCGTTCCGCATCCGCACGATATGAATGGAACCGTTGTCCACGTACGCACTGACGAAACCTTCGGATGACGCACGCGCGATGACGCCGCCGATCGGAACCGTCCCCGTGAAATCCACGGCGACGATGGCGTCCGAGACTCCTGAATTCACCGCCCACGTCTGGTGTACGGATCCGCCCGTCGCACTGGTGACATGGCCGCCCTGCAATGCCGCCGCTGATACCCCTCCCAACGGGAGCACCCACTCGGAGCCAATTGGCCGAACATCGGGCCAGTGAGCCGCCAAGGACGTGCCGTCTCCTCCGGCGAACGTGTCCGATACGACGACCTGACCTGCGGCGGGCTGGAGCGCGACCAGCCAGATAAACACAGCGAATGGGAGTTCACGCCTAATGCGCATCCGTTTCAAGGCTCCCAACACAGCGCTCACGAGCGCTGCTGGACGGACAAATCCCTGCAAGCCTGAACACCGCTGAATTCCTGGGATGGGAAACCGAGCGAGGGCTCTTTTTGAGAACGCCGCGACTGGAACCCTCTGATGCCGCCCAGACCTCCGTCACGTTGATTCGAATGGGAGTGTGAGAGAGGCGTCGGAGCGGATTGTCTAAGACTGTTGCGCTCGCTCGCAAGATGGCTGTTCAGCCGTCGGCTGCGCAGCCCTGCTCACGACACGTCTGGAGGTCTGCAGGTCAATAGGTACGCGCTGAACAAGCGAATCACGAGTTCGTATCTGTTGTGAACCCGAAGCTTTCGATACAGCCGTTCGAGATGACCGTGCACGGTTCGCGGTGCGATCGACAACTGCTTGGCGATGTCTGACTCCGACACGGCGTCGAGCATGCGACGCGCGATCTCGGATTCGCGCCGTGACAATCGCAGGCTCGCCGCAACCAGACTCCATTCGAGGGGTGTGAGCGGCAGCGTGCCCTCATACGGAGCGAGCGAATGGGCGGCGACCGAATGAATCGTGACCACACGTCGCAACGTGGTGGCCGTGTGGGCATTTTCTGATGCAGATGAACGTTGCTCTAGCAGTCGCGCGCTGGGCTTTGACACTATCGCTGTTCCCTCTGTTGCCGCTCGATCAGTGTGCTGGCTCGAATGGCTCACAGTGTGACCGGCAGTTGTGTCGAGTCAAGTGGACTTAGGGGTCGGTTTGCACAGTGAATACGTCCGTCGGTCAACACAACATCTCGAGACGACCTTTTTGTCGGTGGTTATGGATGAGGTTCGGATAACGAGAGCTGCGCCCATCGCTACGACACCGCGCGCAGCGCTGACGCATCACAACGAAGACGGTCGAACGTCTGCGCCAGCAGATCGGCTGTGACCGCTGCTCCCTGCGCGATCTCGTGCGACTGCACGAGCGTCGCCTCCTTCGGCAGGAGAAACAGATACATGTCGCACAACCCCGCGAGATCGTGGAGCCGGTGCGATGACAGGACGACCCCGGCGCCGCGATCGCGTTTCGTTTCCAGGATCGTCGACAGCCACCGAGCCGCATCGGGATCGAGGCCTTCCCATGGTTCATCGAGGATGATGAGGCCGAGCGGCTGCCGGCCGAGCGCCGTGCGCAGCCCCAGCAACTGCCGCGTGCCGCGTGAAAGCGCTCGAATGGGACGCGTATCGAGTGTCACGGCGTCGCCGTTCCCGAGACTTCCCCACCGGGCTGCGCGCACCGATCCCGGCAGTGTGGCGTCACCCGCAAAGTACGCGATCCCCGTTCGCTCGTACGCATCATGCGGGGAGAGTCCGTTGATCCGAAGCTCGCCGACGCGAAGCGTCAACAGCCCGGCCAGTGCGCGAAGCAGCGTCGTCTTTCCCGAGCCGTTCGGGCCGATCACGCCGAGCGACTGGCCGACGCCGAGATCGAACGACACGCGTTGGAACACACGCC